>Ga0209751_10006240_pt1 | contig 11079 bp, 20 predicted proteins | sample RifCSP13_1_FD_184019 | JGI IMG/M metagenome (GOLD analysis project Ga0209751, IMG submission 184019) | Soil microbial communities from Rifle, Colorado - Rifle CSP2_sed 13_1 (SPAdes) (version 2) | ecosystem: Environmental > Terrestrial > Deep subsurface > Rock core/Sediment | place: Rifle...
CGTAATAGATGCGCCGCATTCCATCCTTATTACGGTACGGTTTCCGTTCGATGCGTCCCCCACGCTCGAGCGGCATGGGGGACCGTTCCGCCTCCGCGACGTGGGGGGCATCCAGGTCGTCGAGGCCGTCCAGCGCGCTGGCCCAGAGGTCGAGATCGGGCGCTGCCCCCCACGGCACATGGGGGGCAATGGCCACGTCCCCCACGCCTGCAACGTGGGGGACAAATTCGCCCGGGGCTATTTTGGGTCGGCGGGTTTCTGCTCCAGCGGCACGGGCGATTGTGCTGCATAGGCGGTTTGTTCGGTGTGACCGTTATTCGACTGGGCATTCCGTTTGAGACGGGATTTGATTTTATCGCTCAGGGACTGGTCCGCATCGCTGGGGGCGGAAGCCTCGGCGGTTGGCTGTTCGATGATCGGCTTCTCCGGCTGGCTGCTTTTGTGCTTCTCCAGCGCGGCTTCGACCTGATCGGGCGTGACGCCGGTCGGCAGGGCGGCGATGGCCCTGGCCTTGGCATTGCTCCAGGCGGCGAGCATGCGGAGGAAGATCATCTGGTCGGACATCGAGAACTGGGAATCGATTTGCGCCATCTTGACGGCCAGTTCGGCCTCGGTCTTGTTGTGCTCGGCGGCAACTTTCCACTCGGGCGCCGCCCAGCGGATGACGCCCCAGCCGAAAGCTGCGACGACGACGCTCATGAAGCCGAGGAAACGGGCCACGTCGAGGATGAGGCCCGAGAAGTGGAAGGCATCGGCGATGGCGACGAGCAGGCCGATGGTGAGGGCTACGACTTCCAGCACCCAAAAGAGTTTGCCGAGGCGCTGCTGCGATCCACTTTTGTACACAGTGGATTTTCCGTAGTACGAGGCGATGGCCGACAGACCGACGACGACGACACAGCCCCAGCCGATAATCTGTAGGAGTATGTCTCCGACAAAGAGCTTGGAAATCTCCATGCCCAGGACGACGGAGAGCAGGGTGATGGCGCCGCAGTAGACTAGGCCTGGGATGACGCCCCAGAAAGATTCGGTGCGGCTGGCGCGGCCCAGATCGGCCTGGCGCATTTCGTGTTCATTGACCCAGTTGTAGGTGGGATTTTCAAATTCTTCGATGTTACTCATGAGTAGTCTCCTATTGTTTGAATTGAATTGAATTTGTTGTACAATAGGAGCGAGGGGGTCGTGTTCCTCGCTCCACGCGCCGATCGGGTTGCCGCCCGACCGGCGCGCTTTGTTTACGCGCTGCGGCCCTGCATGATGGCACGCTCCAGGTCCGTGAGATCCCAGGCGGCCAGCACCGCATAGAGATCGCCGGCGAGATGTTTGAGCAGGTAGGGATCGCGATCGGGCGTGCTTCTGATCGGCCGATCGGCCCAATGCTCGACTTCCCACAGGATGAAACAATCGGCCAGGCTCACATTGGGCCTGGCATCGGCCGGGATCATGGGGATCAAGGCATAACCATTATTCGTCTCCATATGATTTTGACTCTCGAAGGGTATGCGGCGGAACAGGGTCTCACTGCCGGTTTCGCGCCACTGGTTCCGGTTGAACGCATGAAAGACGAGGGTGTGCTGATTCACCGTGACCTTGACTTGTTTGCGATCGGCGCGGGCGATCGCCAGCTTGGGCAGAAAATCGGGGCCCAATCCGGCAAAGGCGAAGGCGTCTGTCAGATTGAGCAATGGCGTGCCCTTGGCCAATGCGGCATAGCCCTTCAGGGCAGCGTGATATTCGGCGTCGTTTCGTTTTTTGAGTTGCACACGATAGGCGGCGAGTTTTGCCTGGGCGGTTTTTTTGTCGATTTGAATCAGTGGCAGGTTCATGTTGATCTCCTTACAGTAGTTTCTTCTGGCCTATGGGCCAGGTGGCAGAGAGGTAATTTCGGCCGTCGGCGGCGGATTCGCCTGGCTCTATTTTTTCGGCGGGTTGATAAGCCGTCGGCAGGTGTTGAATGCAGGTGCGCCATTCGACCAGGCCGGGGGCGGCGGGGCTACCGCGCGAGATGCGCAGGGTGAAGACGGCATAAGGCGGCTGGTCGAGCAGCCTCACCTCGACGGTGAGGCCGCCTTTTAGCGGTTGGGATTGGGCGGTGCCATCCGGGAGGCGCTCGGCGCGGATGATGAGCGCCATGAAGATACCGGCGAGGCCGAGCGATGATATGGTGCGGGTGTGTGTGGTCATTGCTTTGCCCCCATCCCGGCCTTCCCCCGTTTCCGCTGCGCTGCGACAGGGGAAGGGGCGGGTGGCGGGATGAGATGCACATCCCAGCCGGGAGGCCAGGTGATTTTTAGTGCGGCGCCAAAATCCGAGAAGGCGCTCTGCAGCGCGGCCGGCGTTTGACTGTTGATGCACTGCTTGATCTCGTTGAGGATGGCGTGCGCGAGAAAGATTTTGAGATCGCCCGCCTTCGCGGAGATCCTCTTCTCATCGTGCCATTGATCGTAGATCGCGCGCTCCGCCTTTTGGTCGCGTGGGACCCAATGATGATCCGCCACCGCCGTGAACATCAACTCCAACACCTGCTTATCGTTCGGCAGCCGCCGAACAATCACGGGCGTCAGCGTCTCGACGACTTGTTGCCGCGCCGTCTCAAACGCTTTGCGTTTGGCGTCCGCCTCGCGCTGGCGCGCTGCCCAATCCGTTGGCGCGCTTTTCGCCTTCGCCTTCGGCAGCGTTTTCAATAGCGCGGCGGCCTCTTTCGCCAACACGGCGACCTCGGCGTATTCCGTGCCGGTCGTTCCCTTTAACCGTTCGCGCGTCATGTAGTCGTCCGGCGCTTTGGCGAGTGGAAACAGCCGCACCGCCGGCGATTTGCTGGCCAGCAGCATTTTGGCCTGCTGCGGATCGGCAATGATCTTGATTTTCTCTCCCTCCGCCGCGACCGAAACGTTCTTCGCCTGCGCCGCCTTCGCCGTCTCGGTTTTCGCATGCTCGATCATCTTCGCAGTCCAACAGGCTGGACGCAGGCAGATCTCGTTATAGTTCCATTTCTTCACGAAGGGGCAACTGGCGCAGGCCGGCAGGGGGATTGTCTCGCCGAGTATGTCCGCGGACGTGCCCGGCTTCCAGTCTTTTTTCCACGGCATGTTGTGGATGAACCGAGCATGCTGACGGATCAACTGATCCACCGCACCGTCGAATGCTTTACTTTTGTCCGACTCATCGACCGCCGCCGTGGATTGCGCGATGGTCAGCAAGTCCTTTCCTACGTCCAGGCTTTTGAATACGAGCAGCGCTCGCGCCATGCGCTCTGGCAGCGCGCCGGCGGAGACGAGCGCCTGCACCTCTGCCGGGAGTTCCAGCAAACGGAGCAGGTTCGAGACGCCACCCTGGGTCTTGATGCCGACCAGCGCGCCGGCGGCCGCCTGCGTGGATCCGAAGCGCTCGATGTGGCCTTTGATTAGCTGGGCTTTCTCGATCGGGGAGAGATCGAGACGCTGGCCGTTTTCAATGGCCATGCGCTCGTACATGGCCTGGTCGTCGGCGTCGACGACGTCGAGGGGCATGGGTTCGCCGGGGCGGTAGAGGCGCCAGGCGGCGAGGCGGCGATGGCCGAAGAGGAGTTGGTACCTCACCCCCGGCCCCTCTCCCTGATGGGGAGAGGGGAGAGGACGGGCTTGGGGGATTTGGAGGAGGCCGATCTCGCGGATGGAGGCAAGATCGGAGAGTTCTTCCTCGGCGAAGGTGAGCCGGGAGGCGGGTTGATAGGGGTTGGGGTCGATGAGGATGGGGTCAATGGTTTTGATCGTCATGATCTGTTCCTTCCTCAGTGTCTTCGTCGTCCTCGTCATCCGTATAGGATTCGATGAGGTCCAATTGACGGATGTACTGATCGAGCGCGGCGGGCGCCAGGTGATAGGCCGCACGGTTTGGATCGTCGTGTCGCAGCAGGCATCTGATGGCGTAGGCCTCCGGCGATTTGGTAAACGGGAATTTGTTGCGCTTCATTTCGCCCACCTGCTGCATCCATGCCACCAGGCGCAGCGGCGTCACCCAGGGATCGGCGAGGAGCGCGGCGGCCTTTTCGCCGGTGAGGTTGTATTGCCGCACCAGATAGCGTTTTTTTCGTAAGTTGCCTTCTTCTTCTTCAGAGCTCTGATCTGATTGATCAGATCGATCTCTGATCAGATCTGAAGAAGAAGAAGGGCCAACATACGAAAATTTCGTAAGCAAATGCGCCGGCGAAAGTTTGAGGGCCTTCGGCGCGGGATGGAACCGGTCGGCGCGGCCGTCCTGGACCCGTATCACAAAGCCACGTGATTCGAGGCGTTTGAGATAGCGGCGGACGGTCTGATCGTGCTCATTACTCAGATCTGCGAGTTCCTGGACCGTGGCGCTGCCCAGGGCAATGATCGCGAACAGGTAAGCCACTCCGTTGACGGTGGCGGCGTCGAATAACGCCGTGATTAGATCACGATTGTCGATCATCGCGTTCTAAGGCCGGGCGCTGCGGGCAGGCGCGCTGATGCTTTTCCATGAAGCCCTGCGCGATCAATCGCCCGCACCACTCGCACGGTTGTCGATGAGCGATACCCAGGCCGCCCGTCTGTTTGGATTTTTTGGCGCGAGCACGGCGCTTCGGCTTGCGTTGTAGTTTGGGCGTCGCCGATTTTTTTTTCATCAATAGTTCGTTCAGCGTATCGCGGAAGGCGTCGCCGTCGTCGAGGATGCGCTCGATCTCGTTGTCGTCAAGCACTAAGGTGTGGACGTTGATGGTTTTGGAGTGGGTGTTAATCAACACGGTTCACCTCCGCTGCATCGGCCTGTTCAAATTGGCGTTCGAGTTCGGCGACGCGCTGGATGGCTTCGGTGAGCGAGTTGACGGTGTCGCAGGCGGTGAGCACGTGGAACTGCGCGCCGTGTTGGACGATGGCGATGCGGCCGCCTTCGACGATTTCCCAGAGGTAGGATTGGATGTGGCTATTCGGCGCTCGGCTCATGGCTATCCTCCTGTTTTTGCACGAGCTGGTCACTGCCCGGGCAGAGTGTTCCGGCAGCGGCGAAATGGACGGTGAAGCGGCCGTGATAGGTGCTGCGCTGGGCTTTGCAATGCGGGCACCAGCGGCGCGGGCCGGTGTTGGCGAAAGCCGGTTGGCGGTTAAGGTTGTCGTGGGCTGATGACATGGTTTTTATCCTTCCAGTATTGGAACAGGATGATGACTTGATCTGTTCCATTCATTTTTCGGACGTCGACATGCTCGTCCTGGTGGACGAGAGGGGCGGGCAGGGCGTCGAATGCGGCGCGCTCGTCGACGACGACGATTATGGTTTCGCCTTCGACGCTGAGGAAGGCGTTGGTGTAGGTGTTCATGGTTGACCCTCACCCCCGGCCCCTCTCCCACGTGGGAGAGGGGAGTTGATGTCGGTGTCGTCAAGCGGATCACGATAGCGCGCCAAATGACTGCATTCGGCTTCGCTGCACGTTTGCGGATAATGGCATTCGAGCATGTGCCCGTACGTGCAAAACATGGCAGCCAGCATGTTGGGCCAACATTGGCATTGAGGGTTGCTCTCGGGCGGCGGATAGATGTTCATGCTCAGGCTCCCAGGATGAATTCGCGAATCATAGTTTCTGCTCGGGACAGATTTCGATAGTCGATCACGAGCACGCGCCAGCCCAGCGCGTGCAGCCGGGCGATTTTCGCCGCGTCGTTTTGGGCGCGGATCGTTTGGCGGCGGGGATCGTCGAACAGCGGATCGTAATGAACCTTGCCGTTGACTTCGATCGCGGCGCGCAGCAGCGGCATGGCAAAATCCACGGACAGGTAGGGTTCGATTTCATATTCTCGCTCGTAATCGCGCGCCGGCTCGAGGCCGAGCGTGCATAGAATGTCCATCACGTCCTGTTCGTGCGACGACGGATGGGACAGCCGCCAGGCGCGACAGAGATGATAGAGCCTGGCATAGCCGTATTTGAGCATGAATCCCTGCGCGCCTTTGTGGCCGAGCGCGGCCATGTCGTTGACCTCTGCGCTGCGCTTGCCGGCGTTGGATTGGTGCTGCTGGAACGATGCTTGCTGCGCGCGCTTTAATCCTCCGCGGCGTCCCCACTCGCGGCGCATTTCGGATGTTATTTCGATATTTGACATGCTGCCTCCTTTTGGGATAGAATGGAGGCGAGGGCTTCCTCTCAGAATTCCTCACCCTTGCGCCGCCGCTGATCCCGGCGGCGCATCGTTTTCGTACGCGCTTTGAGCCAATGGGCGAACATGTGAGTTCGCCCCTACGGCCCGATCGGGGGATCAGCCCGGTCGGGTTGTGTTCCTCGTGACTTCATCGTTTCCCCCATCGGTTGTGTTCGCCCCTCACGTGATCGTTGACCTCCCGTTGTATAATGATTCAACCGCGCTGTGAGCCTCAGCCTCTCCTCGTCGCGGTTGCTCAAACATCTCTACACGAGGAGGGAATCCGATGTCTGAACCACAGATACCACAGATTGCACAGATTGCGCAGATGATGCAGAACTGGCTCAATTGGTTGGAGATCGATCACAGTCCGGCGACCGTGGCCGGTTACCGGTGGGAAATCGAACAGCTGCAAAAATTTTTCTGTGACAGGGACGTGTCCCAATTGGATACGGCCGCTTTATTGGCCTATGTGGCGGCGCGGCGGAAACTGGCCGGCCGGCGAGAGGGTCAAATGGGCGATGCGGCTGTACGGCGCACGGTGAACGCACTGCGCTCGTTTTATGCGTTCATCGGCAGCGCGGCCGCGAAAGGCGTTCCGCTGCCAAAGGTGAAAATGAGAGTTCAGCGGACGCTGACCTGGACAGAGGCCGATGCGATCCTGGCGGACTGCGATACATCGACGCTGCTGGGACGTCGCAACCTGGCGCTGATAGCGGTGATGCTGGATTCCGGGCTGCGCGCGGCAGAGATCTGCCGGCTGGCGGTTGCTCAGGTCAATCTGGAGACCAGGCTACTGCACGTGGTGACGAAGGGCGGGAACGAGAAATTTGGGGCGTTCTCGTTCGTGACGGCGAACCACGTTTCGGCCTGGCTGTCCATGCGCGCGCCGATCGCACGGTGCGAACGGGTGTTCTGCTCTCTCGAACTCCACCGGGCAGGGGGAGAACTTTCGACCGAGGGGCTGCGGTGTATCTTCCGTTCGATCGGGCAGCGGGCGGGTGTGACGGGATTCACTCCGCACGTGCTGCGCCGATCGTTTGCGACGTTCATGACGCTACTGGGCGCGCCGACGCGATTGACACAGATGGCAGGGCGCTGGGCGAGACTGGAAGAGGTTGAGCAGTACACGCGGGCGGCGCAGGTTGACCCCGATATTCTGGCGCCATACCTGCCGATGAATCGGCTGGGAGGAGGGGTCAACCGTTAAGCCTTGCGTTTAACGGCGGTGTTCAGGTTAAGCCCTTGGTTACAGGTTCGAGTCCTGTACGGCTCATTCCGGTATTCAGTTTTTAATGTGCTGCGCCGCGCTCAACATTGGCGTGTGACAGCGCGTGCGTCAGTCCTGGTTAGGACTGAGTATCGGAAGCGGGATCAAGCGGATTTCGCTTGGTCCCGCTGTTTTTTGAATTCGAGAACTTCCGAGGTTAGGATCAGATATGGGGCAGTGCGATGCTCTGAGATTTTGAATGCGCTAGGGAATTTACCGTCTGCAAGCCAATCGTGGACTGTTGTGACATTCACGCCGAACATTTCTGCAATTTGAGCGACGGTCATCATTTCGGGTGCTTCCTTTTTGGTGGTCATCTTTGATCCGAAGTTGAAGATTACTTCTTATACACCAAACCTTTGGTATTTGTCAAGCTGATTGCAATTTTTTAAGGATCGGAGGCTTGAATGCGACGATTACGACGGCTTCGGCGAAGAACCTGGGCGCTCATTCTGCTCTTTCTGTGTATCTGTGCGGCGCTGTTTGGTCAGACGGGAAGAAAAGCGGGGCAGCCGGTCGATACCGCAGAGCCGACGCGGCGGCCCACGGCGGCGATGGTCGTCGAGACCGCCACGCCCAGGCCAAGTGTGACTGCCAGCGCAACGCCGACGCTCACGCCAACCGTGGCGCTGATCTTGGCAGCGACCTCGACACATGCTCCGATCGTCGTCGCCACGAGGACGCCTCGGCCGATTGTGCCGACCTCATCACCTGCGGCCATTCCGGCGGCGAATTGTGATCCTTCGTATCCTGATTTTTGCATTCCACCACCTCCGCCTGATCTGAATTGTCCAGATGTACGGCCGCATCGGAATTTTAGAGTGTTGCCGCCTGATTCGCACGGGTTTGATAGCAATCATGACGGGTTCGGGTGCGAGGGGTGATAGGCAGTGATCTGGGCCTATCATCTGGTGATTGACACAACTTGTATAGGTGTTCTATAATACAGTCATGTTTTTACTGCAAAAAACATCGGGCGAAGTTGGTTAAGACCTTGTTTGACGGGGCACCTGAAGGCGGCGGCCTAATCCGCCGGGCAGACAGGGAAGCCGTCACCCCCCTACACGGCCAAGATGGTGGAAGGCCATCGAAAGCAAACTATGATGACCGTGATTGACAGGACGAAAAACAAGCACGAAATCACGGGGCGTTTGGAGGCAATTGTGGCACTGGTTATCGAGAATGCCAGGGACGTGGCGCTGCCGTTGAACGCGCAGATCGTATTCGATTGCGCCGGTGGCAAGGTGAGCGCGACGATCAAGAAACAGATGGGGGAATCCCGACCAGAGGACTAGCCGGCCGGTTTTGTCGGAAAACTTTATCGACCAGGCGACTGGCCGCAGCGTTAGCGTAAGAAGCGCGCTGATCCTGTTTCAGGATCGGCGCGCTTTTCTATTTTCCTTAGGAATGCCCTGGAGGACACTATGACGGCCGATCTCTTGAGCTTAGTGGTTGGTGCGGCGTTGAGCTTGTTGTTTTCCTATGTGCCGGGATTCAAAACGTGGTTTGCGGCAAAAGCGACAGAGCAGAAACGGCTGATTATGGCCGGTCTGCTCTTTTTGTTGTCGGCGGCGATTTTCGCGGCAAGCTGCGCGAACTTGGCGCTGCCGGGCGTGGCGATCACGTGTGATGTGGACGGAGCGTGGGGATTGGTGCAGGTGTACATTCTGGCACTGGTGGCGAATCAGGGTACGTTCGTGCTGACGAAGGGTTAGTGATGGATGACGATCGAGCAGCTGCTGCCGCTGCTGCTGGTGGGCGGGATAGGGGGATTGATTACGGCTCTAACGCAGGCTTGGGTTGCGCGACATACCATACGTCGCGAGGAGAAGCAACAGCAGATTGATGAAACCTCGTCGCTGGCCGCTGGCGCCAAAACGATTACGGATGCGGCGACCAGCGCCGTCAAGTTGCAGGACGAGCAGATCGCAGAATTCCGCCAGGAGATCCGGGCGCTGCAGGTTGAGATTATGGCGTTAAACACGCGCATGAACCGCGAAATTGAATTGCGGATGCGGGTGCAGGCGGAGTTGACCGCGACGACGGATCGACTGGAACGCGAGATGCAGAATCACGCGGCGATGAAGGTTCGCGTGGCGGAATTGCAACAGACGGTCACGAACTTGCAGGCGATTGGTGAGCGTGGCGATGAGATGCTGCAACTGAATGAGATCTTAAAAGTGAAGGTTTTTGAGATTTCTAAAGGCGTGATGCAACTCACGCGGCAGCTGCACGAGGCCGGCCTAGCGCCGGAATACCGGTTGGAAATTCCCGCGATCGACACTGAGACATGAATGAGCCGACTCTGGATGAGCGTGGATCGTTACCCGCGCTATGTGCGATTTGAATTCAAGAATGGCGGCGGACACGATTTCAAACACATTGTCGAGGCGATGACGATAACGATGGTCTATGCCCGATATTTGGAGATCGATCGCATTCTGGTGGTCGTGCACACGCCCTACCGTGATCACTATCCGGTGGGTGAGCTGGCGAGACATGCCAGAATGGCCTCTGAGATTTTCGGGAAAATGCGACTGGCTTACCTCAATGTCAGGGCGCTCCCGCATCGACTGCGCTTTATCCATGCGGCGCTGACGAGGTTAGGTAACACGACGATGAAATCATTCAACGACGAGCAGCAGGCAATCAAATGGCTGTTGAACGATGACTAATCCGCTGTACGAGATGCAGACATTGCCGGACGGCTCGTTGATGTTCAAGCCGGTGCAACCGTCGGCGCCAGTGAAGCAGGAAGTGCGCTTAGCTGTGCCGTGGATGTCGCAGTTAGGAAGCGGCGCGAATTATGGCATTGGCGACTGTGCTGAGGCCTGTGTCGCGATGGTATTGCGGTTTTTGGGTAAATCAATAGAGAGTGTTGATCAGGTGAGCAAGGCGACAGGGCTGCCTCAGGGGTTCACCCTCTCCGCTTGGTGGGACGCGGCGCGCGCGGCGGGAATGTTCGGCGTGGTGCTGGAGCATGCGCACAGCCAGAAGATCGATCAGATTACGGCGGAGCTCTACGCCGGGCGGCCGGTGATTGCACTGGTGAATTATCAATCGATTCCAGTTTCGCTACGGTCTTCGGCGACGTATAACAGCGGTCATTTTCTGGTGATGGTCGGGATCGACGATGAAGCGGTGCTGGTGCATGATCCGTATTGGCCAGAAGAAAAGAGAGGCGCGTTCATTCGCTACGCGCGCGCAGATTTTGAGCGGGCCTGGTCAACGCGCGCGCCGGGTAATACGCTGATTCGGCAATGCCTGATGGTGAGGCCGTGATGCCACAGCGAGCACGGCATCCCTGCATGGCCTCGGGCTGCGTAGCATTGGTGGATGTTGGCCGATACTGCGATGATCATCAATCTCATGTAGGATTGGATATAGCCCGTCCCTCATCACACGAACGAGGCTATGGCGCAGCGTGGCGGCGGCTGCGGAAAATAGCTTTGGCGCGCTCGCCGTTATGCGCCGATCCATTCGGCGAGCACGCGCAGCGGCATGAGGTCGTGGTAGCAACGGATGTGGATCACATCGTCGCCAGGCGCGACGGCGGACGAGATGAAGAAAGCAACTTGCAGTCATTGTGTCATTCATGCCATTCACGAAAAACCATTCAACAAATCAAACATGGGCATGAGGAAGGGCGGATCAAATCTCTATCGCTTGCGAAATAGAGAC
>Ga0209751_10006243_pt1 | contig 11077 bp, 7 predicted proteins | sample RifCSP13_1_FD_184019 | JGI IMG/M metagenome (GOLD analysis project Ga0209751, IMG submission 184019) | Soil microbial communities from Rifle, Colorado - Rifle CSP2_sed 13_1 (SPAdes) (version 2) | ecosystem: Environmental > Terrestrial > Deep subsurface > Rock core/Sediment | place: Rifle...
GGCTGGGGCGGTCCCGCGGGATCGGCTCCGAGCATCGATCTCGCGCCGGATGCCGACGAGATGAATCCGCTTCCTGCGCCGGCGGTCTTCTCGCCCACCATCGACGCGGTGGTCCGCGAGTCGCCATGCGATATCGCCGTGGTCAAGCAGCGCGGCGTCGGGCAGGTTCGCTCGATCCTGGTGCCGGTGCGCGGGGGACCGCATGCGGAGCTCGCCATGCGCGTCTCCCGCGACCTCGGGAAGCGGTTCGGAGCGAGCGTGATGGTCCTGCACGTGGTGCCCAACGAGATCAGTCAGCGAGCGCTGCACCGCCAGCAGGTGGCGCTCGACCGCTTCGTGGCCGACCACGGCGGCGAGCGCCGCGTGACGGGCAAGCTGGTCGCCGCCGCGTCAGTGCGGCGGGCCATCATTCGGGAGGCGGCCAGGCATGATCTGGTGGTCATGGGCGCGTCGGCGCAGCCGTCCAACGCCGCCCCCGACGGGCGCTTCCTGTTCGGGATCGTGGCCGAGGCCGTGGCAACCCGGGCGGCGCGGACGGTCATCGTGGTCAAGACCAAGCAGCAGCCCGGGCTGGCCACCTTCGATCAGCTCGCCACCGCGGAGGAGTCATTCGCCGCTGCCGACGCCTACGTCGCGCAGGGGCAGTCACTGGCGACCCGGGTCGATCGATGGTTTGCCGAGAATTCCTTCCACGCGCGCGAATTCGCGGAGGTCGCCAAGCTCGTCGATCTCAAGCGCCGCCAGGGACTGACGGTGAGCCTCGGCCTGCCGACGCTCAACGAGGAGCAGACGATCGGTCTGGTCATCCGCCGGATCAAGTCCGCGCTGATGGACCGGGTCCCGCTGATCGACCAGATAGTGGTCATCGACTCGGACAGCACCGATCGCACCCGCGAGATCGCGGCCGAGCATGGGGTGCCGGTGGTGATCCACTCCCAGATCCTGCCCGAGATGGGGAGCTTTGTCGGGAAGGGCGAGGCGCTCTGGAAGAGCCTGCACGTGCTCGACGGTGACATCGTGGCCTGGGTCGATACCGACATCCGCAACATCCAGCCCCGCTTCGTGTACGGGCTCCTTGGGCCACTGCTGCGTGAGTCACGGATCGGGTACGTCAAGGGCTACTACCGACGCCCGATTCGTGATGGCGGCGTCCTCGTCCCCGAGGGCGGTGGCCGCGTCACCGAGCTCATGGCGCGGCCGCTGATCAACCTCTTCTTCCCGGAGCTGTCGGGCATGATCCAGCCGCTCTCCGGCGAATACGCCGGGCGACGCGCGCTGCTGGAATCGATGCCCTTCTTCACGGGCTACGGCGTCGAGATCGGGTTGCTGATCGATATCCTCGAGGCGGTTGGGCTGTCGGCGATCGCGCAGGTCGACCTCGAGCGGCGCGTGCATCGCAACCAGTCGCTCCCTAACCTGTCGCGGATGAGCTTCACCATCCTCCAGGCGGCAGTGCGCAAGCTCGAGGAGCGGCATCGGCTCGAGTTGCTCACCGAGGTCGGCCGCGGCATGAAGGTGATCAACCAGGGGGCGGATCAGTTCAACCTGCAGGTGCTCGAGATCGGTGACGAGCTGCGCCCACCGATCCACAGCGTTCCCGCCTATCTCGAACGGCGACTGGGCCTGCGCTCGGACAGATGACGCTCCGCGTGGTGATCGCGCCCGATTCGTTCGGCGGCGCGCTCGATTCGGTGGGGGTGACGGACGCGATCGCCGCCGGCTGGCTACGGGCACGGCCACGCGACCGGGTGGTTCGCGCCCCGATGGCCGACGGCGGCGAGGGGACGCTGGCCGCCATCGCAGCTGCGCTCGATGAGCGGGTCGAGCGTCGTTCGCTGGCTACCGTCGACCCGCTCGGTCGGGCGATCGTCGCGGACTGGCTGCTCCTGGACGGCGGGCGGAGCGCGTTCATCGAGATGGCCGCGGCGTCCGGGTTGGCGCGCCTCACTCCCGCCGAGCGGACCCCCGGCTCCGCCCGCGCCGCGTCGACGCGCGGGACCGGCGAGCTGATCCGCGCTGCGCTCGATGCCGGCGTGCGCAGGATCACGCTGGGGTTGGGCGGTTCGGCGACCACCGACGGAGGGGCCGGACTCCTCAGCGCGCTGGGGCTGCGCGTCCTGGATGCGGATGGCAGCGACCTGGCACCGGGCGGGGCCGCGCTTGCCGGGATCGGGCGGATCGATGCCGGCGGCCTTGACCCGCGGCTGCGGGCGGTCGAACTCGTCATCGCGTCGGACGTCACCAATCCGCTGTGCGGGAAGTTCGGCGCGGCGGCGGTGTACGGACCCCAGAAGGGAGCCGACCCGGCGACGGTGGAGGAGTTGGACGCCGCCCTTGCCGCCTTCGGGGAGGCGCTGGAAGCAGCCTCCGGGCGCTCCGTGACGAACGCGGCCGGGGCCGGTGCGGCCGGGGGCACCGCGGCGGGGCTGCTTGCCTTCGCCGATCCGCGGCTGCGGCCGGGGGCCGGCGTGGTGGCGGACACGATCGGCCTGGCCGAGATCCTGATCGGTGCCGACCTGGTGATCACCGGCGAGGGACGCGCCGATGAACAGACCCTGGCAGGGAAGGCGGCGATGGGTGTCGCGGCCATGGCCCGGCACGCGGGCGCGGCGGTGGTCCTGCTGTGCGGCGGGCTGGGACCGGGCTCCGCCGCGCTCGAGGCGGCGGGGCCGTTCGACATCGTGCAGCCGATCGTCGACCGACCGCTCACCCTCCATCAGGCGATGGCCGGCACCACCCGGTTGCTGGTCACCGCGGCCGAGCGCCTGGCCAGCGCCGTGACGATCGGAGAGCGAATCCGCTAATCGGGGGCGGGCGGCGTGCCCCACACCTCCTCGACGCGCTCCACCAGCTCGTCGAGGGATGCCACGGTCAGCGCCGGACGAACTCCGTCGGGGAGTTGCTGGATCGCCCCCCATGGGCCGCGACGGATCCACACCGCGCGCATGCCGGCCGCCATGGCCGGAACGATGTCGTTGTCCACTCGGTCGCCGACGTAGGCCACCTCGGACGGGGTGGGCGAACCGATCAACCGCAGGATGCGGGCAAAGAACTCAGGGTCGGGCTTCGACACGCCCATCGCACCGCTCATGCCCATCACCTCCGCCTCGACCCCCAGGGCCCGCAGCTCCGCGGTGCGTGTGGCCGGCTGATTGGCGATGACCGCCAGCCGGTACCCCTTTGCCCGGAGGGCCTCCATGCTGCGGATGGCATCCGGATACAGGTCGATCGCCTGGAACCCCCCGTAGGCGGCCTCTACGCCGTAGGCCCAGGTACGCCAGTCATCGATCCCGAAGCGTGAGAAGACGTCGTGATGCTGGCCGCCCCGTGCGATCACGGCGCCCAGCGAGGCCATGAACGTGAGCCGAGTGATGCCGAGCTGGTCCGCCCAGGTGGACCAGATCCGCGTCTCGTCGACCAGTGTCTCGCCGACGTCCAGGACCACCCAGCGGTTCACGCGTACCAGCCTAGCGGGCCGCGGAAACCGGCAGATTCATACCGGGACAGCATTACGGCGCTGCGAAGGTCCGACACGGGCTTCGTGCAGCCATGAACCTGCAGCGGGACCGATGCGGACGCAAGCCATGACCGTAGTGCGGCTGCCATAGGAATCTGGCAGAAACCGCCATGCGGGGACCAGCTCAGGCGACCTTCACCCCCGAGACCAGCGCGTCCACCGTCTTCTTGGCGTCCCCGAACAGCATCGTGGTCTTCGGATCGGCGTACAGCGGGTTGGCGATGCCGGCGAAGCCGGCGGCCATCGAGCGCTTCAGGACCACGACGTGCGCGGCATGATCGACGTTGAGGATCGGCATGCCGTAGATCGGGGAGGAGGTATCGGTCCGGGCGGCCGGGTTGGTCACGTCGTTGGCGCCGATCACCAGGGCGACATCGGTCGTGGCGAACTCGTCGTTGATCTCGTCCATCTCCTTGAGGCGGTCGTACGGCACGTTGGCCTCGGCCAGCAGCACGTTCATGTGCCCGGGCATCCGGCCCGCCACCGGGTGGATCGCGAACTCGACCTCCACGCCGCGCGCCACCAGCAGGTCCATCAGCTCGCGCACCGACTGCTGGGCCTGGGCCACCGCCATCCCGTAGCCGGGCACGATGATCACCTTCTTGGCATAAGCCATCAGCACCGCCGCGTCCTCGGCGCTGATCTCGCGCACGGTCGTGTCCCCGGCCGGCCCCGCCACCGCCGTCCCGCCGGCCGTGCCGAAAGCGCCGAACAGGACGTTGAAGATGGATCGGTTCATGGCCCGGCACATCAGCTGGGTCAGGATCGCGCCCGAGGCCCCGACCAGGGTGCCGGCCACCAACAGGGCGTAGTTGTTCAGCACGAAGCCGGTGGCCGCGACGGCGATCCCGGTGTAGCTGTTGAGCAGGCTGATGACGACCGGCATGTCCGCGCCACCGATCGGCATCACCGCGGCCACGCCCAGCACCAGCGCGAGCGCCACGAAGACGAGGAACGGGGTGACGTCGTTGGTGGCGACGGTGAGCAGCACTCCGAGGACCAGGATCCCGGCCACCAGCAGGCCGGTCACGATCTTGTCGCCGGGGTAGGTCAGCGGCCGACCCGAGACGATCCCCTGCAGCTTGCCGAAGGCGATCACCGATCCAGTGAGGCTGACCGAGCCGATGACCGCGCCGAGCAGGGTGGCGACCATGAACGGGATCGGGAGGAGCTCGCCGGCGTTGGCGCCGCCCGCTCCGTTGCCGGCACCAGCGTCGCGCAGGAACTCGGCGGCCGCGACCAGGGCCGCGGCCCCGCCGCCCGCCCCGTTGAAGATGGCCACCATCTGGGGCATGGCCGTCATCGGGACCCGGCGCGCGCCCAGCACGCCCACCACGCTGCCGATGGGCACCCCGATGGCCAGGATCCAGAGCGTGGCCAGCCCGCCGTCGCGCAGCACGAACTCGGTCAGGAAGACCCAGCCCACCACGATTGCCATCCCGGCCGCGGCCAGCCGGTTGCCGCGCCGCGCGCTGACCGGGGAGGAGAGGAACTTGAGGCCCAGGATGAAGGTGACCGATCCGGCCAGGTACACGAAGAAGGTCACGACCTGGAGGGGGGTCACGGCTTGCAACCCGGGCCGGACTGGCCGGGACGGCGCTTGAACATCTCGAGCATCCGATCGGTGACCACGAAGCCGCCGACCACGTTGATGGTGCCCAGGGTGACCCCGACCAGGGCCAGCACCATCCGCAACGGACCCTCGGCGCTGGCGGCGACCAGCATCGCGCCCACCACCACCACGCCGTGGATCGCGTTGGCGCCCGACATCAGCGGGGTGTGGAGCATGGTCGGCACCTTGCTGACGACCTCGTAGCCGACGAAGGCGGCCAGCACGAAGATGAAGAGCGCCACGAGCAGCGCCTCGGTGGAGATGCCCTCCGCCCCGGTCATGCCTTTGCCTCTGCGGCCTTCGTCTCCGCGGCCTTGGGCGCGAGGGCGGCGGCGGTCGCGGGGTGGATCACCTTGCCGTCGTGGGTGATCGTGGCACCCCGCGTGATCTCATCGGCGAAGTCCAGCTTCAGAGCGCCCTCGGAGAGCAGGTGCTTGAGCAGGGTCTGCATGTTGCGGGCATACATCTGGCTGGCGCTGGCTGGCATGCTGGCCGGCAGGTTCGGGTCACCGATGATCAAGACACCGTGGCGCACGACCTCCTCGCCGGGCACGGTCAACGCCGTGTTGCCGCCCATCTCGGCGGCGAGGTCCACGATCACGCTGCCCGGCTTCATGCTCTTGATCATCTCTTCGGTGACCAGCTTGGGCGCGGGGCGCCCCGGGATCAGGGCGGTGGTGATGATGAAGTCAGCCTCCTTGACCCGCTCCGCGATCAGTGCCGCCTGGCGAGCCTTGTAGTCGTCGCTCATCTCGCGGGCGTAGCCGCCTGCCGTCTGGGCCGATGCCTTCTCCTCCTCGGTCATCTCGACCTCCAGGAAGATGCCGCCCAGGCTCTGGACCTGCTCCTTGACCACGGGGCGGACGTCGGTCGCCTCGACGATGGCGCCCAGCCGCCGAGCGGTGCCGATCGCCATCAGGCCGGCCACCCCGGCGCCCATCACGATCCCGCGCGCCGGGCGGACGGTGCCCGCCGCGGTGGTCAGCAACGGCATGAACTTGGGGAGCCGGGCCGCCGCCAGCAGGACGGCCTTGTAGCCGGCCACCGTCGCCTGGCTCGACAGGGTGTCCATCCCCTGGGCGCGGGTGATACGGGGGAGGGCATCCATGCTGATGGCCGTCACGCCGGCCGCGGCCAGCGCCTGGGCCAGCTCGGGGCGGGCGAGGGTGCCAAGGGTCCCGATCAGGACCTGTCCCCGACGCAGCAGGCCGATCTCGGCCACGTTGGGCCGCCCCACGCGCACCACCACGTCGGCGCCCGCGTACAGGGTCGCGGCGTCGGGCACGATGCCCGCGCCCGCGGCGGCATAGTCCGCGTCGGCGATCGACGCCGCAGACCCGGCGCCGGCCTGGACGATGACCTGGACCCCGTCGCCCAGCAGCGCGGCGACCGCCGCCGGGGTGAGGGCGACCCGGGTCTCGCCGGGCGCGGTTTCGCGTGGGACGCCGATCTGCATCGATCTTCCTGCGGGGTGAGATGGGGTGCGGGCTGACACGGATCGAACCGCACCCGGCGCCCCTGGCGCACTGGCGGTTCGGAGGCTTCGAGTGTACCAGAGGCCCCGCGTGGCACGGTCGATCCGACGGTCGCCGTCGCGCTTGGCCGCGTGCGATGGGCAACTCGTTGTAGGCTGCCGCCGATGCTTCCCGCGCCGATGGCCGCCGCCGAGCCCACGCCCGTCGTGCCGGTGATCCATACCCAGGGCCTGACGAAGCACTACGGCAGCGTCCGCGCCCTCGAGGACCTCACCCTCGACGTGCAGCAGGGTGAGGTCTTCGGCTTCCTGGGACCCAACGGTGCCGGCAAGACGACCGCCATCCGGACCCTGCTGGGCTACCTGCACCCGACGCGCGGGACGGGCAGAGTGCTCGGCCTGGACATCACCAGCGAGTCAGTGGAGATCCGACGCCGGATCGGGTACCTGCCCGGCGGAATCGCGCTGTACGACTCGCTCACGGGTGCGCGGGTGCTGGACCTGCTGGCCGACCTGCAGGGCAGCGCGCCCGTGCGTCGCGACGAGCTCAGCGAGCGCCTGGAGATGTCGCCCAAGGTCCTGCGCCGCCGGGTGCGGGACTATTCACGGGGGATGCGCCAGAAGATCGGGGTCATCCAGGCGCTGCAGTGCGATCCGGAGCTGGCGATCCTGGATGAGCCGACCGAGGGCCTCGACCCGCTGATGCAGCAGGCCTTTTACGCGATCCTGGAGGTCCTCAAGGCAGCGAAGCGGACCGTCTTCATGTCCAGCCACATCCTCAACGAGGTGGAGCGCGTCTGCGATCGGGTCGCGATCATCCGCGGCGGCCACCTGATGGCCCTCCAGACGATCGATGACCTGCTCGCCCGGCGCAAGCGCCAGGTGCAGCTACGCTGGCGGGGCGCCGCGCCGGACCTGACCGGGATCCCCGGCCTGGCCGACGTCAAGATCTCTGGCGACCGCCTGACGGCAACCCTGTCCGGGGAGGTCGCCTCCTTCGTCCGGGCCGTGGCCTCCCCTTCACTCGAGGACCTGATCATCGAGCCGGCGCGGCTGGAGGATGCGTTCCTGGAGTACTACGCAACCGAAGACGAGAACGGGCAGCCGGCGTGAGTCAGAGATGAACCTGCGGCTGCTGCGCCAGACCCTTAGCGCCCGCCGCTCGACCCTGCTCATCGTGGTCCTCTCGGCCGTGGGCTGGGGTGCCCTGGTGCCGGTCTTCTACACCAGCTTCTCGGAGCTCATGGCAGACCTGATCGCGGCCGGCATGCCGCCCATCATCGAGAACCTGATGAACTTCGGATCGGGCAGCTTCTTCACGTTGCCGGGGGCGCTCACGATCGGGCTGCAGCACCCCATGGCGATTGCCCTGATCGCCGTGTTCGCCACCGGCGCGGGTGCGACGGTGATCGCCGGCCAGCGCGAGCGAGGGACCCTCGAGGTGCTGCTTGCTCGCCCGTTGAGCCGCCACAGCCTGTACCTGTCGATGGCCGGGGCGCTGCTGCTGGCCACTGCGGCGGTGCTGGCGGCGCTCCTGGTCGGACAGCTGATCGGCTCAACCCTGCTCGACATCGTCGACGAGATCGATGGGGCGCTGATGCCGCTGGTCTGGCTGAACGGTCTGCTGCTGTGGGCGACCTTCCTGTCCTTCGCCCTGGCTATGAGCGTCAGCTTCGATCGGGCCGGGCCGGCCATCGGGCTGTCGCTGGCGTTCCTGATCGTCAACTACTTCCTGGAGATCCTCGGCTCGCTGTGGACCGATGTGGAGTGGACCCAGGAGTACTCGCTCTTCCACCACTTCCAGCCGAGCGAGATCCTGACCGGCAAGGCAGACCTGACCGATCTGCTGATCCTGGGCGTGGCGGCCCTGGTGCCGGCGGTCTACGCCTGGATCGTCTTCCCGCGACGGGACCTGGCCGCTCCGGCCTGAGCCCGGCCCGGTCGGCCGCTGGTTGGGAAGGCGCTACCGCGCGGCGGGCAGCGCGCCGTCCTCCTCGAGGGCAAGGCGTCGGGCGGACTCGAGGTCGAACCGCTGGCCCTCGGCGTAGGCCGCGGCCAGACCGGGGTCGTCGAGCAGGTTCTCCGGAGTGAAGCCCGTGGCGTCGCGGGTCACCTTGGCCAGCCCGGTGCCCGCCGAGCGCTCCGTGGCGGCGGCGAAGCCGGCGAGGCGCATGGCGCGCGGGTGGTCGCCCTCGCCGTAGAAGTAGGCGGCGAACGCATCGAAGAGGAGGCCGTAGGCTGACCGATCGTCACCCTCCAGGAAGTAGGGAAGGGCCTCGCGCAGGTTTTCCCTGGTCCGGGCGCGATCGATCGTGAGCACGCCGGCGCCGACCATGTACAGCGCCCAGCCGGTCATGAACCGGTCACCCAGGCGACGGAACAGCTCCAGCGCCTCCTCCGCGATCGCGATTCCCCCGGCGACGTCGTCGAAGAAGTAGTACGTGTTGGCCAGGGCCCACAGCGCACGAGCGATGCCGGGCTCGTCGCCAAGGCGGCGGTAGATTTCCAGCGCTTCGCGGGAATCGGCGCGCGCGCGGTCCTGATCTCCCTTGGTGGTCGAGTATGCGGAGGACAGGTTGTACAGGGCGTTGGCAATCGCGCGCTCGTCGCCGCCGGTCCGCGCCTGCGCCAGGGCGCGCCCATACCATGCGTGGGCGGCCGCGAAGTCCGCCTGCCAGTAGGCAATCCCGCCCGCCGCCTCGAGGCCGGCGGCCAGGCGGTCCGGGAACTGGTCGAGGTCCGGCAAGGCGAGCACCCGCTCGGCCTGCTTGCGGGCCTCAGCCAGGTAGCCCCTGATCTGCCAGAAGCGCCAGGTGGCGGCGAGGATCCGCAGGGCGGACTCGGTGCGGCCCTGGCCCACCGCCCAGTCCAGCGCGGCGCGGACATTGTCGTGCTCGCGCTCGTAGCTATCGAGGGTTTCGCGCTGGTCCGACCCGAAGACCGAGGCCGCCAGCGACTCCACCCGGACGCACAGCCAGCCAAGGTGACGGTCACGGAGCAGGGCCGCCTCACCTCGCTCGCGCAACTGTTCGAGTGCGAACTCCCGAATCGTGCTCAGCATCCGGAAGCGAGGCGCCCCTCCCGGGTCGGAGTCCTGGCGGACCAGGCTCTTGTCCACCAGGGAGGTGACCAGGTCGAGCGCATCCTGCAGCCCGGGTCCCGCGAAGCAGACCGATTCGATCGCCTCGAGGGTCGCCCCGCCGACGAAGACCGACAGGTGGGCAAACGCTCGCCGCTCGTCGTCATTGAGCAGGTCGTGGCTCCAGGCAATGGCACCCCGCAGGGTCTGCTGCCGGGCCGGAAGGTCCCGGGCTCCACCGGATAGCAGCCCGAGCCGATCCCCCAGGCGCTCCAGGATCGCGGACGGGGTGAGCACCCGGACCCGGGCGGCGGCCAGCTCGATGGCCAGCGGCAGGCCGTCCAGCCGGACGCAGATCTCGGCCACCGCCGGCGCGTTGGCGGAGGTCACCGCGAAGTCAGGCCGCACGGCCATGGCTCGCTCGGTGAAGAGGGCAACCGACTCGTACTGGCTGAAGCGCTCCAGGTCCGGCAGGTGGCGCAGGTCCGGCAGGCCGAGCGGCGGGACCGGGTACTCGCGTTCACCGTACACGCGCAGTGGGGCGCGCGACGTGATGAGGACCGAAAGCTTCGGCGCCCTGGCCAGCAGCTCGGTCACCTGTGCGCCGGCCTCGATGACCTGCTCGAAATTGTCGAGCGCCAGCAGCACGGACTTCGCGCCGATCACCTCGACCAGTCGATCCAGGGGCCGGGTGCCCGGCTCGCTGACGCTGACCGCCTGGGCAATCGTGGGCACCACCAGCTCGGCACGGTCGATGCTGCCGAGGGCCACGAAATACACGCCATCGGGGAAGCGGTCCGTCTCGGCCGCGGCGATCTCCAGCGCCAATCGGGTCTTGCCCGTACCGCCGGGGCCGGTCAGGGTCAATAGTCGGGAGTCCGCCAGCAGGCGCCGTCCCTCTGCCAGCTCGTTCTGGCGCCCCAGGAAGCTGGTGAGCTGGACCGGCAGGTTGTTGGGGATCGCATTCAGGGTGCGGGGCTGCGGAAACTCGCGCGTGAGGCCGTCGGCCGCCAGCTGCCAGAGATGCTCGGTACGCGACAGGTCCTTGAGCCGGTGCTCGCCAAGGTCGAGCAGCTCGGCACCGGCAGGCAGGGCGCCGGAGGTCAGCGACTGGGTGGTGCCGGAGAGCAGGACCTGTCCTCCATGCGCGGCACCCGCGATCCGCGCGGCGCGATGCACGTCGAGCCCCACGTAGGATCCGCCGCTCACGGTCCCCTCGCCGGTGTGGAGGCCCATCCGGACCCGGACCGTCGCGTCGGGCGGCCACCCCTCGCCGGCGAGCGCGCGCTGCGCCTCGATCGCCCCCGCAACCGCGGCGGGTGCGCTGTCGAAGGCCGCGAACAGCGCGTCGCCCTCGGATCCGAACTCGACTCCCCCGTGCGCCGCCACCGCTGG
>Ga0209751_10006246_pt1 | contig 11077 bp, 12 predicted proteins | sample RifCSP13_1_FD_184019 | JGI IMG/M metagenome (GOLD analysis project Ga0209751, IMG submission 184019) | Soil microbial communities from Rifle, Colorado - Rifle CSP2_sed 13_1 (SPAdes) (version 2) | ecosystem: Environmental > Terrestrial > Deep subsurface > Rock core/Sediment | place: Rifle...
GAATTTAACCGTCAGTCTGTAATTTTTCTAATTGACAACCAATTTTAATTAAGTCAAAATGTTCAACATGGCAAGAAAATCCGGAGAGTCTTCAGTAAGGCCTTCAATAATGGAGAGAGTAGCCCCAATTTTGGTGGTTCTTTCCATCGGACTTGCTTTTATGACCGGAGTTTTGTGGCAAAAAGTTTCAAATTTGGAAAAAGGAGGTGGTGGCGGAACCACAACAGCAGGAACGCAGCAGGCACCAGCCCAGGAAGTGGATTTGGATACAATTAAAGGCCTTTTTGACAAAGATTTAATAAAGTTCGGTGACGCGAACCGAAAAGTTTTGTTTGTCGAGGTTCTTGATCCCAGCTGTCCTTACTGCCACGTTGCAGGGGGGCATGATCCCGAGCTTGCGGCCCGAATTGACACCCAGACAAATCGTTTTAAATATGTTTCCGACGGCGGTGATTATAAACCCCCGGTTCCCGAAATGAAGAAGTTGGTTGATGAGGGGAAAGCTTCGATTGCCTTCATCTATTTCCCGGGGCATGCAAACGGCGAAATGGGAATGAAAGCTCTTTACTGCGCGCACGACCAGGGCAAGTTTTGGGAAGCTCATGATCTTTTGATGTCTGAGGCAGGCTATACCCTTATGAATGAAAAAGTGTTAAACGATGCATCAAAATCACAAGACGTTGCGGATTTTCTTAAAGGTACTGTTGATACGGCCTCCCTGAAATCCTGCCTGGACAGCGGCAAATATGACGCGAGGCTTGGAGAAGAGGAATCCCTGGCGGCATCCCTTTCAACAACGGGAACCCCCGGGTTTTTCATCAATGCTGGGAGATACCCCGGTGCATATTCCTGGGATGATATTGTGAGTGCGGTTGAAAAGGCGCTTTAAAACACCTTCAAAATCTTTTGCCCTTCCGCTATAATCAACAAATTCTAGAGTTTAAAACATGAGTAACAAACATACAAAAATAACCAAGGAATCCCTGGATGCGATAAACATTTCGGTTCCCATAGACGGGAATAGAATACTTTCCGAAGTGGTTAAAAGGATTAATGGGGACAATGAAATCAAGGCTTTGTGGAAAATAATAAACATTAACGCCATAGACAGGCTGGGGATGAGCGACCATGGCCCGACTCACTTTCAAATCGTGGCCAACCACGGAATAAAAATTGCGAGAATCCTGGAAAAAAGGGAAGTGGGCATGTCTATTGTCGATGACTTTGGACTAAGCAGGGATCACGCGGAGGTGGTAATATTTTTAGCTTGCATAATGCACGATCTTGGAATGTCCATTCACAGGGAAGGGCATGAGGAATACAGCCTTTTTGTTTCCCAGGGATTTTTAAAGGAAATTCTTTCGTTTTTACCAGTTGAAGAAAGAACCGTTGTTGCTTCAGAAGTTCTGCACGCAATAATTAGCCACCGGGCATACGGAACCCCGTCAACTGTTGAGGCCGGAATCGTGAGAATTGCCGACGCGCTTGATATGGGAAATGGACGAAGCAGAATTATTTATAAGAAGGGTGAAATTAATATTTATTCCGTATCGGACAAGGCTATTGAGAAAGTGGGCGTGACCGAGGGAAGTGACAGGGCAATTACTATAAAAATTTCGATGGTTAACCCTGCAGGCATTTTCCAGGTTGACGAGCTTATGAAGGAGAAAATCAAAGGCTCGGGTTTGGAAAAACACATAGAAGTTGCGGCATATTTGATCAAGGACGGAAAAGAAACCCCCTTTAAGGAATTTGAATTCTGACCCGTTTATCTCAAAAAATATAGATGCTACAATGACTTTGTATGCCTCTGCCTGTCCAAAAGATAATCGATCTTATTAAGAAGAGTGGCGTATTGGATGAAGCCGCATTTGCCAAAGCCGAAGCGTTTGCGGTCCAGACGCGCTCCCCCAATCTTGTTGAAGCACTCGTTGAAAGCGGAGTACTAACCGAGGAGGCTTTAGACAAAGTAATTGCCGATTATTACAACGTCCCTTACGTTTCCCTCTCAAAACAGTCAATTCCCGAGGACGTCGCCCGTATTATCCCGGATAAAGTTGCAAGAAGGCAAAAGGCGGTCGCTTTTGCCAGGGATGCAAACGAGGTAAAAGTTGCCCTAAGCGATCCGGTCAACAAAAACGTTTTGTCTCTTGTGGCCAGAAAAACCGGACTTAGAGCGACGGCTTATTACGCAAGCGAGAAGGAAATCGAAGGAACTATCGCTCTTTACGAGAAAGCACTGCAAAAAACAATTGACGAGCTTTTGCATGAGTATGTAGAGCAGGCAACTCTCTACAAAGGGGATCTTCCGATAATCAGGGTGGTTGACGAGCTTATTAACGCCGCCTACAACGACAGGGCAAGCGACATCCACATCGAACCCGAAGAAAAAACATCCCTTATCCGTTTCAGAATAGACGGAGTTTTACAGGATGTTTTACGTGTTCCCAGAGAAATTCATGAAAGGGTAATATCAAGAATAAAAGTCCTCTCAAACCTTAGGACCGATGAGCATTTGAGTGCCCAGGACGGAAAAATGACGGCCAAACTGGAATCGGAGGATCTTGATATCAGGGTATCGATTCTTCCCGTTACCCAGGGGGAAAAAGCGGTTTTAAGGCTTCTTTCAAGCCACGCCAGAGAGTTTACACTTTCGGATCTTGGAATGAACCCCATTGATTTGCAGAAAATCACCAACGCCTTCAATAAAAGCTACGGCATGATTCTTTCAACCGGACCCACCGGTTCGGGGAAGACGACAACCATCTACTCGATACTGCGGATTTTAAACACCAGGGAGAAAAATATCATGACGATTGAGGACCCGGTCGAGTACCGGATTCATGGGGCAAATCAGGTGCAAGTCAACGCAAAAACAAATCTTACTTTCGCGAACGGTTTAAGGTCCATATTAAGGCAAGACCCTAATGTTATTTTTGTCGGGGAAATTCGTGACTCAGAAACGGCCGCTATTGCCGTAAATGCGGCATTAACAGGACACCTTGTTTTGTCCACTTTGCACACGAATGACGCGGCAACCGCCATTCCCAGACTTACTGATATGAAGGTCGAACCTTTTTTGGTTGCGTCAACCGTAAACATCATTATTGCCCAGAGGCTTGTCAGGTCCATCTGTTCTTCTTGCAGGACGGAAGAGAAAATGCCGATAATAGACATAGTCAAGCATTTTCCCGAAGATCTTGTAAAGAAATATTTGGGGCCGGGTCCGAACACGGTCGTTCACAAAGGAGTCGGATGCAAGATCTGTAGGCAAACCGGTTATGTGGGCAGGGTGGGACTGTTTGAAGTTCTGGAGGTTACCAAGGGCATTAGAAAGCTGGTTGCGGAAAAATCCGACAGCGACCTTATTACGAGGGGTGCAAGGAGCGAAGGGATGAAAACGATGCTTGAAGACGGACTTGAAAAAGTGGCAAGCGGTATGACAACAATAGAAGAGGTGATAAGAGTCACGAAAGTGGAAGCGCAATAACAAAATGAAACCGGGAAAAGACAACAAAAAAATAAGGCTTTCCTCGAGCGAGAGAATTGCTTTTATAAGCAATTTATCGACGATGCTCTCCGCGGGGATTCCCATTTTGGATGCAGTAAACAACCTTCTTGAGGATTCAAAAGGAAACATCAAAAAAGTAATGGAAACTTTAAGGGATGACCTTACCCAGGGTCATCAGGTGAATTATTCGTTTGCCAAGTTTCCCAACGTTTTTGATAAAGTCACGGTGAACGTGGTTAAAGCCTCGGAGGAGGCGGGAACCCTTGACGTGACACTTAAAGATTTAAGGGATAACTTGAGGAAGAAAGAAGAGTTTAACGATAAAGTGCGCTCCTCACTTCTTTATCCGGTATTTATTGTCGGCGTATTCTTTCTGGTGCTTATGATAAACCTTGTTTTTGTTATTCCGAAAATAGCCCTTGTTTTTGAAAACTTGCGAATTACACTCCCGCTTCCGACAAAAATCCTCATTTTTGTTTCAAATCTCATAACCCAGAATACGATTGCAGTCGCAGCAGTTTTCGTTGCAGTAATACTTTTCTTCGTCTACCTTTTTACCCAGAAAAGGGGATTTGTTTTAAACATTTTTTACGCCCTTCCCGGTATATCGAGTCTGGTGATGCTTATAGACGTTACCCAATTTACAAGAAGCATGCACCTTCTTCTTTCCTCCGGGATTACTATTGTTGCCGCGCTTGATTTGACTAGCGACGTAGTCATAAAAAGCGAGACTAAAAAAGTTATCGAAAAAACCAAGGAGTTGATCCTTTCGGGAAAAACTTTCTCGGATGGTTTAAGGACCGGAAAAGGCTATTTCCCGACCATGATGATTAAGCTCGTCGAAACGGGGGAGAAGACCGGAACAATCGACAAGTCCATGCAGGACATTTCCGAATACTACGATTATCAGGTGACAAACACCCTAAAAACCTTAACGGCGCTACTTGAGCCCGTTACCCTGGTTGTTGTCGGGATAGTTGTGGGTGCCATGATGATTTCGATTATCGCCCCAATCTATAGCCTTATCGGACAAGTAAGTCCGCGTTGAAATTAACAAATGACAAATGGCAAATATTTCCAAAAAGGATTCACCCTGATTGAGCTTATTGTTTCGCTTGCCATCCTCGGCGTAATTTTTGCGATCTCCTCGATAGTATTATCGACAATAATTCCCAAAACATCCCAAAGTAACGCCTACGACCTTCTTATAAGCGACATTAAGTCCCAGCAAACTCTGGCCATGTCGACCGACTCAAATTACGGAATTTACTTTGAAGGTGGCTCGTACACTCTTTTTAAAGGGGATGATTTTAATCTCGGTACGGAGAAATTTACGGTGACGCTGGACGCGACCGTGACTTTTACCGACATAAACTTTCCGGGGAACACGATTGTTTTTCTGGCGGGGTCGGGGGATGTTTCCGGATACGTTTCTGGAAGCGACAACCTCAATATCACAAATGCGCAAATAGGGCAGGTGCAGGTGGTACGAATTAATGAATATGGCGCAACCTACTAAATTTCAAAAAGGGCAGCTTATCGTAGAACTCCTGGTGGCTTTTGGGCTATCTTCCATCTTAATTCCGGCAGTTATTTTAGGATTTATTTCCGGAAGCGCGGGGAGAGCCCAGCAGGAACAGAGACTTAAGGGCTTAGGTTATCTAAGGGAGGCAGAGGAGGCCGTGCGAAGCATCAGGGATGCAAACTGGTCGGATATTGCAACAAACGGACAATACCACCCGGTTGCCGGAGCCGTTTCCTGGAGTCTTGCGGGCGGGAGCGAAGTTATAGGGGACTTTACAAGAAGTATCGAAATTTCGGATGTTGACCCCCCGGATCCTTCCAAAAAACAGGTCTTGATTAGCGTTTCCTGGAATAACATTCTTCCCATAAACCTTACTTCAAACCTGATTCTGTCAAGGTGGAGAAGTGCTGTGGCAACTTTAACTGCCGGGGGTGAGCTTCTGGGGCTGGGCAGAGGGGACTGGTGCGCCCCGTCTGCCGAGAGAATTGTGGAATTTGATTTGGATAAATCGGGCGTTGCCAATGCGATAAGCGCCATCCAGGGGAATGTTTTTGCCGGAACGGGAGATAATGCATCGGGCCCCGCATTCGACAACGTTCTTATCCCCAATACCACCTATCCCACTCTTCCGGCCCCGACTTTAGGGGGAAACTACGGAGCCCAGCCTATTAAAACGAACGGCATTTTCGGAGAGCCGGATTATGCCTACTTGACTACCGATACAGTAAGGAGGCAGGGAATAATTATTGACCTGACGAATTTAAGCGGGGGGCAGTATAGCGAAATCGGAACCCTTGATATCGGGGTTGCGAACGTTAACGGAAAAAGCATTTATGTTTCCGGAAATATTGCCTACCTTTCCGGCACCAACGGGAAAATTTATGCATTTGACATTACAAACAGGGGAGGATCCCATTCCCCGGTTGCCGAAATAGACTTAGGAGCGATAGCCAACAAAATATTGATTGTCGGAGAAAGCATTTATGCCGCAGTGAACTCAACGAGTAACCAGCTCACCATAATCCCGGTCGGGGTCAACGGAATTACTTTTGGAACCCCGGTGACGGTTTCCGTCCCGGGAGCCGGAGCGGTTGATGTTTACGTCAATTCGGCCGGAAGCAGAAGCTATCTTGCAACCGCGGGATCGGATACTCAAAGCGAATTTTTCATTATAGACAGCGACCCAGGCTCAGCAACTTACAGGCAAATTTTGGGAAGTTATGATTCCGGCGGAATGAAGCCAAAGGGTGTCACCGTGGTCCCGGGTTCAATCCGGGCGATTTTGGTGGGGACCGGCGGAACACAGCAATACCAGGTAATTGATCTTGAAAATGAGACAAATCCGGTTCATTGCACCAGCCAGTCAAGAAGCGGAGGACTTGTGATTCCGTCGGGAGTGAACGGGGTTGCTTCGGTTCTCGAGGATGACGGGGACGCATATTCATACATCATCACGGGGGACGCCGGAGCGGAACTCAAAATAATAGAGGGAGGCCCCGGGGGAGCCGGAGGTAACGGGGGTATATTCGAATCCCCGGTTTTTGACGCGGGGGCCCAAGTAATTTTCAACAGGTTTAGCGTGATTGATTTACAGCCGCCCGATATAATCCCCACCTATCAGATTGCGGTTTCCCAGGATTGCACGACATTTAATTACACCGGAAGTTACGGTGCTGATGGCGGAACAATTCCCCTTAGTCTTAATCCGGGGAGATGTTTTAGATATCAAGTGACGTTTACGGGAGGGGGAGGGGCCCCGAGCGCATCGTCAACGGTGCTTATTAATTATTCGCCTTAAAAATGAAAAACAGCTATAAGAAATTAAGTTCGGGAACTACCATGGTTGAGCTCCTTATATATATGGCCCTACTTGTGATATTCCTGACTGTACTTATGGATGTTTTTGTAACGACCTTAAACTTCAAGCTTCAAAGCGAAAGTACGTCAGCCCTCAATCAGGACACAAGGTTTATTCTCGAAAAAATCTCATATGATTTATATAATGCCGATAACTTCACCGTTCCTTCGCCAACTCAGGTATCATTCACATTCGCCGGAACCAACAACTCCTACACAATTTCTGGGGGCGACCTTCTTAGGAATTCCGTTAAATTAAACGGCACCGACACCAATGTTCAAAGTCTTACTTTTACCCAAATAGACAACACTCTTAAGGTTTCTTTCACTCTTGAGTCTCAGATTAATTTGCCGGGAGGGCCAAGAACCCAGAGTGTAGTAACGACCGTTGCGCCAAGATGAAAAAGACAAAAAACAACAAAGGGCAGGCTCTTGTAACATTGCTCATTTTTATCATGATGGGGCTTGCCATTGCGGTTGCCGCAAGCTTTATCGTTGCCAGCAATTCCATGGGTGCAACAAATGTTCAGGAAGGGCAAAGAACGAGACAAATGGCGGACTCGGGGATGGAAACGGCCTACCTCGCGATTTTAAGACAGAATAATAATTACCCAGGGGAAACAATTGCCGATCTTGACGGGGGAGAGGTGGTAATTACCGTATCCTGGGTGGGAGATACGGCGACTATCGAATCAGTCGCCACAAACGGAAAATTTGTCAAAAAAGTTGAAAGTGTGGTGACTTACGACAATAATGGATTAACGAAGGTTTCCTGGAAGGAGATTTATTAAATGAAGCAGGGCGACATCATTATTTTTTTGGGTTCGGGCAGGCTCTATGTTTCTGATGGCAGTAGGATTCTTTCAATGGATTTCCCGGCCGGAAGTGTCAGGGATTGGGATCTTCTGAATAAGGAAGTTTTGCAGGATACTTTAAGCACTTTTATCACAGCCAACAATATTGAGCCGTCCCCGATATCATTTGTTCTTTCCGAACCAGCCTGCTTCAGCAAAGATTTTTCGGGGAAAGATCCGGAAAAGCTTGAGGCTGAGATTGCCAATTTCCTTGACGCGGTGCCATTTAACTATCTGGTTTCAAAAACCTACAAGATTGGAGAGGGAGTAAGGGTCATTGCGGGGAATAAAGAACTGATCGATGCCATTTCCGAAGTCTTCGAAGGTAGGGGGTTTTCCCAGTATGCCGTGGTTCCTGCAGCAATATTTCCCAAAATTGGAGTCAAAAATACGCTTGATGTGCAGTTTGTAAAAGCGGTTAACGACAATGGCGAGATTGTCCAGACGGGGAATATGATTGCCCCGAAGCCCCTCTCTCCGGAGAACGTTGCCCCTCCCAGGCCGGTTATAACCAAAGGAAAAGCCAGTAGCGGAGTTCTCCCTTACCTTATCATTGTGGGTGTGGTTGCGATTATCGTTCTTGTGGCCCTTGTTGTAATACGGGGTTAAAATACCCCTTGACACGCCTCTTCTCACTAGTTTACATTTAATTAATGCTCAGAAAGTACTCCAGAGGCTTTACCCTAATCGAACTTCTCGTTGTTATCGGTATTTTAGGCATTCTTTTGGCAATCGTTCTGGTTGCTTTAAATCCTGCCAGGCAGTTTGCCCAGGCAAATAATACAAAAAGATCAAGTGACGTTTCCACCCTCTTAAACGCGGTTCATCAGTTTGCCGCAGACAATAGAGGAACCCTGCCTGCCAATATCCCCGCTGATGACGGGGTTGATCCCAGCGAGGCTGCGGATATAAGTACGGCTGGAGCAGATATCTGTGGCGACTTGGTGCCGAGATACGTAGCTGCCCTTCCCACCGACCCCAGCCTTAATACAGCCCAGATTTCTGATTGTACAGCGGCATATGCGACCGGCTATTTCATAATGCAGGATGGGGATGGGAGAGTGACCGTTTCTGCTCCTAGTCAGCAGGCGGTTGCCGGCCAGACAGTCAATATATCGGTCACCAGATAGAAACATTAGGATAAGTAAGCCGCCGCAGGGCGGTTTTTTTGTGGTTAAACCTTCTTCTTGCGGGCGTAGGGCTTAAGAATTAGGGACTCAAGTACCTGATATGCGACCACAGCTGCGCTTCCCCAAACATTAAGGGATTTGTTTACCCCAAACATGGGAAGTTCCACAATCACATCAGACGCAGCCAGAACACTCTCTGAGATGCCTCCCGTCTCATTCCCGACAACTATGGCAACGGGGAAATCAATCTTAGTAGATAGAAGGGTGTAGGGGATTGAGCGCGCATCCTGCTCAACGGAAATTATCCCAACCCCCTTAGATTTCAGCCTTTTGACGAGTTCGATTGTGTTTTCTGCAATTGGGTGGGTATTCGGTCTCCCCGCAAATATACAACCTCTCTGCGGCAATGGCGTCAGCAAGCCTAAAGAGGGAACCGATATTGTAGGTATCAATGACATTATCGAGAACCAGATAAATGGGGTTCCTTTTGATTGTCGAAAACGTTTCTGGCGTGGGGCGGGTTTTTCTGAGATCTTTGGCTCCTAGCTTAAACATTTGGCTGAGCAGTAGAGTCTCGGACCCTTTGGGCCCATAACCACTTGCTCTGAGTGTATCACACTTGAGGCTAAATGAGACAAATGAGACACTATAAAAAGTATATCCTTTTCTCACGTCTAAAATCGGCATCGTGATTTTACGATATAATTATTTAAGATGAGGGTAAAGCATGGAATTCACTGGAAATATAAAAACTTAACGATAGTCTTCATGGGGGTTTTATTGGCGATAGCTCTTTCCCGCAATGAGGGTTTCCATTCATTTTTACTGCACCTGGGAGGCTTTGGATATATCGGTGCATTTTTTGCCGGAATACTCTTTGTCTCTACTTTTACCGTGGCTGCAAGCGCTTTGACACTTCTGACCCTTGCCGAGACGCTTTCTCCTTTGGAAATAGGCTTGATCGCGGGTCTCGGGGCGGTAGTCGGGGATATGCTGATTTTTAATCTGATTAAGGATAATTTAACCGAGGAGATAGAAGAAATATATGATCAAATGGATACAGGTCACCATTTAAAAAAACTATTCCACTCTAAATATTTCAGCTGGACTCTTCCGGTGGTAGGAGCCGTCATTATTGCCTCCCCTTTACCGGACGAAATGGGAATAAGTCTAATTAATCTTTCAAAAATGAGTACTTTTAAGTTTATTCTTCTTTCTTACATCCTAAACTCCATAGGAATCTTTTTAATTGTGTCTGCATCAGTAGTTATAAAACCTTGATGTTTTCAAATGAAACGGGACTTTCCTATGAGGAAGTAAAAAAGAGGCAAGGGCAATACGGAGCCAATGTTTTGCCGGAAAAGCCGCCCCCAAGCCGTTTATTGCTTCTTTTTCAGCAATTAAGAAGCCCTTTGGTTTACATTTTACTCTTTGCCGCGCTGGTAACCTTTGTAATGGGGAGCTTTTCCGATTCCTTGGTTATTCTTCTTGCTGTTTTTATCAATACGATTCTGGGTTTTGTCCAGGAAAGCAAAGCCTCAAATGCACTCGTTGCTCTAAAACATTACGTTATAAGCAAGGCAACCGTTATTCGGGACGGAAAAAGAATATTGCTTGATACAACAGAGATTGTTCCCGGAGACATTGTGATTCTGGATCAAGGGGCAAAAATACCTGCCGACGGGAAAATTATCTTTGCAAACCGTTTCTATGTCGACGAAGCAGCCCTCACGGGAGAAAGCGTGCCCGTCAATAAAAACATTGAGGAGAAAGTCTTTATGGGTACCATCGTCTCCTCGGGACAGGCAACATTCGAAGTCGAAAGCATAGGTCAATCTACCAAGATGGGGGGAATTGCACTCCAGATTCAGGAAAAAGAGGAAGATACTCCTCTGCAAAAACAGCTTAAAACATTCAGTAAACAGCTGGTGTTGGTTATTGCTTCATTAACAATATTGGTTTTTATTCTCGGCATTTTATACAAATTCAGCTTGACCGAGATGCTTACCACTTCGGTGGCTTTGGCCGTATCAAGCATACCGGAGGGACTACTCGTTTCCCTTACCGTGGTGCTTGCTATCGGGATGCAGAAAATAATAAAGCACCGGGGGTTGGTAAGAAAGCTGTCGGCGGCGGAAACCCTAGGCGGAGTAACCGTTATTTGTGCGGATAAAACAGGTACCCTGACCCAGGGGAAAAT
>Ga0209751_10006249_pt1 | contig 11074 bp, 13 predicted proteins | sample RifCSP13_1_FD_184019 | JGI IMG/M metagenome (GOLD analysis project Ga0209751, IMG submission 184019) | Soil microbial communities from Rifle, Colorado - Rifle CSP2_sed 13_1 (SPAdes) (version 2) | ecosystem: Environmental > Terrestrial > Deep subsurface > Rock core/Sediment | place: Rifle...
GATACTAGCAGGTTTAGAAGACGATTAACGGGCAACTAGCGAACGCCCCGATCAGGCCCAAATCGGGACAAGATCCAGAAAAGCGGCGCCGCAGACTAAAATCGAAAACTTGTCCTGAACGAATGTGAAGGATCTTGTTTCACCGGATTACTCTGTCGGCTCTGACCAAGACGTTGGGCGGAATCGTCACGCCGATCTGCTTGGCGGTCTTGAGATTGACGATGAACTCAAACTTCATCGGCTGCTCGACTGGAATGTCGGCGGGCTTGGTGCCTTTCAATATCTTGTCCACAAAGTCAGCGGCGCGCCGCCATAAGTCCGCATAGTTCGGCCCGTAGCTCATCAAGCCGCCGGCGTCAACCCACTCACTGTCTGGATACATCGCCGGCAACCGGTTCTTTGCCGCGAAGTCCAACACTTGGCGTTGCTGAGTAATGATAAGTGAATGTGGGGTCGTAATGAGCGCCTGGGCGCCTTCCCTTTTCGCTCGCGCGAGTGCGCTCGCAAAATCTTCAAGGCTTCGCACCTCAAGCGATTGCAGTTTGACTCCCACCGCCTTGGCCGCAGCCTCCATGTCTGTGAGACGCAGGTTTCCGGTCGTACGACTCGGTACCCAGAGGAAGGCCACCCGGGCAACCTTGGGGAAGGCCTCCTTGAGCAGTTCCAACCGTTTGCCATCTAGATCTGGCGCCATGGTGCTAAGTCCGGTGATATTCCCGCCTGGTCGTGCCAGGCTGGAGACAAGCCCAGTTCCTACTGGATCGCTAATACCAGCGAATACGATGGGCATTGTCGGGCTCGCCTTTTTAGCAGCTAAAATAGCCGGGCCTCCGGTGACGATGACGTCAACTTTGAGACGAACCAGTTCGGCTGCAAGGTCAAGCAGCCGTTCGAGTTTCCCTTCTGTATATCGGTACTCAATGACAATGTTTTTTCCTTCGACATAGCCAAGCTCGCGCAGCCGTTGGCGAAATGCTTCGACCCGGGCCGAATAGGAGGACGCGGAGGACGCGATCAGAATTCCTATCCGGAGAATTCTCGCCGCCTGCTGCGCTTGGGCTGGAAAGGGAAGAGCCAAGAGCATGGAGCAAAAAGCTCGCCGAGTGATTTTCTGCTTCATCAGTGTTTCCATTTCTTCTTCCTCGGGAGACTGTGTCGAAATCGCGAAAAACCGGTGGTTGTCATGTTGAGCGAAGCGAAACATCTCATCTTCCCCGGTACTTACGAAAGAGAGATTCTTCGCCTGCGGCTCAGAATGACATTACGACACAGCCTCCTGGAAAAGATAGAAGTTAGGATCCAGTGTTGCAACGAAACGGCCCTCACCCTCACCCTCTCCCACTTTCGCGGGAGAGGGAATCGGCCCCGCAGACGAAAATCCAAATTTGATCTGCCTATTTCAGCCAGAGGCTGATCAGCCTTAGGCTGAGCCTAATGCCTTATTGCTATTCAGTGAACGCGTGGTTTTTCAAGAACACCTCGGCGTCGCCGGCAGCAAAGAAAACCAACCTTACTTCCTCAATCGAGTTATCGGCGCGGAAAAATTTCTCGATCGCTTGCGACGAAACCTTGGCCGCTTCGTCCAGCGGATAGCCGTACACTCCGGTCGAGATCGCGGGGAAGGCAATCGTCTTCAGCCCTTTGTCCGCTGCGAGACGCAACGAATTGCGATAGCACGCCGCCAGCAACTCCGCCTTATCTTTGCCGCCGTGTCCGTAAACTGGCCCCACCGTGTGAATCACATGTTTCGCGACCATCTTCCCTGCCGTCGTGATCACGGCTTGCCCAGTCGGCAAGCCGTCCGGAAATTGAACCCGACGAATCTCCTTGCACTCTTTCAGGATCTCCGGCCCGCCCGCCCGATGAATCGCACCGTCGACGCCTCCTCCGCCCATCAACGTGCCATTGGCAGCATTGACGACGGCATCGACAACCTCTTTGGTAATGTCTCCGACTTTTACCGCTACCCGACCTGTCAAAAAGGATTTCATTATGTTCATAACTTCTCCGGGCTCGTTACCAGCAGTTTATAACAAAGCATCGACTGTCGGCGCCGCCAATTTCCAAAAAAGAGCCGGGGACGCTGAGACCGGACAAAATCGCCGCTTTGACGTTCACTTTTTCTTTTGTACGTACCGCTTGACCCAGAGATCATAGAGGCCCGATATCGGGTATTCTTCCAGAGTGCGAGTGCCCCGCTCTGTCTCATAAAGAATGACGATCTCCCGACCCTCCTGACCGCGATTGGAAGCAAAGAGAAGTCTGGCCTCGGGTTTACGGTCCAAAAAATCGCCGACAGCGCCGAGCGTAAATGCAAAGCTATATGGATCGGGCATTGCGTCAGGGTCATTTCGGGGCGCTCCGCGTTGTTCATCCAGGCGTTTTATGTCTTCCAAGTAATAAAAGAACTCCACGTTCATGGAAGCTCCCTGGCTAACGGTCTCAGGAATCGGCGGCTTTTCTTCCTCTCTCCATAAGCGCAAGAACGCCGGAAGCTTTCTAATTTTTTTCTCTTCGTCTTTCTTCTTCGACGGGTCCTCCTTGACTCGACAGCGAACCAGATAACAGTTACCGTAGCAGACGACTTCATAGGCTTCGGGTCGTAACGGCTCCAGCTCCTGCCCAATGACGCGAAGGATGGTCGAATAGTTCATGGGTTCCACCTCAGAGGTGTGCAAGGGGTCGCGTGAATATTGCTCGGCATCGCGCTGCTGTTCGTGTACATAGCCTTCGACGCCACAAAGCATCCGAAGTAATCGACCACCTTCCTGCTTTTCGCTTCACCCAGATCGGTCAGCCGCGCCGCTGAGCGCATCAGTCACGGTACGCTTAATTAACCAACCCCTGTTTTTTAAGCGCCGGCAAGAGTTCTGCGAGACTGCGAATGAGAATTTGCGGCTGCGCCGCTCTCAGTGTCTCCTCGTCGTTGTAGGAATGCTCCGTGGAGAGTGCGACGGTGACAACTTCGAGATCGGTGCCACCGACTTTGCAGCCGTGGGCGTTGTTGCCGGCGCGGATGTAGGTGGCGGTGCCGGAGAGAAGGATGATTCGGAGCCGCGGCAGTTTGTGCTTGCGGTAGAGAAAGTAGAGCCCCTGCTCTTTGGCGTAATACGTTTCGTCGCGGTCGACGATCTCGTCGAAGTAGCCGCCGATGCCGGCTCTTTCCATCGCCTGATGCTTGAAGCGCCGGCCGCCAGTGGTCATGAGCATGTTGCGCAGGCCGGCTGCTTTCGTTTCTTTCAGCGACTGCTCGATGCCGGAAATGAAATCCGGCGGATTGACGTCAAAGCCACGCCTGCGCGCGATCTCCAGAGCATGGGTTCGGATCTCCACGCGCTTCGCCTCATTGAACGGCAGCGTGCGGTCCTTCTGGTATTCCTTGGCGAAGATGTGCGGAATGAGAAACAGATCGAAGGGACCGTCGGCGATTTTGCGTAGGTCGGTAAACGACAGCGGCGGCATCTCGTAGCGTGGCAGGATCTCGTTGGCGATGGTAAGGACCCGCTGGATATCGGTCTCCACGGTGTCCGACATCGTACGCACCAGGAAAGTTTCCGTGTTCATGAGGGACACCCCCCTTGCCGAGAGGATACTACCTAACAGATGACAGGCAAGCGAACTTTATGCCCGTTGGTCTTCGAAGGGCAAGCGGTGCTTGCGCTCGGAATTACAACTTTTGCAGCTCGGCACCAGGTTGCCCTTGGTCGACTTGCCGCCGCGGATCACCGGCACCAGGTGATCCATGGTCAGCTCCTTCGGTGGAAACTTTTCGCCGCAGTGGTGGCAGATGCCCGCGGCGCGCTTGCGCTTCCACCACTGGCTCTCGCGCAGCTTGCGCGCCTTTTGCCGCTCGCGCCGGATGTGCTCGTCGGAGACCTCTACTAGAAACGGTGCGGGTTCCATCGATTGCCACGGAACAGGACTGACTTATTTGTACCACCGTTTGAGGTTTTTGAGGTAGACCGCAAAGCCGATCGAAGTGAGCGCGTAGAGAACGGCCCGCAACGCCGCCCACGTTTCCCCGCTGTTGGAGTAATTGCGAAACTCCCAAAGCGCGAAGAACAGAAAAAACACCAACGCGGTTGAGATCAAAATCTTGTGAGCGGTGATCAGCTTCATCGGTGCATCAACTCGCGATTGCGGCCTCAAGCGCCGGTGCGGGGCGGGGATCGAGGCGCGCGAAATAAGAATAGTAGAGAATAAATGCCAGTGTGAGCACCACGCCGCCGATCAGGTACGCGGTTTGCCAGTCGCCGACGGCCATCAACGGGCCGGCAAATGACGCGCCGATCCCCATGGGGAATTCGACAAAGGCGTGCATGATGCCGTTGGTCGTGCCCCGCTCCCGCTCTTTGACCACTTCCATGGCGAATAGCGTGTAGATGGGATCGGAGATCCCCTTGTTAGGATAGGGTCCGCCGAGCAAGAGAATAGTAAAGACGTAAAACACGCCGGCCCAAATTAAGTTATCCGACATACCCAACAGGATCAGGCCGGGGATGCCGAGAAGTTTGACCATCGTCACGGTTCGGACTCGCCCAAGGCGGCGCACGACGATGGGAATAAAAAGCGTGAACACCGCGCTGGCAATCGAGGCGAGGGCGAAAACCATACCGATCTGCGTCGTCGAGGCTTGCAAATGCTCCGCAAAGAAGACGTTAAAAAACGGCGCGGAAAAACCCAGGGCAAAGCCGACCAACCCTTCGGTCAGCGCTAGCATGCCGATGCGGCCGTAGTTTTCGATGCCGCTGAACCAGCGCTTGATATCGATGGGCCGCCACTCCTCTTTGATCAAATAGATCGGAATGGCCGAGCAGAACATCACCGGCACAGCGCACGTCAGCGCCGCGCGTCGCGCCCAGGCGCTCTCCGGGCCGATGTCGAAGAGGGCGGCGAACACAAAAGGCAGCACGCCGGCGGAAAGATTTCCCACGCTGGCGGCGCCGACCTGAATGCCGCCGTTGAGGCTGAAGAGATTCACCCGCTCGTCGGGACGGCTCTGTTCGATCATGAAAGGCGGTCCGACGATCGCGTGGCCGCCTTCAAACAGTCCCGTTATTGCCGCGAGCACCAGCAGCCAGCTCGGGTCGGTGACGAATATGATCGCCGTGGTCGCCAGCAGATTGCCGCTGTAGGCCATTAGAAAGACGCGCCGCCTGCCGAAGAGATCGGAAAGAATCCCGGAGGGGATCACCGAAAGGCCGTGGCATGTCCAATTGATCGCGGCGAACTTGGCGACGAAAAGCAGATCGAATCCGACGGCGAGCAGATAGAGGTTGAAGAGCAGGCGCAGCAGACTCGCCGACAGGCCGCTGAACGGGCTGCGCAGAAGCAGCAAGCGGGCGTTGTGACTGAAGCCATTGAAGCGGTCGCCGATGAGAGTCCCTCGCTTCGCTTGGCGAATCAGAACAACGGCCACGACGAGCAAAACCAATCCGCCCAGACCCCAGACCCACAGCGGCCCGGCACCCTTGGGAGCGCTCGCTTCATGTTCGCCATGGGCCCAGACACGAGAGGATAAAAACAGGACGCTCAGGACAGTCGCTGTAATCGAGTGTCGCATTGTTTTCCCTCCTCGGCTCTGAGACCGTGTCGCAATATCCGAGACATCGGGTTGTCATCCCGAGCGAATGCGAGGGATCCATTCCGAAAGATTCCTCGTCGCTTTGCTCCTCGGAATGACAGAGAGCGGCATTTCCCCGATGATGACACCGTCTCTTGGTCACCTCGAGCGTATCATAGGACGAGGCTTACCCGGAGTGCAAGGAAATTTCCACGCGTAGATTTGCCAGCTGCGGTTCCATGTCGTAGGATGTGGCAACGAATCGAAACGGAGAAAGAAGATGAACCGTGAAGCGATCCAGACCGACAAGGCCCCCAAAGCCATCGGCCCTTATGCTCAAGCGATCAAGGTAAACGGTTTTATCTACACGGCGGGACAAATCCCAATTGACCCCAAGACGGGCAACTTCGTCGAAGGCGGTATAAACGAGCAAACGCGGCAGGTGCTGGAAAATTTAAAAGCGGTCTTGGCGGCGGCCGGCTCTTCCCTTGATCAAGTGGTCAAGGCGACCGTCTTTCTAAGAAACATGGCCGACTTCCCCGCGATGAACGAAGTTTACGGGGATTATCTCGGCAACGCGAAGCCGGCGCGCTCCACCGTGGCGGTCGCCGAATTACCGCGCGGCGCGCTGGTCGAGATCGACCTCGTGGCTCTGGTGTGATTTTCAGATGGCGAAAAAATCGTGCTACGACGACCGGCTACGACACTGCTTTGTACCAGGACTTATCTTTGGGTTCTCTCCCCCTCGACGGGGGAGAGTTAGAGTAGGGGTGAATCGCAGGTGGCATGTTTGTCACTGTCACACCCCTATCCTTATCCTTCCCCCATCGAAGGGGGAAGGTAATGCTTCTAGGAGATGGTAATTTTGGTTTCAGATGTGGTGGCGCTAAATTCGGCATTTTTCTACGACGCCGGAGCGAAGGGCTAAATTCCCAGGACCATCCGCGCGAGGGTCTGGAGAATCAATTTAGCGGCGCCGCTGAGAGTCTCTCCCACCGTTGGCTTCTCCTCTACCGCGCCCTGCGGGTAGACGAACATTCCCTGGGTGCCCGTCATCACCCAGGACTTCGGGTTTTGATACACTTCGGGGATTTTGTGGATGATCGCCTCCGCTCCCAGTTTATCCACTCGCGTTTTCCTCTGGAGTTTCTTGTAGCGCCTGAGCTCGCCGCGATTGAGCCAAATCCCGTCGCAGCGCCAGCAGCGTCTGAGTTGTAAATCTTTCGGCAGCATTGGATCGCTGCACGACTGCAACTTCGCTGTGCACCTCGGACAATAAAGTGTTTTCGCCGCCGGCGTCACGAGGTTGGTCAGTAATTTCTCATCGACGGCATCCACACGCTCTGCTTCATCCGGGTCGATGGGAAAAAGCTCCCACTTGTCGCACCAGATGCCGCCGCACTTCCCGCACTGGTCCAGTTGAATCAGCGTGCCGGGATTGGCCCTGGCCGTGACCGGATTCATTGGCAATTCGCACTGCGGGCAACGCACCACGGCATATTCTCCAAGACCTTGAACCTTAAACCTTTGAACCCTGAACGCGCTCGCTGCCGCCGGGCAAACCCGCCATCTGATAGAGCAGCATGATGCGCCGGTTGATCGGCGGGTGGGTGCTCAAGAGATCGGCCACTATCCCCTCGCGGTCGTCGACCCGGCGTCGCAGCGGATTGGCGATAAACAAGTGTGCCGTCCCTCGACTGGCCTTGTGAAACGGCATGGCCGCATCGCGAATTTTCTCCAGCGCGTGCGCCAGGCCGAGAGGATTGCGCGTGAACTCCACCGCGCCGGCGTCGGCCAAATATTCCCTCTGGCGCGACACCGCCATCGCCATCAAACGAGAAATCAACGGCGACAAGATGATCAGCAATAACGCGGGAACGACGATAATCAGGTTTTTGTTCGCGCCCCGACGGGTGTGGCGCGAGCTGAAAAACGAGCGCTGCGCCCAGTCGGCGAGCAGCGCCACGCCGCCGAGAAGGATGCTCACGAGCATCATCACCAGCGTGTCGTTGTTGCGGATATGCGCCATCTCGTGCGCAATCACGCCTTGGGTCTCCTCGCGATTGAGCAGCGCCAGCAGCCCGGTCGTGACGCAGATCGACGACGACTTTTCGTCTTGCCCGGTGGCAAACGCGTTGGGCGCCGGATCGAAGACAACGTAAACCCTCGGCATCGGGCATCCCGAAGCCAAGGCCATTTCCGTGACGACATTGTGAAATTCGCGGTGCTCCGGCAGTTGAATGTCCAGTTTCTCGGCGCCCATGGAGCTCAAGATTAGATTGCCGCCGTAGTTGTACGCGGTCAGCGCCATGAAGGTGGCAAAGGCTAGCGTCGACAGGGTCGCGATGGGAATTTGCGGACCGTACCGCGTAAAGGCGTCAAGATACACGTAATCGACCGAGAGACCAACGAGAATGAAAAACACAATGAAGCAAAAAATGATGACCGCGCTGATCCAGCCGTTGCGGCGTTGGCGGTCGGCGAAATTTTGGGTCGTGAGAACGTCCAGAGGAATCGACCTAGCCTGAATATTTGATGGCCCAGATAAAGCGACAACACACTGGAGTCCGAGGGGTGAAGCCTGGAGGGAAAAAGCACCCGGACGCAAAGTTGCGTTGACTTGGTTGATGTTTGGCCACCCCGTACGTTGTTTTCACTGCCGTTTACTACAGATGAGCAGTTCGCCGCCCACATCAAGGCACAGTCGCCATTTCCACCAGTGGCGGATCAGCCTCAGGCTGAGCTTTCTCCCGGAAGGGTTTGCCCATCGGACTCTGACTGCCATCAATAACTAATGTGCGCGCTTATCAGCGGCTCAGCTTGAGATCGACGCGCGGCAGGGTCTGCTCGGCTTCCGCCACCGAGAAGAACTCGCCCGGCTGGAATCGAAAAAAGCCCGCGATCATGTTCGACGGAAACACTTCCTGCTTCATGTTAAAGCGCATCACCAGGTCGTTGTAATACTGGCGCGCGAAAGCGATCTGGTTCTCGGTGGTCGTCAGCTCTTCCTGGAGCCGCAGTACGTTCTCATTCGCCTTGAGCTCCGGGTAGTTCTCCATTAGCGCGAAAATCTTGCCGAGGGATTGCGTCAGCGCGCTCTGCGCTTCCGCGGTTTTTTTCACGCCGGTCGACGCCATCGCCTTGCTGCGCGCGTCGATGACGCTCTGGAGCGTGTCCTGCTCATATTTCATGTAGCCCTTGACGGTTTCGACCAGGTTGGGAATCAGGTCGTAACGCCGCTTGAGCTGGACTTCCATCTGCTTCCAGGCGTTCTGAACTTGGTGGCGCAGCGCGACCAGGCCGTTGTAAGTCCAGATGATCCACGCCGCCGCGAAAAACAGGACACCCCACACAACCCAACTCATGACCATCGTCCCCTCCTCAGTCGTCGAGAATCAAAATCGTTTTGTTGATCTCACCGACGCTGGCCACGCCGGTCATGCACATCGCCCGTTTCATCTCTTCGTTTAGAATCGCATAGACGCGCTCGACGCCGCGCGCGCCGAACGCCGCCACGCCCCAGGCGACGGGACGGCCGACAAGCACGGCTTTAGCGCCCAGGGCGATCGCTTTGACGATATCGCCGCCGCTGCGCACGCCACTGTCGAGGATTACCGGCACCTTGGCGCCGACTGCGTCCAGCACTTCGGGCAGGGCTTCCAGCGCGGCGCGATTGAAGTCGAGAATCCGTCCGCCGTGGTTCGACACGACCAACGCATCGGCGCCGGAATTAACCGCGGTGCGCGCGTCCTCAGCGCCCATGATCCCCTTTATCACCACCGGCAGTGAAACCTGCTTTTTCATCCACTCGATATCTTTCGGCGACGCGCTATGTCCTTTTCTCGGCTTGCCGTCTTTAGTCGAAAGCGGCACCTCGTCGCCGATTTTTACCGGCCGCACGGTGTCCATCGTAATGCCGACCGCGGCGAAGCCGAGGGCTTCCGACATTTTAGCGTACTCGGACACTTCTTCTTTGCCGCGGTTCATGTAGGCCATGAAAACCAGCGGCCCTTTCGACACGTCGCGCCAGCCCTGCGGATTGAACTTGGCGGCCTGGCTGACGAACATCATCGCGCCGGCTCGCCCGGTGCCTTTGGCGACGTCGCTCTCCGCGTTCTCGCTGATCAGACTGAAGCTACCCACCGGCGCAGTAGCGGCGGGAATCGGCAGCTTCTGGCCGAACAGCTCGACGCTGATGTCGGGGTCGGAAATGTCGTGATAGACGCGCTGGCGAAAAAGATATTTGTGAAACGCCCGCGGGTTTCTGTGAAAAGTCGCCCTGGTCTCGGCGGCGCCGTTGAAGTGATGCCAGGCTTCCGCCGGCATGCGCTGGCGAGCCATGGCGCGCAGATCGCGCAGCCCCATCTGTTCCAAAGGTTTTTCAGTCATAGAATACTCGATTCGGTGAAGCGATTTCCCAGCAGTTGGTGCCGGGGTCTCTGAAGCAGAACGAAGCCGAGGAGCCGTTTTCCTCGAGGGGGAAGAGATCCCGCACTCCCCGCTCCTTGCCGTATTCGCTGAAGCGCCGGTAGATGTCCTTTACCGCTTCTTTCGAAGCGACGGTCAAGGTGTTGCGGAAGTTGGGGGAGAAGACCTTGAAGTCTTTGCGCAAAGCGCACACGACAAAGGTTTTTGTGTTCGGATGTTTCACGTAGATAACGTGATCGCTGAACCGGTGGACTTCCAAACCCAAGACATCGGTGTAGAACTCGCCAGTGGACTCGAGATCTGTGGCGACCAGTGTGCCGTGGGTAAATCCCTGGGGCACGTAGCCGCGGCCGGGAAAACGTTCTTCCGGATAGACTTCCGACCAGTGGGCCATTTTGACGGCGCCGAATTGCTGCGCCGTGGTCTCTTTGCGGTTGAAGGCTTCGTAGCACTCGATCTCCCAACCGTTGGTCCCCGGCTCGACAAAGTAGCAGGAGTACGAGCCGTGGCTCCAGGTCGGCTTGCCGATCGCACCGAGCTTGTACTCGGCTTTGTGGGCGGTGAGATATTCGTAGGCGTGGTCAACCTCATCGCTGCTCCGCACGCGCACGCCCCAGTGGTTGTGCATCTGCTTTGCCGGCGCATCGGGACCGCCGTCGTGCAGCACCAAGAGCCAATGCGTGTTCGGATGTTTGAGCGTTGCTTCCCCCGGCTTCTCGGAAATTTTCTCGAACGCCAAGAGATCGGTCATCACCACCATCGATTCCTGCAAATTGCGGCATTCCATGTGCGTCGCCAACAATCCGACGGTTCTTATCATGAGTTTTCCGATGAAATCCCAGGCCGTTGAATCTAACGGCAAGCCGCTTGATGCGTTCGGCAAATCTACAGTGGCACAGCCGGGCTGTCAAACGTTTCCATCGCGGCGAAACAATTCCCAACGGGAGTTTTCCACGGCGATGTTTCGCGCTTAGAATATTTCGCGAACTCCAGACCCGATATTTGAAACCCGAGACCGATGCTCATCCGCCTTGACAGAAAACGCTTTTTTCCTTACATTCGCCCAGCCTTTTGGTCGTAGGA
>Ga0209751_10006251_pt1 | contig 11073 bp, 4 predicted proteins | sample RifCSP13_1_FD_184019 | JGI IMG/M metagenome (GOLD analysis project Ga0209751, IMG submission 184019) | Soil microbial communities from Rifle, Colorado - Rifle CSP2_sed 13_1 (SPAdes) (version 2) | ecosystem: Environmental > Terrestrial > Deep subsurface > Rock core/Sediment | place: Rifle...
GTTTCTGATACTCTGATATACTCAGTTTGCTCGGCGTTACTGAGACGCCTGTCAGGCTAAAGCCTGACCCGCCGCCATTTCAGGGCCTTTGGAGCAGTTCAAGAACGGGCCATTAGCTCAGGTGGTTAGAGCGCGGTCCTGATAAGACCGAGGTCAGTGGTTCGAGTCCACTATGGCCCACCAGCTACCGACGATAGACAAAACATGGCAACAAACGGCAGCCAGCCCGACCCACAAGCGATCGCGCGCTTCGAAGAGGCGTGCGACCTCAGCGACCAAGCCTTCGAAGCACAGCAGGACCTGGCCGAGGACGAGGTTGTCGAGGGCCTCTTCCGACGGGCCGTTGAGGGGTTTGACGAGGCCCTTCGCCTTGGTTTGGCCGACGATGAGGCTATCACGGCGTTTGCCTACCGCGGCTACGCTCAATTCGAGCTCGGTGCGTACGATGCGGCGATCGCCGACCTCAACGAGGCCATCCTTCGCGACAAGGAGTTCGCCACGGCTTACTGGTACCGCGGGCTCGTCCGCCACTACGGTCTCGAGGTCCCGCAACAGGCCGAGCCGGACTACGACCGGGCGCTTGCCCTGTACGAAGAGGACCCCGACTACTGCGACCTGGACGACGCTCCGGCGGTCTATCTCGACCGGGCGCAGGCCCTGCGCGAAATGGGGCGGTGGAGCGATGCCAGCGCCTCTGCAGAGCGCGCCGTTGCGCTAGAGCCGGACAATGCGGAGGCGCTGTACATGCTAGCCGTCGCCGAAGCGAACTGCCAGCGGCTGGCGGAGGCCGCCACACATCTGCAAGAGGCCATCAGGCGCGAAGCCGAGCTGCGCGAGGAGGCGGAGGAGGATGAGGACCTGGCGCCCCTGCGGGCCGACGCGGCGCTCTGGAGCCAGGCGATGGCGCAGCGGCGAGGACGGCGGGGCGGCGAGCGGGGCTAGGCGCCTTCCTTCACACATTCTTCACGGCGTGTCCTCCATTCCTCATAGACACGACACAGTGCACTCGTAGCATAGCCTCCATAAGACCAGCCCGTCATTGGCCGACCAACACCTACGGGTGCAGTCGGGATCGTGCAGGAGGAAGCTATGCGACGCGCGGCGGCTGCTTCATTGGCCCTCGTCTTCCTGTTGGTCACGTCATCATCCCGCGCCCAAGCCGCCGGCCCCGACGATATTTTTCGCGCGGGCGATGTCCTTCACGTCGCTAGCACCGAGATAGTCCCGCACGACCTGTACTTCGCGGGCCAGTCGATCACCATTGACGGCACGGTGCAGGGCGATGTCGCCGCGGCTGGGCAGATGGTGGTGGTCAACGGAACCATCGAGGGCGACCTCTGGGCAGGCGCCCAGTCGGTCACCGTGAACGGCCGCGTCCGCGGAGACCTACGGGTCGGCGTCCAGAGCCTCGGCCTCAACGGCGAGGTGGGCCGCAACGTGCTGGTCTTCGGCAACGACGCCAGCACCAGTGGCCAGGCGCGCGTGGGCGGCGACTTCATCGCGTACACGGCCAGCACGTTCATTGGCGGCGAAGTACGCGGTGACGTAGCTGGCGAAACGGCTAGCTACCGAAGGACCGGTGCCATTGGTGGTCGTGAGCTGATCCAGATCACGCCGCAGGTGGAGCGTGCTGAGCGAGAACGGCCGGCCCCCACCGTCGGCCGATGGGCGCTGGAGCGCGGCCAGCACTGGCTAAGCCTCATCCTGGTCGGTGGCCTGCTCATCCTGACCAGGAGAGACAGCCTGCTCAACGCCGCCTCGCTCGCCGTGCGAAGACCGCTCGCCAGCCTGGGGACTGGTGTGTTGGTCCTAGTCGGCGGTCTCGCGGCTTCAATTGTCATCATCGTCGGCCTGATCATCGTCGCGATCATCACAGGCGGCCTAGGGCTTGGAGGCCTGACCGCAATCTCCGTCATCGGCCTGCTCCTAAGCGATGCCGCTCTGGTCATCGGGCTCATCTTTGGCGCCACATTCTTCGCCAGCGTGCTCGCGAGCCTGGTGCTTGGACGCTGGCTGCTGGAGGGCCGCTGGCAGGGTGGAGCCCTCAACACCTGGGCCTGGCTGGCGCTGGGCGCCGCAGGCTACGTGATCGCTGGCGGCGTGCCCGTCGTCGGCTGGCTAGTCCAGCTTACGGCAGCACTGATCGGCCTTGGCGCGCTGGGGATCGCGTTGTGGGGTTGGTGGCGAGGACGGCGTGTCGCGAGCGCAGTGGAGGAGATGGCGACCTAGGCGTCAGAGGGCGACCACATCGGGTCGCCCCTACCTCGGCCCTAAACTGCCTCGGCGACCTCCTCTTCCTCCTCCACGTCCATGGGCGCGGCCTGGATCGGCGGGTTCGGCACCACCTTCCAGAACCGGGGCAACAGGCGTGGCCAGTCGGCGAGGACGGCGGCGGCACGCGGGCTGTCGGTCAGCTCGCGGTGGAGGGCGATGAGGGCGCGCATAGCCGCTGCCTCGTCGCCGTCTTCAAGGCGCTCGAGGCCGACCATATCAGGGTTGTGGAGGTCGGGAAGGGCGTCTGCCTCGTCGAGGACGTACGCGATGCCGCCCGACATGCCCGCCGCGAAGTTACGCCCCACCGAGCCGAGCACGACGACCATACCGCCGGTCATGTACTCGCAGCCGTGATGACCGAGACCCTCGACGACCGCCGTCGCGCCACTATTGCGGACGGCGAAGCGCTCGCCGGCGCGACCGGCGACGAAGAGCCGCCCGCCCGTCGCGCCGTAGAGGGCGGTATTGCCGATGATGACCTGCGGCCCTTCGGCGGCCAGGGTGTGAGGCGGTCGCACCACGACCTCGCCGCCACCCAGCCCCTTGCCAACATAGTCGTTCGCCTCACCCTCCAAGCGCAGGTGTACGCCGGCGATGCCGAAGGCGCCAAACGACTGGCCCGCGCTGCCCTTGAAGTGGAGGCGGGCGCTCCCCTCGGGGAGGCCGGCGTCGGTGTACCGGTCAGCGATGGCGCCGGAGAGCGTCGCGCCGACGGTGCGATCGACGTTGCGGATGATATAAGAACGCTCGAACCGCCCGCCCGCCTCGACGATGGGCCAAGCCTCCCGCAGGATCGTTGCGTTCAGTGGTTCCGGCTCCGGTCGGTCGTTGCGTGGCTGCAGGCGCTTGCGTGGCCGCAGCCGCGAGGGGTCCACGTCGGCCAAGATGGCGTTCAGGTTCAGCGACTTCGCCCTCGGGTGCTCCAAGGGGATGTCCGACTGCAGCAGATCCACGCGACCGACGACCTCGTCGAGCGAGCGGTGGCCAAGCTCAGCCAGCAACTCCCGCACCTCTTCGGCGACGTGAAGCATGTAGGTAACGACCATCTCCGGCGTGCCATCGAACTTGGCGCGCAGGTCCTCGCGCTGGGTCGCGATGCCGACGGGGCAGGTGTTGAGGTGACACTGGCGGGCCATCTGGCAGCCCATGGCGACCATGGCGGCAGTGCCGAAGACGAACTCCTCGGCGCCAAGCATCGCGGCTTTGATCACGTCGCGTCCGGTCTTGAAGCCGCCGTCGACCGAGAGGCGCACGCGGCTACGCAGATCGTTGAGCACGAGGACCTGCTGCGTCTCGCTCAGGCCGAGCTCCCATGGTATGCCCGCGTGCTTGATGGAAGAGAGGGGCGAGGCGCCCGTGCCCCCGTCGTGCCCGCTGATGTGGATGCAGTCGGCATACGCCTTGGCTACCCCAGCGGCGATGGTGCCGATCCCCGCCTCGGACACGAGCTTGACATTGACCAGGGCCCGCGGGTTCGCTTGCTTCAGATCGTAGATGAGCTGCGCTAGATCCTCGATGCTATAGATGTCGTGGTGCGGCGCGGGCGAGATGAGCTCGACGCCCGGTGTTGCATGGCGGATGCGCGCGATGTGTTGGGCAACTTTATGTCCAGGAAGCTGCCCGCCCTCACCTGGCTTGGAACCCTGGGCCATCTTGATCTGCAACTCGGAGGCGCGGATCAAGTACTCAGGCGTCACGCCGAAGCGAGCGGAGGCCACCTGCTTCACGGCGCTGTTCGCGGTGTCGCCGTCCTCGAAGGGACGGAACCACGCGGGGTCCTCGCCGCCCTCGCCGGTGTTGCTCTTGGCACCCAGCCGGTTCATGGCGATGGCGATCGTCTTGTGGGCTTCAGGACTGAGGGCGCCGATGGACATCGCCGATGTCGCAAAGCGATGGACGATCTGCTCGATGGGCTCGACCTCCTCCAGGGGCACAGGCGTGCCTGGGACGAAGGCAAGCATATCGCGCAACGAAGCGGGTCTGTCGCTATAGATGTTGGCGACGAACTGCCGGTAGGCTTCCGGGTGGCCCTCGCGGGTGGCGCGATGGAGGAGGCGCACCTGGGGCGGGCTGAAGGCGTGCCGCTCGCCGCCGCGGCGGTAGCGGAAGAGGCCGGCGTCCTCGAGCCCGGCCTTCCGCCGCGTCACGCCGGCGGCTGGGCCCATATACGCGGTGCGGTGCCAGGCCAAGACGTCGCCGGCGATCTCGGCGAAGCCGGCGCCGCCCAGCCGCGAGTCGGTGCCGGCGAAGCAGCGGGCCACAACGTCGTCACTCAGACCGATGGCCTCGAAGATCTGGGCGCCATGGTAGCCGCGAAGCGTTGAGATGCCCATCTTGGAGGCTATCTTCAGCAGGCCGTTCTCCACGGCTCTGCGGAAGTGAGCCTCGGCCTCCGCAACATCGACGCTCTTCACCTCGCCCAGATCGGCGCGGTGCCGGAGTGTGGCGAGAGCGAGGTATGGGTTCACGGAGCTCGCGCCGTAGCCGATGAGCAGGGCGAAGTGGTGGATGTCGCGCGGCTCGCCCGACTCCACAATCAGGCTGACGCGCATCCTCTGGCCCTGTCGGATCAGGTGATGATGGACGGCGCCAACGGCGAGCAGGCTAGGAATGAGCGCGTGCTCGGCGTCGACGCCACGGTCGCTCAAGATGAGCAGGCTGGCGCCGTGGGATACGGCGGCTGAGGCTGCCGCGCAGAGCGCGTCGATGGCCGGTTTCAGCCCCTCTGGCCCTTGGACAGCCGGAAAGACCGTGGACAGCGTGGTCGCGGAAAAGTGGGGGCCGCCCAGGTTGCGCAGCGCCTCGAGGTCGCTGTCACTCAGCAACGGGGTCTTGAGGTGTACAAGACGGGCGTGCTCCGGTGACTCATCAAGCAGGCTTGGGCGCGCACCCATGTAAGTATCGAGCGACATCACCAGCGACTCGCGGAAGGGGTCAATGGGCGGGTTGGTGACCTGCGCGAACTTCTGCTTGAAGTAGTTGAACACGTCCTGGGGACGGTGTGAAAGGACCGCCAGCGGCGAGTCGTCACCCATCGACAGGACCGGGTCTTTGCCCTCCATGGCCATGGGGTCAAGGATGAGCTTGACATCCTCAAGCGTGTAGCCGAAGGCCTGCTGGAGGTGCATCAGCTCCTCGGGGTCGTGGTGGCCGTTGACGCTGGACGGCTCGCTCGGCAGGAGCACTCGGCGGTGCTCGTGAAGCCAAGCCCCATAGGGGCGTCGAGAGCTGAGCGATTCCTTGATCTCGCTGTCGCGCAGCAGACGGCGTGCCCGCGTGTCGACGGCGATCATCTCGCCGGGGGCAAGGCGGCCCTTCTCCACGACATGGGCGGGGTCGAGGTCTATGGTCCCGACTTCGGAGGCGACCACTAACGTGCCCTCGTCGGTCAGGTAGTAGCGCGCGGGGCGGAAGCCGTTCCGGTCGAGCGTGGCACCGGCGACCACGCCGTCGGTGAAGGCGAGGGCGGCGGGGCCGTCCCAGGGCTCAATGAGACCGGCGTGGTAGTCGTAGAAAGCGCGGCGCTCGGGCTCCATGCCTGGCATGCGCTCCCAGGCCTCTGGCAGGAGCATGGTGAAGGCGTGCAGCAGATCGCGACCCGACTGCACGAGCAGCTCCAGGACGTTGTCCAAGCTGGCGGAGTCGCTGCCGCCGGCCATCACGATAGGGAGCAGCGCTCCGATGTCCGCGCCCCAGAGATCGGAGCTGAGCTCTGGCTCGCGGGCGCGGATCCAGTTGCGGTTCCCCTGGAGCGTGTTGATCTCGCCGTTGTGGCCCAGGAAATGGAACGGCTGGGCGAGAATCCAGTTCGGGAAGGTGTTGGTGCTGTACCGCTGATGGAAGACGGCGATTGCGGTGGTGTAGGCTGGGTCCTCGAAGTCCTTGTAGAAGTTGCGGAGCTGCGCCCCGCCCAGCAGTCCCTTATACACGATGGTGCGCGCGGAGCACGAGGGGACGTAGAAACCCTGTAGACCCTCGGCACCGGCGCGGTGCTCGGCGCTTTTGCGCACGAGATAAAGCCGTCGCTCGGTGGCGATTTCGTCTTCATTCCCAGGACAGCCGAGGAGGAGCTGCTCGATGCGTGGCATGCTCCGGAGCGCCTTGGCGCCCAACACTGTCTCGTCGACCGGGACTGCGCGCCACAGCAGCGGTTGGACTTGGCGTGAGCGCGCCTCCTCCTCGAGGATGCGCCGGGCGACGACCTGCTGCGCTATGTCTTGCGGCAGAAAGACCATGGTCACCGCGAGTCGGCTCCCGAGCGGCAGCGAGCGTCCTTCGGCGCGAAGCGATTCAAGGAAGAGGGCGGCAGGGAGTTGGGTCAGGACGCCGGCGCCATCGAAGGTGCGCCCGTCGGCATCGACCGCGCCACGGTGGATGAGGTTGTCAAGGGACTCCAGCGCCCAGAGAAGCGGGCGCCGCCCGACCTGACCGGAGGTCTCGGCGACGACGCCGACGCCGCACGCATCGTGCTCCTCAAAGGGAAGCCCGAGCGAGCGGGCCAACAAAGCGGCTTGGCGGCCTGTAAGCGGGACTTCGTTTTCGCCCATGGGTCCTCCTTCGAGTGACCGTGGGCACTTGTCAGTGCACCCTAGAGAATGATTGTGACAAAAAGCACAGCTTTATCACAAGGAATATGAGGGAGTGTAGCACTCCCGAAGCAAAATGCAAGACCCTGACAGCGGCCAATCGGCATAATTCGACGCCTTGAGGTCTCTTCATGTATTTTACCGCTTTCGAAAGCCCTTCGCGCAAGCCGCAGGTGCTTTCCAGCCCTAGTCTTACAACGTGTCCAGAAGCTCTGCGCAGGCGATCCACGTCTCCCAGCCTTGTCCGTGGTCCTCAATGCTCCACCAGGCGGCGAGGACGGCCTGCGCCAGACCCCAGGCACGCAGCCGCCCGCGGTCGAAACCGAGCGATTCGGCCAGGATGTCCATTCGTCGCGCCAGGACATGCTCAGGGTGCGGCATGGCGAGCAACTGGGGCATCGGGTTGCGCAGGAGCGCGCCGACCTCGTACTCTGGCTCGCCTGTCACACCCTTGGGGTCAATGGCCAGCCACGGCTGCCGCTGGGCGGCGAGAATGTTCTCGTGATGCAGATCGCCGTGCAGCAGCACCGGCTGGCCCATGGAGGCAACGAGTTCAGCAAACAGCCTCTCCGCGCGGTCGACGAGGACGGCGGGCAGCGGGCCGGTCGTGCCGCCGAAGCGGGCGCGGAGTCTCGACAGGCCCGCGGCCCAGTCGGCGACGCTCGCGAAGGAGTGGCCAGGCGGCACCGGGTGCCACAACTGGCGCATCACCTGCGCGGCGTCGAGCGTCGCTTGGTCATCGTCAGCCAGGTCCGTGAGCGGCGTGCCCGGCACGACCCGTTCGAGCAGCAGGGCGCCCCAATCGGGATCGGCATCGAGCAGCCGAACGCTGCCGCGGCCGGCGAAGTGGCGGAGCGCCTCGATCTCGGCCGAGAGCTCGTTCGTGGGAACACCGATCTTCAGGACTGTCTTCGTGCCATCCGCTCGAGTCGCGGGTGCGACGTAGTTGTGGGACAGCGGCTCAAATGCAGCGCCGACCTTGAGCGACCAGCGCCGCTCGCAGTCGGCGATGAGGCCGGGCAGGCGCTGGAGCCATGCGCCGCCCGCGACGCCATGGACCTCACGAATGCGGCGGGCGAAACGGTCCGTTATGTGAATCATCGCGGAACCACTGTTGACGGCGCGGCAGGGCGCGCCTAGATTCGATAGAATAGGATAGCCGAAATGAGCGGCCCAAGCAGCGACGAAATCCGCGCCCGCTTCCTGCGCTTCTTCGAGGAGCGGGGCCATCTCGTGCTGCCCAGCGCCTCGCTGATCCCGCAGGGCGACCCCACCCTCCTGCTCACGACCGCCGGCATGGTGCCCTTCAAGCCCTATTTCTTAGGCGAGGCGACGCCGCCGCACTCGCGCATCGCGACGGTGCAGAAGTGCATGCGCACCACCGACATCGACGAGGTGGGCGACCTCTCGCACCTCACCTTCTTCGAGATGCTCGGCAACTTCTCCTTCGGCGACTACTTCAAGGCGGAGGCCATCGACCTCGCCTGGACGCTCCTGACGACGCCTTGGGACAAAGGCGGCTACGGGCTCGACCCGGCGCGGCTGTGGGTGACGGTCTACCAGGACGATGACGAAGCGGAACGGCTCTGGCTGGAGCGGGGCGTGCGGCCCGAGCGCATCCGGCGTTTCGGCGAGGAGAACTTCTGGGGTCCCGCGGGCGATTCTGGGCCCTGCGGCCCCGACAGCGAGATCCACTACGACTTTGGCGCCGGCCGGTGTAAGGAGCAGCACACCGATGCACAGCTCAGGTCCGGAGAGTGCGGCCCGAACCGCGACTGCGGTCGGTTTCTTGAGCTCTGGAACCTCGTCTTCGTCCAGTACGACCAGGACCGGCAGGGCAAGCGCACTCCCCTGGCCCGAAAGAACATCGACACCGGCATGGGGCTCGACCGGCTGACCGCGATCCTCCAGGAGAAGCCCTCGCCCTACGAGACGAACCTGTTCGACCCGATCATCGGCAAGGTCGTCGAGATTACGGGGCGGGACTACTATGAGAACCCTGACGAGGCGACGAGGCGGGCGATCCGCATCGTCGCGGAGCACGCCCGCGCCGCCACCTTCCTCATCGCCGACGGGCTCATCCCCGGCAACGAGGGGCGCGGCTATGTGCTGCGACGGCTGATACGGCGGGCGGAGTATTTCGTTCTTAAACTGTTGCGAGGAGTTCGCTCAGCCGAAACGATCTCAGCCAAATCGACCACGGTTCGGGAAGCAATGTCCCGAATTATGGCAGATGAAGAACGCAAGGGTTCGCGCCTTGAGCAATTCTACGCCGGTGAGCCCTATGTCCTTACGGTTGCTAGCGGCGTGATCGATCACCTGAAGATTACATATCCCGAGTTGGCTGAGCAGCGCAGCTTCATACAAAGAGCGATTAACGTAGAAGAGCAGCAATTTCGGAAGACGCTTCAAACGGGCGATCAAATTCTTCGTCAGATGATAAGCGCGCGCCAGTCGGCACATTACTTTGCGACAGTGGGAAGATCGTTGTCCGAAGAAATCAGCCGAGCAGATTTCGGTTTCGTTCCGATGATCCACCAGATCACCTTGCCATTGGTCAAGGATGTCAGTGACACGTCAGACAGGCGCCTTTCGACTATCAGTGGTCAAGAATTGTTTGTTCTTCACGACACCTACGGCTTTCCTATCGAGCTCACACAGGAGATAGCCCCTGAACTTGCGGGACAGTTTCATCTGTCGTTTGATTTCGAAGGCTTCGAGCGCCTCATGGCGGAGCAACGGGAGCGCTCGCGGAAGGTGACCCTTGATGCGGGGCTGGGCCTCAGAGCACAGAGGTCCTTGCGCATAATACGCGCTCCCCAATCCTACGAATCGCTTGGCATGCCCCCAACGACCTTCACCGGCCATGAGACGTTCCTCCGGGAGAGCGTGGTGCTGGGGCTGCTGTTGGACGGTGTGCCGCATGATCGCGTGGACGTAGGGGCGGTTCGCGAACCGCCCCTACAGGGGACATCAGCGACGATCGAGGTGATCCTGCGGGAGACACCGTTCTACGCGGAGGGCGGGGGGCAGGTGGGCGACGCGGGCGAGATTCGCGGGCCCAACGGGCGCTTCATGGTCGACGATACGCAGTCGCCGGTGGCCGGCCTCATCGTGCACCGCGGGCGGCTGGTCGAGGGCAGCCTGAGCGTCGGCGAGGTGGTGACAGCGGAGGTGACAAGCGACCGGCGCTGGGACACGATGCGCCATCACACGGCGACGCACCTCCTCCAGTCGGCGCTGCGGTCGGTGCTGGGGACCCACGTGCTGCAGCACGGCTCGCTGGTGGCGCCGGACCGGCTGCGCTTCGATTTCTCGCACATCGCGGCGCTCACTTTGGAGGAGATCGCGGCGGTCGAGGCGTGGGTGAACCGCGCCGTCCGCGAGAACCTGCCGGTGCAGCCGCGGCAGGTGCCGTACGCCCAGGCGCTGCAGGAGGGAGCCATCGCCCTGTTTGGCGAGAAGTACGGCGCCGAGGTGCGGATGGTGGAGGTCCTTCGACCCATCGACTCCGCTCAAGGCAGGCTGGCTCAGGACGAGCGGGAGGGCGAGGTGACCTCGCCCCTACGGGAGGCGCACGATCACGATGTCGTCAGCCGGGAGCTGTGCGGCGGCACGCATGTGCACCGCACGGGCGACATCGGCGTCTTCGTCATCCTGGACGAGACCAGCATCGGCGCCGGCATGCGTCGCATCGAGGCGCTGGCCGGCCGCCCGGCCGAGGAGTGGCTGCGGCAGCAGCGCGCCGTCCTGGACCAGGCGGCCCAGGCCGTGCAGACATCAACTGCCGAGCTACCCCACCGCCTGGCTGGGCTCCAGGAGGAGATGGCAACGCTGCGCAAGCGGATCGAGGCCATCGAGGCGCAACGGAGCCGCGACCAGGCCACGGCGCTGCTCGAGCGGGTGAGCCGCGTGGACGGCGTGGCCTACATCGCCGAGACGGTGGAGGCGCCCCACATGGACGCGCTCAAGACCATGGGCGACCTGCTGAAGCAGCGGCTCGGCAGCGGCGTCGTCGTGCTGGGCGCCGTCCTCGACGGGCAACCGAGCTTCCTGGCGATGGTGACAGCGGACCTGGCGGCGAAGGGATACCACGCGGGCAACCTGGTGCGGAGCGTGGCCCAGGAGGCGGGCGGCAGCGGCGGCGGGCGGCCCGAACTCGGTCAGGGAGGCGGCAAAGACCCAGCACGGCTCGAGCAGGCGCTCCAGGCCG
>Ga0209751_10006261_pt1 | contig 11064 bp, 10 predicted proteins | sample RifCSP13_1_FD_184019 | JGI IMG/M metagenome (GOLD analysis project Ga0209751, IMG submission 184019) | Soil microbial communities from Rifle, Colorado - Rifle CSP2_sed 13_1 (SPAdes) (version 2) | ecosystem: Environmental > Terrestrial > Deep subsurface > Rock core/Sediment | place: Rifle...
GCCGCGAGGTCCTCCGCGCTGTCGCCGCCGAGCCTGACCTTCAACCCGTCGCCGTCGTTGACTTCTTGTCCACCGAGGACCGCATCGGGCTTCCCGACGGCGCCGGAGATGTCCCCTGCGGCGCGAGCCCGGCCGCCCTCATCGCTCGCACGCACCCGGACGTGATCGTCGACTTCACGAACGCCGACTGGACGCCGAAGCTTGCGACCGACGCGCTGGGCGCCGGCGTCCGTCTCGTCATCGGCACCACCGGCCTGTCCGATGCCTTCGTCACTGAACTCGGCAAGGAATGCTCGAAGCACGGGATCGGCGCCGTCCTCTCCGCCAACTTCGCCCTCGGCGCCGTCCTCATGCAGCACATGGCGGCCATCGCCGCCCGCTTCTACGGCCACGCCGAGATCATCGAGATGCACCACGACGGGAAGGCCGACGCCCCCTCCGGCACGTCTCTGGCCACCGCCCGCGGCATGGCCGAGGCCCGCGAAGGCCCCTTCACGCGCCCGCCGACACATAAGCAAACCCTCCCAGGCACCCGTGGCGGCGAGACCTCCGGCATCACAATCCACAGCGTCCGACTGCCCGGCCTCGTCGCCCACCAGCAGGTCATGTTCGGCGCTCCCGGCGAGACCCTCACCATCCGCCACGACAGCATGGGACGCGAGTCTTTCATGCCCGGCGTTCTCCTCGCCGTCCGCGAGGTGATACACCGTAAAGAGCTCATCATCGGCCTCGACCGGCTCATCGGGCTGGCCTGACCGCGGCCAGCCCCTCAACCTCATATCTGCGACACCCCAGCATTCGTAGCCGCACGCGTCCGCCGAGGCGAAGACCTTCAGGTCTGCCTGCACCCGTTGACCGATTCGCGAGCCATCTTGTATATTAATTGCAGGATATCGCAACTATATGACTATCTTCGAGCTCCACGCCGACATCTGTAAGACGCTGGCCCACCCTGCCCGCCTCCGTATCATCGCCGAACTCCGCGACGGTGAGCTCGCCGCCGGCGAAATCGCGCGCCGCCTTGGCGTGCACAAGGCCAACGTCTCCCAGCACCTCGGCGTGATGCGACAGAAAGGCATCCTGCAGGCCAGGCGGGACGGGCTCAACGTGTTCTACAGTCTCACGAGTCAAAAAGTGATCCAGGCCTGTGAGCTCATGCGCGAGGTGCTCCTCGAGCAGGTGGCCCGCAGGCAGGAGATACTGCAAGGCTGAAAGGCGCCTGATGAATCTTCTGCTCGTCCTCAACCACGCGCCCTATGACGGGACCGACGTCGCCTGGAACGCCCTTCGCCTCGCGGACACCGCGCTCGGCGAGGGCCTCGATGTCCGCCTGTTCCTCATGAATGACGCCGTCGACCTTGCCCGTCCGGCTTCACGGCCTGCCGCCTCGGAGTTCGACCTCACGGCGATGCTGGGCGATATCATAGGAAAGGGCGCAGCCGTCAGGCTCTGCAAGACCTGCCTGACGCGCTGCGGCATCGGCGGCGGTGATACCATACAGGGTGCACAGGTCGCAGGGATGAAAGACCTCGTAGCCTGGATCACGGCCTCGGATAGAGTCCTCTCGTTCTAGCACCAGGAGGAAAACGGATGGCCGGTAAGACCGTTCTCATCCTCGGCGGCGGCAACGGCGGCCTCGTCGCTGCCAATCGCATCCGCCGCATGCTCCCCCAGGAGCACCGCGTCGTTCTCGTAGACCGCTCGCCCCTGTACTCCTTCGCGCCGTCTTACCTGTGGGTCATGCTCGGCCGCCGCACCGGCTCCCGCATCAGCCGCGACCTCGGCGTGCTTACAAAGAAGGGCATCGAGGTGGTGATTGGCGAGGTGCAGGCGATCGACGCCGCCAACAAGCGCGTCACCGTCAAGGACAACCGGATCGAGTACGACTACCTTGTGATCGCCCTCGGTGCGCAGTACTCCGTTGACGAGGTACCAGGCCTCGGCCGCGCCTGGACCTTCTACCACCTGGAAGGCGCCGAGGGGCTGGCCGAACAACTCCCGAAGTTCGAGGGCGGCCGCCTCGCCATCGTCGTCCCCACACTCCCCTACAAGTGCCCGCCTGCGCCCTACGAAGGCGCGCTGCTGCTCGACGAGTACTTCCGCAAGCGCCGCATCCGGGACTACGTGGAGATCACTCTCTACACACCCGAACAGCGGCCCCTTCAGGTCACCGGCGAGCACATCGGCAAGGAGCTCATCGAGATCCTGACGCGGCACGGGATCAAGTTCCGCCCGAACATGAAGCTCCAGTCGATCGATCACACGGCGCTCGCCCTGGACTTTGGGGGCGGTGACCGCCAGCCCTACGATATGGTGATCGCTACGCCGGTGCACCGCGTCCCAGACGTCCTCGTCCAGTCCGCGCTCGCGCAGGCCGGCGCCTGGGCGAAGGTAGACCGCGAGACGCTGGCCCTCGAGGGGCCGGAAGACGTCTTCGCCATCGGGGACTGTGCCGCGGTGCCCATCGCCGGCAGCGCGATGCTGCCCAAGGCGGGGGTCTTCGCGCACGGCCAGGCCGAAGTCGTGTCCCGCAACATCGCCGCCGAGATCAACGGCAACGAGTCCATCTGGGCCTTCGGCGGCGCCGGGTCCTGTTTCCTCGAGGCGGGTGGCGGAAAGGCGGCCTACGTCTCCGGCAACTTCTTCGCCGACCCCCTGCAAGTCACCATGCGCCGCCCCGGCCGCTTCGGCCACTGGCAGAAGCTCGGCCTCGAGCGCCTCTGGCTCTGGCGCTGGTTCTAGCCGGCCACCCCAATCGCGGATGGGCTACGATGTCCCACGAGACCATGGACGCCGCTGACCGCACGCCTTACCCATCCCAGTACGAGGCCGATGTTTCGCTGAAGGACGGCTCGACGGCGCATATCCGGCCCGTCCGACCGGAGGACGCGGGTGCGCTGCGCACGCTGCTCGAAGGGCTGAGCCCGCACTCGCTCTTCCTGCGCTACCACCGCCGCGTTGCCCACGTCGAAGACGAGGAGATCGCCCGCTTCACGGATGTGGACTACGCCGGCAGCCTGGCCCTCGTGGCCACGCTGCCCGGACCGGCCGGGGAGCGCATCGCCGCCGTCGCCCTCTATTCCCGCACGAAGGCCGACCGCGCTGAGGTGGCGTTCGTCGTCGAGGACGAGTACCACGGTCTCGGGATCGCGACGCAGCTCCTCGATGCCCTGGCAGCCGCGGCCCGCGACAACGGCATCAACGTCTTCGAGGCGGACGTGCTCGGTGAGAACCGGGAGATGATGGACGTCTTCCGCGACAGCGGCTACCCGGTGGAGAGCCGCCTGAAGTACGGCACGTATCATGTGCGCGTCGGCGTCAAGAAAGAGGGCGAGCCTCGCTGGGCCGAGGAGACCCCGGGCGGTTAGACCGCGCCCTTGAGCGCCTCGAACGCCTGCTCGATCTCGTGCACCGAGGCCTCGTCCTCCAGTGTTGTGATGTCGCCGATGGGCCGGCCGGAGGCGACGGCGCCGAGGACCCGGCGCATGATCTTGCCACTGCGCGTCTTCGGCAGGTGCGGCGCGAAGAACACCTGCTCCGGCACCGCGAACGCCCCCACGGCCTGCCGCATGTGGTCGCGGATCTCCTTCTTCAGCTCCTCGGACGGCGCGTAGTCCTCCGTCAGCGTCACGAACAGCACGACGACGTCGCCCTTCACCGGATCCGGCCTGGCGACCGCCGCCGCTTCGGAGACGGCCTCATGCTCGACGGCCGCATTCTCCAGCTCCAGAGTGCCCAACCGGTGACCGGCTACCTTCAGCACCTCGTCCGCGCGGCCCAGCAGCCAGAAGTAGCCATCCTCGTCCCTGATCGCATAGTCGCCGGCGCTGTAGAAGCCGGGGAAGCGCTCCCAGTACGTCTTCTGGTACCGCTCGGGGTCGCCGTGGATGCCGGCCATGATCCCCGGCCAGGGGCGGCGTATCGCCAGCATCCCCTTCTCGCCAGCGGGCAGCTCCTCGCCGTTCTCATCGAGCACGACGGCGTCGACGCCTGGCAACGGGAACCCGGCGGACCCGGGCTTCTCCGGCGCCGCGGCAATGCCGGGCGAGCCGCTGATCATGAAGCTCCCGGTCTCCGTCTGCCACCAGGTGTCGACGATGGGGCAGCGACCGCCGCCGACCTCCTCGTGGTACCACTTCCAGGCCTCCGGATTGATCGGCTCCCCCACAGTACCGAGCAGTTCGAGGCTGGAGAGATCGTGCTTCCGGAGCCAGTCCTCGTGGTGGCCCATGAACATCCGTATCGCCGTCGGCGAGGTGTAGAGCACGTTCACCCCGTACTCCTCGATGATGCTCCACCAGCGGTCCAGCTCCGGGAAGTCGGGCGCGCCCTCGTACATCACCATCGTCGCGCCGTGCATCAGGGGACCGTAGGTTATCGCCGTGTGCCCGGTCACCCAGCCGATATCCGCGGTGCACCAGTAGACGGACTCATCCTTCAGCGGGAACGCCCAGCCAAAGGTGGAGTGCGCGAACACGAGGTAGCCGCCCGTGTTGTGGATGATCCCCTTCGGCTTGCCCGTGGTGCCGGACGTGTACAGGGTGAACAGCGGGTGCGTGGCCTCCACCTGCTCCGGCTCAATGTATTGCTCGGCGCCTGCCGCCAGTTCGTGCAGCCAGGCGTCGCGCGGCGGCTGCATCGCCACGTCATTGCCGGCGCGGCGCACGACGACGACATGCTTCAGGCCGGGCGCCAGCGCCGCCGCCTCGTCGGCGATCTGCTTGAGCGGCAGCACCTTGCCGCGCCGGTAGCCGCCGTCCGCGGTCAGCAGCACCTTCACGTCGAGGTCGTTGATCCGGTCCGCCAGCGCCTGACCGCTGAACCCGGAGAAGACGACCGAGTGAATGGCGCCGAGCCGCGCGCAGGCCAGCATGAACGCCGGCAACTCCGGAACCATCGGGAGGTAGAGGGCGACGGCGTCTCCCTTGCCGACGCCCAGGCTTCGCAGGACCGAGGCGTAGCGGTTGACGTCGCGGTGGAGCTCCGCGTAGCTGACCGCCCGCGTGTCGCCGGGCTCGCCTTCCCAGTAGATCGCGACCTTGTTCCGACGCCATGAGGCGAGATGCCTGTCGAGACACAGATGCGAGGCGTTCAACCGGCCGCCGGGAAACCAGCGCGCGAACGGCGACTCCCATTCCAGCACCCGGTCCCACTCGCGGTACCAGTCCAGGCGGCGCGCCTCGTCCGCCCAGAACCCTTCCGGGTCCTCGATGGACCGCCGGTACATGGCCGCGTACGCGGCCGGCGGCACGCGCGCTTCCTCGGGCATACGCTCCTCCTCTGGGTGGCCTCGCGGCCCTAATGCAGGCTCGAGGTACAGCATCGCCGCCACGGTGGGCAACGGGCAAGGGCCGGGAGCCACAAATGCCGGGGGGCCGGTCAATGACCGGCCCCCTTCCGTGCGCTGGGCATCCGTCTCAGTGGCTGATCAGATTCAGGTCGCCTTCCTCGAACTCCTCTCGGACGAAGCCAACGCCCGGGCAATAGAACTTGTTCTCGGTCGCCCCGTCCAGCGGGTTCTCGTCCTTCGTCTTGATGCAGTCCTCGAACGTTCCCGCCGGCACCGTCACCGTCTCTCCCACCGAGAGCACCGTCGAACGGTCCTCGGCGATCCCGGGCGCCTTCTCCTGCTCGAACACCGCCCCGACGTCCGGCACGGCCGGCATCGCGATTCCCGGCTTGTTGTCGCCTTCGCCAGCCAGCCAGGAGCCGTCGTGGTTGACGACCTCGCCGTTCTCGTAGTTGTCCACGCGCTCGCCAAAGTAGTACACCGAGCCGTCTTTGTGCTGCGCGTAGTAGTCCAACGTCGACTCCACCATTTCGCCGTCCTCGAACGCTTCGTCGCGGACACCCACCACCTCGACGCCCGCCACCGTATCCGTCTCGGACAGCACCGTGACCTCAACGCGGGTGGTGAAGCTCTCGCCCGTATCGGGGTCCACCTCCTCGCCCTCGAAGACCCACTTGTCCCCGGGAGTGAGTGGGTACAGCGGGTTGTCGATCGTCGTCTGGAAGTCCGCGGGATTGATGGCCGGTCCAGTCGCGCTGGGGCCGCTTTCTTCGCTGTCTCCGCCACAGGCGGACAGGACCACAGCTGTCAGCAGTCCGGTGAACACGACTAATACTTTGCTCTTCATGATCTCGCCTCCTGGATACACCGTAGCGCGCCTACATGAAGCGTCCGTGAAGCGCCGCTGAGGCTAGTCAGAGAGCGCGAGGCGGACGGTGAACGTGGCGCCCTCGCCGGGCATGCTCTCGGCGCTGATCGAGCCGCCGTGAGCCTCCGCGATCCAGCGGCCGATCGACAGGCCGAGACCGGCTCCCCCCCCGGCCCGCGTCCTCGCGCCATCGACGCGGTAGAACCGCTCGAAGATGTGTGGCAGGTGTTCCGGCGAGATGCCGGGCCCGGTGTCCGACACACAGACCAGCGCCTGCCTGTCTTCGCGCCCCCACGAGACGTTGACGGAACCGCCCGCCGGCGTGAACTTGACCGCGTTGTCCAGCAGGTTCAGCACGAGCTGCAGCAGCAGGTCATCGTCGGCGACCAGGCGAACGTCAGGACCGGGCTGGACATCGAGGCGTATCGTCCTGGCCGAGGCCGCCGGCCGCACTTGCTCCACGGCGTCGGTAACGACCCTTCCCAGGTCGACAGCCTCGCGGGCTATCGGGATTTGCCCGGCGTCTGCCCGCGCCAGCGTCAGCAGGCTGGCGACGAGCCTTATCAGGCGGTCGACCTCGTGGTTGATCGCCTGCAGCACCTGCTTGTAAGCGTCCGGCTCGCGGTCCCGCTGGAGGGCCACCTCCGCCTGCCCCTTGATCGCCGTCAGCGGTGTCCTCAATTCGTGCGAGGCGTCCGCCGTGAAGCGCCGCTGGCGCTTGAAGGCGTCGTCCAGACGCGCGATCATCTCGTCGAACGTCCGCGCCAGCCGGCCGACCTCGTCGTCCGGAAGATCGAGGTCGAGGCGCTGGCTCAGGTCTTCGCCCGTGATCTGCCTGGCGACCCGTGTAAGCCGGTCGATCGGTGACAGCGCACGTCCGGCAAGGAAGACGCCGCCCGCGCTGGCGACGAGGAGGGTGATGGGGTAGGCAATGGCGATCATCAGGGTAAGCGTGTTCAGAGTCTCCCGGAAGTCGCCCTCCGAAAGCCCGACCTGGATAGCTCCCACGACCGCGGAGTCCTGCCGAATTGGCGTCGTCAGGATTCTGAGTTGCTCCCTGCTCGTCTCCGTGCTCGCCCGCGTGGCCGCGCCCGATAGAGCAGTGGTGAGCGCGTCCTGATCAAGGGGAACCGCCCCCGCCGGCGAGGAGTTGTCGAAGGTCACATCACCGGAGGAGTCGAAGACGCGAGCGAAGTGTTCGCCTTCCAGCGGGTCGCCCGGGATGTCCGCTCCGCCCAGGCTCGGCCGCCCGTCTTCGTACGAGACGAGCGAGCGGACGATGTCCGCCCTGTTGTCCAGCGAATCGTTCAGGTTGGTGTTGAGGTTCTCGCGCAGGCCCAGGAACACCCCACCGCTGAAGACAGCAAGGATGGCGGCCAGGAGCACTACGTACCAGAGGGTCAGGCGGACACGGATAGAGCGGAACAAAGATGCGCCTCTACTCCGCCACACGGGCTGAAATCCTGTAGCCCGCGCCCCGTACCGTCTGCAACAGCTTCACCTGGAAGGGGTCGTCAACCTTCTTTCGCAGGTTCTTGACGTGGACATCGATAACGTTGGTGGCGTTGTCGAAATCGTAGTTCCAGACGTGCTCCGCGATCACCGTCCGCGTCAGGACCTGGTCGGGGTGCCGCATCAGGTATTCGAGAAGCGCGAACTCCTTCGCCGTCAGATCCAGGGTGACCCCGGCGCGTGACACCATGCGCGTCGCCGTATCCATGACCAGGTCGCCGACACGCAGCTCGTTCCCCACCAAGGCGGGCTCCCTGCGGCTGAGCGCGCGCAGGCGGGCCAGCAGTTCCACGAAGGCAAACGGCTTGACGAGGTAGTCGTCGGCGCCGCTGTCCAGCCCCAGCACCCGGTCTTCGACGGCGTCGCGGGCCGTGAGCATCAGGACCGGAGTGCGCACGCCCCGCCTCCGCAGAGAGCGGCAGACGTCGATCCCGTCGCGCACCGGCAGCATCACGTCAAGGATGATGATGTCGAAATCGGCGACACTGGGCCACTGCGCCGCCTCCTCACCGTCGTGGGCAACGTCGACGCTGTACCCGTTCTCGGTCAGCCCGCGGGCGATAAAGTCGGCAATCGGCGGTTCGTCCTCTACCAGCAGTACGCGCATCGTCGTCTCGCACTCGAGTATAGGGGCACGAGATGAATTTGGGGTGAATCTGCCCGCATCGAGATCAATGCCCGGCGGTGACATTCCAGCATGAGCCGCCGCGACGTCCATGCCGTTGCCCCTGTCCGGCCCATCCGCTAACATCTCCCTACAGCCAACGAGGTGCAGGAGAAGGGCAGCCGGGGTATGTCGAAGCAGTACAACGTAGCCGTCGTCGGAGCCACAGGCCTTGTCGGCCAGGAGTTCCTCAAGATCGCCATGCAGCGCCGCTTCCCCATCAAGGGGTTGAAGCTGCTCGCCTCTCACCGGTCCGCCGGCCGCAAGATCACCTATGGCGAATGGGAGATCGAGGTTGAAGAGGCCACCTCCAAGTCCTTCGCCGGCTGCGACCTCGCTTTCTTCTCGGCGACCACGGAGGTTTCGAAGTCCCTCATCCCCTCGGCCGTCAAGTCCGGCGCGATCACGATCGACGACAGCTCCGCCTGGCGCATGGAGCCGGACGTCCCGCTCGTCGTGCCAGAGGTGAACGCGGACGACCTGAACGACCACAAGGGCATCATCGCCATCCCCAACTGCCCGACGACGCCGCTCTGCCAGGTGCTCTGGCCCGTACACAGGATCAACCCCATCCAGCGCCTCATCGTCGACACCTACCAGTCGGTCTCCGGCACGGGCGCCGCCGCCGTGCAGGAGCTGACGGAGCAGACCCGCCAGGTGTTGGAGGGCAACGCCACGCGCCCGCACGTCTACCCGCACCAGATCGCCTTCAACCTGCTGCCCCAGGTGGACGTCTTCCTCGGCAGCGGCTACACGAAAGAAGAGTGGAAGATCATCAACGAGACGCGCAAGATCATGCACGAACCGGAGCTTCCCGTCTCGGCCACCTGCGTGCGCGTGCCCGTGTACACCGGCCACTCCGAGGCCGTGCACGTCGAGTTCGCGAAGAGCATTTCGCCGGAGGACTTCTACAACATCATCCACGAGGCGCCCGGCATCACGGTGCAGGACGAGCCCTCGGTGAACATGTACCCGACCCCCTGGACAACCGCCGGCCGCGACGACACCTACGTCGGCCGCATCCGGCAGGACGCCTCGCACCAGAACGGCATCGCCTTCTGGCTGGTCAGCGATAACCTGCGCAAGGGCGCCGCCCTCAACGCCATCCAGATCGCCGAAGAACTCGTCGAACGCGGCCTGATCTAGGGCATCGTGCCGTTGAGGCGACGGCGCCGCCTCGCCCCACAACGCTTCGAGTCGTTCGGATCGTACGCCAACCGGCGCCGCCCCTGTGCTATCATTTCCCCACGCCCTGAACCTCAGCCCATTATCGGAGGCTCCCCATGGAGATCGGACGCCTGCTCACAGCGATGCTGACTCCCTTCGACAGCGAAGGGCAGGTGGACTACGTCCAGGCTAAGCGCCTCGCCCTCGCCCTCCTGGACTCCGGCAGCGAGGGTGTCGTCGTCGCCGGCACCACCGGCGAGGCGCCCACTCTCTCCCACGATGAGAAGCTCCGCCTCTTCGCCGAGGTAAAGAGCGCGGTAGGGGACCGTGGCGCCGTCCTCGCCGGCACCAGCACCTACAACACCGCCGAGAGCGTGGAGCTATCGCGCCAAGCGGAGCGCACCGGCGTCGATGGTCTGCTGCTCACGACACCCTACTACAGCAAGCCACCGCAGGAGGGGATCTTCCGCCACTTCGAGGCGATTGCGAACGCGGTCTCCATCCCCTGCGTCATCTACAACATCCCGGGCCGCACGGGGATCAACGTCAAAGCGGACACACAGCTGCGAATCGCGCAGATCCCGAACGTCATCGGTGTCAAGGAAGCCTCCGGCGACCTCGACCAGATCGCCCGCCTCATCGAGGAAGCGCCCGCGTACCGTATCTGGAGCGGCGACGACCAGCTCACGCTGCCTATCCTGTCGCTCGGCGGATACGGGGTCATCTGCGTCGTCTCGCACCTCGTCGGCCTCCAGATGCGCGACCTCATCCAGGCGCACGTCGACGGCCGCGTGGACGAGGCCGCGCGTGTCCACCGCCGCCTGCTGCCGCTGATGAAGACGCTGATGACCGCGGCCGGCAACCCCGTCCCCGTGAAGTACGCCCTGAACCAGGTCGGCTTCCCCGTCGGCGGCTTCCGCCTGCCGCTGGTGGAGCCGGACGCCGCAGCCGCTGAAAAGGTCATGGCGGAGGTTCGCCGCCAGCGGATCGACCTTGCGGTCACGGTTTGAACCAGACTTCGCAACCAGAAACCCGAAACTCGCGACTCTCGACTCCGAGTTTCCCCTAAAAGGAGAGCCCCTTGGAATACCGGACACTCGGCCGCTCCGGCCTGCACGTCTCCGCCGTCGGCCTCGGCTGCAACAACTTCGGCATGAAGATCGACAAGGACGCCACCGCGGCCGTCGTCAACAAGGCGATCGACGCCGGGATCACCCTCTTCGACACCGCGAACATCTACGGCGGCGCCGGCAAGTCCGAGGAGTTCCTCGGCGCAGCGCTGGGCGCCCGCCGCCACGACATCATCGTCGCCACCAAGTTCGCCGGCCCCATGGGCCAGGGCCCGCTCAACCACGGCGCCGGCCGCCGCCACATCTACCAGCAGGCCGAGGCCAGCCTCCGCCGCCTCGACACCGACTACATCGACCTCTACCAGGTCCACTTCCCTGACCCGTCGACACCCATTGAGGAGACCCTCCGCGCCCTGGACGACCTCGTCCGCGCCGGCAAGGTCCGCTACGTCGGCTGCTCAAACTTCGCCGGCTGGCAGGTGGCCGAGGCCCA
>Ga0209751_10006262_pt1 | contig 11063 bp, 9 predicted proteins | sample RifCSP13_1_FD_184019 | JGI IMG/M metagenome (GOLD analysis project Ga0209751, IMG submission 184019) | Soil microbial communities from Rifle, Colorado - Rifle CSP2_sed 13_1 (SPAdes) (version 2) | ecosystem: Environmental > Terrestrial > Deep subsurface > Rock core/Sediment | place: Rifle...
TGAACTGTGAGACACAGGAGGAAGTGGACGAGCTGTGGGAGAAGCTGTCTAGAGGTGGAGAAGAGGGACCGTGCGGCTGGCTGAAGGACAAGTACGGATTGTCGTGGCAAATCGTCCCTATTGTTTTGGGCGAGATGCTTAGTGACCCGGACCCTGTGAAATCGCAGAGAGTTATGCAGGCTATGCTTCAGATGAAGAAGATTGACGTCGGAAAACTAAGGCAGGCATACGAGGGATAATAAACTGAAAGCCAAGCGTGGCTGACTTGAGGAGAATCGTTGTTTCAGAGTTCGTGACGCTGGACGGCGTCACGGAAGCACCGGACAAGTGGTCCTTCACGTTCTGGAATAATGAGATTGGGAAGGAGTCTTCCCTGATTGCCAACGCCTTGTGAATCGCCGAGCTAGGCGCATTTATAGTTCTTCGGAAGCTCCATGCCCTCAATGAACCCTAAACGATTACGTGGAGTTGTTGTTTCCGTAGTAGCACTGGCCGCGTTCGTTATTTCTTTGTTTCTACTAAACTTTCTTTTCTTCGGGCCGGGTAGTCCAAGGCTGGTAGCGGTAGGCATAGTTTCTACGACTCTGTTCGTCTTCCTATTCACTCTCATAGTGTTCTATTGGATATGGGGCGGAGCGGTGCTTCTTCAAATGAACTCCATAAGAACAGCGATCGCCATCTCTTTCACGGTTGCCTACCTTCTTGTTGTGAGTTTTAGCTTCGTTGCAGGCGATCTAGGTCTGACGTTAGACAATGGAGTTCTGAATAACTTCCACCTAGTCTACATCTCGATAATTGGCTTCTATTTTGGTTCTACAACAGCAGAAACTGTCGCAAAGATAGCGAAAAATCAGCCTGGCGGAAACCCGCTACCCTAAGCGCAAGGCCTGAGGCCCTTCAGAATCCAAAGCTTTTCTTGCAGAGTCTAGTTCATCTAGGAGGGGAAGACCATCATTCGAGGAGTCGAAAGAACCCGGAGAGACTCTGGCTGACCTTTTCACCTAGACGGAATATCCAACCATATTGGTGAATGCACTCAGTTATCCACGTGAAAAATCGGGGAGAAACAAAGTTATAGACAGCCAGAAAGACTAGAGGTTTCGACTTGCCAAGCTATTTCGAGCTAGGCGATCTGCCTCCGAAAAGGCATACTCAGTTCCGCAAGCCTGATGGTTCATTATATCATGAGGAAGTGTTTGGGACAGAGGCCTTCTCCGGAGTATACTCTACACTATACCACAAGAATCCTCCTACACGCGTCTCTCACATCAAGAAGCTGAGAGACCTCACAATCACGCCGTGGAACCTGGATATTCACCGTCACCACCATGTGAAGACCAGGAACCTTGAACCAGGCGGCAACCCGGTTGATGGGAGACAGCCTCTCTTTTACAACAACGACGTCTTCATCTCCGTAGCCCGCCCCACCAAAGGGATGGACTGGTTCTTCAGAAACGCCCAGGGCGACGAGCTATACTTCGTTCATGAGGGGAAGGGTGTCCTTGAGTCGGTTTTCGGAGTGTTGCCCTTTCACGAGGACGATTTCATCATGGTCCCGCGCGGGACGACCTACAGGTTCGAGTTGGAGGGGAAGGAGAATCGGTTCTTGGTGGCGGAGTCTGGGGGTCCTGTGGAGGTGCCGCGGCGTTACCGGAACGACTATGGGCAACTGGTGGAGCTTGCGCCGTTCTGTGACCGGGATTTTCGGAGGCCGGAGAAGCTGGTTTCGCATGATGAGGCTGGGGAGTTTGAGGTCCGGGTGAAGATTGACAATGCTCTCATGTCGTACGTCTTCGACTTTCACCCGTTGGATGTTGTGGGCTGGGACGGCTACTTGTACCCGTGGATTTTCAACGTCAACGACTTCGAGCCGATAACTGGAAGGGTTCACCAGCCGCCGCCGATACATCAGACGTTTGAGGCGCCGGGTTTTGATGTTCTCTCGTTTGTTCCTCGGAAGCTGGACTACCATCCTCTCTCCGTGACCGCTCCCTACAACCACAGCAATATCGACAGCGACGAGATTCTCTACTATGTGAGCGGGGAGTTTGGGAGTCGGAGAGGAGTTGAGCTAGGGTCCTTTACGCTTCATCGGAGAGGGGTTCACCATGGGCCCCAGCCGGGGGCGATAGAGGCGAGTCTGGGGAAGGAGTCCACGAACGAGCTTGCGATCATGATTGAGACTCGGCATCCTCTGAAGGTTACGGCGGTCGCGGAGAAGCTGGACGATCCCAACTATCCCTTCAGCTGGCTCGGACCCGCAAAGGAGTGAGTATTCTTGTCTCAGGCAGACATGAGCGGTCCTCTCTTGCGGAACATAACCTTGATCGTGGGGGATGTTGAAAGAGCGAAAGCGTTCTACACTGGAACACTGGGGTTCAAGATTCTCAAGGACTACGGAGACTATGTCTCGATCCAGACACCGGGCGGAATATTGATCGGGTTGCACGCGCCGCACGACGGGCACACGCACATGGTGGAAACAAGGGGAGTCGAATTCAGTTTCCTTGTGGACAATGTTGACAGTTGGTACGAACGTCTCGCTAGCGAGGGTATTCCTTTCAGCCAGAAGCCCCAAGACACTTCCTGGGGGACCAGGGAGGCGTACCTGACGGACCCGGACGGGCATGTTCTGACAATCACCAGCCTGTCTAGGCGGACCAGTCGTTCGGTCTGAGACTTTCGGGCAACACTAATACGTCATCAGGCAGGGTCCCGGCTAAAGACTGGTTTCTGTGGGAGACCTTGGGACGCTAAGCGGCGAATACTCCTACCTGCCCATTGAGAGGGTCCACTTCGGACAGAGGTCGATAGGAAGGCTTTCCGAGGAGCTAGACCGGCTGGGGTCCAGTAGGCCCTTTCTAGTCACAGGGAAGACCATCGCTGAGCAGACGGACCTGTGCCAGAAAGTGGAGGATTCCGCGGGCAGAAAACTAGCCGGAATATTCTCCGGAATCAAGCAGCATGCTCCCCAGAGCGGAATCCTTGAGGCCACAAGACAGGCCGGACTGGCCAATGCTGACGCGCTGATAAGCCTGGGAGGAGGAAGCCCGATTGACTCTGCGAAGATTGTCGTGAAGGAGCTGTCGAACGACTTCGCGAGGCCAGCGCTTCCTCACATTGCTATTCCGACGACGCTGTCGGCTGCTGAGTTTTCTCATGCAGCAGGCATGACGGACGAAGGGTCGAGGCGGAAGGTGGGCTTCCGGGACCCGCGTCTTGTTCCGCGTGTGGTGTTTCTTGATCCTGAGGCGACGGTTCCAACTCCTGCGTGGTTGTGGGGGTCGTCTGGGATACGGAGTTTGGACCATGCGGTGGAAGCGGTCTGCTCGCCGAGGCATCAGCCGTTTGTGGATGTGCTGGCGTTGGAGGCGATTAGGCTGCTGTTTGAGAACCTGAAGGAGTCCACTGCGGACCCGTCGGACCTTGGGAAGAGGCTGGCCTGTCAGATGGCGGCCTGGATGTCCTTCGCCGGGGTCCTAAGCGTCGGTACCGGGCTGAGCCATGCGATTGGTAGGACTATTGGTGCGACCTGGAACATTCCCCATGGTATCACTTCTTGCTTAACGCTGGCTGAAGTCATGAGGATGGAGGCGTCAAGGGGTTCTGACAGGCTCATTCTTATCGCGAAGGCGGAGGGCAGGAAGCTGGACGGTCTGGATGAGAAGAAGGCCGCATTAGAAGCGTCCTTGGGTGTCGATGAGCTTGTTCGGGCCCTCGGGCTGTCGAAACGATTGGGGAATTACGGAATAACGCGGGACGACCTTCATAGGATTGCACGGGAATCGGCGGGTTCTGAAGATTATGCCATAGCGTTGCAGGTCCTAGAAGCAATCCTCTGAGACGACAGGTGGCGAGACAGTCTGCACAGAAAACTCTCGGGATGCAAACTACCGACACCCTTATGGCTCCGGAATGTCCAATCCCATCGGACGGATAGCAATCATCGTGAGTAGCGTTGGAAAACACACGCGCCTCACTGTATCGTGTGCCGCACCGCCGACCAAACTGCTGTTTTCTGATGGGCGTGACCATTCTGAGCGTTCTTGCTGCTTCTGTCATAGCGCATGCAGGGGCGACCCACGTAATGCTGACAGGCGACCCGGCCACCGAGTCCCTTGAACCCATAGATACGAGCCCGCCCACATGGCCTGCTGACAGCAAGCTCATCGCATTGAACATAGGGTCCTCAGGTGTTACTCTCGGCTGGACACCAGCTGTCGATGACGTGGGAGTTACCAGCTATTTGGTATACAAGGATAGCTACTGGATCGCGAGCGTGCCCGGGACCAGTATGATATACAATGTTACGGGTCTGGCTTGGGGCACGACCTATACCTTCAAGGTGGACGCATCTGACTCCACGAGTCTGACAAGTGACGGTCCGTCAGTTACCGTCACGACGCTGTACCAGCCGCCTGATTTTGAACTCTACCTTGCCTCGAGCTCCTACACTATGCAGCATGGGTGGACGCATAATCCTGACATGATTAGGGTTCGCAGCTTAGGTGGGTTTTCCGGGTCGGTAAGTCTCAGTGCGAGCGTTACTCCGTCCGTGCAGAATGGCCTTGTCGGTATCCCGGAGTATCAGTTGTTATTGGTTTCAGCTAACGGGACCGCATCTTGCAGATTGGGGATTGCGTCGAACACGGAACCACTGGGGGAGTACTTGATCACCGTGCTGGCGCGCTGGGGGACGATTGCCCATTCCGCAAATCTCATCGTTACCATAATTGCGGACCCGTCTCCACCGCCCCCGCCTCCGCCGGGGTATTATGAGGCCAGGCTTCGCTACCACGCAGACTTTTACGGCGCGCCGTATCGTGGAAGTTCGATAATCATATCGAACAGGTTCACAAACGAAGGAAGCGTGCGCCTCAGGGTTACAGGCGCCACAATAACTGGAGAGATTGGAACATTTCGAGCATCATCGGGGCTGCCGCTATACGTTCACAATCAAACAGTCGTTCTCAACATGACCCTAACAATACCAACCACGGCCCGTTTAAGGAACAACAGCATAACGGCAAACATAACGTGGGAGTTTCTGGACCCCTCGACCTCAATCTGGACAGCGGGACGCCTTCTGTCCACACCGGGGTATATTCCTGTCTTGGCTGAAGGACCCCTTTCTCGCACCATCGCTCAATTTACAGGAATATTCCAGAGCTTGAGGAGTGTAATTGTCGCGTTCATGATCGTTTACGTAATCATTGTTGGGTCGGTAGCGGTTCTCGTAATTCGGGAAGAGAAAAGGAAACAAAGAGCTTTTCCCGCTGGTTGAGAAACAAGACCACGATTCACAGTATCGAAATCGTTGTTGACTCCTGGTAATTGACCAAGCACGGGGAAAACTGAAGTCAAACTCTTTAACAAACGAAAGGTTGAGCCTCGGATTAGTCTGTGGTCTGATTGAATGCCGGGGCTTGTGGAGCGGCTTCTATACCGTGTTGCGAAGCGTTGGATTGCTGGCTATGAGCTGGAGGACGTCGTTAAGGCAGCTCATGACGCCAACGGCAGAAAGCTTCAGGTCATACTGAACCGTCTCGGCGAGCACACCCCGGACCCAGGGCGTATTGAGGAATACACTCAGGAGTATCTCAGACTCCTCGATGCAATCAACGATGAGGAGGTTGACGGGACCATTTCGGTCAAGCCGTCGCAGCTTGGACTGGCAGTTGACCCACTCTTGTTCAGGTCTAACTTGGAAAGGATTCTAGAGAGGGCGGAGCTGTCGAAGAGGTTTGTTTGGCTGGATATGGAGAATTCTCCGTACACAGAGGCCACGTTGCGAGCCTACACACAACTCCTCACCGACCATCCCAGCTTGGGGGTCTGCCTCCAGGCAAACCTGAAACGGACCCAGAAGGACCTACAGACCCTCCTGACGAACGGGGGGAAAGTCCGTCTCGTGAAAGGAGCGTACCCGGAAGACTCGTATATTGCCTACAAGAAGCGAAGCAGCATCGACTCCAACTACAAACAGCTGATGGAGATGCTGTTCAAGGCAGGGAACGACTTTGCAATAGCAACCCACGACACCAGGCTCATCGAGGAGGCCGAACTCCTCAGCAAAGAGAACAACAAGCAGTTCGAGTTTGCGATGCTGAAGGGCATCAGGGACGACCTGAAAGAGAAACTCATCGGTCAGGGTTACCGGGTGAGCGAGTACATACCCTACGGCCCAGAATGGTACAACTACAGCAAAAGAAGGATTCGCGAGAGAAAGAGAAATCTTCTACTTTTAGTAAGGTCGATAACCGGGTAAGGCAGCACCAGGTCCTATACAAAGTTCAATTCCGCTACGCTATCGGTCTCTATGGAGAAGCTTTGCCGAAGTGAAAGCCTCACAGGCACATCGTACTCTTTGAGATTTCTGTAGACTCCCACTGACCCCAGAGGCTTTAAACAAGAGGAACTCGGCTTATCTTGTCAAGAGAATCTGAGTAATTCTCTTACTTTCCATAAGTTCCTCTTGCGCAAATGATGTTTTTATCTTCAGGCAAGGCCCGTCATTTGCTGCTGGGATGACTGAAGCGGATTGACGGTTGGATTGGCCTGAGGGCGAAATTGCTTGACGATTATCAGGCTAGGGAAGGCCCGAGAAGCGACGGGGTTCACTGCCGAGAAATACAAGGCGGCTATCCGAAAGTACATGGAGGCAATGGGTTATGCCCAGACAACTGATTCGTCTCTAGAAGGCCATCCAGCAGACATGATCTTCATGCCCCAGGCAAGCAGGCCATGGCCCGAGGTTTGGGTCGAAGCAAAAGCAACCGAGCTTACCCTAAGCGACTCAGGATTCGCTGATGAAGTTCGAGGGTACTTGAGGCAGTGGCTTACGCGAATAGCCTCCTCTCGTTTCAGGCTGATGATTTTTGCAAAGAAGTTAGTCAACGTTTCTCGGTGGGAGCTAGTTTGGGGAAATACTCTTTCCCAACCAGAAGTTGTTCGCTGGCTAACTGCCAAGTTAGATGACACATCCGCATCATACTTTACTGAGGCCACGACCCTAAAGGAGGCACTTTCTTTCTTCTCCGAAACAAGTGTGGTAGAAGGTAGCGACGTTGACCTCATTGACACTGCTGAGCAAAAGAGGAAGGTCGCCATGAGCGCGAACGAGATTAGACGGAGGGCGTTACACCAACTCAGCCTAATGGAGCAACGGTCCAAGCCCATACCAAAAAAGTCAGCCTTGGTCGCGAACCTGATATCATTCGTCCCTCCCAAATCATACGCTGTTCTGGAGATCGACCGGCTCTCAACAACTGAGGTTCAGAACCTAATGAGAAGGCGAGAATCTCCCCCATACGCAATGCTGGAGACAGGAAAATTGCTGACCTTCGGCACCCAAGAGTCAGAATCGAGTTTTGATGTTCTCCGACCACAGCGGCTTCGAACTATCACCCTTAAGCAGCTCGAGCAAGAATTCCCAGCCAAACTCTCGCAGCTAATTAACTACGCAATTGGCAAGCTCCTCAGACCACTTGGAGTCTCCTCATGGGGCCAGCGATATTACTTCTTGGCAGAGAGGCAAGTCATGAAAGGAGAGAACAGAGTGATAGCTCTAGCCTCTGGAGAGACCATGCAGGTGGCACGGCCACTATACCTGCAGGAAAAGAAGGATGGCTTTGTGGCCGAAGACGCGGGTCAAACACGCCTGAATTTCGTGTTTCACCAAGCGTTCAGTCTGCGATATCGGTCGCTTTGGGATCAACACTTCATCCAGATTCGACTCGGGAAGTTGTTCACCAAGGACGGGATCACCGTCATTGAAGGTAGAAGCGCTTCGAAAATCGACGAACGCTTCCGCAATCCCATCTTCGATCGCTCCGAGACTCGCCAGAGGAAGATGGAGAAGCTGGTCGGTTACGTGTTCAATACTGACAGGCCATCATTTCCGAATTGGGCGAGGCTAATCAGCTTCGGAGACTTCCTTCGATTCCCGACAAGTTGGGCGCCTGATGCGGTCCCCATCGATCAGACCATGATAGACGATTTCGAGGAGGAAGAAGCCCAGGATGACAATTGAACTGCTGGATGAACCTCGCTTAGTATTTGGTGGCAATCGACTTTGCGCCGACCCGAAGGTAGGACTTACCAGTTTCGGCCCCGCCGGGCTGAACCTTGAGAGTGGAGAATCCAAGATAATCCGAGCGGGCGCTATTGGGACTCATCAAGCCCTCGCGCATCTTAGAGAGTTCCTGTCCAAGCTATCCTTCGCCATAGCAGTCCAGTCGACAACCGAAAGCCACCCATGGAAAATGGACTTCCCTGGGCTGGGGGCCCAGGGACCTCTGGGCTTCGAACTATGGCTAGATGAGACCATGGTCGAGCCTGTATCACAAGCCGAGGAGCAAGGAGCGTTGAAGGACCCGGCTAGGCGAGTTAGGATTGAGGAATCGGTCAAGCTGTACGAGCAAAAGTTCGAGGATCTTGTTACGGGATCGTCGTCCCTCCCGCAGGTCGTGCTAATTCCTCTTTCTAGGGAGCTTGTAAAGACGTGTCGTGACCCTAGCCTGAAGACAGAGCGGATCATGTACGAGTACCGAACAATGGAAAAGAGACCGGAAAGGGAAATCACGACATTCCCAGTTTTCAATTTCCACCACGCATTGAAAGTGATTTCCTACAAGCATCGGCTAACATGCCAGCTACTCTTGCCGGGAACGATGAGCTTCTCTCAGGGGCGGCAGGAACCTGCGACCGTTGCTTGGAACTTCGCCACGGCTATCTACTACAAAGGAACGGGGATTCCTTGGAAGCTAGCCGACCTTGACGAGAAAACCTGCCTGGTGGGAATCTCCTTCTTCGAGGAAATGGGCGAGGACCTAAGCGTCATGCGGGCGAGCATGGCACATGTATACGTGAAGTCTGCAGAGTCTCAGATCATAAGGGGGAAACCCTTTCGGTGGGAAAGCACCGACCCCAGACGTGAACCGACCTTGGATAAATCTCAAGCAGAAGAGATCTTGCGGGATGTGTTAGACCTCTTCGAGAGACAGAAGAGGGAGAGTCCCGTACGAGTAGTCGTTCACAAGTCGAGCGCTTTCACTCAGGAAGAGGTTGCAGGCTTCAACCAAGCTTCAAGAAATGTCGAGTTAGTCGACTACGTTCACATCAAGGCCCATGATGACGTGCGCTTCTATCACGACGGGTTCGACTATCCCCCCGTTCGAGGCACTCTGATGGGTGGAGGAAAATCTCCCCTAGTCATGTATTCTGTGGGCTTCGTGCCCTGCCTTGGGACGTACCAAGGGCCCGCGGCTCCCGTTCCCTTGGTCCTCGACCCAGCGAGAAATGACACTGGACCTTTGCAAATAGGAAAGGACATAATGTCGCTGACAAAGATGGACTGGAACTCGACCGACTTCTGCCAAAGGGAGCCAGTTACGACCTCCGTCTCTAGAAAAGTTGGGCACATACTGGCAGAGATGCGTGCACAAAAAACCGTGCCCCCTCAGCCATATCGATATTACATGTGAACCTCTGTTGAGACACTAGGTCGTTTGGTAGCTTTTGCGTAGAGACGAGTAGCAAGGCCGAACTCCATTGCGCAGGGATTCCTGGGACCCCCATATTTCGAAGGCCAATATTATCGGAGTCTCGAACATTTTTTGAATATTAGCCGATCCAAGTCCTCTGCTCAGAGTTCTCCAACCTGATTTTGGCTGAGTCCGAGGCACGTTAGTCCAACGCAAGCGGTCCAGGGCCGATTTCAGAAAGTAAGCTATCGATTCTGTTCAGATTATTTTCGGACCCATTCCAGCAAGATGTCAGTAGCTGCTCTCACTTGACTCCGGTGAAGTAGACGGTTTCGAATTCGTCTGTGAAGACGCCTTCTGACCAGAAGGGCTGGAAGGCGCTCTGAAGCTCCTTGTTCATCCCAACCTTGTCCCTGGGCCGCATCTCGAGAAACTCCGGCTCCTCCTGGCCTAGATAGAACCAGGAATCAATGAAGTTCTCTACACTGGAAAACCTATGAGTATGGTAGGCAATCCTTGCCTCCACGTCCTTGAATCCTGCTTCTCGCATTGTGCCTAGTGCGACGAAAGGGTCCCTGTACCTACTGTACAGGTTTCGTTGAAGCTCATTAGCTTCTCTTTGTCTCCGGAGGGTTTCAGAGGGTTCTTTGGTCGAGTACTTTGAGAATACCTTGTCGAAGATTGTGGTGAGAAGGCTGTCATGCGGCCCATCGTGGTTGTAGGCGAATCTTCCCCCTTGCTTGAGGACCCGGTGGGCCTCTTTCATAACCTTGTCGTAGTGGAAGCTGCAGCAGAGAACGAAATTGGATATGACATCGTCGAACGAGTCGTCGGGGAATTCCAAGGATTCAATGTTCATGACCTTGAACTTGAGATTACCGAGACGTTTGCTCTCGGCCTTCTGCGTAGCAATGCTCAGCCAGCCCGGAAGCATGTCCACACCCACTAGCGCTCCTTTCGGGCCCAGTAATTGGAGGGCGGTGAAGGCGAGGCCTCCAGTTCCTGAGCCCATGTCGAGGACCCTCGCGCCGGGCCGCAGAGACGCCAGCTTCAACAACTCATCATACTCGGTCTGGAAATATGGAACACAGCAGTTCTCCCAAGCCTTCCCATACCGGTCATGCTTCTCCACAAGCACCCTGTAAGCCTCAGCCACATCCAACGTCTAATCTTCACTTCATTCCAGGTCGCCCTGTGGATGCTTAAGAAATCAGGCGAGTTTGGTTAGAAGTAGCGCTTCATTAGGTGTGGCTGCTATGGTCCATGGTGATGATTACTTTTCCTCGGGCGTGTCCTTCTTCAAGATACCGGATAGCTTGAGCGGTTTCACTTAACGGGTAACGCCTATCGATCGCAGGTACGACTTTTCCGGCTTCGATAAGCTCTTTCATAAGAACCAGGTCGTTCGGGGTAATTTTCGCTATGAAGAACACGACTTTCTTGTCTCCCCTAGAGAGCAGTCGTCCTCGAATCGCAAAATAGAGTAAACGCCGTATGATCTTGTTTCTGAAGCCGACAATGACACATGTTCCATTGGGATTCAATGCGCGCTTATAGTCAGAAATCGAATGCATTGCC
>Ga0209751_10006266_pt1 | contig 11053 bp, 4 predicted proteins | sample RifCSP13_1_FD_184019 | JGI IMG/M metagenome (GOLD analysis project Ga0209751, IMG submission 184019) | Soil microbial communities from Rifle, Colorado - Rifle CSP2_sed 13_1 (SPAdes) (version 2) | ecosystem: Environmental > Terrestrial > Deep subsurface > Rock core/Sediment | place: Rifle...
TGAAGGAGGTCTACGAGGCCGCGGTCGCGACGGGCCTGCGGCGGTCCACGGACATGACGACGCCCGTCGGCGTCCTCGACGCGATCATCGTGGACTTCGCGAGGGGGTTCGACGACTCGAAGACCGCGATGGTCGTCCTCCGGCAGGAGGTCGCGCGCGCGGGGCTCGACATCAACGATCCGTCGCCGGAGGGCATCCTGCGGGTGGTCGACTACCTCGCGGAGGCGGAGACGGAATTCCTGGACCATGCCCAAGTCTTCCAGAACCGCAAGCGCCGACGGGCTTGGACGGCCGGTATGCCGCTCGCGAGCCCGGGGCGCGGCCGTACGCGTTGATGGGGTCCCGTCGGTTTGGGTAGGAGTCCGTCCCGATGGATTCGACATGCATGCTGACGAACGACTATCGCCGCATGTGGTTGATCGCGCCGGACCTGCGCGTGGGTGAGCTCACGATTAATGACCACGCGAAGTACAGGATCGGCTTCTTCCCGTTCGGGGGGAACGAGGCGAGCGGCGTCGTGCGGGAATGCATCGGCTGCAGCGACGATGACTTGACGGAGCACCAGCAGCGCCTTCCAACCGTATTCCCGCGCCGTCCGGTCGAGGCGTCCGCCTAGAATTCAGGACTCGTCCGGGTCGAGGCAAAAAGAGCTAATAGAGTCGTGCTCATGCCTGACACGCGGGGAGTGGAATAGTGGGTTCGGTCGGGTTAGCCTGGACGGGGTTCGGGGTTGGAAATCGCATCGACGCTGGAGTCGCGCGAACGCAGATTTGGGTTCTAAGGGTCCCGCAGCATGGCCCTGACAAGGCCTTGGGTCGCCACACAAACGGCACGAGCAGCCTTCTTCCCGCATTCGAATGCGCCTTTGCCATTTTCCTTGGCATGCTTCTCCTGACTACGCCCCTTCTCGTCACGTCGCCCAGAACCTTCGTGCCTGAAAAGGCCCCGCCCAGTGAATCATCCTCCCCGATTTCGCAGAGCTCCGCAAGCCCTCTGGCTGGCCCGCAAGGAGATCCGAACAGTGGCTGGATTCCCGATGTAGAGGTAACCCCCGGAATTGGGGATGTTGTTGCGAGTCCGGCAATCGCAACGGGGCCGGGCGGTGTTCTCCACGCGGTTTGGGCGCAGCGAGTGGCCTTTAACTCGGACATCGTTTACAGTTCGTCGGCGGACAGCGGGATTACATGGAGCAGCCCGATAAGGGTCGCGTCTTCTGGCAATCAGGAAACCAGCCCGGACATCGCCGTCTCCGCGTCAACTGGGCGGATTTTCGTTGCTTATGTGAACGCCTCCATTGTTGTGGATGTCGCATATTCCGACGGCGCCGCGTGGAATCGGACGCAAATATTCCCCTTTAATTTCCCTCCGGCGAACGTGAGCGTCATGGTGACCTACGACAATCCGTATGATGTGTTTGTGGCCTTCCAAGGTCGCAGAACGCCAGGACCTCCTCCCATATGGCAGATCGAGATTTGGCGCAGTGCGGACGCAGGACTTACCTTCAGTCCATCACTGCTTCCCGGAGGCTCTGGGATAGAGGCGGATCCGGAGCTCGCGTACCAAGTGGGGACCGATGGTGTCCAAAGGGTTTCTCTCGCGTACGTCAACGGGACAGCTCTCGCGAGCGTTGCCGACCTCTCCTTCCGCTCCTACAACCGCACTTCACCATCATGGACGGCCGCACAACTCATTCAGCACAGTACCTATCCCGTGGAAAGTCCCTCGATTGCCGCCTCGCGAAACGGTGCGATGGTCATGATTGCCTGGCAAGTGAGTGACCCCGCAACCTGCGTGCCAGCCCACGTCTACGACAGCGATCCCACAAGCCCTACGACCGGCTGGACCTCCGGGGTACTGGTTTTCCCCCGCAATCCTGGTACTGACTGCGATCCGGAGTTGGCAGCAGATGGGGAGGGTTTGACGAGCTCGGGCATTGGCGGTTTCTTTCACTTGGTGTGGAGCGAGGGAGGTTACGACCTTAGGTACTCCTCAAGACCCACGGTCGCAAACGCATCTTGGGGTCTTTCAGTGAATGTCACGGACGCTTCTGGTCGGCCCAGTTCCCTCGGCTTCTCGAAGGGCATCACGACCGAGCTGCGCCCGGGTGGGTGGTCTCCCGGCATCGTTTGGGCGGATTTCCGATCCGGATCCACGACTGACATCTTTTACACAACCCCCGGGGGTCGTGTCATTGTTGACACCGCGCCGCCCGGTCTCCTCGTCGCAATCGACTCTTCTCCCCCGTCCAGCGCGCCACAAAACCGCATCTGGGCCGCCGGCACCCTTCATGACCTAAGCACGCCGTCCCCCCAGGTGCTCCCGGGCCTCCGATATACGTGGAGTGGATGGAGCGATGGGCAGCCGCAGACCCATACCGTTCTCGCTGGTTCTGTGGATTCGGCTTTCATCGCGGTTTTCGACGTCGAGTATCAGCTCGTGGTTCGGACCGAACCACCCGGATTGCAGATTCGGATTGATGCGGGGACGTTCAGTTCCCCCTACGCCTTTTGGTGCCCTAACGGCACGACGGTGACCTTGGGGGTGATTACGCCGCAGACCGTCGGCAATACGCGCTACGTCTTCTCGACTTGGTCCGATGGCGGCGCGCAGGCCCATACGATAACCTGCACTGACCCTGCGGAATTCACCGCATACTTCGGCCAAGAGTACAGTGTCACCGTCCAAACCTCACCACCGGGTTTGGAGCTCGAGATTGACGCAATCCTCCAGGTGGCCCCTTATTCCTTCTGGTGTACCTCCGGGTCGAGTCACTCGCTCCGGGCGGTCTCGCCGCAAGTTGTCGGCTCTATACGCTACGTCTTCATCTCTTGGTCCGATGGCGGCGACGCCAGCCATCCCATCATCTGCGCTGGCCCAACGAGCTACACTGCGTCCTTCCGGACTGACTACGCAGTCAGAATCGACACATCGCCGGGCTCTCTGGAAATCGAAATTGATGGGACTTCGAGTGCAGCGCCGGCGGACATGTGGTGGACTGAGGGGTCGATCCATACCATTCGGGTTCCGTCGCCTCAGGGGATTGGCACCTCGCGTCACATCTTCTCGTCATGGTCAGACGGTGGACCCAGAAATCGGACTCTCGCTATAACAGGACCGTTGACGTTGATTGCAGTTTTCGGTACGGAATACAGGATCCTCGTGGAAACGTTGCCCGGGGGGCGGCAGGTGGAGGTGGACGGTAGTCCTCAGACCGCCCCGTATCTCTTCTGGTGCGGAGCTTTGACTTGGCACAACCTTAGTGTGCCATCGCCGCAAACACTAGGCAGCACTCGATACGTCTTTTTCGCTTGGTCCAATGGCGGATCCAGAACGCATGTGATCCTGTGTACAGAAGCTGCAACCTTCGCTGCGTTGTTCGACACCGAATACGAAATTACGATTACAACCTCGCCCCCCGGTCTGCAAGTCGAAGTCCAGGGTAGCACGCAGGGGACGCCCTATGCATACTGGTGCCAAGAAGGCTCGACGTTGTCTCTCGGTGTGCCGTCCCCCCAGACTTCGGGGCAATCTCGGTTCGTTTTCGATTCATGGTCAGACGGGGGATTGCAAGACCACGGAGTGGCATGCAGTGCCCCCGGCGGGTTTAGTGCAAGTTTCTTCACCGAGCATGAGGTGCGAATCGACACTTCCCCTTCAGCCCTCGTGGTACTCGTGGACAGTAGGACCTTAGCGAGTCCCCTTGTCCTATGGTGGCGTGATGGTTCCACGCACGTCGTCGCGATTCCGTCGCCCCAAGGCACGGGGTCGACACGGTTCGTCTTCACGCTGTGGCTGGACGGCGGACCGCAGAACCGAACGCTTGCGATCAACGGGCCTGGGAGCTTCACGGCGTCATTCGCAACGGAATACGTGCTAACTGTCGGGACTGTCCCACCCGGCTTGCTGGTGGAAATTGACGGGTTCCCGCGTTACGCGCCAACCGATTCGTGGTGCCTTGCCAACTCAGCCCCTACTCTCTCGGCCCCGTCCCCCCAGCAGGCGGGCCGTGAGAGACACGCCTTTGTTTCGTGGTCCGATGGCGGCCCCCCCTCTCATGTGGTCAGCTGCGACCTTCCGAGAGTCCTCACGGCCGACTTCCGACAAGAGTTCGAGGTCACCGTGGATACGGTACCGTCTGGCTTGGATGTCGAGGTCAACAGTTCGTGGTACGTCGCACCTGTAATCTTCTGGTGGGCGGCCGGAAGCAGCCATAGCTTGTCCGTCAATGTGTCGCAACAATCGCGCCTCTTTTCCGCTTGGTCGGACGGGGGCGCCACTGCGCATACGGTAACGATAACCGGGCCATCGAACTTCGTCGCGGTGTATTGCGCCGGTTCCCCGCCGCGTGTAGTCATCACAGCCCCTGCGCCGGCCGAAGCGATTCCATACTCGACCTCGTCTCTTTCGGTCTTCGGGACCTCGCAGGACGCCGACCGCGTAGAGGTCCGGTTCACAGGGGGAACTTGGACAGAGGCTAGTGGAACCGATACGTGGACCGCGAGTTTCATCCTCGATCCAGTTGCTTCGGGCCCGCTTGTGATCGAGGCCCGGGCGTTCGCGGGCCTACTCGAGTCGCCCCATGACCGAATTGTCGTCCTCCTCGAGGGGCCGCCGGAACCCCCGGAGAATCCGCCTGTCACTCCTTGGACCAGCATCTGGATTCCGGTTATCGCCTTCGGGGGCGGGACTGCGACGGGCCTTCTCTACCGTAGGTTCAGACCCGAGCCGAAATCACAGAGACCCGAGGAGCCGGAACGACCGAAAGGTCCGGAGCCGGTGGAGCTCATTTTCCTCGGGGCAGAGAAGAAGTCATTACCCATCCCCAAGGGGAAGAAGGAGAAGAAGAAGGAAGAAGAGAAGGATCTCCCCGCGCGCCTTGCGGAACTCGAGGAGCTGCGAGATCGGGGCAAGATTTCCGAGAAGGAATACCAGAAGAGGCGGAGGGAACTGCTGGAGGGCGAGTAGTCGCCTTCAAAGAATCTTCCAGGGTCCCCCCGGCACATCGGTGCGATAGTTCCCCGACGGCTCATTCGACGACGAGATGGAAGAAGAAGTTACCTCCCTCGACATTGTTGCCCGAAGGGAACTTCGTCCCTGGCTCGCCGTCGAGGGGACGCCCCTCGACCGACTTGATTCCTCCCTTGAGCACCACGTCATAGGTCCCTTTCGGGAGGGTCTGCAGGTGCGGGCGAACCGTGAACCGAACGCCCATGGGCGCAAGTGACACGATGCTTCCCTTCAGGTGCCCAGGTGGCTTGACGCTGATTACTTCGAACGTTTCTTGCGCGCGTACGGTCTCGATGCCTGGCGGTCCGTTGATGAAATCGACGTCGATGGCGTCGGCGCCCGCTGACGACTTTATCTTGACCGGTTCGGAGGGATTCTCGACCTTCTTGACAACTACCGGCTTCGTAGTCGCAGTCGATGCTCCCGTTCTGACGAATCGAACACCGTTCACCTTCAACAGGGGACCCAGTGTAGGATCGACGCGCAACGTCGTCGTCTTTGTCACAGCACCTCGCGAAGCGTTCACGAACACGGTCGTCAGACTGGGGACGGCTGTCGTGCTGACGTCCACTGTGGCGCTCGTGGAACCGGGCGGAACCACGATTGAGGGCGGCACCGCCGCGACCGTCGGGTTGCTCGAGGTCAAGGACACGACGGCGCCTGAGAGAGGGGCCGGTCGATTCAAACCCACGGTGAGCCGCCAGACGTTCCCCGCCTTGACCGTGGCGGTGTCGGCGGTGTCGAACTCCTCCTCGGGAGGTGGCGGCGGGATTGGGCGTGCCATTAGAATGAACGGCACCACCCAGAACCACATCACGAAGTCTCCGCCCCGACGTCCGTCACCGCTCGGGAAGGGAGCGCCACCGAATGTGTCGCCATCGAGATAGCGATCCTCCGAACGAATGAAGTTCCCACTGAGGGTCAACCGTGCGAGCAGTCGACGTGGTCGCGACCCCGGCAATTCGGAAAGACGCTCCGTGATCCATTGCACTTGGTCTTTCGACTTCAGCTTCCAACGGACGGTAGTCCCGTCCACTTCGCGATCGGCGTCCAAGACAAGGGGCCGGTACCCGATGATGACCTTGTCCTCCCTCGGGGCGAGCTGCGCCAGTCGAGTCTGCGGAATCGTCAATATCGCCCCCGTCGCCGGGGTGTGTTCTGCGGTCTGGGCCTGCTGCACCACGTTTCTGGCGATTTGGAAAACGGGTTGGCCCTGGGCTGCCGAAGGGGTGGCGCTTGGGACGGTTGCTGGCGCCTGCTGCGATTGCTGAGAGCTCGTCGGCGACTGCGCTCCAGCTCCGCCTCCCAATCCGGTCTGCGCCGCACCGGCCAACACTCCCATGATCCCTGTGCTCTGGGTCGACCCTGCTTCCTTCGGAGATTTGGACGGCTCCGTTTCCTGTTGTTGGGCGGATTCCGTCTGGGCGTGCTGAGGGAGGTGGGCAGCAGAGATCAGTCCGGTTGCGGGTGCTCCAGTCGGCTTTTCGCCGGTCGGCGCTGTAACTTGAGTACTCTTCGTCACGATCTCCGGTGTCTCCAACGTCAGGAAGCAGCTGAAATGGCGGATGAAGTCGTCATCCACTTCCTCGCTGCACGCGACATCCAATCCCGCCAGCAGGTCATTGGGGGCGATGGTGCTTTCGTTTCCGAGCGTCTCCCCTGTGCTATGCTTCCGGACGCTGTTGACAACGATGCCGGGTTCCTTCGCGAGTCCGATGAGTTCTGTCAGGCTGGGGAATTCGGGGCGACAGTCCCGGATGCTCGGGTCTGAAGAGGTCCAGGTGACCAACGCGAGTCGGCAGTAGTGGTGAGCGACGCCCTGTGGCGGGGCATCGTCGAGCCGTTCCACTTTACCTGTCTCGACCCTCGCGGCAAACGTCCAGTAGTCCCCCGTCCGGAAATCTCCATCCGAGAACCGGACCTGCACTCCGTCCTCCAGAACAATGGGTCCCGCAGCCGTGGCGATTTCCCCGTCCTCCACGTCCCAACGCCGCACCTTGGCATGGCTGCCGAGCTCCGGAACCTCGCCCTCGAGGCTGATGATCCGCTGTGCTTCGTCTACGCTCTCGACTTGGAGAAGCGGACCGGGCTCACCTCGGAGTTCCTTCTCGTCGTCCAGGATCTCGATCCAGTCGCCAGGCCCCACGGACAGAATGCGGTCCCGACCCAGCCGGCTGAGTTTCAAGTCCCGAGCTCCTGCGGCCTCGGCAACGGCGAAGGTCACCGAGCCGTTGTCCCGCGACCACTTGAACGTCGCCTGCCCGCGGCGACCGGGTTTGTGTATCTCCACGCGATAAAGGCGGTTCTCGAGTCCCCGATAGCCCGCCCCCGGGCGGACGATGCAGAGGTCCGAGACGTCGGAAGCCACGGCTTCCTCGGCTGTCAGGCCGCCGGCCTGGCGTTTCGTGAGCTTGTCCCACAGGTCGAAGCTGTCATCGCACTGGACATTCCCCACGTTCATGAGGACCTTGACTTGGGCGACGGTCTGGAGTCGCGTAGTCGTATCGGGACCGCCCAGAGCCACTTCCCGGATGTCCGGATCCTCGATTGCCGTAATGTGGCGCTTCCAGACGTCGAGATATACGAGATCCGTCCGTCCGTTGCTCGGCTCGATTCTTGGAGGATTCGGATGGTCGGGCTGATTCGTGTACGTGATCCTCTCGCCTGGGCTCCGGGTTTCGAGCTCGCAGAGTATGCCGTCCACGTAGATTCGGCCCGGAGAAATCATGAAATCGGGAGTCGATCCGGAGATCTGAAATCCGCCGCGCTCCTTGGGGACGCCCGTCCGCCCGATGACGTCCTCGGCAGCAGACCGAGCAAGGTACTCCTGGATCGCGATCTGCTCGTTCCAATCCGCGTCGAGGTCCACGCGCCCCTGCTGGCGCAGGACTCCCGTGTATCGCTTTCTCGGCTTGTGGGTGAACCGGCTGAAATCCCCTTGCATTCCTCTTCCCCCTACGTCACGTAGATGACCCCCGGATTGAGACCGAACGGTAGGTATTCGGTGAGTCGAACGAACAGGTTCTCCTCGCGCTGCGGCTGTTGCAGGAAGTTGAAAGCGCCCATCTCTCCGCCACCTTCCGCCCCGTATCGAATTTCGTCGGCGCAGTTCCGACCCAGTTGCCCGTACGCGGGGTCCCCGAACCTGGTGGACGAGAACGACGGCCGCAAACGGGCGCGCACAACCCTCTTCTTTGTTTCCGGGATGTCATCCAAGGCGAGGTCGGGCTGACACTCATACCTGCGCGGCGTAAGGGAATCCTCAGGAACGTAGCTGAAGCGCACGCAACCAAGTTGGCGGCGCTCCGACTGGACCCGCCTCATGAAGATTACTTCCGAGGCGAGTGAGAGCTCCTTCACGTGTACGCTGCCGATGATTGTCACTCGTTTCAATTGCGTCTCCGGACCGGGCAGGTCAAAGTCCGGTTCATCCTCGTTCATCCCGCCAATGGATGGCTGCGAAGGAGTGCCTTCGAGGGCATCGATGATGCTGTCCTCCACGTGGAGTCCCGCGACCCCTTCCGGCACGGCGAGGGGGCCCGTGACGCTGCGGTGGATGGAGACTCGGAGCTGTGAGTTCTGACGATCCTCCCGGTCCGAAGTGTGGACCATCAGGCCGCCTGTCCGGGGCGCCAGGGTACAGTGTCGAATGCGAAGCCGGTCAAGATTTCCAGCGAGGACGCTCAGCCTCCCCTCCAAGAGCAAGCCATCGAGGATGATTTCGCCCGGTTTCCGCTCGGAGCCTGTACCCGAAACCTCGATGTTACCTCTGATGTGGGGCCTCACGCCCTCCGGGCTCAAGTCCCCAATGGCACGCGCGGGTGGAAGCCCTCCCCGAGTCCTCCTCGGCCAGTTGGCAGCGACGATCGCCAACCGGGCGTTCTCGGGAATCTCGATGGCCCCTTCGCCGGTGAGACTTTCCGCGTAGGTTGCGCTGTCCAGGAGCGCGATGATTCCGAACTCCTCCGGGTGTCCCCTGCTGTAGTCGTTCCACTCGACCATTGCCTCCCGGAGGGATCCAAGGACCCGGTCGGGGTCGCCTTCTGACAATTCGTGGTCCCGACTCACGCCTCTCTGCCAGGTCGGGGGCGCTCGCTCCGGGTCGAGCCACGTGCGAACGGAATCGCTCCGATCGTATGGCCCGCCCCCAAGGTCGCCACTGAGTCCATAGGAGTATCCGACGATGACTTGGTCCTCGTGCCTCCCTCCCCTCACCACGAGCCGGCCTAGCGAGACGTCGATCCCGACATTGGCGGTCGTCGGTCGCTTCCAAGTGCTCAGGTCCATGCAAACTAGGTCCTTTGGAGGCACTACGGTTCCGTTGATCGCGACCGAGAGAGAACGTCCGGGGCCGTACAGGACGCTGTTCGGGGGACCGTTGGTTCCGTGCTCTGCAAGGTACTCGCGCAGGTCCGAGTGAAAGGCCAGCGGTCGAATCGGCGTCGGGACGTTGAGTTCCGTTACCAGCCCCCAGCGATTGGCCTCTCGCTCGGCACGTACGAACAGAGGCGCGGAAAGTCCCAGGGGATTGAAGTGGTATCCGTAAGGAGGCTCTTCTGACCGCCGGGCTGTGACACCCGCAACGGGGTAGCTTCGCAACCGCCAGACGAAGAAACCTACACTGCTCGTGTGGTGTCGGCCATGAGCGCGATCCATGGGTCTGAAGTCCGCGGAGTGGCTTGTGGCATCGAACGGGCCGCCGATGCGATTGAGGATGTCCAAGCTCCTGAGGTCGACGGTGCTCGGACTACCATGATTCAGTTTCGTCGCGTCCGACCGAGTTCGGAGGTGGTTCAGATTCTGCGACCATCCCATGTTCTCGAAGAACTCGACGGCGTGAGCCGTCCAGCCAGTTACATCTCGCAAGAGTTCCTCGAGCATGGGCAATGTCCCCTTCCGTCGGCGATAATAGATCGTCCTGGCCGCGTCGGCGCGGTGTTTCTCTTCTGTCGCGCGGAGTGGAGTGGCGCCCACGAGGTCGCTGATGTACGGGATGACCCAGTCCGCGCACGTTTCGATGAACATGTCGTCCCAGAGACCGTCGATGTCTTCTTTGACGACGTCTACTTGCTCGGAGATGATCTCCAAGAGCGCACGGAGAGGATGGCCTTGGGCTGCGTCCTTGCGCCTGTAGACCGCAGGCAACATCGCGTAGAGGTCGAGCGCATGCGTTGTCATGACTTCCTCCGCAGGGTCAGCGCAAGGGATGGTCGGAGTAGCGCAGGGAGGAGCGTTGCCTTCAACCTAGGAAGGGCCAGACGGAGGTTCCCCATGCGGACTGGCGAGGCCGGGGCGGGTCGACGCGGTTCCGCGCTAATTCCCTGTGAAACGACGAAGTCTTCTGGCTCCTCAAACATCGGCATCTCGAACGGCTTCAGCCGGAGGAGGTCTTGGACTTCGTCCGGTGAAGCTCCGTGGTCTTTTCTGTTACTTTCTCTCTTAAATTGAAGCCGATTGACGTCGACGCCTACGACTCCCTCGATCGCTTGGGCTGCGGCGTAGACGTCGATCAAGAACACGGGTTCCCCCAAGTTTCGGTTCCCGAAATCGAAGAGGTGCTTCAGACTCTCCCGGGCAACATCCAGTACCTCGTCCTTTACAAAGTCTGGATGGACTTGGATCGCGACTTGGAGTCGGATGGAAACCCATTCCATGTTTCCGACCACCAGCTTGCGCTGCGTATCCCGCCTCGCGTCCAGGTAGGCGACGAGATCCGACAGGGGTACATCCCTGCCCTCGTCACCCGCCACGGTCAGTCGAACCACCTGCTCGTCCCCTGCCCATTCCCAAGACGCACGCACCTTGGCGACGCCCGCGAATTCTCTCGCAACATCCTCGAAATCCCGCAGCGAGACGATTCGGCCGAACGTCCGGATGGCGTTGGGCGCGTTTTGTCGAATCCCATCCGTCCCTTCTGCGTCGGCTCCTCCTTCCGCACGCGCGGGGTTCGTTACTTCGCGCACACCGCGCGGGCGGTCCAACAGCGTTGCTACGGTTCTCGCCCCCACATTGCCGGCGGCGCCTGTGCCGACGCGATAGCGGGCGA
>Ga0209751_10006267_pt1 | contig 11053 bp, 13 predicted proteins | sample RifCSP13_1_FD_184019 | JGI IMG/M metagenome (GOLD analysis project Ga0209751, IMG submission 184019) | Soil microbial communities from Rifle, Colorado - Rifle CSP2_sed 13_1 (SPAdes) (version 2) | ecosystem: Environmental > Terrestrial > Deep subsurface > Rock core/Sediment | place: Rifle...
CTGTGCCTCGGCCCGCCGGCGCTGACGTTTGACCTCGAGCACTGCCTGTCGCCGAAGCTCCGCCTGGCGGCGCTGCTCGGCTTCCTCGAGTTGGGCAATCTCGTCCTCGACGGAGGCGAGTAGACGCTGGCGCTCGGCGAGCTTGCCTTCGATCGCCCGCTTCTCGGCCGCGCGCTGCTCGACGACGACGGCTTGGCGTGCGCGCGCGGAAGTCAGCTCGGATTCTCGCTTGGCCACGCGCTCGCGCAGCGCCTTCGCCTCGCGGGCGATCAGTGCGTCCTGCGAAGCGACCCGTCTGGTGAATTCGATCCGGTCGAGCAGCTCGTCGAGACTCTGCGCGCCGATGATCACGTCGATCGCAGACCCCGCGTCGCCGCTGACGTAAAGCTCGCGGAGGCGTGCGGCAATCCGTCGCTGTGAGAGCTTCTGCAGTTGCCGTGCGCGTGTTAGATCCTCGCGGGCGTCCTCGAGCTCGACCGTGACCTTCTGGAGTTCGTAGTTCGCACCGTTGAAGCGCTCGGCCGCGTGCCCCACCTCCTCGTCCAGGGCCCGGATCTCTGCGAGGACCGCCTCGGCCTGAGCGCGTCTGTCCATGACGGACGGGTTTGCGCTCGCGCCGACGGCCGCGCCCAGCAGCAGGAGCACGCCGGAGACGGCTACAAAGACGAAACGTATGGACAACGACTGTCTGTGGGCGGTGCCAGCAGGCCGGCTCGGACGGAACGCACGCGACTCCCTCCCTGTTCGACTGCAGGACGTGGCGACGCGCCCGCCAAGGGAGCTGTTCCGCACGTCACGGGAGCTCTCGGTAGACCGCGGTCGCCTCGCACACGACGAGGAGGATGGGGCCGAGAATCGAGTGAGCGCGGCCGTGCTCGAGCATGCGCCTCAGCCGGATCACGAGGGCGGGATGCGACAGCATTTGCCTGCGCGGGGGCACATATCGGTGAGCTACGGCGTCGTACCCGTTTCGTCGGTCATCGTCATTCCGTCGTCGTCCATCGCTGTGTCGCCGGGCGGCAGCTCGCCGGTATGGATCTCTCCTCCCGGCAGCGTGTGGACGGGCTCGTCCGAGCCGCCGCTCGTGAATGCGAGCGTGCCGACGAGGACGCAGGCGAAGAGGATGATCGCGCCGAGGACGATCACGAGGGTCTGTCTTTGCACCTAGGCGCTCCTTTCGCTCTCTAACCCGAGACGTCGACGACGAGGATCAGGCCCCCTGGGTCCTCGCCGTCGTTCGTCAGGTGGTGGCCGATGTGGCAGTGGAAGACCCACTTCCCGGGCTCGGTTGCGGTGAAGGCGAGGTCGTAGCGCTCGCCGGGGGCCACCTGGACGACGTCCGCGGCGAGCGGCTGCTCGACCGAATGCCCGTCCTTCGCGACGATGCGGAAGTCGGTGCCGTGCAGGTGCATGGGGTGCTCGAACTGGCCGGCACCGACGAGGCGGAGCAGCACACGGTCGCCGCGCTTCACCTTGATCGTCTCGGTGGTGGGGAAGCTCTTCCCGTTGAGCGTGAAGAAGTTCGGGAGCAAGCCCTCCATCTCCATGGGCGGGCGCGTCTCGCCGGTGGCGGTGTCGAGCGCCCACTCGTTGATCATGATCGTCCGCTCGACGTCGTAGCGGACGGGGTTGGGCTCCTCGATCACGAGCGCCCCGGACAAGCCCAGTCCGACCTGGCGGTCCTCCTCGAAGTGCGAGTGGTAGAGGAACGTGCCTCCCTTCGAGTCGCGGCCGGCCGGGATCGCGTCGAACTCGTACGTGAACGACTCGCCGGGCTCGATCGGGTCCTGCGTCACGCCGGGGACTCCGTCCATCGCGTTCGGCACCGCGATCCCGTGCCAGTGCACGGTCGTCGGATCCGGGAGGTCGTTCGTCACGAGGATTCGGACGCGCTGCCCGTACGGCACCCGGATCTCGGGGCCCGGCACGGTCCCGTTGTACGTGTAGGCCGTCACCTTCGTGCCGGGGAGGATCTCCCAGCGCATCGGCCTCGTCTGGAGCTCGTAGACCCAGACGCCGTTCTCGATCCGAGGCTCCAGAATCTTGCCCCCGCGCGTCGCGGTCGCGTCGGGGACGCCCTCCGTCGGCGCAGGCGCACCGTGCTCTCCCGCCGCGGCGTGGCCCATGCCCGCCGCGGTCGTACCTGCGGCGGCCGGCTCGTCGTCGGAGACGCGCACGGTGGCGACGACGGCGAGCGCGAGCGCCGCGGCTGCGGCGAAGAGTGCGGCGATCGCGATCCAGGACGTCGAGCGAGAATTCATCCGTCAGGGCCTCCAGTCGGCGAGCGGGACGCAGGCTAGGCCGCCCGCGTGAAGAAGCCGTGAACGCGGGCGACCTTCTGGTCAAGCACCGCAGGCCGCGACGACCCCGACTGCGATCCCCGAGCATCGCGAAGTCGGCGAGCCGGCAGGCGGGCCCGGATGGGCCTAAGGAGCCGAACTCTGCTCGCTGTGGAGGAAGGCGATCAAGTCGGCCATCTGGTCGCCCTCGAACGCGGGAACGGGGATCCCTTCCTCCTCGAAGTGCTCGAGCATCGCCGGCAGGTGGTTCCAGATCTGCCCCGACATGTTCGCGACCTCGCTTGCCGACAGGTGGCCGCTCATGTAGTCGAGCGGCGGCGCGTCGGTGCCTCCCTCGCCTGCGAATGAGTGGCAGTCGGCGCACGCCTTCGACTCGAACAGCGCGGCTCCGCGAACAGGGTCTCCGAACGCGCTCGGAGGAAGCGCCTCCCCTGTGTGGCCCTCGGCGGCGACGACGGACGTCGTGGTCGTCCCGGACTCCGCCGATCCGCGGCCGACCAGAAAACCCGCTAGGGCGCCGACAAACGCGAGGCCGAGCATGAGGAAAACGATGAGGACCTCGGCAACCTCGGGCGCCATCTTCTTCGCCATGCGCGCAACCTTACTCGTCGGCTCGGACTCGCTCAACGGCCGCCGGCCGGTGCCGGGAGCGACACGACGAAGCGGGCGCCGGCACCGAGGCCGTTGCTCTCGGCGTGGATCGTGCCACCGTGGGCCTCGATGAGCGCGCGTGCGATCGCGAGACCGATACCGCTGCCGCCACGGTCGCGCGTCCGGCCACTGTCTATGCGATAGAAGCGCTCGAAAACGCGGGCGACGTGCTCGGGCGCGATCCCCTCGCCGGTGTCACTGACGCTGAGCTGGACCTCGTCGCCGAGACGCTCGACCCGCACCTCCACGCGCCCGCCCGGCGGTGTGTGGCGCAGCGCATTGTCGAGCAGGTTCGTGAGCACCTCCCCGATCCGGTCCGGATCGACGACGAGCTTCGGGAGGCGCTCGGCAACCGACGTCTCGAGGACGACACCCTTCGCCGCGTAGGCTGGACCGGCCGCGTTGACGGCAGTTGCAACAACCGAAGAGGCGCTGACCGACTCCAGGTGAAGGTCGAGCTGGCGCTCCTCGGCGCGCGAGACCTTCTGGAGGTCCGCAACCAGCCGGCCCAGCCGGCTCGTCTCGGTTTCCAGCACTGACCATGTCTCCGCGGAGGCCGGGACGACGCCGTCGCGGACGCCTTCCACATAGCCCTCGATCGTCGCTAGTGGCGTCCGTAGCTCGTGGGCAAGGTCGCTCAGGAGCTGACGGCGCCGAAGCTCGGCCGACTCGAGCGCCACGGCCATGTCGTTGAAGGCGGTTGCGAGCACGGTCAACTCGTCCGATCCGGCCACCGGGACGCGCTCCCCGTAGTTTCCCTGGGCGATTCGCTCAGCCGCTCCTGCCAGTCGGGCGATCGGCCGCACGATCCGCACCGAGAGGAACCAGCTGACGGCGGCCGCCGTCACCGTCGCAGCCGCGATCGCGATCCCCAGCGCAAGCAGGACCGCGTCGTTGAACGCCTCGTCGAGATGGCGGGAGACGTCGTCGGGGACGATCCCGAGAGCGTCCCGGACGTGGTCGCGAAAGAGACCGGGCGCGACGGCGAGCGCCACGAGCGCAAGCGTGACGCTGCCCGCCAGGATCACGAGGAGCTGCGCCAAGAGCAGCTTCCGGGTGAGACCCCAGCGGAGACGGCCGATCACTCGCCGGCGCCCATGCGGTAGCCGACACCCCGGACCGTGCGGATGTAGCGCTGGGCGCCGCCGTCGTCTCCGAGCTTGCGGCGCAGGTTTGCGACGTGTACGTCCACGACGTGCTCGTCTCCGAACCAGGCGGGACCCCAGACACGCTCGAGCAGCTGCTGTCGGGTGAAGGCGACGCGAGGGCTTTCGGAGAGCGCGTCGAGAAGCTCGAACTCGAGCCGGGTCAGCTCGATGATCGCGTCGCCCTTGCGCACCTCGCGCGCGAGCGGGTCGATGACGAGATCGCCGAAGCGCCGTGGCGGCTGCGCCGCCGCTCTCTGCCGCGGCCGGCGAAGGAGGGCGCGGATACGGGCGACGAGCTCTCCGGGGGAAAACGGCTTCGTCAGGTAGTCGTCCGCACCGGTCGAGAGGCCGACGATCTTGTCGACCTCCTCGGCCCGAGCAGTGAGCATCAGGATGTAGGCGTCGCTGAACGAGCGGATCCGCCGGCACGCCTCGATGCCGTCGATGCCCGGCAGCATGAGGTCGAGGACGATGACGTCGGGCGCCCGGTCGCGGGCGAGCTCGACGGCCGTCTCGCCGTCGCCGGTGGTCTCGACCTCGAAGCCCTCCCGCTCGAGGTAAGAGCGGACGAGGGCTGTGAGGGGGGCCTCGTCGTCGACCACGAGCGCCAACCGACGAGACCCCGTCACACGCTCAGTCCTCGAGCATCGAGACGAAGCGCCCGTGCCACCAGTGGCTCCAGACGGCCCCGGTTGCGGCGTTGACCGAGAGCATCCCGGCCACTTTGCCGTCACGGAGGACGTGCAGCGTGTAGTAGCCGGGGAACGCATCGGGCTCGCCCGCGGTCAGGTTGGAGCGCTGCCCGTCGAGCCAGCGCTGAGCGAGCCGGCGCGCCTGTGCGGGCGAGACGTCGGTCTCGGTGGCGCCGGGCGTCCAGGTCGGATCGGCGTAGCCGCCCCCCATCTTCCCGCTACCGCCCATCATGCCTCCGTTCGAGCCGCCCATCATGCCGCCGTCCATCATTCCGCTGCCTGAGCCGCCCATCATGCCGCCGTCCATCATTCCGCTGCCTGAGCCGCCCATCAGCCCGCTGCCCATCATGCCGCCGCCCATCATGGCGCCCGTATCGCGGAGGCGGAAGTCGCTCATCATCCCGTAGCGGGTGTTCCACATCATCGCCGGGCCGTACTCGAGGTACACGGCGCCGCTCGCCGGCTCCACGAGCACCTCGGTCGCGAGGCGGTCGTTCTTCTCCACGAGCTCTGCGTAGTAGTTGTTTGTAAAGCGCATCACCTCGCCCACCCGAAGTCCGAGCTGGTCGGCGAAGCGCTGAGCCTGGCGCTGAGCGCCTGCGAGGTCGCGTACGGCCTCGCCGGCGCCGGACGCCGAGTAGCCCATCATTCCCGACCCGTAGCGACTCATCATCCAGCCGCCGTTGCCGTCGTTGGCGCGCGCAACCGCCCAACCGACCGAGGCCACGAGTGCGGCGATCGCGGCAACGAGGACGACGAGCGGCAGTGTCTTGACCCTCATCGCCCTCACACCCTCTCCGCGCGCGCCGCGCGCAGCTTGGTGCGCAGCTCGTCGTACGTGGAGGAGTCGATCTCGCCGCGCGCGAGCCGCTGGTCGAGGATCTCATCGGGCCGCTCCGGGCGCTCGGCCGACGTCGGCTCATACGAGCCACGGCCGGGGAACAGATTCGCGACCGCCCAGACGACCGCCCCGATCAGCAGGACCCACACGACCGTCATCAGCAGCCAGCTGCCTGCGCCCATGCCTCCGTCGAAATCCATCATCGTGGAACCTCCCGCTTCATTCGTTGTCGAAATCCACGGTAGGGGCGCGGCGTCAAGGTTCCGCCCGTGGCGCGGTCAAGATTCCGTCAAGCGTGCTCCGTGCTTTCTCCGGGGTCTCGTCCCGGTCGCGGCGACGGCGGTGTAGGACCCCCATCGCGGCCAGCCCGAGCAGAGCTATCCTGGCGATCGCCGCGGTGAGCTTGGTCGCCCCGCTCTCCGGACCGGAATGTGGCGCCCGCGAGGTGCGGCGTGCCTGGGAACGCCCATGAAGCACGCTGTGCCGCAGATGGACGAGACGATGCCGGGCATGGAGGACTGATCGATCGGCTTCTGTGGCGCTTACGCGAGGCCTCCAGGCCGCGCCTCAGCGCGACGCGCGGCGTGGGTCAGTGCTCGGGCGGGGCCCCCCAATCGGTTCCACCTGTGGTCGTGCCGCCGCGCCGTGGAAAACCCGCACGATCGATCGGTGCCGGACCGGATGGCCAAGCGACTCGACTGAACCATCGTCCGGAGATCGAGCACATCCAAGAGGAGGTGGCCATGAAGCTCCTACTCGTCGCACTTCCGCTGGTGGCGATCGTCGCCGGAGCCGGTGTTCCTGCACCGGCGGCCACGCCCGCGAAGTCCGGCTCGATCGTCATCCGCCACCAGCTTCGGGCTTGCCACACCTGGTCGCTGAACGGCGGTCCGTACAAGGCCTCGCTCGACGTCCGACTGGCGCGGGGTGGCTCGCTGACCATCACGAACATCGATCCGATGGTCCACAAGCTCATCCAGGAGGCCGGATCGAAGGTCGGGATGCGAACCATCTCGCACGACCATATGAACGTGGTCGGACTCCACAAGATCACGGGTCGTGGCGTGATGAGCCACATGGGTGCCGCGGTCAGAGTGACGTTCCCGCGTGCGGGTCTCTACCGCTTTGCCACGAAGGATCTCGGCGACTACTTCGAGCTGAAGGCAGTCGGCGAGCACAACCACCTTATGCTCGCCGTTCGGGTCTCCTAGCACGAGACCAACAACGGCGCGGATATCCCTGAGGGACGTCCGCGCCGCAGCTACGCGGCGTGCGCCTCCTGCATGTGCTCGACCATGGCGCCGAACGTCGGGAAGGTCATCGTCATGCCGTCGTGCGTGCACGTGACGGCCGGCGGGGCTTCGCGCTGGCCGAGGTGCTCCTGCGCGCAGGAGGCGACATGTTGGCCGAGCTCGGCAGCGGGACTCGGCGCCGCGGCCGCGCTGCCGCCAAAGGCAAGCGCAAGCGCTCCGGTGACGGCGAGGCTTGTGACGGCTCGTGTCAGGGTTGGCATCGTTCTCCTTTGCTCTGCTTGTCGTTACGGGTCCTGGAGGATCGCGGCGAGATCCGCCAGCAGCTTCGCGGGCTCGACGTACATCGTCCGGTAGGGGTCGAGCCAGTAGTCGCGCTGCCAGACGACCTTCCCGGTCTCGTCGACGAGGACGAAGGCATGACCGGGCGTGTCGGAGTGCATCCCTCGCCCGAGCGTGTCGAACGCCGCCGACATGTCGCGGTCCTCGTCGGCGATCATCGGCGTGCGGATCCCGTACTGGTCGATCGCCTGCCTCAGGACCTCCTCCGAGTCCGGGGTGATCGAGACGAGGCCGATGCCCTTCTTCTCGAGTTCCCCGCCGACCTGCTCGACGTCGCGGATCTGGACGAAGCACGCCTGGCACATCACGCCCTCGGAGAAGAAGAGGAGGGTCTTTGTGCCGCGCAGGCTCGCCGACGAGATCTCGCGCCCGTCCACGACGTCGCGCTCCTCGAACGAGATACGGCTGCCGACCTCGGGGCCGTCGCCCTCGGGGGCGGCCAGCTGGTGCCCTTGAGCACTCTCACCCGCGCTCGCCGTGGGCCCTTTCTCGAAGAAGCGCGGCACGACGAAACTGGCGCCGAGTAGGGCGAGGACCGCGGCGGCGATCACCGGCACCTTCCACGGGAAGCGCTTAGGCTCGTCACGCCGCTTCGGCGCCTTGACAGGAGTCCGCGCTCGGGAACGCGCCCGATGTTCAGGCTTGCTCACGTGTCTCACGTCCTTTCCGGATGAGGGTGAAGGCGAACGCCGCAAGCAACGCGGCAAGTACGGGAAGAGCGACGACGTTCGGCACGTCGTCGACGTATGCCCCCAGCCGCCGTGCCCAGAGGCCAAAGGTCTCCTGGAAGGCCGGCGCCGTGTCGGAGTTGCCGGTCAGCGCGAGGCCGATGAAAAGAAGGCCGAAGCCGGCGAAGAGGACGCTGCCGGCCAGCCGCGAGATCGTCAACCGCTTCGTGTAGCCGGCGACGCGCAGCGTGAGTCTCGGGTCGGGGACCCTCCCGCGCATGCGTCCGGCCAGCAGAGCGAGCGGCACGAGCGGCGCGACGAGGCCGATGACGTAGGCGCTCCCTAGAAGGAAGCCGCCCGCGATATCGGCCGTCGTCGCCGACAGCGCGATCGCTCCGGCGAGGACCGGCGCGCAGCAAGCGGTCGCCGCTCCGGAGAAGGCGCCCAGGGCGAACACCGAGGCCGCCGACCCGGTAAGGGCCGGCTTCGGCACCTTCACCGGCAGCATCGTGCCGCGCCAGAGCCCGGCTGCGACGAGGAGCATCATCACCCCGCCGAGGACGAACAGTTGCGCGTGCCAGTCGCTCACGAGTGCGGCGAGCGCGCTCGCGCCGAGCGTGATCGGAAGGACGACGACCGCGACGCCCGCTACATACAGCGCCGACAGCCGCGCGACCCTGAGGCGGCTGCCCCCGGAGACTGCTGCGAGGTACGTGGGCAGCATCACGCCTGCGCAGCACGGGGCGAAGAAGGCAACGAGACCGGCGGCGAAGGCTGCGGCCAGAGAGCCGGCGAGCAGGACGTCCATCAGACGGCGAGCCCCAACGGAAGGGCTCGTCGGAGCTCCGCTTCCGAGATGTCCCCGTACGCGAGCACGCGCTCGCCCTCGACGAGGACGGGAAAGAAGACGACCGGAACCCCGCGGCGCGCGAGCTCGCCGGCCTCGTCGTCCGCGAGGTCGACCTCGCGGAAAGAGACATCGAGCCGCCTGAGGACAGCCCGGGCCCGGTCGCAGAGCTTGCAGTCGGCGCTGACGACGAGGACGAGTGGCCGCCGGGTCATCGGTCTCAACTGTCGGCCGCGCGTGTGAAGGCGCCGTGAAGCGGCGCGCAGGATCCGGGTTTTCTACGGACGGCGGGCCGCGGCCAGACCGATGCAGCCACTTTCATCCGATCTTCACACTGGGGAGCGATGGTCCTGACGATGGAGCCGAACAAGAAGATCGTCGTGATCGACGACGAGGCGTCGGTGCAGGAGGTCGTCCGCGGCTACCTCGAGAAGGACGGCTATCTCGTCTACGTGGCAGGCAACGGGCGCGAAGGGCTCGCGCTCGCCGAGCGGGCGAAGCCGGGCTTGATCGTCCTCGACCTGATGCTGCCGGACGTGAGCGGGGAGGAGATCTGTCGCGAGATCCGGAGCCGCTCGGATGTTCCGATCCTCATGCTGACCGCGAAGGCGAGCGAGAACGAACGCGTCGGTGGGCTCGCGCTCGGCGCCGACGACTACCTGACCAAGCCGTTCAGCCCGCGCGAGCTCGTTGCCCGCGTGCGCGCGGTGCTGAGGCGAACGCAGGGCACGGAGACCCCGCTCGTCGAGGTGCTCTCCTTCGACGACGGCGCGCTCGAGATCGACACGGTGCAGCACGAGGTCCGGCGCGCCGGAGAGGCTGTCGAGCTGACGCCGAACGAGTACCGGCTGCTCGTCACACTCGCCCGCTATCCGGGTCGTGTGTACTCGCGGTTCGAGCTGATCAACCACGTGCAGGGATACGACTTCGAGGGTTACGAGCGCACGATCGACGCGCATGTCGAGAACCTGCGCAAGAAGATCGAGCCCAACCCGAAGAATCCGCGCTACGTCGAGACGGTGTTCGGAGTCGGCTACCGGCTCGCGAAGCGGTGAGAGGTTTCTCGCGCTTTGGACTGAGGGTCCGGCTCGCGCTCGCGTTTGTCGGGGTTGCAGTGCTCGCGGTGGGGCTGGCAACTCTCCTCTCGAATCGCGGCCTGCACCCACGCGTCTCCGAGGCGGCGGAGTCGCGGCTCGAGCGCTCGGCCGCTCACATGGCCGAGGTGGCGGCCGCGGTCTACCGAGACGAGGGGGGCTGGAGCGCCGAGGCGCGGGACACGCTCACGCATCTCGCGCGACTGAACGGCGTGCGCCTCAGGCTGAGCGGCCGGCTGCCGGCACCCTCGGCCACGGCCCCGGTCCTCGTCGACGGGCGCGAGGTCGGCAGGGTCGCCGTCGCGCCCGAGAGCGGCACGCTCCTCACGCAAGAAGAGGAGCACCTGCAGACCTCGCTCGACCGCCTGCATGTCGCCGCCGGCGCGGCATCTGTCGTGGCCGCCCTCCTGCTCGCGTTCCTCCTCGCCGAGACGCTGTCGAGGCCGCTGCGGCGCATCCGAGATGCTGCACAGCGGATCGAGGAAGGCGACCTGACTGCTCGAGTCGAGCTCAGCGGCGACTCCGAGATGCGCGCGGTCGGCCATGCCCTGAACCGCCTGGCCGAGACCCTCGAGCACGAGGAGGAGATCCGCAAGTCGAGCGTGGCCGACCTTGCCCACGAGCTCCGCACACCTGTGTCCGCGCTGCTCTCTCGGATCGAGGCGGCCCAGGACGACGTTCTCGAGGATGAGGCGGACAATCTCGCCGCGATGCACGCCGAGACGCTCCGACTCGCCCGACTGCTCGACGACTTGGCGAGTCTGGCGGAGGCGGAACGGCCCGGACTTCTGATCGAGAAACGCGTCGTCGATCTCGCAGACGTCGGTCGGCGCGAGGCCGACGCGTTTGCCCAGCGCTTTGCCGCGAAGGACGTGGGGTTCTCCACCGAGCTCGAGCCCGTCGCCGTCCGGGGCGACGCCGACCGGCTCGGCCAGGTTGTGTCCAACCTCCTCTCCAACGCCCTGCGCTATACGGAGTCCGGCGGCCGCGTCGACCTCCGCGTCAGACGCGAGGAGAGGTCGGCTGTGCTCGAGGTCGTGGACACCGGAGTCGGGATCGTGCCCGAAGATCTCAGTCACGTGTTCACCCGCTTCTGGCGAGGCGAGAAGTCGCGCTCACGGGCGACCGGCGGGGCCGGGATCGGCCTGGCGATCGTGCACGAGCTCGTCCGCGCCCACGATGGGCGAATCGACGTCGAGAGCCGGCCGGGCGCCGGCTCG
>Ga0209751_10006271_pt1 | contig 11049 bp, 8 predicted proteins | sample RifCSP13_1_FD_184019 | JGI IMG/M metagenome (GOLD analysis project Ga0209751, IMG submission 184019) | Soil microbial communities from Rifle, Colorado - Rifle CSP2_sed 13_1 (SPAdes) (version 2) | ecosystem: Environmental > Terrestrial > Deep subsurface > Rock core/Sediment | place: Rifle...
TACAAACCAGATAAGCGTAGTAAGGCTTTGGTTTAACAATAGTCTTTTTGAAATCGAAGGATCAGGATATGATCCAAGTGGTCAAATACTTTATAATGGCTCTACGCTGTCTCAGGACGAAATAAAAAAGTCAGGGATGGAAGCGCTAATTAAGATAGGCGCCCTTTGCAATAATGCTGAGGTTCTAGCTCCGTCAGATGAAAAGCCATTCTGGAATATCGGCGGCGACCCAACTGAGGGAGCTCTACTAGTATTTGCCAAGAAGGCGGGCTTTGACTATAAAGACATAAAGGATAAAAACCCAAGAATCTTTCAAATCTCCTTCGATTCTGTAAGAAAGCGTATGTCTACTATAAATGATTTGGAGGGAGAAAATATCTGGGCTAATGTAAAGGGTGGACCTCGTGAGGTTCTTTCGCTCTGTAGCTCAGTTTATCTGGATGATGAAAAGCAACCCTTAACAGACGAGGTTAGACAAAGAATTTTAGAACACCTTGATAATTTTGCTAAGGAGGGTCTAAGGGTTTTGGCCTTAGCATATAAAAAGGTGGAGAAAAAGGATACCTACTCTGTAAGTGAAGTGGAGAATGAACTTACCTTTGTAGGGCTTACAGGAATGATGGATCCTCCTCGTCCCGAAGTTCCTATGGCCGTTGGTTTATGTCAGAGCGCAGGCATAAAAGTCATTATGATCACGGGTGACTATGGTCTTACTGCGCAATCTATCGCAAGAAAAGCCGGTCTTGTAAGTGACGATAATACCAGGATCGTTACAGGTACTGAACTTACGGAAATGAACGATGGTGAACTTAAGGAAGCCTTACAAAAAAAGGAGGTTATATTTGCAAGGGTTTCTCCCGATCATAAGATGAGGATAGTAGACGCTCTTAAGGATATAGGAGAAATCGTGGCTGTTACAGGGGATGGAGTTAACGATGCTCCTGCTCTTAAAAAGGCGCATATAGGCATTGCAATGGGTCTCCGTGGGACAGACGTAGCAAAAGAGGCCGCCACAATGATTCTCACCGATGATAATTTTGCAAGTATTGTAGCAGGAATTGAGGAAGGAAGGGCAATATACTCAAATATAAAGAAGTTTGTAACATATATTTTTGCCTCTAACATTCCTGAAATAATTCCGTTTATCCTTTTTGTCGTATTTAAGATTCCTCTTCCTCTAACTATAATGCAAATATTAGCAGTTGATCTTGGTACTGACTTACTTCCTGCCCTAGGTCTCGGAGCTGAGAATCCGGAACCAGGGGTTATGAACCAGCCACCTAGATCATTAAAGAAAAGGCTATTAGACTCACCCTTACTACTTCGGGCTTATGGTTTTCTGGGGATAATTGAGTCTCTAGCCTGTATGGCGGGATACTTCTTTATTTACTATTCTTCCGGGTGGCGTCCGGGTTTGGAATTAATTTCATCAGGCCCGATCTACCTAAAAGCCACGACTATGTGTCTAGCCGGTATCATCGCAACTCAAATAGGAAATGTCTTTGCCTGCCGCACTGAAAGGGAGTCGGTATTCAAAATAGGTTTTTTGAATAACCGATCGGTTTTGCTTGGTATTGCGGCTGAGGTCGTTATAATCAATATAATAGTCTATTTACCTCCCTTTCAAAAAATATTTAATACATTCTCTCTTGATCCAGTGGATTGGGCTTTTCTTCTTGCATTTCCGCCAATTATCTTTCTTGCGGAAGAGGGAAGAAAATACATTATTAGACTTAATCAGAAGAAAAAATGAACATCTTTGTTGTGGGTTTAGTTAATAGTTTTAGGTCTTTTTGCATACATAAAGAGGAGGTTGCAAGCTTTTCTTCTTAGTTTTGTCCCTATGAGGTTTGTTATAATAATTTTCTCGTCGTCATGCTGGACAATATAGTTATTCAAGTATTCGTAGTAGCACTTCTAACCGACCTTGCAACTGGTCTAGGCGCGTTGCCGTTTGCCTTTTTCCGACACCCGTCAGTAAGGTGGCAAGGTATAGCGTCGGCACTTGCGGGCGGGATGATGATTTCAGCGTCAGTATTTAGCCTAGCTGACCAGGCTCTCCGTCGAGGTAGCGTGTGGGAAGTTGTATTGGGAATGCTAGCTGGCGCTGCTTTTTTTGCCTGGATTGCAAGCCGAGTGGAGGATAACGAGTGGCGGATTGCCAACTTAAACACAGTAGACTCGCGTCAAGCTGTATTGATCGTAGTGACTATGTTTATACATAGCATCCCCGAAGGGGTGGCGATTGGTGTAGGTTATGCGACAGGCGAGCTAAGATTTGGTTTTCTTCTTGCACTTGCAATTGCTGTTCATAACATTCCTGAGGGGATGGCTGTCACGCTTCCACTTCGCGCTAAGGGCGTATCGCTATGGAGGTGTGCGTGGTATGCAATTTTGACAAGCGTGCCACAACCCCTCCTTGCTGTACCATCATTTCTTCTAGTATCTGTATTCAAGCCCCTGTTACCATCCGGATTAGGGTTTGCTGGCGGCGCTATGATTTATCTAGTCGCTGCCGAACTGATACCAGATAGTCTCCGCGGTTGCTCTAGACAAGAAACTGCATGGGGTGTAATAACAGGTTTGGTCTTGATGCTTTTAATCACGTCAGGTTTGGGATTGTAGCGAACTTTTATAAGGAATAAAATCCTCTTCTGATATGATTTCAAAATAGTGATTTTTAGACGCAAATTTTCTCACCTGTTTTTTATCTAAGAGAATTACGAATGTCTTATTCACCAGTTCCCAAACTTATAAAGCCTCAAAAAAGCCCCTAAGATATCAGAGGTGGTTATTATTCCAATAAGCCTTCCGTTCTCAGAAATTACAGGAAGACCATTTATTCTATGCTCGAGAAGTAATCTCGCTGCCTCTTCAATACTCGTATTTTCCGTGACTGTTATAACTTCCATCGTCATGATGTCTCCTACCGTAAACTTGTCTTCTAACCTATATACCTCATCCGCTGTGTAGAATCTATGAGGGAGCTCAGGTTTTCTGAAGTCTCTATCTGTTACAATGCCGATGAGTACACCATCTCTTACAACCGGGAGCTGCCTTATCCTATGTTTCTTCGTAAGTAAAAAAGCAGATTTGACTCCCGTCTCGGGTTCTACAATTATTGGATTTCTCCTCATCCAATTTTTTACAAGCATTTCCTCTTGCTTAAAGAACCTTTGATGTGCCACTTAAAGCCAAAGCTAGGTTAGAAAGCTCTGTTGTGATAACAACAATTAGATCGTCCACAGATACTATTCCAACAAGCTTTCCCCTTCTCATAACGGGGACCCTTCTTATATTATTCTTTGCGAGTATTTTGAGTATCTCAAATATACTCGCATCTTCCTGGACTACAATTAGTTTTTTGGTCATAACCTCTTCAACTATAATCTCAAGGGGGTTTTTACTATTGGCTATGACTGAAACCACGATATCCCTATCAGTTATTATCCCTACAGGCCTACCTTCGTCATCCACTACGATAAGGGCACCTATGTCCTCTTCCCTCATTGATAGAGCGGCCTCTGTTATCGGAGCTGATAGCAACACTGTAACAACCTCAGTTTTCATAACATCCTTTGCAAGCATATTTAATCCTCCGTTAATTTATTTAATCCGTTAAGATAATAGGCAATTTGTATGCCAGCTAATCTCAACCATTATATAATTATACTATTTTACTTTGGATACTCTATTCTATATAAAATTTTGGTTATAGTTGCTGTTAGATGTCAGAAAATCTTGCAGAAATGTATTACTGATAGGTTCTTATCACATTTTGAGAGTTAATGCTGTAAGTCCGTCTAACCACTTAATTATTCTTTTCAATCACTATAAGGCTGGACATTCCTATCCCGCTTCCATAGATGCAGTCCTTGGGTGTAAAGGTTCTAATGATACAGATTGTTAGAGCGATGAAGAAAACGGTGGAAATGTAGAGTAGTTATAGGCAAAGATAAAGCTATACCAATCAAGCTTTAAATTTATATATTAGATAAACACCAAACACAAGGGCCAGAATGTAAACAATTTGTGTTACCGCTAGTGTTCCAAACATTGGGGCTTGTGAACCTGCGTCCCTCAGAAAACCCATAGAAAAATAGAAACCCGAATGTAGTATAAGACCATATGCAAAGACCTCTCCATCAAACCTCTTTCTCTTAAGAAGTATATACGTTAGCACCAGTACAATTATGATATTACCCAGCGCTGAATAAAGCTGTGTAGGATGGAGTGAAAGCACACCGAGATAGCGCTCGGGAATAAGCGTTACGCCCCTTAGCTCCTCGGGATAAATAATCCCCCAGGGAAGTGAGGTCGGTTTTCCATAGCAGCAACCTGCAGAAAAACACCCAAGCCTCCCGATACCCTGTCCTAGGATTGAAGCCGGAGCGATTACATCGAGATACCTCTTCATATTGAGTTTGGTTCTTTTCATGTAATAAAGAGCAGCAAGTAAACCAGCGGCAAAGCCACCGTAAAACACAGCTCCTCCGCCCCCTTTTTCAAAAAGTGAGTGTGGATGTTCTAAGAAGTGTTCAAATTTGTAGATAATATATAGGACCTTGGACCCGAGTATTCCAAAGAATACACCCAAGAGGCTCATATAAATCATCCTCTCTTCGCTCTCCCCCAATCTTCTTATCATGTAAACTGCATATGAAAGACCGATTAAAATCCCAAGGATAAACATTACCTTGTAAGTATGGATTGTTATCAGATAGCCCTCAGATGGATTACCAAAAAGCCTGAGTAGGGGATACATTTATTGTCACCTACGGGCGAAGGGATTCGAGCCACAAACCTTCGATCCAGGAGACCAATGCTCTATCCTCAAATCTAATACCGTTTCCGACGGAAAAGTGTTTATAAATGCCGATACCAAACTGTAGGAGCGGCTTCTAGCCGCGATTTAGTCACACCAAAGATGGTGCTCCTACTAGCAATATATGAACACTTAACAAATGGAAATGATATAATTGCCCTTTCTCAGATTATAATTTTGCAGTGCTTTTAATGGACTGTAAAGGGGGTAGGCGACGAGTCTTGCTCGTCACCAACTAACTTTTTGCACAGGATGCCGCTGTGCGTCAGATCGCTTCGCTATTACTCGCGATGACAAAAATGGAATGTCATTGCAAGGAGCATTATTTCGAGAGCAGTGTTCGAGAAATGGAAATAAAAGGGAACCACGAAGTAATCTAGAGGGATTGCTTCACCTTCGGTTCGCAATGACAACAAGGGGAAGTGTCATTGCGAGTGAGTGAAACGACCAATGCAATCTAACATTGGGTCAGAGGGTAATTTCCTTGACATAGATCATGCTGGTCTGTAGCATTTGGAAAGTTTTAATCGAGATAATATACTCTAAACCCAAATTCTCACATGGGCTCGGAACAGATACAAATTGCATTGTCACGATAGCCACTTTTAACCCGCTGAGGTAAACCGGTCAGGGAGCAAATCAGTGCCTAAGTCTCAGGTTTTGCTGTTTGCCGTTTTTCTCTTTCTTGGGAAACCGGCTAGCGAGGCGGCATCTCTTGAGCCTGTTTTACCTCAGGATCCGGAATCTAGACCCCAGTTAAAACCGGCTAAAGAGGAAACTCCAGAGTGGATGCGGCCCTGGCTCCAGGAAATCGGGGCGATGATTGGATACGGCTTAGCCCACGAGATCTTTGGGACTAGGGATGGAAGGAGGCAGTATCTCATCCTGAATCCACGCTGGGGGATGTTCCTAACCGGCGTGATAGGTAAGGTTCCCTACAAAGGCGCGCTAGAGTTCCTCGTTGAACCAATAGCAATGTTCCAATTCGAACCGAATAATCGTTACGCTCTGGGATTGAGTGCGCTCCTTCGGTATAACTTCTGGACACCCTCGAGGAGGGTTACCCCCTTCTTCGACGCTGGGGGCGGAGTCATGTGGACGAATCTCGGCCTTCCAGATCTTGGGTCAAATTTTAACTTTCAGCTCCAATTTGGGCCCGGTCTCCACGTCCACTTCAACAGAGGAACCGCTTTAACCTTCCAGTATCGTTTCCACCACATTTCCAACGCCGAAACCGCTAAGCCCAACTTTAGCATCAACTCAAGCCTCCTCCTCATCGGTGTCACATTCTTCCTGTTATGAGAGAAGATAATAACTGCGGGGCAAGCAAAGAACCTGTTGTTCCTCGAGGCGGAACTTTCTAGTCACGCTCTCAAACATAGAATGGAAACCTAAAGGTTTCCTCTAAAAAATTTTGCGTAGGTCTTGGGACCACCCACCCTAACCTATCCCTCCAGTCCATACACACTCGAAGGAGGAAGGATATGGGAGGTCAATATGGAATCCTTAAGGAATCCGCTACATCCATAACGGGGTTAGAAAACCCCCTCTATATCGTTTACTCATCTAATGTCTTAAGTGCTAATAGGGTGGTTTGTAATCTTGATGAATAATTAAAATGACTAAATCACGTTACGCATATCTTACGCTAGGTTCGACAGGCTCACTTCAGGTTGTCATACCCGAATGCTTTTATCGGGTATCCATAATTAAACCCTGGATTCCCGCTTAGAATATGCGGGAATGACAACCTTCTTCCCCTTAAGCGTATATAAGTGCGCAACGTCGGTGACTTATTAAAAGCACTTGACAATTAATTGTTATTTTGAGTGAGTAGAGGTCAATCAAAGGAGGTGAGTGATGGAGAAGATTAAGAGTGTGTTTTCAATTAAATGGGTAAGATATATATTCCTTCTTTTCCTATTATTGACCTTGGGATTTCTTATCCCTATCGCGTGTGATGGACGGCTACTCTATCCCAAATTGCTTTAGCTTTCTATAAAGGGTATCCCGTGAGATTCCAAGTATCTCAGACGCTTTTGATTTATTCCCTTGAGATTCGCGAAGCGCCTGCTCTAACGCAAACCTCTCGAGCTTCTCTAGGGAAAGAAGCGTGTGTTCAAGAGGCTTTGTTTCCTGCCATACTAAATGTGCTTTTAAATCCTTTTCGGTTATTGTCTCCTTTTCCGGCGGTGAAATAGCTATTATGCCCTCTATTAAATTCTCTAATTCCCTTATGTTCCCAGGGAAATGATAGCGATAAAGTGATGTGAATACCCCCTCTGATACCCCTTTTATGCTCCTTGAATACCTATCGTTAAACTTCCTTATAAAATATTCTGTGAGTAATGGAATATCCTCCCTTCTCTCCCTTAGCGGTGGGAGTTCTATTACCACAACCGCTAGCCTAAAGAAGAGGTCCTCCCTTAAATAGGTATTCTTTAGCTCTTCGATTGAACGATTGCTTGCAGCTATTATTCTTATGTCAACTTGTATCTCGCTCGTATACCCTATTGGTCTTATCTTGTGCTCTTCAAGAACTCTTAGTAGTTTTACTTGGAGATCCCTTGGCATCTCTCCTATCTCATCAAGAAAGATCGTTCCTCTATTTGCTGCCATAAAAAGCCCATCATGATCCTTCATCGCACCAGTAAATGACCCCTTCTTATAACCAAATAACTCGGATTCCATAAGTTCTTTAGGTATTGCAGCGCAGTTTACTGCAACAAAAGGTTGGTTGCTCCTCTCACTCTTTAGATGAATGGCCTTTGCCAAAAGCTCTTTTCCTGTTCCAGTTTCTCCTACAATAAATACAGAGGCATCTGTGCGAGCAGCAGCAGTAGCTCTCTCAAATACACCCCCCATTAGCCGAGAACTGCTTATGATCTGTTCAAAACCATACTTTTCAGAAAGAAGCCCTTTAAGCTCAGTTATCCTGTTCTCAAGCTCATGTGTTTTTTTTATTACCTCTAGCTTCTTTAACAGTAAATCCTTGTCAAATGGCTTGGTGATAAACTCCATAGCTCCACGTTTTATCGCCTCTACAGCATTAGGTACAGTACCATGACCTGTAATAATAATTGCATTTGTCTCTGGGTGATTTTCTTTAACCTCGTCAAGCAACGTAAAACCATCCATCATTGGCATTACAAGGTCTAAGAGAGCCGCACAAATTTGGGGAAAGGAAGACATCTTGTCAATCGCCTCTTTTCCAGAAAAGGCGGTAATAATCTCATACCCTTTTCTTTCAAGAAGCTCCTTTACAGCATTTACTAATTCTTCATCATCATCAACAACCAGCACATTACATTTATGCAACCGTTCTTTCCTCACTATAAATCGGAAGCCTTATTAAAACACTAGTCCCCTCACCCTCTGTGCTTTCTATACTAATCTCCCCATTATGGTCTTGAATTATCCTCTTAGCTACGGAAAGACCCAAACCTGTTCCCTTTCCAGCAGGCTTAGTTGTAAAAAAGGGATCAAAAATAAGTGGGAGTACGCTTCTAGAAATCCCTACCCCGGTATCTGACATTTTTATCTGTATCTGACCATCCGGATTAACATTAGAAATAGTTATCGAAAGCCTTCCCCCACTATGCATTGCATCCACCGCATTCATCATGATGTCTGAGAAAACAAGCAGAAGTAAATTACTATCAGCCCAGACCTTGACATCTTCATCCAAGAATAACTCAAGTTCAACGCCTTCCTTCCTAAGAAGAGGCTTTATTATATCTACCGCCTCCTCAATAAGATAAGAAACATTCTCAGGACGCTTTACATTTTCAGGTTTGCTTGCAAACTTAAGAAGCCTCTGCATAACCCTCTGGGCATAGAAAATCTGCTTTTCAATTGAATCAAGCCTTTCCATAAACTTTTTAGACTCAGGTATTTCGTCAATGTCTTCTTTAAGCATCTGAACCCTTAGAAGCATAGAAGCAAGAGGAGTTCCCATATGATGAGCTATCCCTTCAGCCAATTTTCCAATAACCTGAGCTTTTTCAAGTTCTACTATTTTATTCCTAAGTTTGATTCTTTCCCTTATATCTCTTATCGTTTCAATAAACATTCCACTTCCATCAGTCATATATACTAACCCTATACTTACAGGGATTCTCTCTCCATTATCTATTATTTTTTCTATCTCGTAATCTAATAATCTGCTTCCCTCTTTTACACTCTTAAGGATATTAGAAAAATCGGCTCGGTTTTCTAGCGGTATAACATCCCATATGTTTTTAAGTCCCGTTTTATTATTGCTACAAAATAACCTTTCTGCCTCTCTATTTATTGCAATTACCATGCCATCTTCATCATAAACCATGATCGCATCAGTGGTATTATCCATGATTGCTTGAAGTCTTTCCTCACTTTCGCGAAGCAACTGTTCTGCCCGCTTGCGTTCAGTTATATCCACAATAGTTGCCAGGACTAAGACTCCTCCCTCCGTCTTTACAGGGTTGAGTCCAATCTCAACGGGAAACTCACCTCCATCCTTACGCATAGCAAAGAGGTCTCGACCCGTTCCGATTAGCCTGGCTTGGGGATTAACAAAGAAGCTTTTACGGTACTCAGAATGCTTGGTTTGAAAACGCTGAGGCACCAGAATCTCTACGGTCCGTCCGATTAGCTCTTCCCTATTGTAACCGAACAGCTTCTCTGTCTGGGAGTTGACAAGAACGATTTCACCCTTCTGATTCACCATCAATATGGCGTTAGGAGCCAACTCTACGATTAGGCGAAATTTCTCCTGTTCTAGACCGCCCTCCATTTCAGATTCGGCAACCCCTTGGCGCACTTCTACCACCTCAACAACTTGCTTACTTATCTTATCTTTATCTCGCATCTCATGCCTATTAAAGAGCTATCTTTTTTGGCTCCTTGCGAGGTTTCTTGTAGACTGTAGAAACCTTCTAATCACTTTCTGCCTAAAGAAAATCTGCATTCCAATTGACCAAGGTTCCTCAGTCCCTTTTATGAGTTTAGCATTCGGTCACTAAGGTTACAAGGTAGACCTAAGGTGATAATCGGTTATTTCCCGCCATATATTATGTTATAAAATTCGAACCTTCTTGCCCAATCCTTAAGATTGTAGGATGCAATTAGAAGGTCCTTCTTTATCTCGGTCTGCTCATCCTTTATATAGCAAGTAAGTACAGCTTCGGGTTTAAAACCAAAGTGGTCTAAGATTCTTATAAAACTCTTATTATCATTAGTAAATCGCACTACAACCTTTTCAAAGTTTTGATTTAGGCCCTCTGCTAAAAGCATCTTAAACATTTGAAGACCGAGCCCCCTTCCTCTATGTTCTGGTTCTACAATTAATTTAATCTCTGTAGAGAATCTCCAATAGAGACCCTCCTTGTGAAGTGTACCCTTACCTATAATTTTTTTACCCCTTAAAGCGATTAATTGAAAAACCTTATCATACTTAGAGCTTGTAAACCAGCTTTCGACGGTTTCTAGTTTACCCACATCATCTTTAAATATTATAAGATCAGACCTCGGTATTTTACTGAAGAAATCCAATAAACCCTCTTTATCATCCTCCTCAAGAGGTCTGAGTATTATTGTTGTTTTATCCTTTAGTATTATTTCCCTTGGGTATATAATCATCTCGTTATGTTTGAAATTAGCAAAATCCATGCCATCATCAACTCAGGGATATTATCAAACTTATTCGGTCACAATGGCTTTAATTATTGTCAGATGTCAGATATTCTGACAAAATCATGTAAACTAAGTGCCCAAGAAGTATTGAAATCTAATGGAAAATTTTTATGGTATGGAATTTGCGAATACATTTTAATCATTTGTTTGTATCTTATGATTTTTAGGGAGTGAAAGTGGCAATAAACTCTTTTAGTTAAGGGGGATTCAGTGGAAATAAGCAAAATTCTATGGGCATCCGATGGTTCAATGGAATCTGATATGGCTTTACAATATGTTGAGTTGCTAGCAAGTAAGTACGGATCTGAGATAGTCGGTTTAAGCGTTGTCCAGCCCGTTGATATAGTAAGATTGAAGGTACCGGTGGATGTAAAAAAAGAGTTGTTCTCAATTCAGGCTTTACTAGAGAAAAAAGAATATAACAGAATAAATAAGGCATTAAAACAACTTGAACTAAAAGATACAAAGTTGGACATATGTATTGAGACCGGAATACCGCATAAAGAGATTCTAAGGGTAGCTAGGGAAGAAAAAGTAGATTTAATTGCGAT
>Ga0209751_10006272_pt1 | contig 11048 bp, 9 predicted proteins | sample RifCSP13_1_FD_184019 | JGI IMG/M metagenome (GOLD analysis project Ga0209751, IMG submission 184019) | Soil microbial communities from Rifle, Colorado - Rifle CSP2_sed 13_1 (SPAdes) (version 2) | ecosystem: Environmental > Terrestrial > Deep subsurface > Rock core/Sediment | place: Rifle...
TCACCCCCGACATGGGTCGCGACTTCGATCCGCTCCGGATCCTCGCGCCGATCATCAACGAGGCCGCGGAACTCGTCGCCATGGACGTGGCGGCCCCCGCGGAGATCGACGAGGCGATGCGCCTCGGCACCGCGTTCCCGAAGGGGCCCCTCGCCCTCGCGGACGACCTCGGGATCGACACGGTTCTCGCTGCCCTGGAGGGCCATCCCCGCGCGAAGGCGGCGAAGATCCTCCGGGACATGGCGGGCCGCGGCGACCTTGGCGTGAAGTCCGGCAAGGGCTTTTACGACCACCGCGGTTCGGGGGGCTCGATGGGCTTCGAGACGATCCAGCTCGCGACGGACGCTGCGACGAAGGTCGCGACCCTCACCCTGAACCGTCCGGACCGATTGAACACCCTGAGCCCCCAGGTGTTCGACGAGATCGACCGCGCGCTCGGGGACCTGGAGGAGGATGCGGACGTTCGGTGCCTCATCGTGACGGGTGCGGGGGACCGCGCGTTCAGCGCGGGGGCGGACCTCACCTCGTTCAGCGACATCTCGAAGGCGTTCAAGGTGTGGCGCTTCTCGAGGCGGGCTGAGGACGTCATGAACCGCCTCGCGAACTTTCCGAAGCCCACCATCGCGGCCCTGAACGGCTATGCGTTCGGGGGTGGCCTCGAGCTCGCCCTCGCGTGCGACTTCCGGATCGCGGCGCGCCGAGCGAAACTCGGCCAGACGGAGATCAACCTGGCCCTCGTGCCGGGTGCGGGAGGCACCCAGCGCCTCCTCCGGGTCCTCGGGCAGGCCAAGGCGAAGGAGCTCGTCATGCTGGGCTCCCGCCTCACCGCCGACGAAGCCGCCGCGATCGGCCTCGTCACGAAGGCCGTCGACAACGAGGCGTTCGAGGGGGAGGTCCGGGTGTTCGCGGAGAAGCTCGCCCGCGGCCCGCCCGTCGCGATGGAGCTCGCGAAGCTCCTCCTGAACCGCGGCCCGGACGCGGGGATCGACGCGGCCCTCGCGATGGAGGCCCTCGCGTTCGGCCTCACGTCGTCCTCGGAGGACATCTACGAGGGGATCCAGGCGTTCATGGAGAAGCGGGATCCGAAGTTCAAGGGCGAGTGACCCGGCCGACCGCCGCGGGCACCCATTTAATAGCCCCATCCCGGATACGGGGCTGGGGGAGTCTCGTGCCGCACTATGTCAGCCTGATCAAGTGGACGGACCAAGGCATCAAGAACGCGAGGGAGTCGCCGAAGCGCGCGGACGCCGCGAAGTCGCTCGTCGAGCAGATGGGGGGCAAGATGCAGCTCTTCTACACGATGGGCGAATACGACGCCGTGGCCCTCACGGAGGCGCCTGACGACGAGACGGTCTTCCAGGTCCTCGTCCAACTCGGGGGCCAGGGGAACGTCCGGACGACCACGATGAAGGCGTGGACCGTGGAGGAAGCGACCCGCGTCTTCGCGAAGCTCCGCTAGACCGGATCGTCACGGGGCGACCACGCGCCCCCGGCGTAGGGACTCAATCGCGGCCTTCGAGTAGCCGAGCCACGCGAGGATCTGTTCCGAGTGCTCGCCCTTCTCGGGCGCCCTCGTTGGCGTCGAAATCTTCGAGATCTCGTGGAACGCGGGATGCCGCACGACCCGTGTCCCGTCCCCGCCGGGCACATCCGCGGCGGCGAGGAGGCCACGCGCTGCGACGTGCGGATCCTCGACGACCTCGGACACGCGCCGCACGAGGGCGACCGGGAGGTCCTCCGACGCGAGGAGCCGCTCCCATTCGGCTCCCGTCTTCGTGCGGAACGCGGCCGCGACGGCCTCCGTCACCCGGCGGCGCGCCTCGACATCGCCGAACTGGACGTCCGCGAGTCGGGGAAGGACGAGGAGCTCGCACAATCGTCGCCAGAACTTCCCCTCGACGGCTCCCACCGCGAGCCAGCGGCCGTCTTCCGTCTCATACAGGTTGTAGAACGGGAACACCCCGGTGAGGATCGTCTCCCCGGGGGACGGCTCCTCGCGCGCGCCCAGGAAGTGGGCGATGTTCAGGAGCATGAGCGCGACGGTCGTGTCGAAGATGGACACGTCGATGAACTCGCCGCGGCCCGTCCGGTCCCGCGTGCGAAGGGCCGCGAGGATCGCGAGCGCCGCGTTGAAGCCGCTCGCGAGGTCCGCGATCGGCACCCCGGGGACCACGGGCCGGCCGTCCGCCCCACCTGTGACCCCGAGGATCCCCGAGTGGGCCTCGAACGTGATGTCGTGGCCGGGCCAGTCCCTCGCGGGTCCCGTCTGTCCATACCCCGTGAAGGAGCAGTACACGAGGCGCGGATTGATCTCCGCCAGGGAGGGATGGTCCGCCCCCAGTCGGGCCATCACGCCCGGACGGAATTGCTCTACGAGGACGTCCGCGCGCGCCGCGAGGCGATGGAAGATTTCCTGGCCCTCCGGCCTCTTCAGGTCCACGGCAAGCGATCGCTTCCCTCGGTTCACCATGAGGAACGGAAGCGAAACGCCCCGGACGCTCGGAGGGACCGCGCGCATGTAGTCCCCGACGACGGGCTCCTCGATCTTGATCACGTCCGCGCCCAGGTTGGTCAGGAGCTGGGTCGCGAAGGGGCCTGGGAGCAGCCTCGTCAGGTCCAAGACGAGGAGGCCATCGAGGGGCCCGGGCATCCCGCGCGGAACGGCCCACCGCGCCTTGAACTTTCGGCCCGGTGCGCGAAAGTTCTTATCCCGCCCGGGGCATCGTCACGTCGGATTCGATGCGGGACGCCGTCATCGTGGAGGCCGTGCGGACTCCGATCGGCCGACGGGGCGGATCCCTGAAGGACATCCGGCCCGACGAGCTCGCCGCGTTCATCCTGCGAGCCCTCGTGGAGCGCACGGGGATCGAGCCCAAACTCGTGGACGACGTGGTCATGGGTTGCGTCACGCAGGTCGATGAGCAGGGGCTCAACATCGGGCGGATCGCGCCCCTCGTCGCCGGGTTCCCGGACACGGTTCCAGGCACGAGCGTGAACCGGATGTGCGCCTCCGGGCTGCAGGCATTCAACTTCGCGTGCATGGAGGTCCTCACGGGCCAGGCAGACGTCGTGATTGCGGGCGGGGTGGAATCGATGTCCCGCGTCCCGATTGGATCGGACGCGGGCGCCCTGAGCCTCAAGCTCCTCGAGAAGTACGAGATCGTGCCCCAGGGGATCTCAGCGGACCTCGTGGCGGACAAGTACGGCGTCACGCGCGAGCAGATGGACGAGTACTCGTTGTGGTCCCACCGGAAGGCGATCCGAGCGATCGACGAGGGGCGCTTCAAGCGCGAGATTGTCCCTGTACCCGTGCTCGATGAGGCCGGGAATAAGCGGCTGTTCGACACGGACGAGCACCCCCGTCGGAACACGTCCCTCGAGAAACTCGCGTCCCTTCCGCCCGCCTTCAAGCCGGATGGTCGGATCACCGCGGGCAACTCGAGCGGCATCAACGATGGCGCCTGCGCAATCCTCGTGACCACTCGGGAGAAGGCGCGGGAGTTCGGACTCGAGCCGCGGGCACGGTTCGTCGCCTCGGGGGTCGCGGGGACCAATCCGACGATCATGCTGGATGGCACGATTCCCGCGATCCAGAAGGCGCTTGCCCGCGCGGAGAAGCGGGTCGACGACATCGACCTGTGGGAAGTGAACGAGGCGTTCGCCTCCGTCCCGATTGCAACTCGCGAAACGGTCGGGTTCGAGGACGCGAAGCTCAACGTCAACGGCGGGGCGATCGGTCTCGGCCATCCGCTGGGGATGAGCGGAGCGCGGCTTATCACGACCATGCTCCACGAGCTCGAACGCCAGGACCTCAGGACGGGTCTCGCATCTCTCTGCATCGGATTCGGTATGGGGCTCGGGACCATCATCGAGAGGTCGGCCTGAGCAGGTCAACGGGGCTCGGCGCCTGTTGACAGCCGGGGTACCGTAGGTCGCTTCGCCGTTAGTCAGTTTCTTAGACCCCACTGGTATGGTTCAGGCGGGAATCATCTTGACGGAGACCGGCAAGACCTTCGGAACCTGCCCGCTGTGCGATCTACACGGTCCCTTGATCAAGCAACACGTTCGCCCTGTTCCGGAACTCAAGGGCTACCGCATCATGATCTGCCGGTCCTGCCATGACATCGTCAGTCAGTACGAGGACGAAGTCCAGAAAGTCCGGCAGTATGTTGCCGGGTCCAGGTAGGTTTGAGGCACACGCACCATTGACAACACGGGTCGATGACGGTAGTCCGCACAGGACTTCAAAAAGCCGAGCTCCACGTACAGGGGCCGATGAGATCCTTCGACTTCCGGTTCCCCCGCTGGACGTCCTCCCCGTAGGATGGGGGATTACCGAAATCGGAACGAGCGCCAGCTCACCGAAGGGATAAATGGGGCCGAATGCCTTCGCTCCTGCGTTTGCAGCGGCATAACGTAATTGACAACCGGGAGGTGACCCTTCGGGAGGAGCTGCTCAAGGTCCTGCCTCGCTGCAAGGCCGCCAATTTTGCCCTCGGCTACTTCTTTCTCTCGGGCTACCGCGCAATCCACGAGGCCGTGAGCAAGGTCCCTCGCATCCGCCTTCTGATCAGCGGGAACGTCACCGGGGAGACAGTGGACGCTATCGTGGCGGGCTACAAGGCCCTTGATACCGCCAGGATGGAACTCGACAAGCGGCGCATCCTGAATCCCGAGGCACGGCACTCCAAGGTAGAGGAGGGAAAGCGGTTGAGATCAAGAAGTCTATGCAGGGAATCAGCGAGAGGAGGCTGAACCGCTGGCTCGAAGATATTGGGCCCGGCGAGGTTTGGTTCTATGGAACCGATCCGATTCCTATATCAGACTTAGCAGGAATAACATTCTGGCGCCTCTAGAGGAATGCGATGGCTGAGACGTTCCACATCGTCATGCAACCGTTGAAGGATGAGTACTGCACCTTGATTGCGGCAATTTTCGACCAGATTGTCAAAGCTGAGTGGAGAGCGGCCGAAACGTGGCATATCCGGGAGGGCGTATTCACGAAAGGTTCCATCCCCACCGACTCGGGCGAGTTACTTGCACTTGAACCGTCCCAGGTTGGGTTCGACAAAGGTGAACTCGACCTTGCAATCGGCGCGGGATGGTTCGAGCCAAAGGTCGCGACGCTGTTCTCGGATATCTCGTTTTTCGAGCACCCCCAGGCCCAGAAAGAACTCAAAAGACTTCTCTCGTCGATTCAGTTCCCCCCAGGAACCGTCGTCGTCGGGGATTCGGAATACAGGCTTGAGGATGCGAAAGAACTGCGCTTGCCGATTGTCTCAAAGGATCGATTCCGGGAGTTTGGGTTCTTCTGGGTGGACATGCTTACAAAGCAACAGTTAGAAACAGTCAGTTCAGTCCTGCCCTCCACGGGGGGTGAGACCATTGCTCGGCTGGATGACCATGAGGTTGTGCGGTTGTGGGATAGTCCGCGCAAGAAGATCGGTCGTACTGAGCAGTTCCGCGAGCTGGCAAGGCGGGCTGCAGAGGTCTAGAAGATCCGGAGTCACCCCGTCGGAGGGGATTCACAGGCTGCCCTTCAGTAGCCCCTAGGCGGCGGACTGAGTCCGAGAGTTTTGCCGCCCGACGGGGATCGGCAACCATGTATTGCGTGCTGGACAGATGGGTCGAGAACGACGTGAATCGGGCTGGGTCTTAACTTCCGACCATACCGCTCGATTTGTGTGTGCTTCGCACGCAGAATTGAGCATCGAAAATTAGCGAAGCAGGCTCTTAGGGCCCGCGTGCTTTCGGAATGGTCAAAGCCCGCCCATGGCCTCGGTAGTTGCTTGAAGGTTTTGGGAGTATGAAGGTACCTCTGGGAGCAACACGATTCGGGTCCTCCTCGTGGAGCGCGGACTGAACGCCCTAACCCAGGCGAACCCGATCGGAGGCTGCCCTCGGTGGTAGCACTTGGCGCTCGCCACGGGCATTGCATTTCGGGCTCGTTTAAGAATCGTGGTCAGACATTCCAACTGGGCGCACTTCGCCAGAGTGCCGCGGAAGTCCCCACTGGTGGCAGTCGTCGAATCGGTCGATTTCTTCATCCTATCGGACCACTTCTTTCGCACGCAGCTGGTCGCGATCACCACGTCAGGCTTCTCGCCCCCGTAGCGGATGCCATCTTCCCCGACTACGCCTGTCTGTACAGGGGACCGGCGGTCTACCAACTGTCAACAATCACGTCGAGGACAAGACGCACTAGGATTCCGATTTCGGTAATTGCCGCGCGGTCCGAATTTCGGATACATAGAGTATTCCGAAATTAGGCCCAAACCTTTAAGGCACCTTCCGCCTTGGGCGGTAACGCACTCAGACGTGGGGTATCCTCACCAGAGCGTGCACCGACATGAACAATCGGGACGACAACCAACGACACGAGGCGAACGATGGAGCCGTGGCTCATCTTCGCCCTCCTCACGGTCGTAGCCTACGGCCTCGGGGAGGGCCTGTCCAAAGAGCCGACCGTCCGGCTGGGTTCAGCCCGGATGCTCCTCTTGCACACCGCCTATAGCGTCCCGATCTACGCAACGTGGTTCCTCCTCGGCAGCGGCTGGACGAACCTGACCCTTGCGGGGGTCGCGTTCGGGGCCGCTGCTGCGGGTTGCGGCGCGGTGGGCGCGGCCCTGTGGTTCCGCGCGATGGAGACGGGCAACCCGTCCGTCGTGAGCGGCTTCACGGCCGCGTACCCGGTCATCACGCTCGCCGCAGCCGTCATCCTCCTCGGGGAATCGCTCCTGCCCGTCCAGATCGCGAGCATCGCGCTGCTCGTGACGAGCGCGACGGTCCTCGGGTCGTCCGAGAAGGCGGAGCGGGTCGCGGGCGGCCGATCCTGGGTCCCGGCGATGATCGTCACGATCGTGCTGTGGGGCGCGTGGGGCATCTTCGAGAAGCTCGCGATCGACTCCGTCGGGTACGCGGCCAACGCGGGCGTGTACGCGGTCGTCTCGACGCCAATTTTCCTGCTCATGGCGCGGGGTCGCTCCAAGCCGGGGGCGTGGGACCGGAAGAGCGTCGTCGCGGCCCAACCGGCCCTCGCGCTGTTCGCCGTCGCAGGGATCACGACGTACCTCGCGATCGGCATGGGGCCCCTCGCGATCGTGGTCCCCCTCACGACCGCGTATCCGCTCGTGGCGATCCTGTTCCGCCGCCTCTGGCACGCGGAGCGCATGACGCGTCCTCAGACGGCCGCCGTCGCCTGCGCCCTCCTGGGCGCGCTCCTCGTGAGCCTGTAGCGGTGCCGTGGCCGATTGGATCGGGGCACCCAGGCGACGTCCTGGTCTGCCTCGCCGCTACACCCGTCGGAGCCTGAGGTCCGCGAGGATCTCCCGCGCGGCGTTGTGCCCGGAGGCGCCCATGATGCCGCCGCCGGGATGGGTGCCCGATCCGCACAGGTAGAGGCCCTTGATCGGCGTCCGGTACTGCGCCCATCCCGGGACGGGCCGAAGGAAGAACAGCTGGTCCGGCGTGGGCTCCCCATGAAAGATGTTGCCGCCCGTGAGTCCGTATTCCTGCTCGACGTCCAACGGGCTGATCACCTGGCGGTGGACGATGATCTTCCGAAGGCCGGGGATGTACTCTTCCATCGTGTCGATGACCGTGTCGCCGAACTCCTCGCGCCGTTCGCGCCAGGTCCCCCTCCGAAGGGAGTACGGGGCGTACTGGACGAACATAGACATGACGTGCTTCCCCGGCGGGGCGACGCTCGGATCGAGCAGGGATGGGATGCACACGTCCACGTAGGGTCGCCGGGAGAAATCCCCGTACTTTGCGTCGTCGTAGGCCGCCTCCATGTACTCCGTGTCCGGGCAGACCGTGATGACCCCGGTCAGGTGGGGTCCGTTGCCCGGCAGGCATCGGAAGTCCGGCCGCTCGCTGAGGGCGAGGTTCACCTTCGCTGCGGACCCCTCCACGTTGAAGTTCTGGATCCCTCTCGCATAGTCCGAGGGCAGATCTCCAGGATCGACGAGCTTCAGGAACGTCCTCTTCGGATCCGCGTTGGAGACGACGATCCTGGAGCGGATTGTCTCGCCGTCCGCCAGCTCGACCCCCTGGGCCCTCGAGTCTTTCACGAGGATCCGTCGCACGTCCGCGCGGGTCCGGATCTCGACCCCGTGCGTTCGGGCCGCCCCCGCGATCGCCTGGCTGACCATCCCCGTACCCCCACGGACGAATCCCCAGGACCGATGGGCGCCCTCGACCTCCCCGACGAAGTGGTGGAGGAGCATGTACGCGGAGCCCGGGGAGCGGGGGCCCAGGAACGCCCCCGTGATCCCGTCGGCACACAGGCCGCCCTTGAGCGGCTCGGATTCGAACCACTCGTCGAGGAAATCCGCGGCGCTCATCGTCATGAGCTGGGCGAACGCGTGGAGTTCGGCCTCGCTTGCGGACTGGAAGTGCCGGTACAGCTTGGACAGCTTCCGGAGGTTCGAGGGGCCGAGCGACCCGACGTCGGGCGGCGTCATGAGCAGCATCGGCGCGATGAACTTCGCCATCCGGGTCATCCGCTGGGAGTAGCGGATCATCGCCTCGGCGTCCCGTTTCGAGAATCGAGAGATCGCCTGGAAAGCCTCCTCGTCGTCCCCTCGGTAGTACAGGAAGTCCCCGTCCGGGAGGGGAGTGAAGCTCCCGTCCTGGGGGATCACGTGGAAGCCGTGCGACGGGAGGTCGAGTCCCCAGATGATCTCGGGCCGCAACATGCTGCAGACGTACGACAGCTCGGAAAACCGAAACCCGGGATGGACTTCCTCCGTGACCGCGGCACCTCCGACGACATGCCGCCGTTCGAGGACCAAGACCCTCTTGCCCGCCTTCCCCAAGTAGGCCGCGGCGACGAGGCCGTTGTGACCGGCCCCGACGACGATCGCGTCGTACGTCACCATTCAAATGGGGGAAAGCGGGAGAGGATGTATGCTTTCCTACCGGATCATTCGATTCCGAGGCGCTCTCTCACGTACGCGTCGAAGTCGTGGACCTGCGGTTCCTGAGAGCTGTATCGGCCGCCCTTCCATACGCGAGATCGCATGCCTCGCTGGGCGCGTTCGCACACCTCCCAGTCCTGCCGATTGATCAGGTCCCACAGGTCGACCGCGTCGGACGGGTCGAAATCCGGACGCGCCGCGGTCTGCGCGTCAAAATAGAAATCGCACTCGATCCTCGATGTCCCTGGGGTGAGCGGCCACGTCCGGTGGACCATGAGGAAGTCCGGATGGAGGCTCCAGAATAGGTTCGGGAAGACGACATAGTAGTAGATCCGTCTCCGATCCTCGCCCTCGATGCCGCGGATGGGCGGACGGCCCGTGTACCCGGACCAGGTCATCGACTGGAAGTCTTCGTTGAACGTCATGTAGCTCCCCGTGTACTTCGAGCGGCGATCCCCGTCCACGAAGTACGACGTGACCTCTCCGCCCATGTAGTGCGTGATCCGGTTCAGGTCTGGATGGATCGGAGCGCAGTGATAACATTCCGAAAAGTTCTCGACCAGGAGCTTCCAGTTCGCCTGGATGTCATACACCTTGCGGCGCACGAGCAACAGATCCGCCAAGCCGAACCGGTCGAAGTCCGCGAGGAACCCGCCGATGTCCTCGCGGATCGGCCTCGCGCTCGGGTCCAGGTTCGCCCAGAGGAAGCCGGCCCACGGCTCGAGGGCGACCGGGAACAGGCCGAAGTTCTCCTTGCTGAAGGCCTTCAGATCCTCCGTATGCGGCGCCCCGACGAGCGCGCCTTCCGTCGAATACGTCCACGCATGGTACGGGCATACGACGGACCTCATCCGCTTCCCGCTCTCGTCCACGATGAGGCGGGTCCCGCGATGCCGACAGATGTTGTAGAACGCCCGGACCTTCCCGTCCGTGCCTCGGACCACGAGGACGCTCTCGTCCCCGATCTCCTTCGTGAAGAAGTCTCCCGGCTCGGGGATCTGCTCCTCGCGGCCCACGTTGAGCCAGCTCCGGTAGAAGAACCGCTCGAGCTCCTGCCGCATGATCTGCTCGTCCGTGTAGAACGAGCCGGGCGGAGTCGAGGCGGCCAGGTGGCCTCCCACTTCATCGCGTCCTGGAAACTTCCGAACGACGGGGCTCGACATGCGTTCTCGAACGCATACGTCGAGGATTCTCTTAGCGTTTTCGTCTCGCGGCGTCCATTCCGATTAGGGACCTTTCATTCTAATCGTAGTCTCGCTCCTCCGTGGGGAGGGACTTCGGACGCAAATGCTTAACCGAAACCTCGTTCATCCGTGCGCGTCGACGGGGGTTCGATGGGTACCACGGCCGAGTTCGATGGCGTGCACGCGACGGATGGACTCCCCGTGGATCCCGCCGCCGTGGCCGCGGTCCTGCGGCCCCGCGACGCGGCGTCCACCCTGCCGCGGGCGTTGTTCCTCGATCCGAGCGTGCACGCACGGGAGATGGACCGTCTCTTCCGGAGGACCTGGCACTGCGTGGGACGGGCGGACGAGGTCCCACGGGCCGGGGCCGTTCGGACGATCGAGCTCGCGGGTTCGCGGTGGTCCCTGCGGCGCGTCGGCGGGGCCGTGCGCCCGTCTCCGGACGAGAGCGCGGGTCCGCGCCCGTCGCCGATCGTCGAAGAGTGGCGGGGCTTCCTGTTCGCGACCCTCGACCCCGATCCGACGCCCGTCGAGACGTACCTCGGCCCATTCGCCCGCCGTGCCTCGGCGTATCCGCTCGAGGAGCTGAGGCTCGCGCACCGGGTCTGGTACGAGATCCGCGCGAATTGGAAGCTCATCCTGGAGAACGCGGCCGAGTGCTACCATTGCCCGGGCGTCCATCCGCAGCTCGCGCGGATCACCCCCTACCTGTCCGGCGAGGACGAATCCCTCGAGGGACCCGCGATCGGCGGTTGGATGGAGCTCGCGCCGGGCCGGACCTCGCTCACCCCCGATGGCCGGACGTCCCGGGCCGCCTTCGAGGGTCTGGGCGCTCCGGAGCGGCGACGGATCTACTACTACTGCCTATTCCCGGCCAACTTCGTGAGCCTCACGCCCGACTACGTGACCCTCGACTGGTTCGTTCCCGCGGGTCACGTAGTCG
>Ga0209751_10006273_pt1 | contig 11046 bp, 7 predicted proteins | sample RifCSP13_1_FD_184019 | JGI IMG/M metagenome (GOLD analysis project Ga0209751, IMG submission 184019) | Soil microbial communities from Rifle, Colorado - Rifle CSP2_sed 13_1 (SPAdes) (version 2) | ecosystem: Environmental > Terrestrial > Deep subsurface > Rock core/Sediment | place: Rifle...
AGGGACCCGACGCCTTCACCCGGGAGCTGTGGGGCTACGCCCGCGCGCTGGACATGAAGGAGCATCCCTGGTTCAAGGGCGTGCGCGAGCATCGCTGGACGCGCGAGCAGATCGTGCGCGCGGAGATGCAGCACTACCTGCGCGTGCGCATGAACCCGGTCTTCTTCGGGTACATCGTCACGAGCGTCGTGGCCGAGAGGAACTACGACCTCATGCCCATCGTCATGGAGAACGTCATGGAGGAGCTCGGCGGCACCAAGACGCATGTCGACGTGATGCTCCAGTTCCTCGAGGAAGCCGGTCTGACGCGCGAGCAGGCCGACGGCGCCGAGGCCGCGCCCGGCACGCTCGCGGCGATCGAGATGATCGTCGGCTGCTGCCAGCGGCGGAGCGCCCTCGAGGGCATCGCGATGCTCTCGTTCGTCGAGGCGATGCATGGCGGACCGGACGGCGCCGCGGCAGGCATGTTCGAGGCGCTGACAGGGCACTACGGCTTCAGCGCGCGCGCCGCCGCGACGTACGAGCTGCACGCGGAGCAGGACACCGGGCACGGCGACCGCCAGATCGAGGCCATCCGCCGCTTCGCCCGCGACGAAGCGACGCAGGACCGGGTCCGGGCCGCGGTCAAGCTCGGTCTCGAGGCCTTCAACCTCGAGTGGGACGGGCACGTGCAGGCCATGACCGGCGAGCGCGCGTACTGGCGCGGCCTCGCGCCGCGGATCGAGCTCGCGGCGCCGGAGTTCCGCCTACCCCGCTAGGTGCCCATCCGCTCGGACGGTCAGCGGTACCGCTTGCCCTCGCGCTTGCGGACGATCGTGTCGAGCAGCGCCGGCCTGCCAGCCTTCACCTCGCGCAGCGCGCGCTCGAGCGCGGGCCGCACCGCGTTCGGGTCGGTGATCGGCCCCTCCGCGTACCAGCCGAAGCTGCGCGCGAGCATCGCGAAGTCCGGATCGGGATCCATCAGGTCCATGCCGATGTAGGCGTTCTCGACCGGCGTCCCGCGGTGCTCGGCGATGCGGATCTGGTGCTCCCAGTCGTTGTAGTAGGCGCGGTTGTTGTACATGACGACGAGCATCGGGATGCGGTGATGGGCGGCGGTCCAGAGTGCGGCGGCGTCGAACAGCAGGTCGCCGTCGGGCTGGACGTCCACGACGAGCTTGCCCGTGCCGCGGTAGGCGAGGCCCACGCCCAGGGAGGTGCCGATCTGCGTCGCGGTCCCGAAGCTGCGGCCCGGGTGGCGGTCGGGCCGCTCCATGTCCCAGAGGCGCAGGGCCCAGTCCTCGAGCGTGGCGGCCGTGAGCACGTAGTCCTCGCCCCGGATCGCTTCCCAGATCTCGCTGGCCAGCCGCGCGGCGGTCATCGGCGACGCGTCCCAGTCCTCGCGCGCCTGCTTCGCCCAGCGCTCGGCGATGGTGCGGTGCGCCTCGGCGTTCCGTGCGCGGCGCTCCGCGGCGACCTCGGGACGCACCCGTCCTCGGAGGAGCTCGCGCAGCGCGGGGATGGCCAGGCTCGTGTCGGCGACGATCGAGAGGTCCACCGGCTGGAACTGCCCGAGATCCTCGGACCACTTGCTGGAGCGCAGCTCCGACAATCCGAGGTCGACGATCACGCACCCCTGCGGGGTGCGCCGCTGCTTCTCGTGGGTCACCCGGTCGAGCCGGTGTAGCGCGCGGTAGAGGTCGCCGACGTCCAGCGCCAGGACCACGTCGGCGGAGGCCAGAGCGTCGCCGCCGGTGACGTTCAGCGGGTGGCGGTTCGGGAAGTTCATCCGGCCGTTCAGGTCGATGACGCCGGCGCCCAGCTCCTCGGCCAGCGCCACCAGCTCCGGGAACGCCTCGGGGTGACGCGCGGTGAACTCGGTGACGATGACCGGCGAGCGCGCGCCGGCCAGGAGGCTGGCGGCGCGCTCCAGCGCGCGCGGATCGGCCTGGGCCGGCGTCGGCCGCGCCGCGATGATGGCGGAGGACGCGTCGACCGGCGCGGCGAGCTCGTCCTCCTGCAGGCCGACGTCGTAGCAGAGGTAGACCGGGCCGGCCGGCTCGGTCGTCGCGATGCGGTACGCCCGGGCGAACGAGGCGGGGAAGTCGGCGACCGTGGCCGGCTGGTCGTCCCACTTCACGTAGTCGCGTACCGCGTTGCCCTGCACGTTCGCGCTGTGGATCCAGTCGATGTAGGGCCGGCGGCGCGTGCGGTCGAGCGGGCCGGTCGCCCCGAGGACGAGGAGCGGGATCCGGTCGACGTGCGCGTAGTAGATCGACATGGCGCCGTGCAGGAGGCCCACCGTGTCGTGGAGGATCGCCGCCATCGGCCGGCCCGTTACCTTCGCGTAGCCGTGCGCGATCGCGACGGCGACCTCCTCGTGCGTGCAGGTGATGATCTCCGGGCGGTTGCCGCCGTAGTTGACGATGGAGTCGTGCAGCCCCCGGTACGAGGAGCCCGGGTTGAGCGCGACGTACTCGATGCCGAACCCCTGGAGCAGGTCGACGATGACGTCGGAGCCGTACCGGCCCTTCGGCTTCGCCTTCGCCGGCATCTGGAGAGGCCGTGTGATCGCTTCGGTCATCGTTCCCAGCTCCTCATCCGCTCATTCGTCCTCGAAGCTGCGGTCGAGCGCCCGCGGGCGCCAGCCATCGTCGCGCATCACGACGCATCGCTCGCCGGGCAGCTCGATCCACACCTGCTGGTCGCGCGCGAGGCGCGCGGTCGGATGCGCGCGAGCGCGCACGCGCGTTCCCGCGACCTCCACGATGCAGTCGAGGTGGTCGCCGAGGAACGCAGCGACGCGGAGCGTCCCGGCGTACTCGTTCTCGCCGCCCTGGGCGCGCTCGTGGACGGTGACGTTCTCCGGCCGGAGGACGAGCACGGCCGGGTCGCCCGAGCGGAGCTCCGCCGGGACCGCGCACCGCACGGTCCCGCCGAGCGAGTGCACCCCGCCGTCGCCCACCTGGGCCGGCACGAACGTGGCCGTGCCCACGAAGTCGGCCACGAACCCCGAGCTCGGGGTGCCGTAGATCTCCCGCGGCGCGCCCTCCTGGACGATCCGGCCATCCTGCATGACCGCGACCCGGTGCGAGAGGAAGAGAGCCTCTCCCTGGTCGTGCGTCACGTAGACCGTCGTGATCCGGAGCCGCCGCTGGAGCTCCCGCAGCTCGATGCGCATGCGCTCGCGAAGCTTCGCGTCGAGGTTCGACAGCGGCTCGTCGAGGAGCAGCAGGCGCGGCTTGCGCACCAGCGCTCGCGCCAGCGCGAGGCGCTGCTGCTGGCCGCCGGAGAGCTGCGGCGCGGGCCGGTCCTCGAGGCCTTCGAGGCCCACGAGCGCCAGCGCCTCCTCGACCGCCTTCCGCATCTCGGACGATGACGGCCGGGGCCTTCCGGCCTCGAGTGGGAACGCGACGTTCTGGAAGACGCTCATGTGTGGCCAGATCGCGTACGACTGGAAGACCATGCCGATGTCCCGCGCGTGTGGCTGGACGAACCGTCCGTTCCCCGAGAGCAAGGAGTCGCCGAGCCTGATCGTCCCACCCTCGGGCCGCTCGAGGCCGGCGATGCAGCGGAGCGTCGTCGTCTTGCCGCAGCCAGACGGGCCGAGGAGCGTGTAGAAGCGGCCCTCCTCGACGGTGAAGGTCACCTCCTGGACCGCGCGCACGCCGCCGCGGTCGGTCGTGAAGGTCTTCCGCAGTCCCTCGATCGCGAGCACGGACGTCACTCCTTGATGCCGAACCGGCCGGTGAGCCGCTGCACGGCGGCGACGATGACCAGGAGCGTCAGGATGAGCATGACCGAAAGGGCGGCGACCGCGTTCGATTTACCGCTCTCGAACAGGTCGAAGATGACCACCGCCAGGACGGTGCTCTCGCTCGTGACGAGGAGCACGGAGGCGCTCAGCTCGCGGACGGACACGATGAAGATGTAGATCCAGCCGGCCACCAGCGCCGGGCGCAGCAGCGGAAGCGTGATGCGCCGGAACATGAGCCACCAGGAGGCGCCGGACATCGCGCCCGCCTCCTCCAGCTCTTTGTGGATCTGGAGCATCGCGGCGCTGTTCGTGCGCATCCCGTAGGGAAGGTACTTCGTCGTGTACGCCACCACGAGGATCCAGAGCGTCCCGTAGATCGGGAGCACCCGGAACGCGGGCGAGAGGTACTGGAGGATCATGCTCACGCCGAGCACCAGCCCGGGGATGGCGATCGGCACGAACGCGATGAAGTCCAGTCCCGCTCGGCCGGGGAGCCGTGTCTTCGTGGTGATCCACGCGATGATCGCGGTGAGCCCCATGGTCACCGTCGCGGCCGTCGCGCCGAGGAGGAAGCTGTTCCGGACCGCGAGCTGGATGCTCGGGTGGTCGAACACGAACCGGTAGTTGTCCAGCGTGAAGCGTGAGAGGATCTCCAGGCTCGGGATGTAGAACGGGATGACCGACGCGAAGAGCAGGATCCCGAACGGCAGGCCGATGATGACCAGGAAGTACGCGACGAGCCCTCCGGCCGCCGCGTAGCGCCAGCGGCCGAGGTCCAGGACCCGCGGCCGGAACGCCTTCCCGGTCACGGTGGCGTAGCGCTCTGCCCGCCGGGTCAGGCGCTGGTACGCCCAGACGCCGACGACGCTGATGAGCAGCAGACCTATGGCGAGCGCTCCCGCGCCGCCGAAGTCCGGCGGGTAGTCGTGGAGCTCCGAGTAGATCGCGCTGGTGAAGACCGGCACGCGGCCCGGTACGCCGATGAGCCGTGGGACCTCGAACGACTCGAGGCCGCGTACGAACATGATGAGCGACGCCGAGGCGAAGGCCGGGAGCAGGATCGGGAGCGTCACCGTTCGCAGTGTCCGGGCGGTGCCGGCCCCGCTCATGAGCGCCGACTCCTCGAGCGAGGGGTCCATGCTCTTGAAGGCCGCTGACATCACGAGGAAGACGAGCGGCGAGAGGTGCAGGCCCTCCGCCCAGATCATCCCGCCGAGCGTGAAGATCGAGAAGGGCGCGCTCTCCAGCCCGAAGACGGCCATCGCGGCCCGGTTGATGACGCCGATCTGTCCCGACAGCAGGAAGATCCAGGCGATCGTGCTCACGACCCCCGGCACGATCAGCGGCACGAGGCTGAGGGCGAAGAACGCGCGGCGGCCCGGTGTGTTCGTCCGCTCGACGATCCAGGCGAGGCCCGTCCCGAGCGTGAGCGCGAGGAGCGAGGACCCCAGCGAGTAGAGGACCGAGTTGAGCAGCAGCGTGTACGTACGCGGACTCGAGTACGTCTCGATGTAGTTCGCAAGGGTCAGGCCCTTGGTGACCTCGCCTTCGACGCTCACGCTCCCGAGCAGGAGCATCGCGAGCGGGAACCCCACGAGGTAGAGGAGCAGGCCCGCCGCCGCCAGGGGGATCAGGACCCTGGAGTCCGGCCGTGGCAGGGCCCGCATGCGCGGGCCCGCCACGGCGACCTGTGCGCTAGGCGTCGTCACGATGACGACGGGAACGGATCACTGGAAGCCGAGGATGTCCTTCCACATCTTGTCGTACTTCGCGAAGTCGTCGATGCCCTCGGGACCGGAGACGTACGTGGTCTTGGGCATGAGTGCCGGGTCGGCGATCCCCGGGCGCGCCGGGACGCGCTTCCGCGCGGCGACGGCCTTCTGCCCGTCCTCGCCGAGGTACCAGTTGATGAAGACCTTGGCGGCGTTCACGTTCGGCGCGCCCTTCGGCAGGACGGCACCGTCGACCGTGAGGACGCCCTCGGTGCGCATGTAGTCGACCGGCGCGCCGTCCTTCGCCTTACGGGCGGTGGTGTGACCGTGCGCGCCCCAGAAGACCGCCCGCTGCCCGGCGATGAGCAGGTCGAGCGTCTCGGTGTGGCCCGCGGAAGGCTGCAGGTCGTTCGCCGCTAGCTTCTTCAGGTAGTCCGTGGTCTTCGCGTCGTCCTTGAACTTCAGCTTGGCGAGCGCGAGCAGGACCTCGACGTCGGTGGACTCGATGAGGATCTTGCCCTTCCACTTCGGATCGGCCAGGTCTTCGAACGACTTCGGTGCGTCCTCGGCCTTCACCAGGGTCGTGTTCCAGGCGATCGACTCGATGCCCAGGCGCGCGGCCGTCCAGAGCCCCTTCGGGTCCTTCAGGTTGTCCGGGAACTTGTCGGCGGCGGGCGGCCGGAACTCCTGGATGAGGCCCTCCTTGATCGGCTTGGCGATGTCGAGACCGCCCGTCTCGAGAACGTCGGCGAGGACGCTGCCGGCCTTCGCCTCCGTGATGAACTGGGCCACGATCTTCTCGCTGCTCTTGCGGTTGAGCGTGACCTTGATCTCGGGGTACGCCTTGTTGAACTCGGCGATGACGAACTTGGCGTCGTCCTCGTTGAGCGACGTGTAGAAGGTGAGCTTGCCTTCCTGCTTCGCCTTGTCGATGGTCGCCTTGTCGAGCTCGCCGGGCTTCGGCGCGGCGGTCGGCGCGGCGGTCGGCGCGGCGGTAGCGGCCGCGGTGGGTGCGGTGGTCGGCGCCGTGGTCGGCGCAGGCTGCGTCGCTCCCCCGCAGGCACCGGCGACGATCGCGGCGACCGCGGTCAGGACGAGCGCCGTGAGGTGCGCGTGATGTCGCATGGGCCCCCTCCCCGCTGTAATGGTCTCGCGAGCGAATGTGCGAATTGTTATACCTTTCCCGCCCAGCGGGGTCCATCACGGATCGGGAGGTGTTCGATGGGCGAGGACGGCAGGGTCTTCCTACGTGGGCTGACCTCGGAGGCCTACGGTCTCGACGAGCTCCGTCGTCGGCAGCGCGGGGCGCCGCGCGTGATCCGGGCGGGGACGGTCACCGACGATGCCAGCGTCGGCCACTCCGGGGACTCCGATCGCTCTCGCACCTGGTGGATGCTCGGCCCTGGCGACGAGCCCTTCCGCACCCAGACGCTGCAGGTCCACTTCGTGGAGCTCTCGCCGGGCGGCTCGAACAAGGGCCACGGGCACCAGAACGAGGCGCTCTTCTACATCCTCGAGGGCAAGGGATACGAGATCCATGACGGCAAGCGGTACGAGTGGGAGAGGGACGATCTCGTCATCGTCCACAACGACTCGGTCCACCGGCACTACAACCTCGATCCGGAGCGGCGTGCCCTCGCGCTCGTCATGAAGCCCAAGAGCGCCTGGATGTACCTCGGCCTGATCCAGCAGGGGCGCGGCTTCGGCGCGGACGAGGCCGCGTACGGGCCTCCCGAGGATTGGGCGCGTCTGTGGACGAAGGGGCTCGATCAGCGGAAGAAGGTCGTGAAGCCTGCCGACACACGCTGGGAGGACACGCGCGATGGCCGGATCCGCGTGCTCACATCACCAGAGCGGACGGACGTGCGCGCGAACGCGGTCGACATCTACCAGCAGGACGTCGCGCCGGGCTCGCGCTCGGTGAAGCACTGGCACATGGCCGATGAGGCCGTGTACGTCATGCGCGGACGCGGTCACAGCCTGCAGTGGGACGTCGAGGCCCAGATCGGCGAGCGCTACGAGGCGCGCGTCGCGAAGGAGCCGAGCCGCTGGACGTTCGAGCCGGGTGACCTCGTGTACGTGCCCCAGAACACGGTGCACCAGCTCGTGAACGACGGCAGCGAGCCGCTCATGGTGCTCGTCGCGCAGAACCGGCTCTTCAAGCTCATCGGGTACGACTCCGTCGTGTACCTCGAGGACGCGCCCGCCGCCGGGCGCGAGGTGGTCGGGACCGCGCGGGCATAGCGTGCTGACGTCGGCCCTCGAGTTCATCCGCGAGGGTCGCATGCTCCGCGGGCTGCTCCGCGTCCCCGACGGCGTGACCGTAGCGAGGCGCCTTCCGGTCATCGTTCACGGCCCGGGGTGGCTCGGCCTGGCCGAGGCCGCGCACTACGCCCGCTATCACGAAGCATTCGTCGCGAGGGGCTTCGCAGTGCTCGCCTTCGACTACGCCGGATCCGGCCGGAGCGACGGAGATCCCGGGTGGCTTCTCCCATCGGAGCAGATACGTGACATCCAGGCCGCGATCTCCGCAGTGGAGGATCGCGCGCTGCTCGACGCGAGCCGGATCGGCGTGTTCGGGATGGGCGGGACCGGCGCCGGGAACGCCATCGCGGCGGCCGCCCGCACGCCGAGCGTGCGGTGCATCGTGGCGTACCACGTCGTCGCGGATGGCTCGGACTGGCTGAAGCGGATGCGGACCGAGCGCGAGTGGGCGGCGTTCCTGGCGCGCGTCGCCGCCGACCGAACGCGGCGCGAGCGGGGAGAGCCGGGAGAGATGATCGATCCCCGCACCGAGCTCATGGTCGACACGGCCGGTCGCCGGGCGCACGCGTCCAAGCGGGACGTTGACGCCAGGCTACCGGCGCGCTTCCACCTCGCGAGCGCCGACGACCTGCTCGCCTATCGCCCCATCGACGAGATCGTTGGTCTCGCCCGACCGCTTCCACTCCTTGTAGCGACGGTCGCGGGCGACACTGTGACGCCGGAGGATCACGCTCTCGCCGTGTTCGAGCGCGCCGCCGCGCCGAAGCGGCTGGTGCGGATCTGCGGCGTCGGCCACTACGAGGCGGACGCGCGCTGCTTCGACGCGCTCGCGCGGCAGTTCGCGGACTGGTTCGAGCGCTGGCTCGCGCCTGTGGGGACCCGCAAGCCCGACGTATCCCAGGGTGCGCCGGACCCGGGGGTCGCCGCGGAGGCCGAGGTCGTCGAGATCGACGCGGCCGAGGTGCCGGCATGACCGCCGCGGACGTCGTTCTCCGCGGCGGCCGGGTCGCGACGCCGGACGGCGTCGTGGATGGGGACGTCGCGATCGCCGGCGAGCGGATCCTCGCGGTCACGAGCGGCGAGGCTCCGGCGAGCGCGCGCGAGACGTTGGACGTGCGCGGGATGATCGTGCTCCCCGGCGCGATCGACGCGCACACGCATCACCGCGAGCCCGGGTTCACCCACAAGGAGGACATGACGACCGCGACCAGGGCGGCGGCGGCCGGCGGGGTGACGACGAGCGTCGGGATGCCCAACGTCGAGCCTCCCACGAACACTCTCGAGCGGTACCGCGCGGTCCTCGAGATCTATGCGCGCAGGTCGCTCGTCGACTTCAACCACAACCCGTCGCCGACCGTGCTCGACGAGATCCCGTCGCTCGCGCGAGCCGGCGCGCTCGGCTTCAAGGTCTGGATGCTGGCGGACACGAAGCGCGAGTACCCGCACATGCCGGGGATCGCCGTCCACGACCACGGGCACCTGCTCGAGATCGCCGAAGCCGTCGCCGCGACGGGCCGGCCGCTCATGGTCCATCCCCACGACCAGGAGCTCATGCGGACCATCGAGCAGCGCTCGTGGGCGCGAGGCGAGACGGACCATCGCGCGTACGCGCGCGCCTTCGCGTCGTACGAGGGCATGGTCTGGGACGGCGCGGTCGCCTGGCTCGTCCGTCTCCAGGAGGCGACCGGCGTACACCTGCACGTGCTGCACGTGAAGACGGGAAGGCTCGCCGAGCTCGTGCGTGAGGCCAAGGCGCGCGGGCAGCGCGTCACCGCGGAGCTCAACCCGATCGCCGTATTCGCGGCGCACGACTGGGCGAACGTCGAGCGGCTCGGGCCGTACGTGCTCTCGACGTGGACCGGGCCGGACCAGGCCGGGCACCTCTGGCAGGCGCTGCGCGACGGCACCATCGACGTGATCGGGACCGACCACGCCCCGCACACCCGCGAGGAGAAGGAGATCGGTTGGACGGACATGTGGAAGGCCGCCGGTGGCGCGCCCGCGGTGCAGGAGTACCTGCCGCTGTTCCTCACGGCCGTCGCGGAGGGGCGGCTCTCCCTCGACCGCCTCGTCGACCTCGTCTCGTCCGGACCGGCGAAGGTGTTCGGACTCTATCCGCGGAAGGGCGCGATCGCCGAGGGAAGCGACGCGGACCTCGTCGTGGCCGACCCCGAACGCGAGAGCGTCATCCGGGCGGAGGACATGCTCACGAAGTGCGGCTGGACCGCGTTCGAGGGGATGCGGGTGCGCGGCGCGGTCGTGCACACCATCGTTCGCGGCCGCTTCGTCGTGCGCGATGGCGTCGTCGTGGGGCGTCCGGGGTGGGGGAAGCTCGCCGCGCCGGCCGCCGCGGAGGTGGCCGCGTGAAACGCAGGTATGGGCTGCTCCTGCCGCACTTCGGTGAGCACGCCTCGGCCGAGGCGCTGATCGAAGGCTCCCGCCTCGCGGAGAAGCTTGGCTTCGATTCGGTCTGGGTCCGCGACCACCTGGTCTTCCATCCGCACGGGATGGAGGGACGGGATCGGACGCATCTGGACCCGCTCGTCGTCCTGTCCTGGGTCGGGTCGGCGACGCGGAGCCTCGTGCTCGGGACGGCCTCGCTCATCCCGCACCGCCATCCGATCGCTCTCGCCGGCGCGCTCGCGTCGCTCAGCTTTCTCGCCGGCGAGGGGCGGGTCATCGCCGGGATCGGCCTCGGCAGCTTCCAGCACGAGTTCGACGCGATCGGCCTCGGGGAGGCGGACCGCTCCGAACTCCTCGCGGAGCAGATCGACATCATCCACCGCCTCTGGACGGGCGAGAGCGTCTCGCACGAAGGCACGTACTATCGGTTCAGCGGCGTCGACATCCATCCGACGCCCCGCGGACACATCCCCTTCTGGTACTGCGGGGGGTCGCAGGCGGCGGCACGGCGTGCGTTCGAGATCTGCGAGGGCTATTTCCCGGGGCGCATCACGCTGCGTACGTTCGAGCGCAATGTGAAGCGGATGCGCCGGCTCGCGGCGGAGGCGGGGAAGCCAGTGCCGATCGCGGCTGCCATCCCCATCACCAGCCCCGGCCGCACGCGGGAGGAGGCGCTCGCCAAGGTGAACGTCCCTGCTTTCCTCGAGGAGGCGAACCGCCACGGGCGCTGGATCCCGCCGGCCTCAGGGAAGTTCGAGACGGCCGACGACCTCGAGGGCGCGCTCATCGCGGGTCCGCCGTCGTACATCGCGGAGGTGGCCGAGCGCTACCACGCCGCCGGATGCGAGCACCTGGTGTTCGACCTGCGCTTCCGCTTCGACCGCTGGCTGGAGCTCGTGCAGCTGCTGGGCGAGGAGGTCCTGCCGCTAC
>Ga0209751_10006274_pt1 | contig 11044 bp, 21 predicted proteins | sample RifCSP13_1_FD_184019 | JGI IMG/M metagenome (GOLD analysis project Ga0209751, IMG submission 184019) | Soil microbial communities from Rifle, Colorado - Rifle CSP2_sed 13_1 (SPAdes) (version 2) | ecosystem: Environmental > Terrestrial > Deep subsurface > Rock core/Sediment | place: Rifle...
ACCGGCGTTTGGACGCTGAATTTCTCAGGCTCCCCGACCGGGACAATCACGGGGGACTTCCGCTATGGTTATGGAAATTATATCGACCTGGTAGGGACGGCTGTTGCGGGCGACCTGCCAGCGCCGCTAAAACTAGCCTTGACCCGACTGGGTCGCGAGACTATTGTTGGCGCGACCTATGGCTCCGCGGCAACCTGGAAAAATGCGTTCGAGGCTGAAACATATTCCGGCACATTCACGGATTTGGCAACAGCAATAGCCAGTAATGGAACATATGCTTACCTTACTATCGGGACTGGTTATCCAGCTTCAACTCACATCCAGATTTTTCCATCAACAGATATGGCGGGATTCGATAATAGTTTTTATACTCCGGTGTTGAGCTGCATTGGTACGCCTGATTTAGCTGCCGGTATTTATTCTAACTACAATACAAATTGGAGGGTCAGACTCTTTGGCTTCGGCATGAATTATCAGAGTGATGATATTCGGTTTTACGTCGATAAATATAATGATGGCACGGATCGGAACTCGAATTTGCTGCGCTTTCCGCCTATTTCATTGACAAGACAAACTCAATTTGATAATGATAATGTATACAATTATATTAACTTTTCCGCAAAAATTATAAATTCATCCGGCGGTAGTATCATAAAGGCTGATTTTGTCCAATTTATGCCAACTATAGGCGGATATGGCGAGTATTCTGTGCCCTTTGCACTAGATGTATCCGATATTGTCATAGATGGCATTACTGAACGTGTCTATCTAACTTCGGGCACTTTGATTTATCCCGATTATGTTCGCAAATATGGTTTCCCTTCCGTCATGCCAGGGCAAGCCAATCGAATATACATGTTAACAGGCAGAGTATTTCTGGGCAGTGCCCAACATGTGACAAACGCGGTTGCGTCCTATCGTCCCCGCAAGCGGGTGATATGATTCCACTTACAGTCTCCTTCATCGCCAAAGATTTCTCAGATATTGGCGAGATGGGGAAGATCGATTACCAGGTGCAGCGGTATTCCCAAAGCGTCCTGGGTGGTCCAAACACGGCCACAATTGCCGCCTTTGGATCGTTCGAAGCTCTGTACAACCTGACCCAGAAGCTGCGCTGCGGGGTATTGATCAGCGATACCCAGGGCCGGGACGTATGGTGGGGATACCTGGACGGGGTAGAGATAAATGCTAAAGGCCTGCGGTTATCCGTAGGGCTGGCGGGTATGTGGAATACCATATACGTGCAATATACTAATGACGTTGTAGCAACTACTACCGCGGCAGGCACACATGCTGCCAGCATAGCCAGCTATGGCACAAAAGAGATTATCGTTTCAGCTTCGGATTTGGCCTCCAGCACGGCAGCCGAGGCGATGCGCGATCGGTTAGTTGAGTTCTATGGCCTGCCCCGCGTGGAGCGGACACCCTCCGACAATCCCGAAATGATGGCCGTGTTGACCTGCGCCGGCTGGTGGAATACGCTTAACTGGCGCTATTACACCAATGCAGGCACGGATACAGTAGATACCACCGCTTTGATCGCCGATATCGTGACCACTTCTGGAGCGCTATTGGCAGGCAGTGAACTCTCGACAACCTCCAGTATAACTATGCCAGAAACACGCAGCGGCGACCAGCGCGCCGGAGATGAGATTGCCAAGTTATTGATAGTAGGCATATCTGGCGGCAACCGGCTAAAAGCCAAAGTCACCAAGGGGCGCATTCTGCGAGTAGAAGCCGAGCCATCCAGCGGCGCAAGCGATTATCGCTGGGTAAAGGGCAGATTGTATGACAATAACAATTATCCGGTACAGCCACAGGAGTGTCCGGCGGGGATGTGGGTAGAAGCATCGACCGGGTTATGGGGTTCTGCAACAACTTCGGTTCTGGTGGATACGGGCAAGTTTTTTGTCGAAGAGGCGGAGTACGATGCGCTTGCCGATACCTGGACGCCTACACCACGCGGCTCTTATATACCTGGGGAAGGGAGTGGCGGGAGTAGAGATATGATTTCGCCGTCCCTGGATAAGATAAAGGCCTCCCAGAAGCCGTGGGTCTATAACATTATCCAACCCGGAATCGGAGCGCGGGTCTATAATTCGACCGATTTTAGCCATACATCCAGCGGGAGTTGGGTGCCAATTACATTCGATACCGAGAGATTTGATACAGATGGAATACATTCGACGGTTAGTAATACATCTCGTTTGACTATCAATAAAGCGGGAAAATATCTCATTGGTGGACTTGTGCGATTTGCACCCAATACGGTCGGACAACGAGCGTTAAGAATATCGCTGGATGGTACAATTTACATAGCATCTGTTCAGACCCATTCGGTTTTGACATCTGTCGGTTTGGAAATGCAGGTGTGCACTATCTATGATCTGGCTGTTGCCAATTATTTAGAACTTGAAGCCTATCAAGACAGCGGCGGGACGTTGGCAATAACGGCATCAACCTATTATTCGCCCGTGTTCTGGTGCTGGAAATTAACCTAAAAAGGAGTTTACAGAAATGAACGGATTACTAAAGTCGAAAGCATTTTGGACAGGATTGGTCGACGCCCTGATCGGGATCGTGTTTCTGGTCGTGGGCAGCCAGTGGCCGGAATACAGCGCATTGGTCAAGCAAGTTTGGGTGCTATTGCAGCCCGTGGTGCTTGCAATTATCGCAGCCTTTGCGACTGAGGACTTTGCAATCAAGGTTGCCCGGCTTATCAAATAAGCATAAACACAACGGGAGATCATCCATGCTAACACGCCCACGGCCTGGGAGGTGTCGTTCAGCATTTCCCAGGCAGGGCAAATAGGAGCTTAATTATGCCGCCGGAATTAATCAATCTATTGATTCAACTGCCAATCGTAGCAGCGTTTATCATCTATTCAGAGCGCAAGGATAAACAGTTTATTGAGGCGCTCCGAGAGCAGCGCCTTGCAGATCGAGAGATTATGAATAAATTACTCGAAAGGTTGAATGCTCTACATAATGCACACGAAGAGCATGACCAGCGCATGACTCAGGCCGTTGTGCAGATGGAAGAGCGGACTCGGCGCACGCGACCGCGATGAATATTACCATACCTGACAATCGGAGCTTGACTTAAGGAGATTACAATGGGCACTAAATTATTCTTCACCGGAATTGCAATTGCTTTATTGCTGCCGCCGGTTATTAATATACCTGCCGCTTCCGTGGTAGGGGCCGTTCTTGGTTTTATCGGCATTGTTCTTATTTGGTTAGATAAGTGAATAGGTTCCTATTATATCGAAAAGCCCCTACTCGACGGGGCTTCTCTTTGCCTTAAGAATTTGTGCGCTTGCCCAGGGCGTGGAGTGGCTCCTTTTTCTTGGGGAGATGGGCTGCTCCTTATAATATCAGAACCTAAAGGTTCTGGCTTGCGCCTAAAATCTCGTCTCAGTGGTGGAGTATGGGATCTTCCACTGACTCCAGGCTGATCGTATTCTGTCCAAGATTTTATCAATCTCAAGAGCTGTATCCCTGGGGATAACCTCCTCACCACAACGATCGCATCTGTAACCATCAACGGCAAAGCGATAATATCTTTGTCCAAGCTCGATTATTACCGTTTGCGGCTGTAATTCGCCGCCGCATCTGTGGATCATGCCGTTGGATCTGGCCTGGCCATCACGCCCACAATGGGCATAAGCGCCTTGACAACTTTTCTTAGCTCGCTCGATGGAAGTAGAAGCGAATCTCCCTGTGGTGATCCATCCTCCCCAATCTCTGCATTCGGCCATGGACATCTATAGACGCGATAGGTCCCGTCGTCCTGCACCCTCACCTTGATAGTGACACAATATATATCGCCAGGTTTCACGGTTGAAGCGGTGTAGAAGTTTTTGAGTGGCATTTACAAATCCTCGCTTTCAACGTTGAGCACATCCCGCCAGATTTCGAGCGCGCCTGCGGGCGTGAAGCTGAATACCAACAGATTATTTGCCGCCTGAGCCAACCAGCCGGAGGCAACTACTCTGCTTTGCTCAACCGCTATCTGGATGCCCTTCTGCAGGGGCAGCAAAGTAGTGCTCCTGACATCTTCTTTAGTCCAGCCATTCGAAACCGCGGTGGTGACGAGCGAGGCCATGTCCTTAGGGGAGGTCCAATTCCCGGCCAGCTCATGCCAGTATAAACTGGACTTGATCCTGGTATCTACGAGAGTGAAACACCAGCCCGAGCAGGCAGGCCAGCCGACCAGAAATTGAGTACCTGCCGGATTGCTATAAATAAATGTGTCGTGGTAACCCTTGAGGGCATTTACCACGCCCCACAAGGTAGTGCCGGGTTGCACCGCGAGCACATCCCCGGCAATTGCGCCAGGCGCGTCGCCGATGGCAGCGCAGCCAGGGGTCACGATCAGCACGACGCAGATCAGCCAGGCGAAGAGGGTCGTCCGCCCGGTGTAAGCGCAGTTGTAAATATATCGCAAGAGTTTCATTCTGATTTTTCCTTTCCTAGACTTGGGTGGTTGGCAACCGCGGCGTCGAATGCCTGGATTGCCTGGCGGATTAGTTCATTATCAATCCTGTCTTTATATGCGATCAATTCGGTCTTTTCATCCCCGTTTATTGTCACTTCCGTCTCCAGGATATGATAACCATCCCGGCTACTCAGAAGCACCGTCTGCACACGATTTTGATACATCCCTTTATATTCCAAATATATAGTTTTCATTTTGGTTTAGCCTTTCATCAAAACTAGGATTACCACAATCCACAAGCCGATGCATAAGCACCAGGCTGGGTTCTCCCGGCACATGGCGCAATCAAGGCGGGCAAGAAGGGCTTTCATGGCATGATACCTTTCCACACCGCCCAGATCACGCCGAGCATGGCAACTATGGCGGAGATGTAACCCACCCAGGCGCAGCCGGTGCGCTCGATGGACTGGTAGATGGCTTTGGCCGTGATGACAATGAGAGCGGCACCGGCAAAGAGGCTGAATGTTAGAACGAGAGCGAGCAAGAAGTCATTCATGTTTTTTCCCTTTCGTGTCTTTCCCTTTCGCCTGGAGCTTCTCCCGGTGAAGCTCCAGGCTCGGAGGATTGCCCCATTATTTAGGATAAGGCCTTTTTGAGAGTCAGCTCGACTTCCGAATTGGCAAGGTCAACATAGATGCGACCGGCATGTTCATCGAACAGAGACTGTACGCGGCTCAAGCTGGCTTCGGTCAAGCCATATTCTCGCCTGATTCCATCTCTGACAAATGCCACAGATGGATAATTCACATTGCCAGACATTCGAACTTTTATGGTGACAAACATTTTGTGCTCCTTATCCCGGCGCAGCGCCAGCGGTGGCGGCGGGCACATAGCCCTGAATTGTCGAAATCTTGGAGACAAAGGCCGCCCACGCCGGGGCGCAGACTTTCTCGTACTCCGCCAATGCCTGGGCGCGGACTTTCACGTACTCCGCCCACGCCGGGGCGCAGACTATCACGTACTCCGCCCACGTCGGGGCGCGGACTTTCACGTACTCCGCCAATGCCTGGGCGCGGACTTTCTCGTACTCCGCCAATGCCGGGGCGCAGACTATCACGTACTCCGCCCACGCCTGGTCGCGGACTTTCTCGTACTCCGCCCACGCCGGGGCGCGGACTTTCACGTACTCCGCCCACGCCTGGTCGCGGACTTTCTCGTACTCCGCCCACGCCTGGGCGCGGACTTTCTCGTACTCCGCCCACGCCTGGGCGCGGACTTTCTCGTACTCCGCCAATGCCTGGGCAATCTTGCTTGATATTAATTCGACACGATTTATAATCTCTACCCGGTTTTGTTCTGCCCACCCCGGCAGAGTCTGGTCTTCGTCAAAGCGGAAGGAAGCGACCGTCCAGTCCATACACTCCACTCTGACAAATCTACGGACAAACGCGTCATCATTATCCGGCCAATTCAAGCGCAGAAGAATTTCGGAGTGGGATATACTCCCTTCCTTATCTGGCTCGCAGAAATATACATCAAGATTATTATTCACGATACATCCGAATCCTTGGCACATATCAACCTTCTCCCGGCGCAGCGCCGGCGGTGGCGTTTGCGAACGTATTGCGTTCGACGGCTGCGGCTTGCAGGATTGTCAGACACGCGTCCAATTTGAATTGAGCTTCGTTGAGTTTTTCCGTCGTCTTATATTTCCCCGCCTGGAGTGCTTGGGAAAGAGTATTTGCCATGTAATTAAGTTGCTCATTTGGCAAATCGCCATACCGTTTGCCTTCATGATTGAGCACATCCTGGGCGGTTTGGAGATTCATTTTCGTTGATAGTTCGATTACTGGCGCAGTAAATTCAGGCAGCGGAGGCGGAGTTGGATTTGATCCGAGCCCCAGTTCTTCTAATAGTTTCTCAGGCGTCTTCACCCTTTGCTCCTGCGTTTTTGCTGCAAGCTGATTGGCTATATTGGCCGCAATCTCCCTTGCCTGCACATCGATGACCATCATCGAATCATCCTCAGGAATTTCAAGACGCGAAAATCTTTTCTTGAGCGCCCACTTGAAGCAGCGTTTCTTGCAACGCTCATTTCGATCCCATTTCTGAGGCTTCTTGTCGCCCTGCTTGCCCTTGCCTTCCGTCTGATCCCTGGCGGAGTATTCGCCCTCAAAGTCCTCACTTGCATATACAACCGCGCTTGCTTTCCAATCTGGTCTAGGACCCACGGATCGCTCTGCAATTGCCCAGGCTTTATCAGAGTCCATACCTTTGTCGGTTAATATTTTGAAAAGATCGACTTGTTTAGCCAGCCACTTTCCATGGCTGACAGAATCGGTCATGGAAACTGTCCAGGCCACGTCACCAGCCAGCTCATCGAATTGCGCGTCATCGTGGGTTGCCTTCTCATAAATGGCGAAGATTTCCCCGATCTTCCCGTCATCCTCGATCCGAAGCTGCTCCAATCCAAGGCGCTTGTAGTATTCAACGCCCAGCATGATACCAGTATAATCTCCAGCATGATAAATTTCCCCTGCGAATGGATTTGCGCCAAGGATATAGGATGCGATTGCCAGTTCTGCCGCCTGAGTTGGGGTCAAGCGGCGAGCGCCAACTGCCAGGCGCATCAGCTTAGATGCTACCTCCTCCAACTCCTTAGTCGATTTGGTGGCCAACATATCCCGGCTACCAAGAACAGCCATTGCCTTATTATCGGTCATTTGATTTCTCCTTGATCTGTATGATAATTCCTGCCAGGCAAACACCCAACAGGATTAGGGCGGTTAGTAGTTCCTCAAGAGTCATTCTTGATCCTCCATAAATAAACCTTTCTGTCCCATGAGGGACATCTTGAGTGACTCCGGAATCTCCTCGGTATAGTGGCATTCCGGCCAGCGGCCACAACCCAGGAAAAAGCTCATATTCTCACGGTTATGTCGGTAGCGCAGGGTCGCTCCACAATCCTGGCAGGATCGGGGCGACTTGTGGCCGATGCGCTTGAGAAGTTCTTCGCGTATGCTGGTCATTTTTGATCTTCTGTTTGAGCCTGGTAGTATGCAGCCCGTGCTGTACAAGCGTTTTCGTGCTCGCTTTTCGCGTGCTCAATGGCCTGGGTCAATTTGTCCATCGCAATCATATATTCGGGGAAGGTCATGGTACGTTCGGCTGGATTCTCGCTATGGTATTTATCCAGGAGCTCATCGTATTTTTTCCAGGCTTCATCCACTCGTTCCTCCGCCAATCGTACAACCAACTCGCAGGCCGGTTGGTGCTTTGGCTGGATGGCCTCCCAGCCGGTTACGGGTTCTTTATCTGTTATATCAATTCCCAGGGTTGTCATGTCATACCTCCAACCACCAGTAATCGCCCCAGCGTTCCTGGCACTTCATCGAAATGCGGTTGACTTTATCGTAAATTGCCAGATCAGCATCGCTAGCAATATCTTCCGGGCTGGTATAAGGCTTAATAGCCTCAGGCCAGGATTGCCACGTTTTAGTACTTTCTAGGTTGGCGACTGCGGTATCTAGCACCTTCACAATGGTTTGGGTTCTCATGGTTAGCGCCCTCCGTTGCGCAAATATAATCTATCGATAATAGCCACTGGCATAAGCCCATTTACGAGAAGAATTTCGGCCACTATGCTCAAGTTCACCATTATTCAATCCGCAGGCAATCAGGTAGTTGATGCATGAGCGGGTGTAAGCAAAACGGGCATCCTGATCTAACCAGCGCGATACACGAGTCTGGCCTTTGCGCCAGGAATTGATGATCCAGATCAGCACATCTTCACCATCGCCCTTGTCAAAAGCCAGGCGCATAGAGGCATGTTTGGCAAAATAAGCCTTAGCTATACATTCACAACGACTCAATTCGCCAGGATTGAGACTGGCTGGGGTAAACTTCGGATTGCGGGTAAATTTGATGGCCAGAATTTTTTTCATACGTGCCTCCGTTACGTTGTATTGATAGTATCAGATAATATCGTGCTTGTCAAGTGGTTTACGGAGCAATTAAATGACTTGACAAATTTGTAATTAATCGGTAAAATAGAAACATGGACAATAATTTAACGCTCGTGACCCATGAACAACTGAGAAAATATCGCCAATTGCGTGATGAAATGATCTTGCGCATGGTAGACCAAGGTAATACTTATGACAGTATTGCCAAAATCTATGATCTATCCCGCCAGCGGGTTCATCAGATCGTTGTTCAGCAGCGGGCGATTGCTGCTTTGCTGGAAGGTAAATAATGCCCAGGAAATACACCAAACAATATTTTGTTGACCAGGAGCAGATAGCTCTATTGAGGCAAATCGTCCTGAAATGCCTGGAGCCCGAGACTTATTATCATGTGCTGATCTTCGCCCTCCTGGAGGTGCTGACCACGATTCTGAAATCGTGGGTAGCCGATGGCGAAATCATGACGCGTTGGCACGGCGAAGATGGATAAATTACCTAAGATTTTTACTCCCGTCACCGATGAGGATATGAGAATGGCTCAGGCATTGGCTTGGTGCAATTACTTGCCCGGCTCACCCGATAAGCGGTTCTGCAGAGATGCCCATTTGATGACGCAAATGACAGATGCCCAGCGCGCTTATCTGCGCCGCTGCTTTTGGCGTTATCGCCGGCAGCATGGGCTACCGGCTGAGAAGCCGGCTGAGTTAGAGAAGGAGTGACGATGGAAACCGTATCCTTAAAATTTTATGGCCCAGCCGTCGATGAAATACTCAGGCTGCGAAAATTGCTTGAGCAGGCGAAGGCCGCGCTTGCAGAATTCGCCGATAGCAAAAAATACGACTGGGACGCGTATGGTATCCGGTTCATCCTGGGCGATAAGTACGAAGAGAATTATGTTAAGCCCTGGGACTACGCTGACCGCATCCTGAAGGAGCTGGAGAAGCCATGAAAATCGATACCAGTAAAGTTGAGCCTACTTTGGCACGCCTGGCTATATCGAAATCCAAATTGCGCACGGAAACTTACAGTGAATATATCATTGCTCACTACCGCGCAACCGGGAACCTAGCCCCTGGCTGTAACGCGGCTGATCTGTATACCTGGTACGAGCAGAATATGCCGGAGGAGATTGCGGCAATAACCATGCCGAGCCAAAAACGGAAGGCCAAAAACCCTTGACAACCACGCCGGACGCGCGCTATAATGTCTGTGCCTGCAACCAAAAGCGCAGGCCGGGAGTAGCAACCCGAATAAACACATAAAGCCTTCAAGCCGCTTCACACCTGGCTTGTAGTTCACCATAATGTGTTATGGAAATGCTACGAGCTGCAAGTCAGATGTGTGGCGGTTTTGATTTTATCCGATGAATAAAAAACAATATCTGGAATATCTGCAAAGCCCATTATGGAAACGTAAATGCCTGAAAGTCCTGGAATATTGGAATCATACCTGCGTGATCTGCATGACTAATAATCGCCTGGAAGTGCATCACCGGACTTATATCCGGGTTGGACACGAACGATTTACCGATTTAGTCCCTTTATGCCACAGTTGTCATACAACTTTTTATCCGATGATGCAGCGTCCGGAATGGGAATTGATTGGACCTGAACTTCAACGTTATCGCAAAGCAATTGGGGAAAATTAAATGTCTGAGACACTTCCATGGTTCAGGATTTATAGTGAATTGCTTAACGATAGAAAATTAAAACGCATTTGCAAACGGACCGGACAAAGTAAGGCTTTAGTTGTTGGTGTTTGGACCTGCCTTTTAGCTCTTGCAAACGATTCGTCGGAGCGTGGAAAATTATTAATTGCACCGAATACACCTTATTCTTTGGATGAATTGGCCGATGAAACAGAATTGCCAAAGGAATTATTAGGCCGGATATTTGATGAATTTATTGTTCATGGGATGATTGATGGTTGCGAAATTTGCAATTGGAATAAGCGACAATTCAAAAGTGACAATGTTTCTGAGCGCGTAAAGAGATTCAGAATGAAACGTTCCAGTAACGTTATAGATCAGAACAGAACAGAATCAGAACAGAACACACCAGAAAACGTTGCAGTTGTTTATGAACTTACGTTCGGTAACTTAGCCGGATTAACTCAAGTCGAGATCATGGATTCATTAGTGGAAAAGTATACCTTCTCATGGTTTAAGGATGCCATGAAAGAGACTGCCGTAAATAATGGCCGCAGTTTACAGTACACCACCAAGATTTTAGAGAACTGGAAAATCTTTGGGCGGAATGGTTCCAATGGTAAATTTGTCCCACCTCTGGAAGGAACATATGTCGGAGAATAATCATCTCTATTCCCCAGCCGCAGAGGATGGATTACTCGCTGTCTGTATCATCGACCCGGCCAATCTGGATAAGATCGATACGCGCTCGAGCGATTTCTACATTGCCAAAAATGTTATCATCTTTGATTGCCTGGAAACAATTTATAAGCGTGGATTGGAGCCGGATGTAATCACCCTGGGCACCGAGCTTGACCGACGCGGCAAGCTGGCCGAGATCGGCGGGCCGGCTGAGCTGACCAGGCTGCTCACTTCTCCAGCCCAATCCTGGCACGCTGAGGAATATTCCAGGATCGTCAAGGATAAGGCCATGCGGCGGCACGTGGTCAA
>Ga0209751_10006275_pt1 | contig 11039 bp, 6 predicted proteins | sample RifCSP13_1_FD_184019 | JGI IMG/M metagenome (GOLD analysis project Ga0209751, IMG submission 184019) | Soil microbial communities from Rifle, Colorado - Rifle CSP2_sed 13_1 (SPAdes) (version 2) | ecosystem: Environmental > Terrestrial > Deep subsurface > Rock core/Sediment | place: Rifle...
CGCGAGGGCTGCCACGAGTCGTCGGGCCAGACGAGCTGCGGACCGGCGATCCCGCAACGAGGACGTGACTCCGCGAAGGCGAGGAGAGCCCCGAGGATAGCAAGGGAACCGTTCGAGCCGGCAGGCCTGCCGGCGTGAGCCCGAGGACCGCGCGCAGAGTGTTCATGTTGTTCCCCCTCGGTGCAACTCGGGCCCGCCCTGCGTCATGGAACAGCAAATCACGAATTAGAGTTCCTGGCTGTGACTCGCGTCACTCGCGGGGGGAAAAGGCGCGCGATAGCCTCGCGATAGGCCGGGCCGCATGACTGCGTTGGCCCCCTTTCGCTCCGGGCCCTGGTCAGCCCGGCGAGCAGTGTGGCAGCCTGATCAGGCCCCGAATGGGGCAAAGGATACCCTCGAGTGTCCGGAGCCTACTCCCAGTCCCGACGCGAAAACAATCAGGTAATCTCCCCACATTTCGTAGGGGATTGCCTTACGAGCGCCTAGCGACGAGGCGCTTGCCGCGAGGGTCAGCGTGGCCTTGTCACCAAAGCCGCCTTCTCGCGGGCGCCGGCGTCGTAGACTTGGCGGCACGGATGATATGATCTGTCCCGCAGTTCTGGGCGGCCGACGGTGGACTGCCTGCGGGCCCAATACATGCATAAGAACTAGTTTTCCCGGAGGAGACATGAGACTTCACGATTACCTTGACTATCAGGCCCGCGAGCACCCCGATAAGGACTTCGCGATCCTCGGCGATCGTAAAGTGACCTATGCGGAGGCGCTGAAGGAAGCGAACCGCGTGGCCAACGCCATGGCCGGCGCCGGTTTGGAGATCGGCGACAGGGTGGCGGTGCTCTCGAAGAACAGCATCGAGTTCGTGATCCTGTTCTACGCTGCGTCCAAGGCGGGGGTAGTGTTGGTGCCTCTGAATTACCGCCTGGCGCCGCCGGAGTGGGCGTACATCATTAACGATTCCGGCGCCAAAATGCTCATCGCTGCGGCGGAGTATGCGCCGCCTCTTGACGGCATCCGGCCCGGCCTGAACACCGTGGGCCGGTTCGTCGCTATCGGCGGCGATGGAGTCCAAGGATGGGATGACTTCGAAGGGTGGCGGGCGGGCCACCCGGCGACTCCACCCGACCGCATCATCACGGACCAGCACGATGTGTACCAGATGTACACGAGCGGCACGACCGGCCGTCCGAAAGGGGCGGTGCTGACCCATAGCGCCGTAACCGCGAACGCGGAGCAGATAACCCTGGAGATATCGGCGGCCCCCGGGGAGCGGGACCTAATCGTCGCGCCCCTGTACCACGCCGCCGCCGCCATCAGCAGTTTTGCCGTCGTCGTCTGGGGCGGCTGCCTGTATATCCACGAGGAGTTCAACCCCGTGGAGGTGGTGCGGGCCCTGAGCGAGGAAGGCGTCGTGGTCACGACGCTTGTGCCGGCCATGATCCAGGCCTGCCTGGTCTACGTGCCCGATATCGAGAAGCGCAACTTCGATAGCCTCCGCACGATCGTATACGGCGCCTCGCCGATCGCGGAGGATACGCTCCGGAAGGCGGCGGCTGTGTTCGGGTGCGACTTCATCCAGGCTTACGGCATGACCGAAACTACGGCCGTCCTCACCTTCCTCCTCCCGAACGACCACCGGAGGGCACTGAAGGAGAAGCCGGACCTCCTGCTGTCGGCTGGCAGGCCTGTGGTGGGTACGGAGATCCGGATCGTGGACGAGGATGACAAGCCGCAGCCCAACGGCACGATCGGTGAGATCACCGGCCGGGGCCCGCAGCTGATGCGCGGGTACTGGAACCTGCCTGACGAATCCGCGTGGGCCCTGCGGGGCGGCTGGATGCACACCGGCGACGCCGGGATCCTGGACGACGACGGTTACGTGTACGTCCAGGACCGGGTGAAGGACATGATCGTATCCGGCGGTGAGAACGTCTATCCGCGTGTGGTGGAAGAGGTGCTCTTCAAGCATCCCGCAATCGCCGACGCCGCGGTTTTCGGTGTGCCTGACGAGCAGTGGGGCGAGACCGTGAAAGCGGTCGCCGTGCTGCGCGAGGGGGCGAGCGCGACCGAGGAGGAGATCATCGAGTTCTGCCGCGATAAGTTGGGCGGCTACGAGCGGCCCCGCTCCGTCGATTTCATTGGGGCTCTCCCCCGCAATCCCTCCGGGAAGGTGCTCAAGCGGGAATTGCGCGAGCCCTACTGGGCGGGCCACAAGCGCCGGGTCGCCGGATCGTAGAGGCCCAGTCCAGGGCTCGGGAGCCCGAGCGCCGGCCGGGACCATCTGGACGTGAACCTGTCGTCGCGTCCTCGCGGTTGAGATAGCGCGCAGCGGACCTCCGTTGGCGAGTGGGGGAAAGCCTCACAGCGAAGTGTCGCATTACCCTACAGACACTAGTTGTGACGAATCTCACAATTTGGTACCGGCAAGGTATCAATTCCATGGTCCAACTGACGCGCAAGGCCGACTACGGACTGCGCCTCATGATTGAGGTGGGCGCGGCCGGAGGGGCGGTTGTTACGACCAGGGCGGTATCGAATCGCCAGAAGATCCCGTATCAATTCCTACGCCGGTCGGCGACCGTCCTCAGCGCAAAAGGCCTCCTCAGCACCTCGCGCGGTCCGCAGGGGGGAGTGCGCCTGGCACGGCCGGCCGGCGTCATTTCTCTTCTTGACATCGCAGACGCCTTCGGCGGCGTCGCCCTGAACGCCTGCACGGCCGCTCCGCCGCGCTGCGCACGGCGGAACACGTGTCCCGCCTTCGCAGCCTGGGCGGAGGCGCAGGCGGCGGTCGATCGCGCTTTAGCCGGAACTAAACTTGACAGCCTGCTCCGCGTCCGGAAGCCGGTCAGCGCCGGGAAACGCGAAGGAGGAGCAAACGTAGCCCGAGGTAGCCGGCGGTCGTCTGCCGCCTGAACCTCGCAGTGATGGGAGGAACGGGAATGGACCCCGATGCAGGTAAACGCCCGCGATTCAGCCTCTCCCGCCGCGACTTCCTCGCGGCCATCCCTCCCACGCTTGCGGGGATGGCGGCCGGGATTTACCTGCCGGAGGACGTCCTCCGGTTCACGCACCTCAAGCCGATAGAACCGGGCACCAACCCACTGAGGGACTACCCCAACCGCGAGTGGGAGAAGGTCTACCGTGACCTGTACACTCCGGACTCACAGTTTCACTACCTCTGCGCGCCGAACGACACGCACGGCTGCCTGCTGAAGGCGAACGTCAAGAACGGTGTGGTGGTGTACGCCGACCCAAGCTTTGGCTACGGGAAGGCGACGGACATGTACGGAAACACGGCCTCGGCCCGATGGGACCCACGGATATGCATCAGCGGCATCTCTTACGTGCGGCGCTTCTACTCGGACCGCCGCGTGAAGGCCCCGATGATACGGAAGGGGTTCAAGGGATGGGTGGATGCAGGCTTCCCGCGCGACGAGGAGACGGGACTCCCGGAGCGGAAGTACTTCGAGGGCCGTGGCAAGGAAGAGTTCGAAAAGCTGGACTGGGACGAGGCCTTCGACGTTGCGGCAAGGGTCGTTGCCAATATCGCGGAGACCTACAGTGGCGAAGAGGGTCAGGCGCGCCTGGAGAAGCAGGGGTACGACCCGGCGATGGTTGAGTCCACGGAAGGCGCGGGGACGCGCACCATCAAGGCCCGCGGCGGCATGCCGCTGCACGGACCGATCCGGATCGCCGGCGCGTACCGGTTTACGAACATGATGGCACTGCTGGACGCGCACGTCCGGGGCGTCGACCCGGAAGAGGCGAAGGGCGGGCGCCACCTGGACAGCTACTCGTGGCACACGGACCTGCCGCCGGGCCACCCGATGGTCACCGGCCAGCAGACGTGCGACTTTGACCTCTACACGGCTGAAAACGCTAATCTCATCACGCTCTGGGGCAAGAACTGGATCGCCACCAAGATGCCGGACGGCCACTGGATGACGGAGGCCAAGCTGCACGGCGCCAAGGTGGTCACGATCGCGCCGGAGTACCAGTCGGCAAGCTCGAAGGCGGACGAGGTGATAATCATCCGGCCCGGCCACGACGCAGCGTTTTCCATGGGCCTTGCGCACGTGATCATCAAGGAAAACCTTTACGACGAAGCGTTCGTCAAGAACTTCACCGACCTGCCACTGCTCGTGCGCATGGATAACCTGAAGATGCTGCGTGCACGGGAGGTGATTCCCGGCTATCAGGCCGCGGTCCTTGCCAGCGCCAAGCTGATGACAAAGGACGAGAAACCGCCCGCGCCGGCGGAACAGGCCGTGCAGTACATCCCTGCGGAGATCCGGGAAGAGTGGAATGATTTCATGGTCTGGGATGCGAAATCCGGCGGATCGAAGGCCATCTCTCGCGAACAGGTCGGGACTTTCTTCGAGGAGACCGGAATCGACGCGACGCTCGAAGGTGAGTTCGAGGTGACGCTGGTGGGCGGCGAGAAGGTCAAGGTCCGCCCGAACTTCGACCTAGTGAAACAGTACATCCTCGACAGCTGCGACCCGGAGACGATCTCGAAGGATACGGGAGCGCCTGTTGAGGCGATAGAGAATCTTGCCCGGATGATCGCGGAGAACAAGACGAAGACGCTGTTTGTCGAGGGCATGGGTCCGAACCACTTTTTCAACAACGACATCAAGGACCGGACAATCTTCCTTGTGGCGGCGCTGACGAATAATATCGGGCACTTCGGTGGCACTGTTGGGAGCTACGCCGGGAACTACCGGCTGGCCTATTTTGCGGTGGCTCCGTGGATTAAGGAGGACCCGTTCGGGATAGAACTCGACCCGGCGAAGCCCGTGAAGCAACACGGGTACACGTGGGCCGAGTCGGCGCACTATTACAACTACGACGATCGGCCGCTACGCGTCGGCAACAAGTTATTTACGGGACAAACGCACATGCCATCGCCCACGAAGACCTTGTTTTGGGCCAACTCTAATTCACTTCTGGGCAATATCAAGTGGGCGCATAACGTTATCGTGAACACCCTCCCTAAGATTGAGTTGCTGGCGGTCAACGAATACTTCTGGAGCGGGAGCTGCGAGTACGCCGACCTCGTCTTTGCCGTCGACAGCTGGATTGAGCGCAAGTCGCCCGACTTGTTTGCAGCGGTGACCAACCCGTTCTTGCAGTCATGGCCCAAGTCACCCCTGCCGCGCATCTATGACACGAAGGATGATGTTGAGGTGTGGGCAGGCATCGGTCTGGCCCTTGAGAAGGTCACGGGGGACAAGCGATTCCGCGACTACTGGCACTTCGTGCACGAGGGGCAGGTCGAGACTTACATTGACCGCATCTTCAAGGCAGGCAACAACACCCGCGGCTACACCTTCCAGGACCTGGATGCCAGCTGCAAGGAAGGCACGCCCTTATACCTCGCCAGCCGCACGAGCCCCAAGATCATGGGCTGGGAACAGACGAACGAGAGCAAGCCCTGGTACACGAAATCGGGCCGGCTGGAGTTCTACCGCGAAGAGGACGAATTCATCGAGTACGGTGAGAACTTGCCGGTCGTGCGGGAACCGGTGGACGGCACGCATCACGAGCCGAACGTGATCCTGGCGCGGCCCCACCCGGCTATTCAACCAAAGGGCCCGGAGGAGTACGGTCTGGCGCGGGACGACCTGAGCACCGAGGTGCGGCAGGTGCGCAACGTCATCAAGTCGCCTGAGGAGCTCATCGAGAGCCAACACCCGCTGATACCCAAGGGGTTCACTCACGTGCTCATCACGCCCAAGTACCGGCACGCCTGCCACTCGACGGCGGGCAGCTCCGACCTGGATGTCGCCTTCTGGGGTCCGTTCGGCGACTTCTACCGCCATGACAAGCGCAAGCCGTGGGTGGGCGAGGGGTACATTGACCTCAACCCGGAAGACGCAAGAGATCTCGGCATTGCGGATGGCGACTACGTCTGGTGCGATGGTGACCCGTCAGACAGGCCTTTCGTTGGTCACGAGGACAAGCCGGAGGACTACAAGGTGCACCGGTGGCTGGTTCGCGCGCGCTACCACCCCAGCATCATGCGGGGCATCGGCCGGGCGTGGTTCCACTTCTACATGGCGACCTACGGCAGCGTCGAAGGGCATGAGACGAGGCCCGACGGCCTGGCGAAGAACCCGCGCACCAACTATCAGGCTGGTTACCGCTACGGCAGCCACCAGTCCATCACGCGCGCCTGGCTGCGCCCTACGCTCATGACAGACAGCCTGGTGCGGAAAGATACAAGTGGGCAGGTGATTGGCAGGGGATTCGAAGCGGATGTCCACTGCCCGGTCGGCGCGCCCAAGGAGAGCTTCGTAAAGATTGAACGCGCGGAGCCGGGAGGCGAAGACGGGACAGGGCAGTGGGACCCGGCTGCGAAGGGCTTCCGGCCGACATACGACAACATGTCGGTCAAGCTGTACTTGGCCGGCGAATTCATCGAAGGGACGGAGTGAGCCATGGCGAAGGTCAATAACTGGCAGATCGGCCGCGAGATGGACTATCCGTTCGAGGAGTCGCGGCCGCAGAAGCAGGCCGGCGCCGTTTTCGACACGAACAAGTGCATCGCCTGCCAGACCTGCACGATGGCCTGCAAGACCACCTGGACCTCCGGCAAGGGCCAAGAGTACATGTTCTGGAACAACGTTGAGACCAAGCCCTGGGGGTCTTACCCGTTGGCCTACGACATCAAGGTGCTCGATATGCTGGGGCCGCAGAGCTGGCAAGGCAACCAGTACACGGGCAAGACCATCTTTGAAGCCACTCTCTCCGGCGAACGGGCCATGGGCTTCATCCCCACAGACCTGGAGTACGCCTACCCCAACCGGGGCGAGGACGAGATCGACTCTCTGATGACGGAGGACAGGTACTACCTGCGGATGCCCCATGACGCCTGGTTCTTCTACCTGGCGCGTGTGTGCAATCACTGCACGTACCCGGGGTGCCTGGGCTCCTGCCCGCGGACAGCGATCTACAAGCGGCCGGAGGACGGGATTGTGCTGGTGGACCAGGAGCGCTGCCGCGGCTACCGGGAGTGCGTTAAGAACTGCCCCTACAAGAAGGTCTTCTACAACCATGTCACGCGCATCTCCGAAAAGTGCGTCTTCTGCTATCCGGCTGTCGAGAAGGGCATCCAGCCCCGGTGTATGCGCACCTGTATCGGCAAGATACGGTCGTTCGGCTTCATAAGCACGCCGGACAAGGTGGACCCGGACAACCCCGTGGATTTCCTGGTGCACGTCCGCAAGGTGGCGCTTCCCCTGATGCCCCAGCTCGGACTTGAGCCGAACGTGTACTACATCCCGCCCATACACGTCGGAAACAAGCGGTTCTTGCGGATGATGTTCGGCCCCGGGACCGAAGAAGCGGTGAAGACGTACATCAACGCCATGGAAGGGAACGACCCCGAGCTGCTGGGCGTCCTCATGCTCAGCGTCTCCACGGACCACATCATCCGCAAGTTCAAGGTGCAGGATGGCAATGCCATCGGCTTCGATGCGGAGGGCGCCGAGTTGGTGCGGGTGCCGCTGAAGGAGCCGACCATAGTGCGGCCTTTCTTCGACGAGAACGCCAAGGCCTATCGCTATAACGTGACGTAGAGAGGTGACCCATGGAAGAAGAACGAAGCAAACCTCCAACGATATCACGGCGCAAGGTCCTCGCCGGTCTGGCCGCTACCGCCGGCGTATCGGCGGCCGTCGCCGGCGGCGCCTACGGCCTGACGGAGCTGGTGAAGAGCGCCCAGAAGACGGTGGTGGAGCCTGATCTGCGGTCCATCTACATCGATGAGCCGGTCCCGTCCGCGGACCCGGATTCCGGCCTTTGGCGCCGGGCGTCCGCGCAAAGGCTGGCGCTGGAGGGGCAGGCGGTGATCGTGCCGCTGAAGCCGGAAGCGACCGTGAAGGATGTCACCGTGCGGTCACTGAATGACGGTGAGATGATCGCCTTCCGTCTGGAGTGGGACGACCCGGAAGTGGACGAGCACACGATCAAGATCGATTCGTTCCGCGACGCCTGCGGGGTGTTCCTGGGGCCGTACCCGGCAAGCCCGGCGTTGTGGACGATGGGGGCGCCGGACACGCCGGTGACGATACTGCACTGGAAGGCGGACTGGCAGAAGGACATCGACGCCGGCTTCCAGGATCTCGAGGTAGCATTCCCTAACGTGTCCTTCGACTTCTATCCGCCGCTGGTCGGCGTTGTGAGCCCAAAGATTCCCGACGATTATCCGGAGGAGGCGCGTAACCGGCTACCGGGTTGGTACGTGGGGAACCCGTTCTCCCAGCCGGTGAAGACGACCCCTGTGGAGAAGGTGCGGGCGATCGGCCCGGGGACGCTGGAGCACCTGGCCACCCAGAACGCGACGGGCCGGGGCATCTGGAAGAGCGGTATGTGGCATGTGGTTATCGCCAAACCGATGAAGGCGGAAGACGAGGAAGAGACGACGGTGGCAGCGGGACAGACGTATTCGCTGGCATTCACCGTTTGGTCCGGCGTGGACCGGGACAGGGGCGCGCGGAAACAGTTGACCAAGCTGGGCAAGCTGGAAGTGGAGAGCGCGTGATGGGCGCGCCCGCACAACCGCTGGAGATTGAGAAGGACCTGCTGCTCCGGGCGCGGGTGGTTGGGGGGTTCGCAGAGCTACTGGCCGGAGCAGGCGGTCCCGGGCGGGTAGTGAAGGACCTCAGGGACACGCTGCGAGAGCTTGGGCACGAGGTGTCAGACCTGGAGATGGCCCCCGCGGCAGCTAAGTCTCTGGAGAGGGGTACGGTTCCCCTGTACGAGACGAGCTATGAGGGAGGCCGGGGGTCACCCGGTGGGGCAACCTTCCAGATGGCGGACATCGCAGGGTTTTACCGCGCGTTCGGGTTCGAGGTCAGCGGCGAGCGGCCTGACCACCTCGTGCCGGAGCTTGAGTTCCTTGCGTTGGTGTTGATGAAAGAGGCGTACGCCCGGATATCCGGGGATGCTGAAGGGGCAGAAGTGTGCGCTACGGCGCGGGGGAAGTTCGTCGCTGAGCACCTCGGCGCGTGGCTCCCCGAATTTGGCGAGCGCGTACGCGGGACAGAGGGCGGGGAGCCTGTTGCGCGGCTGGTGCAGACTGTCCTGGAGCTAGCTCAGGCCGGATACGACCTTCAAGGCAAGAACGGCCGGCGTTAGCCGGCGTCCCTGCCTGCGCGGACCCCGAGGGTTACAGGCTACTGGCGCGCGAGGCCGACGTCTGCTTCTTGTTCGAGGTCGCGCGGCGGCTCGTGGCCGGTCACGTCGACGACGACCCGCTTGATCGTCCCGGTGAACGCGAACGGGGCCGCATAGTCCTCGCAGGTTGCGGAGCCCTCCTGGCGGCCGCACTGGAGGCGCTCGGACAGCCCGGCGAAGAAGGGGATTGTCCTCGGTATCTCCCCTTCGCCCACGAGTTCGCCGTTGATGTAGAGCCGGGCGATGCCGCCGGTGCCGACCATCGCCGTGCCCGTCTTTTCGAAGGAGAAGGCGAGGGTGGCTGCGCCGGCCGGGACCTTGGCCGAGGACGCCAGGCGGTGGATAGCGGATCCGAGGAAGTTGTAGGCGTAATGCAGACGGCCGTCCTGCACGAAGAACGAGTAGCCGCCGAAACGGCCGCCGTTGGCGAGGAGAACGCCCTCCGCGCCGCCTTCGGGGACCACAACCTCGGCGGTGATACTGTGCGAGCGGTTCTTCGTGTTGACGGCGGCCTGCAACTCGACCGCGGTGCCCCCTGGATAGTAGACGAAGCGGTGACGTGCCCCGCCCGGGTGCGGCCGTCCGATGACCCGTCCGACCGTCCGTGCGTTGATGGGCAGCACGTCGTACTTCGCTGCCTCGACCCACCAGATGTCCTGTAGCTCGCGGAGCTTTTCCGGGTGCTCGCCGGCCAGGTCATTCGCCTCGGAGAAGTCCTTCTCGACATGGTAGAGCTCCCACTCGTCCTCATCGAAGCTTCGGTAGGGGTTTGTGACGCCGTCGTAGATCATTCCTTCGGTGCCGTGGTAGGTGACGGCCTTCCAGCCGCGGTGGTAGATGGCGCGGTTCCCGAGCATTTCGTAGTACTGGGTCTCGCGCGGCTGAGGCGCTGCCGGATCGGCCAGCGACGGCGCGAAGCTCGCGCCATGCATCGGTGATTGCGTGACGCCCCGTATCTGGTGCGGCGGCTCGACGTCGAGCAGTTCGAGGACGGTTGGGGTGACGTCGACGGCGTGGATGTACTGGCCGCGTACGTCTCCTCGCGCCTGGAGCCCCTCTGGCCAGGAGATGATACAGGGGTCCGCGACGCCGCCCTCGTGCACCTCCCGTTTCCAGCGCTGGAACGGGGTGTTGCCCGCCCAAGCCCAGCCGAACGGGTAGTGGTTGAACGTGGTCGGGCTGCCCAGCTCTTCCATGCGCGCCAGGTTCTCCTCCAGGCTCTCCGGCACGCGGTTGAAGAACAGCGCCTCGTTGAGCGAGCCGTGGGGCCCGCCCTCGGCGCTGGCGCCGTTGTCCGAGATGGCGACGATGAGCGTGTTGTCCAGCTCGCCGATCTCTGCCAGAAAGTCGAGGAGGCGGCCGATGTGGTGGTCGGTGTGGGAGATGAATCCGGCGTAGACCTCCATCATCCGGGCGTACAGTTTCTTCTCGTCGGCGGTGAGGGTCTCCCACTCCTGGATCCAGTGCGGGCGTGGGGTGAGTTGCGTGCCCTCCGGGAGGATGCCCATCTCCTTCTGGCGCTGGAAGACGGCCTCGCGGGCCTTGTCCCAGCCCATGTCGAACTTGCCCTTGTACTTCTCGATCCACTCCGGCGGAGCGTGATGCGGGGCGTGGCCGGCGCCGGTGCAGAAGTAGAGGAAGAACGGCTTTCGCGGGGCCACGTTCTTCAGGTCTGTGATGAACTCGATCGCGCGATCCGTCAGGTCCTCGGTCAGGTGGTATCCCTCCTCGGGCGTCTTCTCCGGCTCGGCCTGGTGGTTGTCGTATACGAGTTCCGGCTGCCACTGGTTCGTGTCGCCGCCGAGAAAACCGTAGTAGCGGTCGAAGCCTCGGCCCAGGGGCCAGCGGTCGCGGCGGGC
>Ga0209751_10006278_pt1 | contig 11038 bp, 9 predicted proteins | sample RifCSP13_1_FD_184019 | JGI IMG/M metagenome (GOLD analysis project Ga0209751, IMG submission 184019) | Soil microbial communities from Rifle, Colorado - Rifle CSP2_sed 13_1 (SPAdes) (version 2) | ecosystem: Environmental > Terrestrial > Deep subsurface > Rock core/Sediment | place: Rifle...
CAATTCCTATTACGATGTCGGACTCAAGGAGGCGAGGCTCGAACGGCTCAAGGCTCGCCCGGGGTTCGAGTTCGCGAAGGCCAACCTCGAGGATCGGCAGACGATCGCCAAGCTTTTCCACGACGTAGGGCCGGAGCGCGTCGTGCATCTGGCCGCGCAGGCCGGCGTGCGCTACTCGCTCGAGAACCCGCACGCCTACGTCGATTCGAACGTCGTCGGCTTTCTCAACGTCCTCGAGGGCTGCCGCGCGGTCGCGACCAGCCATCTCGTCTTTGCGTCCACGAGCTCGGTCTATGGCGCCAATCTCAAGATGCCGTACTCGGTCGATGACCCCGTGGACCACCCTTTGAGCCTCTACGCAGCCACCAAGAAGGCCAACGAGCTGATGGCGCATACCTATGCGCACCTCTACCGGCTGCCGGTGACAGGATTGCGCTTCTTCACTGTCTACGGACCGTGGGGCCGGCCCGACATGGCAATCTTCAAGTTCACGAAAGCAATGCTCGAGGGCGAGGCGATCGACGTTTACAACAACGGCCATCACGCCCGTGATCTCACCTACATCGACGATATCGTGGAAGGCATCCTGAGAACGCTCGGCCGGCCGGCCACCCCCGATGCCGCCTGGTCGGGGGTGAAGCCCAATCCCGGCACCTCGAACGCGCCTTACCGCCTTTACAACATCGGCAACAACCATCCGGTCCAACTCCTTGACCTCATCGCCTGCCTCGAGAAAGCTCTCGGTGTGACCGCGAAGAAACGCTTCTTGCCCATGCAGCCGGGCGACATCGAGGCGACCTATGCCGACATCGCCCGGCTCCAGAACGACGTCGGATTTAGACCGGCTACGCCCATCGAGAAGGGCCTCGATAACTTCGTCGCGTGGTTCAAGGAGTTTTACAAATCGTAGCGACCCTAGAACGGTGCCTCGTGCACTCGTTCACGCATTCGCCGCTTGAGCATGGTCGCCTCGGATGGATTAATCCGAGACGTGACTCACGCTCTCAATCATTATTCTCGACCATGATCGACGCGTCGGACTGATAGGGTCTGACGCAATCATGGCCTAGGACGCGGGAGGTTTGAGATGCAAGCGTCGTCTTTGGTCCTCTCTATGATCGTACTTACGGTCAGCGTGTGCGCAGTCATTCTTTCGGCTGCCATCGGTGCGCCCGTTCTGCTCATGGCTGTCACAGGCTCGGCGAGCCTCGGGTGCGCGTGGCTCGCCATCCGCGAGGCGAGGATGCTCGAGGCGGCAGGGGCGTCGCGGAGCGCGATCGCGAGCTCGGACGCACGCTACATGGGCTTTGTCTGGGCGTGGGGAGCCCTCGTCCTGCTGACCACGTATTTGTTCATTCTTCAGTGGCGAGACTGGTGGCAGTTCGTCATCGCCCTGGCCCTAGTCGGCGCCTTCTGCCTGTGGTTCGCGGCGGCGCTCGAGCGCGATGCCGAGGCCGGGCGCGAGGACGAGACGATGCTCACCCTCGGCCGCTATCTTGCGATCGGCCAGCTTGCCGGGATGATCGTCGCCGTCGCCGGGCTCGCCATCGATCCCGACAAGCAGTTCTTGTCCACGAACCGGCCCGACTGGGCGGCCAACAGCATTTTTCTCTTCGGAGCGTTGGCGGTCGCGGCCATCTCCGCTCATGCTCTGCTGCGCGACCGCAGGAGCAAGACCACGAACAAGGCGCCGCAATAGTGCGTGCGCTTCCGAGCGGTAGACAGGAGCGAGGCAGATCCTCGCGGCCACTCGCCGCATTGCTTTGCATCGCGCTCGCTACGAGCGCCGCGGCCATGGTGCTGGGGGCGGCACAGGACGAGAGAGTGCTGCCGGCTGCGGCCGCCGGCCTTTTCGCGGCCGTCGTCGTCGCGGCTGGGCTCGGGTTGAACGCGCCGCTCTGGCGCGGCGCGCCTCGTGGCATCGAAGCGAGCGCAGGCGCGGCGGCGATGCGCGGCAATGTCGGGCTCGCCGCGCTCGTTTATGCGTGGGGCGCTCTCGCCCTCCTCGCCGTCTACTCTCTGACCGGCCTCGAATGGCGCCATGGCTGGCAATATGGCCTCGGCGCGGCGCTCTTGGCCGCGGGGCTCAGCGCTTATTGGCGCCGCCTGGCAGTGGCGGGTGCCCTCGTCCCGCCGGCGTATCTCAATGCCCTGCACGGCCTCGCGGCGAGTCTCGGCCTCATCTACCTGGTCGGCGCCGGCAAGCTCGCCTCGACCAGATCGGACTGGGCGGCCAACGACGTGTTCCTGTCCGGCGGCCTCGCCATCGTCGCGTTGTGCGCGATCGCAGCCGTAACGCTGTCGCGGCTTGAGCGGCGCAACCAGTCAAAGTCTCCTCCATGACGCGACGACGCGAGCGGCCCGAGCCCGCGCGCGCTATTCGTTTTTGAACTTCGCCTTCCGCTTCTCGGTGAAGGCGGCCATGCCTTCCTTCTGATCGGCTGTTGCGAACATGGCGTGAAACGTGCGCCGCTCGAAGCGCATGCCCTCGGCGAGCGTCGTCTCATAGGCGCGGTTGATGCTCTCCTTCACCATCATCACGGCCGGGAGCGACATCGCGGCGATGGTCTCGGCGGTCTTCAGCGCGTCGGTGATCAGCTCGGCCGCCGGCACGACGCGCGCGACGAGCCCGGCCCGCTCGGCCTCCGCCGCGTCCATCATGCGCCCCGTCAAGCACATCTCCATGGCCTTCGACTTGCCGACGAAACGCGCGAGCCGCTGCGTGCCGCCCAAGCCCGGCATGATGCCGAGCTTGATCTCCGGCTGACCGAACTTGGCGGTGTCGGCGGCGATGATGAGGTCGCAGCTCATCGCCAGCTCGCATCCGCCACCGAGCGCGAAGCCGGCAACGGCGGCGATCACGGGCTTGCGGCAACGGGCGGCGCGCTCCCAGGAGGCGAGAAAGTCGCCCCTGTAGACGTCCAAGTAGGACTTGGGCTGCATCTCCTTGATGTCGGCGCCGGCCGCGAAGGCTTTCTCGGATCCGGTAATGACGATCGCGCCCACCCCGTCGTCGGCCTCGAACGCGTCGAGAGCCTGGTTGAGCTCGCCCATCAATTGCTCGTTCAGAGCGTTGAGCGCGGCCGGCCGATTGAGCGTGATCAGCCCGACGCGGCCCTTCATCTCGGCGAGGATGGTCTCATACGTCATGGTGATCTCCAGCCGAAGGCGGAAAGGCGATTGCACGGCAATTGCGGGTCCAGGGGCCAGCCCCTGGCCGCGGAGCTCATTCGGCTCAGCGCTGGCACACGGGACAGAAAAATGTCGAGCGCGCGCCGTGGATGGCGCGCCGCACAATGCCCCGGCAGCCTCGCCGCAGGCAAGGCATTCCCGCCCTGCTATAAACGGAAAAAGAGTGCTGGAACTCGCCGAGCGACCCGTCGGCGCGGCGGTAGTCGCGCAATGTCGAGCCGCCGGCCGCAATCGCGTCCCCGAGCACGGCGCGGATGGCATGCACGAGCCGACCCGCGCGCTCCGTCGCGGTGCCGCCTTTCCCCGCCAGTGAGGAGGCCTTGCGCCCGGGCGATAGCCCGGCGCGGAACAGAGCCTCGCACACGTAAATGTTGCCGAGCCCGGCCACGATGCGCTGGTCCATCAGGAAGGTTTTAATATCGCTGCGCCGGCCCGCCGCGCGGAGTGCGAGATAAGCCCCCGTCAACTCGTTGCCGAGCGGCTCGGCGCCGAGGCCCTTGAACAGAGGATGAGCCTCGAGCCTCGGTTCGGGTACGAGCAGCATGAAGCCGAAGCGGCGCGGATCGTTGTAGGTGATCACCGCGCCGTTCGACATACGGAAGACGACGTGGTCGTGCTTCTGATCTGCCCCCGCCTCGTACGCAAACTCGCCGGCGCGTACCCCTCCCCCGCGAGCGGAGCGGTTTGTGTCTGCCACAGACGTGATTCGGTGGGTGGGGAGCGGATGGGCGACTGTGAAGCGGCCGGTCATGCCGAGGTGCATGATGAGCACATCGCCCCCGGAGAGCCGGGCGAGCAGATACTTGGCACGGCGGCCGAGGCTCATGACCCGTTGGCCGACTAGGCGGCGAGCAAAGCCTTTCGGCAACGGAAACCTGAGATCCGGCCGCTTGATCTCGACGCGCACGAACGTCTGGCCGGCGAGAACCGGCTCGAGGCCGCGGCGCACGATCTCGACTTCAGGCAGCTCCGGCATTTTTCGACCCGATGGCCGCACTCCGGTCCCGACAATGGCGGCTGGGGCCGCCTCAGACCTCGGCGCGCTCCTGCGCGCTGCGCTTCACCACGTATCCGACCCCGCACACGAGCGCCGCGCCAAAGACCTCGAAACCGCGTGCGATCGCCCTCGGTGTCACACCCAATAGTTCCGCGAGCCCGTCGATCACCGGCCTCAGCACCGGCTCGGTCGCGATCAGCTCACCCGAGACCCAGCCGAGCAACGCCGCACCGGCCCAGATCAAGATCGGGTAGCGGGTCAAGAGGCCCGTGATCAGCGTCGCACCGCCGATGACCAGGGGTATGGAAATGAGAAGCCCGAGGATGATGAGCGAGGGATCGCCGTGCGCCGCCGCGGCGATCGCGATCACGTTGTCGAGGCTCATCACCATGTCGGCGAGGGCGACGATCCGCACCGCCTCCCACAAGGTGCTGGCGCTCTTCACGTCGTCCCCGCTCGCCTCCTCGGCTATCAGCAGCTTGACCGCGATCCAGAACAGCAAGAGCCCGCCGAGCAGCCGCAGAAGCTCGATGTCGAGCAGCTGCTGGACGATCAGCGTGAAGAAGATACGCAGCACGATGGCCGCTCCCGCACCCAGCACTATGCCCGTCATGCGCTGGCGCGGCGGCAGCGTGCGGCAGGCGAGCGCGATCACGACCGCATTGTCGCCGGCAAGGACGATGTCGATGCCAATGATCTTGAGCACCTGAGCGGCATAAACGCCGCCGGCACCAAGGAGACCGGCGAACCACGCCATGAGCTCGTCTCCGAAGCCTGCAAGCGCGAGTTCCATGCGAGATCCTTCTGCGGGCGATCCCGCTGCCGGGGACCGGGCTCAAAGCCCGGTCGTGCCATCGCCACGATCGGCCGCCAGCCTAGCGATTCGAGCGGGCCATGGAGAAAACGCATGCATTGGCACGGCCGTATAACGATCGCGGAAGCCGCGAACAAGAGGACGGCTCGGGCACAAGATCCTCACCGGACCAGAAACAGCGGACCCTCGAGGGCGGCGGCCAGCGGCGAGAACCCTGCCTCCCGGCGCGCAAGGCAGCCGCCGAATTGCACGATCGCGAAGCCGGCGCCCAAGCGCCGCAGCGCGGATAGGATCGCGGCCGGGTCGCTTCGCACGCTGCCGGCGATGAGCGGCTTCGCCGCCGCCTCGGCGAGCATCAGCCGCACCTGCCCCTCCATCAAGTGAAGGCGCTCGCCGTCGTCGCCGGCGAGCAAGAGCCGGGCGTCGCCCCCGGTGACGGAAGCCAGCCGCTCGGCGGCGCGCAGCATCGGTGCCACGCGCACGACGTCCTCGATCACGGCGACCACCGGCCCGTTCGTGCGCCGGGCCGCGGGACCGACGAGAACGAAGCCCGTCGCTCCTTCCACCGCCGCGAAAAGCTCGGCAAGGTAACCCGCCCCTCCACTGGTCAAGGGCTCTGCGAGCGCGACCACATTCCAAGGCCCGGACTCTGTACATGCCGCGGCGAGCGCGTGCACCGGCTCGTCCCTGATGGTGCGGAAGCGAACCGGTACCTCGGCGCGGCGCGCCGTCTCCGCCACCTTGCGATTGAGCGCCGCCGAGAGGGCGCGCAGCTCGCGCGCGATATCCTCGGCCGAGATGGCTCGCGTTTGCCGCCCGGAAAGAGAAACCTCGCGCGCAAAGGGAAAGCTCGCAAGATCGAACAGCCGCTGGTCCTCGATGAACAGGCTTTCGATCTCCGACTGAAAGGCCTGTGCGACGCGGACTGCCGCCTCGAGCGCGATGTCGCTCATGCTCCCGGTCGGCCCGAGCCGCAGCACGACCCGGCCGCGCTCCTCTCCCGCCTCGGCCACATGCGCGATCACGTGATTGGCCTCCCGTTTCCGGAACCGTCGGGCTTGGCTAGGCCAAACGCGCGCGCGCGCTCGGCGAAGGTCTTGAGCTTGTCCTCGACGCGCCGGCCGATGGTGCCCTCGGGGAAGCGGCCGTCGGCGCAGCGCTCGCCGGCCGCGATCCCGGTCAGGAGCTCGATCCCCTCGTCGATGGTCGCCACGGCGTAGATGGCGAAGCGGCCCTCCTTCGCGGCCGCGACGACATCGTCCCTCAGCATCAGGTGCTGAGCGTTCGCGCGCGGGATCAAGACGCCCTGCTGGCCGGAATGCCCGCGCGCCTTGCAGACATCGAAGAAGCCCTCGATCTTTTCGTTGACGCCGCCGATCGCCTGCACCTCGCCCCGCTGATTGACCGAGCCGGTGACGGCGAGTCCCTGCCGGATCGGCGCCTCCGCGAGCGCGGACAGGAGCGCATAAAGCTCGGCCGAGGAGGCGCTGTCGCCCTCGACTTCGGCATAGGATTGCTCGAACACGAGGGTCGCCGCGATCGCCAGCGGAAAGTCGAGAGCGAAGCGGCCGGCGAGATAGCCCCAAAGAATCATCACGCCCTTGGAATGCAAGGGGCCGCCGAGCTTCACCTCGCGCTCGATGTCGGTCACCCGGCCGTGCCCCATGCGCACGCGCGCCGTGATCCGGCTCGGCCGGCCGAACGAGAAGTCGCCGAGCTGAATCACTGATAGGCCGTTGATTTGCCCGACCTTCTCTCCCTCCGTGTCGACCAGCACAATGCCGCGCGCGAACGTCTCCTGAGCGCGGTCGCGCAAGCGGTCGGAGCGCTGGATGTGTTCGTCGATGGCGCGCGCCACGTCGTCGCGCGTCGTGATCTTGCGCCCCGCTTGGCCGGCCCAATAGTCGGCCTCGCGCACGATGTCGGCCATACGGCCGATCTCGATCGTGAGCTTCTCGCGATCCTCGGCCATGCGCGCGCCCTCGTCGATGAGCCGCGCCACGCCCGCCGCATCCACCGGCTTCAGCTTGTGCGTGGCCACGATCGACGCAATGAGCCGCGCGTAAGCCTCATCATTCTCCTTGCTGCGCATGATTGTGTCGTCGAAATCGGCCTGCACCTTGAACAGGCGCGAAAAGTCGGGGTCGTAGGCGCTCAAGAGGTAGTAAAGCTCCCGGTCGCCGAGCAGGACGACTTTGACATCGAGCGGAATCGGCTCGGGGTCGAGGGTCTGAGTCGAGATGAGGCCCAGGCTCTCGGCCGGGTGTTCGATGCGGATGAAGCCGGCCTTCAAGGCGCGCTTCAGGCCTTCCCAGGCGAACGGCGAGAACAAGAGCTTACGCACGTCGATCAAGAGATAGCCGCCATTGGCGCGATGGAGCGCGCCCGGCTTGGCGAGGAGAAAATCCGTCACCAGCGCACCCATCTGCGCGATGTGTTCGACACGGCCGAGGAGATTGCCGAAGGTCGGGTTGAGCTCCTCGAGGACGGGTGCCCCTTCGATCTCGTCCGTATTCGAGACCATGACGTTGACCATGTAGCGGCGGAAGCGCGGATCGCGCGAGGTGTCGACCGGCTGCTTGACGATCTCGCTCTCCTCGCCGGCGGACGCCAGGAACAAGCCGACGTTGCGGACGAGATCGCGCTCGGCGGCGGCCAGGTAGTCGATGACGGGGGCGAGATCCGCCCATTCGGCCTTCACCTCGTCGAGCACGGCTTCGACGACGATGCGCGAGACCTCTTCGTTGAGCTCCGAGATTTTGCCGCGCTTGACCTTGTCCGCCCTCGGCATTTCGGAAAGAATTTGCTCGAGCTCCTTCTGCAAGGCCTCGACGCGCGCCTCCACCTCGCGGCGCATGGTCTCGGGAAGCTGGTTGAAGACCGCCGGCTTCACGACATTGCCCTCGTGCATCGGGGCCATCACGAACCCGGTGGGGGTCCTTAAGATCGCAACGTTTTGTTCCACGGCCTTCTTGTTGAGCGCCTCGAACGCGGCCTCGTGAGCCGAGCGGAACTCCTCTTCGATGGCGCGGCGGCGCGCTTGATAATCCTCGCTCTCGAAGGCGGCGGGCAACGTGCCGCGCAGCTCGTCGATAGCGGCGATCATGGTGCGGGCGAAGCGTTTGGCGCGGCCCGACGGCAACCGCAGTGCCTTCGGTTGGCTAGCGTCCTCGAAATTGTTGACATAAACCCAGTCGGCTGGTTTCCCGGCCTCGGCCGCTTTGGTTGCAAGGTGGGACTTGACCGCCGTGGTCTTGCCGGACGCCGGCGGTCCCAATACGAACACGTTGAAGTCCATGGCCTTGATGTTGGCGCCGAACTCGATGGCGCGCAGCGCACGGTCCTGGCCGATGAGACCGGCCGCCGGCACGAGCTCGGTCGTCGTCTTGAAACCGAGGCTTTTGGGATCGACAGTGCGGCGCAGCTCCGAGGCGGCGAGCGGACGCGGCTCGGCCGGAACGGCGCCCGCTTGCTGTTGCGGGGCTTCATTCGGCTTGTCTTTGTTTGCGCGTTTGAAGAACATGGGTAGAGGGGGCCTTGTCTTGGTGGCATTCGGCCGGCCTGAGGTCGAGTGGCGAGAATAGCCGGTTCAACGCTGTTGGCGGAGCTGATTTTGGTTGCGGTTGGGCCAAAGAGACCGGCCGCGGGGAAAAGGCAAGGGAGAGCGACGTGGCACCCGCAGATGGCAGATCAATGACTGCCGGCGAAGCCGGCGGGGACGACCCAAGGCTTGTCAGCCTCCGTGACGGCCGCCAGTCGCCGGCCGCGCTCGACATTTGCCGCGGCGTCGTGCGTCTCCTTGCCAGCCACGGGCTTGCCAGCGTCGCCGAGCTCCCCCTTCCCAATGGCCGGCGCGCGGACGTCGTTGGCCTCAGCGACAGCGGCGGCATCTGGATCGTCGAGATCAAGTCCTCGATCGAGGACCTGCGCGCCGATGGGAAATGGCCCGAGTACCGCGACTATTCCGACCAGCTGTTCTTCGCCGTGAGGCCGGACTTTCCCTTGAGCGCTCTGCCGGAGGATACAGGTCTCATATTGGCCGATCGCTATGGCGGCGAGATCATCCGGCCATCGCAGGAGGCGCGGCTTTCGGGAGCCCGGCGAAAATCCATGATGCTGCGCTTTGCTCGCGCCGCCGCGCTGCGCCTCACCGCGCTCGCGGATCCAGAGATGATGTCCTCCGGGTAAGAGGCTGACGAGCGGTGCGAGGGCATCCATCGATCGGAGCTTTTGCGCCGGCGCGGATAGCGTGGCCGACTCGCTCCCCGCCACATTCCGATGACGGCATCCTTGGGACGGCCGGGCGTGGCGGCGGATCGGGTCGAGCCGGCTTCGGATCGCTCCTACTTCGGCGCGCGCTTGGCCAGGATGCGCTGCAGCGTGCGCCGGTGCATGCTGAGCCGCCGCGCCGTCTCTGAGACGTTTCTGTTGCACAGCTCGTAGACGCGCTGGATGTGCTCCCAGCGCACGCGATCGGCCGACATCGGATTCTCGGGCGGGGGCGCCTTGGCGTCGCTTGGCGCCAAGAGGGCATCCGTCACGTCGTCGGCGTCGGCGGGCTTGGCGAGGTAATCGACCGCCCCGAGCTTCACGGCTGAAACGGCCGTTGCGATATTGCCATAGCCGGTCAAGACGATGATGCGGGCGCTGGGTCTCACCCGCGTCAGCTCGGCGATCACGTCGAGCCCATTTCCGTCCTCGAGCCGCATGTCGACCACTGCGAACGCCGGCGCCCGCTGGTGAATGAGGTCGATCCCCTCGGCAATCGAATGGGCGCTTCGCACCTCGAACCCGCGCATTTCCATGGCGCGCGCCAGCCGCTGCAGAAAGGCCCGGTCATCGTCGACGATAATCAGCGAGCGATCCTCGGGCAGTTCGTCCTGCCGAAACGACAAATCCTCGCTCACGTTATCGTCCTCCGCCAGGGCCCCGAATATATTAGTGCGTCGGGTTTCGCCAAGTGCATCTTTGGAAAAACATTGCTAAATATTGCCTAGCGATCTTCGACCTTTATTGGCACGCGCGCGGCACTGGGGGGCTCGGATTGCTGTAGGTCTCCCCGCACGGGGCTTGCTTCGAAGGCCGGGCGCGGCCACGTGATGCGCACGACGGCCCCGCGGCGGGGCGCTTTTTGATTTTCGACCGCGAGCCGCGCTCCCGATCGCTCGAGCAAGGTCTTGGCGATGAAAAGCCCAAGACCGGAGGCCGCCTTATCTCCTCGTTTCCTGGCATCCGCCGCGCGCGTCGTCACATAAGGCTCGCCGAGATTATCGATGAGATCGGCATTGAAGCCGGGCCCGTCGTCGGCAATCGTGATGATGACGGTTGCCCCGTCCCACTCGGCCGCCACCTCGACTCGGATGTCGGCAAAATCGATTGCGTTCTCAATGATGTTTCCGAGCCCGAAGATCACGCCAGGCCTGCGCACGCCGACCGGCTCGCGCGCTGCTGCGCCCGTCACGCCGGTCTTCGGATGGGCGGCGATGACGATCGACGCGCGCCCGCCCGTGTAGGGCTCTGCCGCCTCTTGGAGCATGGTCTCAACGGGAAGGCTCGCGTGCAAAGGGTCCTGCTCGGGGGGATGGCGCGTGAGCTTTTGCAGGATCTCGCGGCAGCGGAGCGCCTGCGTGCGCAAGAGAACGATGTCGTCCCAAAGCGGGCTGTCTTTGCGCAGCTCGCGCTCGAGCTCGCTGGCAACGAGCGCGATCGTCGATAGCGGCGTTCCAAGCTCGTGGGCCGCGGCGGCGGCGAGCCCGTCGAGCGCATGCAGCTTCTGCTCCCGGGCCAGGATCAGCTCGGTTGCGGCAAGGGCAGCCGACATCTGGCGGCTCTCTTTGGTCAGGCGCCAAGCATAAAGCGCAAGGAAGGGCATGCAGGCCCCCACCGCCGCCAACACGCCCATCTTGTAGAGAAACGGGTGGTCGAGCGCGACGCCGGGCTTCCACGGCAGCGGCAAGGAATGGAAGGCGATGAAGGCTGTCGCGGCCATGGCGAGAGCCCCGAGAGCGATTGTGTTCCTGAGCGGCAGCGTGGCC
>Ga0209751_10006280_pt1 | contig 11034 bp, 8 predicted proteins | sample RifCSP13_1_FD_184019 | JGI IMG/M metagenome (GOLD analysis project Ga0209751, IMG submission 184019) | Soil microbial communities from Rifle, Colorado - Rifle CSP2_sed 13_1 (SPAdes) (version 2) | ecosystem: Environmental > Terrestrial > Deep subsurface > Rock core/Sediment | place: Rifle...
TGGGCATTTTTCTCCTGCTTACCCTTTTTTTTATCTGGATACGCATTTTTTACGGCAAGTTCTTTTCAACCCTGGGCGGTGCCCTGACCAGTTATCAAATGGCAGCAAAGCTTTTCCGTGAAAAGAATGTGTTGCAGCGGAGGGTTTCCATTGTACTTGACTTTATTTACCTGGTAGTATTGTCGGTATTTATATTCGAACTGGCCAGCCACTTTTCCATGCCGGAAACCAGGCTGAGCAGCTTTAACCTGTTCATGCTATTCCTGAATTTCGTAATGCTGTATGCCTTGCTCCGGGTTTTTGTATTGCGCGGCACCGGATACCTGTTTTTAAACCACTCACTTTTCTCGGAATATATCCACAATACGTTTATCGTAAACAAAGGGACAGGTATTGCCTTGTTCCCGGTTGTTATCATTGCCCATTATATTGATCCCAAACTTGCCCAGGCGGTGCTGGTACTGGGAATTGTCATTTTCACCGGGGCATTCATTTTAAAAGTTATTCGGGCCTATCAAATAATAATGCGGAAGGATGTTTTTTTATTCTATATGATTTTGTACCTTTGTACGCTTGAAATTTTGCCCCTTCTTCTTGGATATAAAGCAATTATATCACTGATTTAGAGTTATTAACAAAGAAGAGAAGTTCTTATGAAGATTAAGAGAATACTTGTTTCTCAACCCAGGCCGGATTCAGAAAAGTCTCCTTATTTCGAATTAGCTGAAAAAAACAATGTTAAAATCGACTTCAGACCTTTCAGTCACGTTGAGGGAGTAACCTGCAAGGATTTCAGAAAGCAACGGATTGATATTCTCACACATACCGGTGTTATCTTCAACAGCAAAACTGCCATCGACCATTTTTTCAGGGTATGCGGGGAACTGAGAATTATAGTGCCTGATACCATGAAATATTTCTGTATTTCCGAAGCGGTGGCATTTTATCTTCAGAAATATATCATTTACCGCAAGCGTAAGATTTTTTTTGGCGCAGGTACCATCAATGACCTCGTGGAAGTGGTAAGCAAACACGGCGACGAGAAATACCTGTTGCCATTCTCCGACCTTCCGCATGAAGAGCTTACCGAGCAGCTTGACAAACACAGCATCCGGTATGAACGGGCCATTTTGTACCACAATGTCAGTTCCGATCTGACGGATTTTTCGGTGATCAATTATGACCTGCTTGTTTTTTTCAGTCCTTCGGGAATACGTTCCTTGCTGAAGAACTTTCCTGAGTTCCAGCAAAATGAGATCAGGATAGGCTCTTTTGGTGCTGCCACTGCAAAAGCGGTTGTTGACGCCGGGCTGCGGCTCGACTTACAGGCACCAAGACCTGAAGCTCCTTCGATGATCATGGCCCTCGAAATGTTTATCCGGGAACAAAACAAGAACTGCAAGAAATAGCAATTTGCTTTATTGTACATCAATTGCATGTAACAACAGGCGCTTGAGTTACGTACAAGAAAAAGCAAACTAATATTTCATGAAGCCGTTATCCCCTGAAAAATTACGGAAACTTTGCAGGCGTTGTAACAGGATTTATTCCAGTGATATTATCTGCCCGGCCTGCAAAAACGAATTGATCACCATATATGATAACAAGCTTGGGTGGAGAACCGCCTGGGAAATTGAGAAAGTCAGCAGGAGGGCGATGCTGTACACACGGAACCTGTCCGACGACGAACCCTATTAACCTTTTTTAACTGTTTTCCTCAGGTATCCCTAAGTTTTATTTGCGATTTGGCGTTATTTTTGCAGTTCTGAACAGCAACTTACTACATTCAATATACATTTCATGAAATCCAGGTTTAATTTTCATAAGAGCAAACTGATACTGACGCTGGCGTTGGCACTGGTTATTTCATTCGGGTTTATTAGCCTGAAAGACAAAGAGTTTGATATCGTCAGAAATTTTGATATTTTTTATTCACTATTCCGTGAGCTAAATTTCTTTTATGTTGATGATACCAAGCCGGACAAATTAATTGAATCCGCCATTGAGGGGATGCTTACTTCGCTTGACCCCTATACCTCTTTCATTCCCGAAAAGGATATGGAGGATTATAAATTTATGACCACCGGAGAATACGGTGGTATTGGAGCAATTATACGCAGGGGTGGTGATTATGCCATGGTGCTGGAACCCTATGAAAACTTCCCGGCACAGGTGGCAGGTCTAAAAGCCGGCGATACCATCCTTTCCATCGACGGTGTATCCACAAAAGGAAAGGATATAGCCACGGTGAGCGAGCTGCTCAAAGGAACTCCGAACACGGCCATTAAGGTAAAGTTAAAAAGGATCGGAACCAGGGACGTCATGGAGAAAACCTTTACGCGTAAAAAGATTACCATTCCCAACGTTCCTTTTTATGACCTGGTTGAAGACAGAGTAGGGTATATACGGCTTTCAGGCTTTACACGGGACGCAGGCCGCGAAACACGGGATGCTTTGGAACAACTCAAGGAAAGGGGAGCAACCTCGATTATCCTTGATCTGAGGGGAAATCCCGGCGGATTGCTGATTGAGTCGGTAAATGTATCCAACCTGTTTATCGGGAAGGATCAGGAAATCGTAAGTACCAAAGGAAAAGTCAAGCAATGGGATAATATATACAAAACTGCCCTTCCTCCTGTTGACACAGCAATACCGCTTGTGGTGCTGGTTAACCGCGGATCCGCATCCGCTTCGGAAATAGTTGCCGGAGCCCTGCAGGACCTTGACAGGGCAATAATTATAGGACAGCGGACATTTGGGAAAGGCCTTGTTCAAACGACCCGGCCACTCAGCTACAATGCCCAGCTGAAAGTCACCACGGCAAAGTATTACATCCCCAGCGGACGCTGTATTCAGGCTGTTGATTATGCAAACCGTAATGAGGATGGCAGCGTGGGATATATTCCCGATTCACTGATCAGGGAATTCTCCACCCGGAATGGCAGAAAGGTATTTGACGGGGGTGGGATCGTGCCCGATTTCACCCTGACCCAGGATCAGCTCAGCAACATTACCATCAGCCTGTTCACCAAAAACCTGATTTTTGACTATGCAACGTTGTTCGCCGCAAACCATAAGGAATTCGGAATGGTGTCCGACCTGAAAGTTTCCGCTGCCGAATACAAGAAATTTCTGGATTACATCAGTGACAAAAGCTACGATTATACCACCAGCAGTGATGATCAGCTCGATGAACTGGTAAAGATCGCCAGGCGTGAAAAGTATTATGAAGGGGCAGAAAAGGAATTTGAAGCCCTGAAAAGCAAATTGGCTCATGATAAGAGCAAAGACCTGCAGACCTTTAAAAACGAAATACAGTTGCTGCTTTATGAGGAAATTGCCAGCCGGTATTTCTATCAGAAGGGTCGTATTCAGGCATCTTTGGATGATGATCCGGAACTCGCAAGGGCGGTGGAAGTTCTTAGCGACCCGCAGCTGTATACCTCCGTATTAAAATCCTCCTTTACAATAGCCAACACAAAAACGGGAATGAAAGGCTACCTTCCGGATTGAAATGTACTCTTGAGTGCAGCCGAAATATAATCTTCAATACGGCCGGCATAGGCATTCCTGAGACGGTCCATAACCTGGTTAACCGGCATAAATGTAATGAGGCCGATCGTGCGGATTGGAAGAATCATGGGAGATGTCCCGGTAAGGAAAGCGGAATCCATTTTATTTAATGTATTTATTGAAACAGGAGTTTCAATTACCTTGTAATTTAGTGTTTTACACAGTTCTATAACTTTTTCCCGCGTAATGCCCTTCAGCACCATTTTCCCCGGTGCCGTGTACAAGGTTTCTCCCCGGATAAAAAAAACATTTGACCTGCTGCCTTCGGTTATGTTTCCATTGGCATCCACCAGCAGGGCCTCATAGATCTTTTTGCGGGATACGAATTCACGCAGGGGTTGCTGAACAGCCGGAATTATCCTTTTAACATTGGGATCGCCGCGGACCACGCTGAAAAGTGCGGTGTCAATACCCTTCCTGTAAAGCGACGGCCCGGGATACGAATACGGAACCAGACATGCGTACAGGGCTGCCTGGTTATTGCCGTTGAAATTCAGGACCAGTTTGATATTCCCGTTTAGGAGCCTGTTCCTGGATATAAGTGTACGGATTGTATCATAAATCCATTGGGGATCAAACGGAAAAGATAGACCGGACAGGCCTGCCGACTGCTGAAGCCGCAAAATATGGTCTTCCATGAATATACAGGCTCCCCCCATAACCCGCATCACTTCATAGAAGGATCTTCCGGAGGAAAAGGCTTCTTCACCGAACAAGACTGCACTCCTGAATGCCTGGCCGTCGAAATAAAACCGTCCCCTACATGCAGCCATACCGGGATAATAAGTATTAAGTAATTATTGAGCTAAGAATACGTAAGTGATAGTCCCTAATTGTTTTACCTGGGCTTTCGAATCGGCATTGAATTGCGCGGATACGGCAGAACGGTAAGCCTCCTCGAGCAGGCAGGGATCGCGTGTCGACTTGTTTTCAGCTATCAGGGCTGAGATCACCTTGCCGGCCTGATCGATTACTATGTCGAGAATTACGGTGCCTCCGCCCTGGCATTTATAGGTGGGAATGTAAACAAAACGGTGGTACCTGTTCATGAGAAAATAGGAAACCGTGGTATTGTCTTTTCTCAGCACATTGGGTACCTCCCTGTCGGTTTCCTGTTGTTCATCCCGCTGCTGTTGCCCGATTGCATTCTCATCGGGGGGCAGATCCTGGTTTGCGTCAGCGGGCTGCGTTTTAAGTGAAGAAATGCCGAGTTCCTCCATAACCTGCTGTTCATATTTCTGCGTGCTGATCTCCTCATCAAGCTTAGCGGCTATGTTGGAGGCAATGCTGTGTACGGTGCGGTTGTCGAGAGCAGGCATGGCATCCTCGCCGTTACCTTCATCGGGACGGTTCTCCGTCATCCTGTCTTCGGGCATCAGGAGCTCTTCGTTGAATTCGATCAATACCTGCTCTTTCTGCATCTCTTTGTTCTCGCCCAGTTTAAACCAAAGAAATGCCACTACGATCAGCAGGTGTAAACTGATCGCTCCCAGGATACTGTTGACATTATCGGTGAAAAAGCTTCTCAATTTCTAAGATGTATTGGGCTGTAAAATTAATACTTTGTTACCGGTTATTTTAGCAGGATAACATTATCCTCCGGCCGGATATCGGGAATATGCCGGTTCCCGAGCAAAATTACGGCGGAATTCCCTTCATCCGGTATCATTAAACGTGATTTCACCTGCATTTGTTTCCCACAGGGAACAAATCCTCGTTTTCATGCGTGGTAAATTAAAGAGGAAACAAAAATAAAAAAGAATCCTGATGTAATGCGGCAAATCTTTATTTTTGGATAATATTAGGCTGCCAGGTATGCTAGTAAGGTTATTCACCGCGGTGACACTGATCGTGATACTGTATGTTCCGGACACCTCCGGACAGTTTTACTCAACCGGTGAAGCACCTGCATCGGTAAGATGGAACAAGATCATAACGCCCCATTTTACCCTTGTTTACCCACGGAATGATTATGCCACAGCCAACCGCATGGCAAACCTCCTGGAGCATTACAGAACCGGTACTGCAGATGACATGGACTACAGGGCAGGAAAAATGCCTGTTATTCTGCACAATACCTCGGTAATTTCCAACGGTTATGTAACCTGGGCTCCCAGGCGTATGGAGGTGGTGACCACAGCACCCCAGGACGGGTATGGAGAGGAATGGATGGCCCAGCTTGCCCTGCACGAATTCCGGCATATTGTACAGATCGGCAGCCTGAACCGGGGAATTACCGGGGCGCTGACCCTGGTCACAGGCGAAATTGCCACGGGCGCGGTTTCTTCCATGATACCTTCCTGGTTCTATGAGGGTGACGCCGTGGTGAATGAAACCATGCATTCGGGTTCCGGCAGGGGAAGGATACCCGGTTTCGAAATGCCCCTGCGCACCCTGTTGTTGCAGCATGACGGAATTTATTCGTTTGATAAAGGGGTTTTTGGTTCATACAGGGACCATGTACCCAGTGCTTACCAGTATGGCTACCAGATGATAAGCTACGCAAGATCAAGGTATGGCAGGGACACCTGGGCATCTGCCCTTGATTATACGGCGCGCAACCCGTTTTTGATCTGGCCGCTGGCGCTGCACCTGAAGAAACAATACGGCATTTTTAAGTCAACGCTGTATCAGCAAACAATGGATTCTCTTAAATACTTGTATAGCAAACAGGAAGATACTATTACTTATACTGATTATAAAAGGATTAACAGGGAAAGGAATGGAACTTTCACCCAATACAGGCTTCCAAAAGACCTGCACAACGGCCATATGGTGGTATTGAAAACGGGGTTGGATCATCCGGACAGGTTTGTGATAATTGATACGGCGGGCAGGGAAAAGACCGTTCATGTTCCGGGCTATTTCCCGGGAATCAGGATTGATGTCCACAATAACCGGCTGGTATGGGATGAAATAGCAGGTGATCCCCGCTGGGAGCGAAGGAATTATTCCGAGATCCGGGTGCTCGATCTGACAACCATGCGGGATAAGGCACTTACCCGTAAAACCAGGTACTTCAGTCCGGCTTTTTCCCCTGGCGGGGAGCGTTTGGTAGTAGCTGAAACCGATGGGGAGAATAACCATTTTATCACTGTGCTGGATGCAATTTCCGGCGAACCGGTTAGTCGGATATCCTCACCAGGCGGAAGCGATGTACAACAACCACAGTGGATAAGTGATTCCGTGGTGGTAGTTATAACGGTTTCGGAAAGTGGAAAACAAATTGAACTCATCGGGGTGGAGGATAGTCTCAGGGCAGTGGTGTTGCGGCATACCCGATTTGATATTTCCGAACCGGTGAATTATGACAATTATATCCTGTTCCGGAGTTCATTCGGAGGTATCGAGAACATATACTCCGTGAACAAAGCCACCGGTGATGTTTTTCAGGTCACGAATTCACGCTTCGGAGCCTGGCATCCGGAAATCAGCACTGATAATACCAAATTGCTTTTCTCGGAATACAGTGCAGAAGGATTTAATCTTGTATCTGCGGACCTCGATCCTGTTTTGTGGAAGAAGATCAGCCTGCCTGCTGGCCCTTCCGGCATATGGCCGGGAACACGCCCCGGCGAGGGCATTACAGCTTCAGGATCCGGACAGGTTCCTGATGTCCGCTACGCGGCAACGCCATATAACAAACTGTCCCATCTTTTACGTATCCATTCCTGGCTTCCCTTTTATACCGGACTCGATGATTTTTCCGGCAGCATCGATGAATTGCCGGTTAACCTGGGTTTTATGTTATTCTCACAGAATTTATTAAGCACATTTATCTCAAGTGTTGGTTACAGGTATGCCAATGGTTACCACGCTGTCTTACCCACGCTATCCTGGCGGGGGTGGTATCCGGTCATTGAACTTACCGGTGAATATGGTGGCCCGCTGCGGCTTGCCGGCCGTCTACCCGAAGGCACAACCCTTCCGGAATACAACGCTGCTTATACAGGATTTACCCTCCGGGCGTATATACCTTTGCAATGGGACAGGGGACGGTACATCACCAGGATGGTTCCACGGGTTGAGTATGAATGGTCAAATACACGTTATTATGCAAAGGAAAGGATTTATACCGGAATAGATTACCTGCACTGGCGGTATGCGCTGTTTCATTACTATCGCATGGCCCATCGTGATCTTTATCCCCGGTGGGGACAATCGCTGACGGCAGTTTATACCCAGACACCGGCCGATCACAGCCTGCTGGGTAACATGTTCTTCCTGGAGGCAGGGCTGTTCTTCCCGGGTCTTTACAAGCACCATCATTTGTATCTCCGTGGGGGATACCAGCATCAGCAGGTAAATAATTACTTTTTGCCAATAAACCGCATCAGTTTTCCGAGGGGTTTTGAATCGAACGTTTCGGAGAGTTTTGCCTGCCTGGCTGCTAATTATGCTTTTCCGGTGATTTGTCCCGATTGGTCGCTGGGACCTTTTATCTATCTTAAACGGTTGCGGATGAATTTATTTCACGACTGGAGTTACGGATCATCTGTGGTTGAAATAACCGGGGCGGGTTCGACCCTGTTCACCGGAAATTACTGGTCGTATGGTACCGAGATCGTTGCTGACCTGCATTTCATCCGGTTTATTTTCCCGCTGTCAGCGGGGGTAAGGGTAGGATACAAACCCGGAAGGAAGGAAATGTTTTCGGAGCTGATGTTAAGCATCCATACCGGGGTATTTTAGCAGCAGCTTTTCGAGACAGCTTTTCATTTTACTTTCAATTTCCGTAAAATCGGGGATGGAACCTTGTGCTGTATAAACAAATCCCACATGCAGGCACTGGCTCTTTACCGGTTCAGCGATAAAGGCCTTATTGAGCCGGTAGGCTTCCCTTATCATACGCTTCAGTTTGTTCCTGTCTACTGCCCTTTTGTACTTTTTTTTGGGGACGGCGATCAGTATCCGTACCGGAGCAGCATCCGGATTTGTACCCATAATATAAAAGACCCGGAAGGGCGGCAGGGAAAAAGACCGGCCTTCGTTGAACAACCTTTCAATGTCGGCCCGGTGTGAAAGCCGTTCTTTTTTGCCAAAGGTAAAGGGGCCGGTCATTTTTTCATTACGATACGAAGGACAGAACCCTTGTTGAGTTCGCTCTGGTGAACAAATATTTTTCCGTCGTGGTATTCCTCCACAATTCTTTTGGCAAGCGACAAACCCAGGCCCCATCCTTTTTTCTTGGTGGTAAAGCCGGGTTTGAATATGGTGTTGAACATCGATTTGGGGATACCCTTACCGGTATCCAGGATATCGATATATATTACCTGGGTAAAATCGGTGATGGCAACTTCTATCTCCCCCTGTCCATTCAGGGAATCAATGGCATTTTTGCACAGATTTTCAATGACCCATTCAAAAAGGGCAGCATTTAGCGGTATCAGGATATCGTCGGAAGGGGCTTTAAGCGAAAACCTTATCTTTCCCGAAGACCTGGTTTTCACGTAGTTCAGGGCAGTGATAATGATGTTGACAACATTGTCTTTCGCCAAAACCGGCTTTGACCCGATCTTGGAGAAACGCTCCGTTATTTTTTCAAGACGTATGACATCCTTTTCCAGTTCGGTCAGCATTTCCTTATCGCCGTTGCGCATCTTCATCATTTCGAGCCAGGCCAGCAACGACGATATGGGTGTACCCAGCTGATGGGCGGTTTCTTTCGACAGACCCACCCATACCTGGTTTTGCTCAAATTTCCTGGAAGTATTGAAAGCAAAATAAGCTACCAGGATAAAAAGCAGGATTATTCCCAGTTGCACATAAGGGTAATATGACAGTTGTTGAAGGATGATGGATCTGCTGAAATACAGGTATTGTTTTTCGGTGGGTGACAGCGTTATGATGATCGGTTCATTATTGTCCTGCATCTGGTGAAGTTTCCGGGAAAGGTATCTCGGATTAACCAACCTTGCGGAATCGAGGTTACGTGTAAACAGGATGTTGTTAAGTGTGTCCACCACGATCACCGGCACGGTTTCGTTGTCTTCGATCACCCCGGTGTAAAAATCAAGGTCGGCATCGCTTTCGCTGGAGGATATATACCGGGTGGCTTCAGCCAGTAATTCGGCCTTTTTCCGCTCTTCCCCGGCCATTTTTTTCACCAGTTGATTGGTATACCGCAGGGAAGCAATGCCGATGCATACGGCTGCAATGAACAGGAAAAAGTTCCAGCGCTGTTTTTGTTTGTATTTGTTCAATTTAAAAGTAGTTTATGCGTAAAAACATGACTAATCAGCGGTGTGACTGTCCTATTCCTCCCATTCAACCTCAAAATCATCCGTTTTGTTCTGCAAAACAGGCTTTGGCTGTTCTGTGGGTTTCTTTTTGTCCTCCTCCCACTCGATCCTGAAATTATCCGGTGAAATCTTTGTATCAGGTGCAGAAGCGTCATTCTTCATGTTTTTACGGGTAAGGTCGAAAGCACGCCGGCGGTCAAAACGAACGTTAAAATTGTCCGGGGTCCCGGCAATAATAAGGGGGATGGTGGTCTGATCAGCCCTGGTTTCTTCGACCATGAACTCATTGAGTTCCTGCTTCTTTTTTCTTGCCTTGTTGAAAAGGACCTCTCCCAGCAATACCCTGAGCCGGTAATCAAACAAGTTGTCAAACGAATGGGTGCCTGAAACACTGATGTTAAAAGCGGATGAATTTATGGCCATTTCCGGGATGGTTACCAGCCTGTCGCTGATGAAAATCTCGTTTTTAAGTGTCCTGAATTCAATGTGTCTGAGTTCATCCACGTTAATATATTTCGAAAGGGCCATCATCGGCTCAAATTGCACCAGTGTTCCGTTTATGATCTCTATTTTGGCATTTGCCTTCATGCTGGCGGGTATAAAAACCAGGGTTGAATCCCACTGGACAAAGAAGCTTACCGTTCCACTCACGCTTCCTTTCACATTCTTATCGAGAATGAAATGCTGTGTAAAATTATTAAAAGAAGTGAATAATTGCTGAACATTTATAGATTGGGGTTTTGAATTGCAAATAACCGAAAGACGCCGGTTGTTCTCTTCAAATATTAAAGCATTACCTGAGATAGAACCATCAGGGAATTTCAAATAGAATTCATTAACAAATATTGAATCTTTCTTTAAGGCCATGTTGAAATGCAAATCCGAGGCCCTGAACTTTCCGGCAATAAACTCACCTGCTTTTACCCGGGCGTTCAGGCGTATTCCTGCCGGAAAAAACGAGCTTACCCGTGCACCTCGTTTGCCCGGGTGCCCGGATGGGATACCCAGGTAATTATTGATATTGAACTCACCGGTTGTAATCTCAAGATCGGATCGCAACAGGCTCTTTTTCATCAGGTAGCCGGTGATATTATCAATGCTTCCCATAACAAGGAAATCATTGCCGCCGATTTTCATTGTCACACTGTCGAGCCTCAGCAGGTTGTCGAAACTGGCCCTGCCGGTGACACGACGGATATCCGTTTTCCTGTTTTTTAAT
>Ga0209751_10006281_pt1 | contig 11034 bp, 4 predicted proteins | sample RifCSP13_1_FD_184019 | JGI IMG/M metagenome (GOLD analysis project Ga0209751, IMG submission 184019) | Soil microbial communities from Rifle, Colorado - Rifle CSP2_sed 13_1 (SPAdes) (version 2) | ecosystem: Environmental > Terrestrial > Deep subsurface > Rock core/Sediment | place: Rifle...
ATGATTCTCCCGGTACTTTAATGTCACGAATGGCTCAGGATCAGTATATCACTTTTAATTCTAAAAAGTACAATCTTGGGCTTGACCAGTTTGAAGAGAATATGAAAGAAATGTTAGAATTAATTAAGAATAATCACGTGCCTGTTATTATTGGAAAAGTTGTAAGCAATTTAAAAGACCAAAAACCGTTTATTTCAATTCCCACTGAAAACTATCCAACGGCTAATCAAGTTTATGAGAAAGCAAAAAAGAAACTCATAAATGGCTATTCTAAAGATGCTGATTCCTTGTTCAGATTGGCAAAAGACTTGGATGCACTGAGATTCCGAGCACCAGAAAAGATAAATCAAATCATCAAGAAATTATGTAAAGAATATAATGTTCCATGTGTTTCTATAGATTCGTTATTTGATTCTGCAAGCCCCAACGGAATTGTCGGCAATAACCTTATGACCGATCAACTCCATCCTAATCTCAAAGGATATCATCTGATAGGAAAGGCATATTATGAAGCAATGGAACAAACGAGTTACCTACCAAAAAATGAAAAAGCACAAATACCTTTTTCTGCCCAAGATAGTCTTACAATACTTGACTTTATGTTTTCGGATCTTGATTCAACAATTGGTAATTGCAAGATTCTCTTATTAAAGAATGATTGGCCTTTCATCGAAAAATGGCAGAAGAAGTCCATCGGACTTTTATTCAATCCCAAAAATTTTTTAGATTCAATTGCCCTGGACTTTATGCTTAATAAAATTTCCTGGGCCGATGCACATTTAACCACTGCCACAGCTTATTTGAAACGAAATGATGTTGGTGGATATTTAAGGCACATGGATATTTTACTTTATCAATATCCAATTGTTGTTGAATATTATGACCAAGTATCGCTAACTTTAATGCAAATGAAATTATATGATACTACACTTAAATATCTGAATGCAAGATATAAAATTGAACCGAATGATTATTCGGCAAAATGGCTTGGAAATATTGCACTTTTTAAGGGGAACGTGGACAAGGCAATTAAATATTTAACAAAAAGTTATGAGCTGAATTCAACTGATGCACAGGTTTTATATAATCTTGCCGGAGCTTATTATCAAAAAAAAATGTACGATGCGGCTCTCAATACAATTAATAAATGTTTAAGTATAGAGCCAAATTATCCACAGGCGAATATTCTAAAACAACAGTTAACACATACTGTTATTAACAAGCCCCCCAAAAAATAAAAAAGCCGGTCGTATTTCAAACCGGCTTTTCGTGTCTAAAATATAAAAGATGCCCGTGCTTTATTTAATTAAAATCATTTTCTTGGATACAGTATAGTTGCCTGTTTTTATTGCATAGAGGTAAACACCACTGCTAAGTTTTGAAGCGTCAAAATTAACTTCATAAGAACCTGATGTCATTTCTTGATTTAGAACTTCTGCAACTTTTTCGCCCAATAAATTATATACGGCTAACTTTACATTTCCTGCTTCTGGAATAGTAAGGCGAATCTTAGTAGAAGGGTTGAAGGGATTTGGATAATTTTGTAAGAGATTATACTGATCGGGAATATATTTTTCATCATGTACACCTGTTATTCCGCTTCCAATTTCATATACTTTGTAACCCCAGGCAGATAATGTTATTTCCATATTCTCACTAAAGGTGACTGAATCGTTCGTAAATACATCTCGGTATTTTCCCGGGTATAATGCGCCTTGTAATGTGAATGTTTTCTCCTGGTTAGTTAAATTAAAAATTGAAAATACCTTGCAATTTTCTTTTGATCTAATAAAAGCAAAAATTGCTGGATTATTTGTCGTCGTAACTCGTTGTAACTGTCCACCATCAGCCCCATTCCAAAGTGCCTTATTATTCTTTTTCAACTGAAACAGTTTCCGATACATATCGGCGAAAAGATGAGTCTGCCAAATTATCTGATCTTTATCAAAAAATTTAAGTCTGTGATTCAATCCTGCTTCCTGTCCACCGTAAATAAGAGGCACGCTTCGGAAAGTAGAAGTAAGAACTGCAAATGCTTCCGCAGCATTTCCAAATAATTCATAAACAGTTCCATACCAGGAATTTTCATCATGATTTGAAGTAAAGTACATTCTGTAATAAGGCGCTGGATAGTTTGTATTTTCCTGAGTTGCATAAGTATTTAAAAAATTTGCATTATTAGTCCCTGCAACAATATAGGGTAGAATTCCATTTCCAAATCCATATAGACCCCAAGCATACGTCATATCAAATCCAGCAGTATTGTACTGAGCGCCATTATCTTCAGCAAGCATAAAGATTTCTGGTCTATCGTTCTTCAGTTCTGTAATTGCAGTTGACCAAAAATCAAGTGGCATAAAACTAACTGCATCACACCGAAAACCATCAACATCTATTGAATCAATCCAGAATTTCATTACATCTATCATATATGTTCTTAATTCTGGTTTACTATAATCTAATTGAATAACATCAGTCCAGTTAGTACCGGGTGGAGGAACAAAATTACCATTACCATCTTTTGTGTACCATTCGGGGTGAGTAACCGTCAAAGTATTATCCCAAGATGTATGATTACCAACCCAATCCATTAACACATACATACCTTTTGCATGTATAGAATCAACAAGTGTTTTAAAATCTTCAAGAGTCCCAAATTCGGAATTAATGCCATAATAATCTTTTACGGAATAATAACTGCCTAAGCTGCCAATCCGGTTTTGCACACCAATTGGATGAATTGGCATGAACCACAGAATTCCCGCACCTAATTCTTTCAGTCTATTTAGATGGGTTGCAAATCCAGCAAAAGTGCCTGTGCTTGTATATTGCCTAACATTTACTTCATAGATGGGAAGATTGTAACTCCAATCGTGGTGATCTTGTCCGGATAAATTTATTGGGATAATAAATAATACAGAAAAACTTAACAGAACGAACTTGAGAATTTTCATAGGTGCTTTGTTATGCTTTATATCTTGCCTTCATAAAATGATTTTAAAATCAAATAAATTTTTTATTCTAACAACCATCATATTTTCAAAACAATCTAAATTATTATTGTATAAGATTATCAAAAATAGAATCAGCCAGCTATATTAAATATAACTGGCTGACTTTTAACTTTGCTTTATACTGACTATGATAGTATCACTCGATACTATTTCATCAGAATCATCTTCTTGGATGCAGTATGATTAGCTGTTCTTATTGTGTAGAGGTAAACACCACTGCTAAGCTTTGAAGCATCAAAAGTAACCTCATAAGAACCAGATTTCATTTCTTGGTTCAATACTTCTTCAACTTTTTCACCCAACAGGTTATATATTGCTAAGTTTACTATTCCCGCATCAGGAAGAGTGAAACGTAAAGTTGTTGAAGGATTAAACGGATTAGGATAGTTCTGCTCAAGTGAAAATGATTTAAGCAATCCACCATCAATTTCTCTTACTGATGTAACCGGACCTGATTCTTCAGGTTTCTCACCATTGGTCCATACATCTGGAGGCATTGTAAATGGGCTGGTAAATGTTCTTGGTGCAGGCTGAGCAACAAATCTAACTCTGGCATCGCCTTGACTACCATCTTCTTGGGTAAGCCCAGTTGCACTTGCGAATGCATATTGGTACAAAAATCCATTAAAGTTAGGACCATTAATCGTAAGTGTACCTGTATAAATCATATCATGGTCAGCATCCGTTAACTCAAGAATTCTCGGTGGTATAAATCCCGCTGCCGGCCAAGGCAGATTATTTAGTGCGAAGTAAAATGGATGCCGTGGTATCCACCATACAGTGTCAGCTGCAGGGTTGAATGCAATTGCTTGCGATGTTGCAGGTGTCATATCAACACTAAAGTTAACTTCAACACTTGTACCTGTAGGGATTACCCAATCAGTATGAACTCCATCAAAAAATGCAGATGGAACTATCTGAGTTGGACTACCCTCAAATATTACCGGGCGATTTCGATCACTATTGCTTGTCGGCTCTCCAATATAAACCTCCCAGCCAGTGTTTGCATATGGGGTACTGCCCGTTCCGTTTTGAATAAAATATTTATAATAATTGGTTGCCCCAACAACGCTTTGTTCAAAAGGAACATTTAAAGACCAGATGTCTGGATTCAAAGCATCTTGAATTAGAAGAGACTTTTCCGGTTGAGAAGAGCCCCAGCCATTAAAGCCACCGCGTATTTGAACTGAATCAACATTCGGATTGAAAACACCGAGTTCTGTCGCAACACTCATATCAACTTCAAAGAAGATATTTCCATCGGCAGTTACTACATTTGGGTTTTCATTATTCCAATATCTTGATACAGTATCAGCACCATTATGTACACCATAAATTCTGTTGCCAGCATTACTACCACCAACAATAATATCTTCTGCAGTAGTAGGAGATGATATCGGAGATTCCCAAGATCTAGCACCATTACTCCAAATAAATTTGTAAATGGCTAAAGATCCTGATTTAATACTTGCATTTCCAGTGTAAATGGAGTCATTATTAGCATCCAATAACTGAAGAGGTGCTGTGTTCCACTCAGCGAAACCCCTGAAGTTACCGGTTACAAAAACAGTGTCAGTTGCGGGATGAAAGTTGCCTTTTGCCGGAAGATGCATATCCACATTGAAAGTAACTGTGGCTGGCACTCCAGTATAGGTTTTATAATCATCAAAGAAACTAGGATCAACTGTCATATCAGAAAAACCTACATTCACTGTTCTGTTACCGTGAGTTTCGTCTTTTCCATCCCAGCCCAAACCAATATTATGTTTATATCCATAAGATTTGTTAAGAGCCACCGGAATGGTAATAGTGTACACACTATCATTATCCGGGTCCGTCATTACCTTTTCAGAGTTTGCTGGTGGTTCATTTAACCAGTTATTAAAGTCACCCGGACACGTAACAACATCTGTGGCTGGATTAAATTTACCAGTAGCTATCTTAACGCTCATATCTACCTGAAATGTTACATCAGCAATTGTATCGGTTGATTTAGCAAATTTATATATTCGGTCATATTTTGTACCAAATAGACCAACATAGGCAGTGTTGCCGTCAGCACTGAAAGCTAAACCTCTCGGTAATTCATCTGCGGGGACAGGATCAGGGCGTGGTAGAATAAAACCATCCACAATTGTTTTTGAAGTAACATCATATGCATACCATGCTAAATGATTGTAAGGTCCAGTACCTCTTGAATCATTAGATACCCATAAGTTGCCAGTTGCGGGGTTCCAAGCTGCTGTTTCTATTGACATTCCTGCTAAAATAGAATCAGTTAAAGCAAATGCATCTAACTCACTTGGGCGTGTATATATATATATTCCCATTTGTAAACCGGTAAAGTTTGTCCAGTAAATACTCAATCCATCAGGAGACACTTCCATCGTTCTTGCAATACCATTAGTAGAGGGAAGATCAGATACAGCACTGCCGAGGTAATTTAGATCTGTATCATACATTGCAATATTTTTACCTGTACCAGGAACAACCGGTCCAACATAAATTGTTCCATCGCTTGATACGCCAGGTTTTGTTGGTGAAGTACCTATCTCGGTTGACGCTATTTCATGTCTTGCCATACCCTGAAGTGTCTGGTAATTAATTTTATTAATTCTACCTGGAGTATTCGAGACATAAATAATATTACCCTGGTGATCCGCCACCATTCCACGGCAACCTGAGGTTCCACCGGTTCCGAATCCACCACCTAAAGTGTCAGTAACCGAACCGGTTGTAACAGTATAGATTGTGTCTAACAGTGAACCATCGGCATTAAAAACAATTATTGGTGAAACGGGAATGACTGTTCCATCCGGTGAATTCCAATCAGTTCTATAATAGCTCGCTGTCCAAATTTTACCATCAGGATCAACAACTATTCCGTGTGTCCCGCCCTTGTAATTAGCATCTGGCCAAACACCTTCATATGTCCATTGCGGGTAAACGGTGCTGAAAAAAACTAATACCATAAAGGTAACTAGTGAAAAAATTTTTTTCATAACGCACTCCTTATATTGTTTGTGAATAGATAATTGTTTATAAAAAGAACTAAAGCAAATCAAAAAAATAATTCGAAATTTTACCTCCTTTGTTTTTAACTACCTAAAAGTACTGATTTATTTTATAAAATACAGCTAAAATTTTACCCCAAACGAATTAGAATTTTAACAGCACTCCAAAACTATGAGTATCGCCCAAAAAATCATATTCCTGAAAAGCATAATCAATTCCGATGGTTAAAATTCCTAAAGTATAATTCAATCCTGCTCCAAGAGTTAATCCTTCCTGACTATCTTCCAAAAACAAAGCTTTATATCCTCCGCGTAAACAAAATATATTATCAAACAACGCCAATTCTCCTCCAACATTAACATATTCGGCATTATCATTTGGATGGGTTGCGTCAACAGCAATAGTAAATCTTTGATCTTCAAATAATTGAAAATCTTTTGAGAGACCAATCTGCAATTTCAGAGGCAATTCGAACTTCTCGGTTTTATAATAAGCATCAACACTTTCGTTATTACCTTTTCTTGTGGGATCAGAATCATGCCTGACCAATAAATCCTCACCTGCTATTTGTAATTTTGAGCCATAATTTGTAATAATACTTGAGAATTTAATTCCATAAAAAGGTGAGTTAAAGATTGTTCCGATATCAACGGCAAAACCATTTGCTGAAGAATTAAATATTTTTTCACTAATATATTTTATTGTAATTCCAGCAGTAAAACTTTCTGTGATATTTCTTGCATAAGAAAGAGCAAATGCATAACTGGAAGCAGAAAATTTTTCACCGGTTCCTTCAGGATACAATTCGGTTGTAACGTTCATATTACCATAATCAAGAGCAGTAACCGCTACTCCAAAATTACCCAGGTTTCCTGCAGGTATAACTATTGCGGCATAATTGAGATTTATATCCAGGTCTTTAAAAAGACTCGTATAAGTAAACATCGCTTCATAATCAGTCAAAGATGCGGCACCCGCAGGATTCCAATATAATGCTGAAGCATCATTTGCCACCGAGGTAAATGCACCTCCCATTGCATTGGCACGCGGTCCAATTCCTATGCTTAAAAATTTTGCTGCTGTTGTTCCGGTTTTTGTAACCTGGCTAAATCCATCGCTCTGCAGTAGAGCAAATAATAGAAAAATAACAGGTAAAAACTTTTTCATATATTTATTATCTCCATAAATATTTCACTCCGATATATCGGAATACAATTATTTTATTATTGCAAATTTACCGGCTTTGGAACCAATACCCGGTGCATCTACATGATAAATATAAACGCCATAAGAAGCTGAAAGATTATCTTTTGTTAATAAGTTCCATTCGGCAGCTCCGTCAGATAAATTACTCTCATGTTCTATTTCTTTTACCAGCTCACCATTAACGGTGAAAATTCTGATTGTGCATTTATTTGGTAAATGAGTAAAATGAATTGAACGTGGCCCTCGTCCGCTTGAATAAGGATTCTTTGGTTCCCATAATGCATTTGCTAAATATGGATTGGGTACAACCTTTATATCATCGAGATCAACTTTTGCTTGAGCATTATCAATGTAACCTTTTTTCGCCACAAATCTAAAAATATCCGGAGAAAGAAACGGTTTTTTAAGGAATATTTTTGCAGTATCACCTGACTGAGGTAGAACATGGGGTGCAATGCTCGTATCTGCCTTATCAAGGTAAAACCACCATGTGGGGAACAATAGAGTATCATTCTCATTTTGGGGTTCCAGGAAAACAATTCTATCCTGCCTAGCCCCGCCATTAGATGAAAACCACCCAGTTGGATTAGGACCAGAATTGTCAACTTCCAAAAAGCCAAACTTTATGAACTTCTTATTATTGTTATTGTAAACCTTAAAATTAACAGGCATGGATGGATATAATACATTGTTATATCTAAAATCATCGGATGATCCAAATCCGGCATCACCGAAAAATATTATATAATCATTAGGTCTTTCTTCACCTTGAACATATTGAGGTCTTTGGTTAAATTTCTCAAAAACAAATGGTGTTACTGATTTATTACTCCATCCTGATACAGCTTTATTTAATACAACCCTGCTTTCATTTGTCAAACTTAATCTAAAACCATCAATAAGAGGAGGTTCCACACCAGCGCTCAATTCAGTGCTTTTATCAATTAAAGTAATATTTGCAGTGGAATCAAAAAGTGTATAATTTTTTGTGGTTAGCGTGTCCGGTTTTCCAGTAGCACCCTTCTTTATTGTATCTTCAAAAGTAATATAGTATGTATGTCCTTCTTTAATATCATTTGGATCAATAATTTCATAAGATACTTTACCTGTAGTAAATCCTTTTATTAATTCAACTCCGCCTAAAGTTGGAGGTACATATCCTGCAGATGGCGCCTCCGGTGTAACTTTGGCTACATTCTTGCCAATTGATTTAACTGTGCCGTCAGGTTTTAATGAAATGCTTATGTCACATTCAGCAGGTGCTATTCCTCCAAGGAAAAAACCAAAGTCATAAGAAGTAATGGCATAATAATAAGAAAATCCGTTTTTCGCTGTTAAATCAACCCAGGAATGTTGTATTCCCGTAGTATCATCTCCCAAATAAAAACTGGCTCCTTTATATCCTATGGAATCATATCCAAATATTCCGTCGCCTTCAATATCAAATTGCTTAATTGGTAATTTAAACGCAGGTGAACCCCGCCCATCTGTTATTAAACTAGCGTCTTGAAAAGCCGGATCTGACGATCTATAAATTCTATAACCTTCAAAATCATTACCGATGCCGCCAATGTTTGAAATGTATCTGTCGAAAGATTTTTCTGCTTCATCATCCCAGTATAATGTAACTCTATTATCTCCCGGAATAGCTGTTAGTTTTGGGGTAATTGGTGCATTGGCAAACTGGTAATCATTATTATAGGTTTCCTGTGCATCCTTTTTTTTATCCAATACTTGCTGCTTCCTAAATTGTCCATTAGGATCCTGAATAGGCCCATTTGCTAAAATTACTGCTAAGGAAATTGGTTCAGTTTGGCCTGGCTGAAGTGGAAATAATCCCGAATTAATATACAAATTATACTCGCCTGCTACGGTTTTGGCTGGATCAAAAAAGTTACCAGGCACCATAAAATTATACCATATATCATTATCAGTATATGTACCAATCCACTCAGAGGATGGTTTATAATACGATCCTGTAATCCCTATTTGATCAGTCTCAGAAACATCAGTAACATCAATACCAGGTTCTCCCGGTAAACCAAATCTTGCACCACTCGTTGGTTTGCCATCGTTTTCGCCAGGATCACCGGTGTCGGCTAATCCATCCAAACCAACATCATCGGTTGATGGATTCCAATCTCCGTCATTATCAATTCCATCATTTCTTGCTTCATCAATCATCTCATCTATGCCTTCATCCATGAATTCATCAATCGCTCCGTTATCATCATTGTCTTTACCATCTGCATATTTCTTACCTAATGCTGCTTGAGTTACATTATAAAGAATTACGTGTTTTCCATATTTGTCAAAGGCATTTTGAACTTTATGTCGGAAATAGGGAGCATCATTCGCTGCCTGATTAATCATTTCTGGCGTAATAACCGGACTTCCTTCTTCTCCATTATCATTATTATCAATATTATCTGCAAACGCCCTTCCTAAATCATCGGATTCAACCATTATAAGATGAACTGTGCTATCTTGAATCGCATCAGTTTCGGGATTTGGCGGCCATCTTTTCCATTTATCTACAGCCGATTGATTTACCATTTCCTGGGTTACAACAGGGCTGCCATCTTCTGCGTTTAGATTTTGATCAATTCGATCGGCATAAGATACGCCTTGCTGATTCTGGAATGCAATATGAGTTTTATTTTCATCAATCAGTCCATTGCCATTATTATCAATCCCATCATATCTTCGCGGATCATACAGATTGGAAGTATCGCTTTCGCTAATCATCATTGCTTCAGTAACTATTGGTCCACCAACCTCGCCATCAATATAAGCATCCCCATCGTTATCAATTCTATCGCGTGCATTGCCGGGAGTTTCAAGAAATGATCCTGCAATTATTCCAACCGGGTCTGCACCGAATGCAGGAGAAGGTGAACGGTTATCCTCGTCTCTAGACCATGCTATATCGTTTAGAAGGTCGAATTCAGATATATCGTCATTTCCATCTTCGCCTACAAAATCAGCCCAAGCAATTGATACCCCGACCTTATTTAACGGCTCAGTACCATCATTTTTTATTTTAAACAAAAGAAATAAAGCATCTTGCACAAGAATTTGTGACCATGCGAGTACCCTAACATCAAGGATAAGCCCCAAACCCTTTCTTTTATAATCTGTTTTATCAGGAAAATAGTGAGGATACTTGTCATAATTATTATCCGCAGCGTGAAAAAACAACTCCTGATCGGCATTAAAAACATCCTTACCAAAGTAACCGTTCCATCTACCCGGCCAGCCTGGATCTTCTGTGTCACTTTGCTTATCGGGCCACGATTTTGGCCATGTAGTAGGATCGTCGCTTGTTGCAAATCCCACAGGATTACTTTCATTATAATAGCCCGGTACAGGTTCAAATGTCCAGGGCTTTCCTGTAGGCGATTCCTGGTAATGCATTCTAGAAATAATTCTTTGTGTTACTCCCTGGGTGTCAATTACTTCAGCCCCGACCACAATTCCTGCTACGGCAAGGTAAACCTGTCCGGTGTTTTTAGGCCATTCATAAGGTGTTTGTTCTGTTATTGGAACAGCTCCCTCTCTACCAGTCATTCCATAGTTAAAAACTGTAGTTCTTATCTGATTTCCTTCCATCTGGGCTTTTCTTCTGTACTTGGCGTCCCCTCTTTCCTTACTCGGAACGTATTGTCCATATAGAACATTTGTAAAAAAGAAAATAATGAAGAGAAAGAAAACAATAGCTTTATTAAATGTGAACATTAAAAACCTCCGATAATCATTTACAATTAAAATGAAAGATCAAATCCCAATTGCACATTTC
>Ga0209751_10006285_pt1 | contig 11029 bp, 15 predicted proteins | sample RifCSP13_1_FD_184019 | JGI IMG/M metagenome (GOLD analysis project Ga0209751, IMG submission 184019) | Soil microbial communities from Rifle, Colorado - Rifle CSP2_sed 13_1 (SPAdes) (version 2) | ecosystem: Environmental > Terrestrial > Deep subsurface > Rock core/Sediment | place: Rifle...
AACCAGAGATGGGCTAAGTTGTTTCATATTAAACGAAGGTGGCGGAGAGAAATGTCTCCGCCACTTTTTATTTCGACGCCGATACCATCGATTTTTGCTGAATTAACTGGATTTTTGATCAGTTCCGTCGGAGGAAATGTCAGTCGGTATAGGGTGACAAGTGGCGTGGTAATAGTGAAATCCACCCCGAGCGGGCATGATTTCGAGCACTTCCAGGACTTCAAATGTCAGGTCGCTCAGGCGAACCTGTTCGCCGACGAAAGGTTTATGATCCAAATTGACAATCCCACCAGGATGATCCATGCCGATCACCACATAACTCACTTTGTAAGAGGCCATAGTTCCCCCTTCACCGTTCACTCAGATTTCGGTGACGCAGTTTAAAAGACAGGTCTGCGGCGATATTCCGGATGATCTTGAACCCGATGCTTGCATCCTGTTGGAAAAGCCGCTCTAACTGCTCAAAACGAATCACCTGGGTTAGCGTAGGTTCCTCCACAGCGCGCACCGTGGCTGAACTCAATCCTTGATCGACCAGAGCCATCTCACCGACGATCTGCCCGGCGCCGAGGTTCACGACTACCCGCTGGGGAGCTTCCAGGAAAACTTCCACGAAACCCTTGGTGACAATGAACAATTCCTCTCCTGGAGTCCCCTGTTTGGTGAGTATATCTCCACGATGGAACCGCCTCTGTTGACAGATAGCAGCTACTTTTTCAAGTTCGGCTTCGGTCAAGCCATCGAACAACTCGACTTTCCTCAAAAAATCTTTCAAATCCATCTTGGCCTCCAAACAACTTGATCTTATCCCAAATATCCTTAAGCGGATAGGGGATTATTTATTAGTGCATCGATTGGTTGACTTGGGTGAACAATAGAGTTACACTTTCCAACATCAAATTACAAGGAGCTGCATGCATGGCGGATGACCAATATGCCAGGATTCAACAGCTGGCTGATTTAATATCCGATCACGAAATTGACCAACCGGCTATCGAGCAAGCTGTTCGAATAATCTTAGAAGCACTGGGCGAAGATACGGGGCGCCAAGGTTTGCGCCGAACACCGGAGAGAGTGGCGCAGATGTATAGCGAATTACTGGCAGGCTACCGCACAAACCCCCATATCCTGGTTAACGATGCTATGTTTGAAGTAGACTATGACGAAATGGTGTTGGTGCGGGATATTGAATTTTATAGCCTTTGCGAACACCATCTGTTGCCTTTCCTGGGCCGGGCGCACGTAGCCTATATTCCTAAAGGCCGGGTGATCGGCCTGTCGAAGATCCCGCGCATTGTGGATCTTTTTGCCCGCAGATTGCAGCTTCAGGAGCGGATGACGCGCCAGATTGCAGACTTTGTCGATGAGTTGCTCGACCCACATGGTGTGGCCGTCGTGGTGGAAGGGATTCACATGTGTGCGATGATGCGGGGTGTGCAAAAACATGAAGCGCGGATGACTACTTCAGCCATGCTGGGCGCTTTCCGCAGCAGTATTGCCACCCGGCAGGAGTTCCTGGACAATATCTCGCGGGGTGCCGCGCCGATGAAGTTTTAGAAGACTGGTAATCAGGTAAGCAGGGAAAAAGGAAGAAGGTAAACAGGTGGACGCCTGATTAGATTCCGTTGTGAGAAGATTGCTCTTGGTTCAAGAGGAGGGGGTGAGGGTGGATGGGCGTTGACCTGGCCAGGCGGTCAGCGATGGTAGAGATCGGTTCTCCGGTCTCTGGATGCGTATAGTCACTATTAATCTCTGCTAAGGGAATACAGAGGTGGGCCTGGTGCCACAGGTCTGCCTCAATTACCTGGCCATCGTATATTAATATATCAAGATCGATTGTTCGGGGGGCGTTAGGATCTGGTGTGCGGACGCGCCCGAGCCGGGCTTCGATCGGGCGGAGAACCTGGTCGCGCAGCTCCTCGGCGGATAAACGGGTGTGGATCAAGGCAGCTGCGTTGAGGAAGTTTGGCCCAGGCCCGCTCACTGGCGGCGATTCCCAGACGTTCGAGAGGGCTAGAATGCGTACAGACTTGCGTAATAAGGCAATCGCCTTGGGAAGATTGACCTGCGGGGCGATGTTCGAACCGAGACCCAGATAGACCGCGTTAGGATTATCCTTCCCGGCTGCGTTCAATTTCAACCCCAACAGAACGAGCGAAACGACCAGCATGCGGCTTTTCGACTCGGATACGCACTTTTTGTACGCCTACCTGCTCCAGGCAAAGGCGCGCCAGGTCGCTTGCCAGGGCTTCTACCGTTAAGCGACCGGCGCTTTCTGCATGGGCTTGGACTTTTTTCATGATGGTGCGGTAATTCACGGTGTGTGCGATGTCGTCGGTTTCGCCGGCCTTATGTAGATCGGTGAACAATACAATGTTGATCAGGATATCCTGCGGCTTTTCACGCTCCCAGTCGTTGATGCCAATGATGCCGCGGGCGAGCAAGTCTGTAATGAAGATTTGATCCATAGGATTTTCTTGTATACTGCATCAGATAAGATGCCGGCCGCCATCCAGGTGGATGATCTCGCCAGTGATATAGGCCGGTCCGGCCAACAAAAAGAGCAGCGCCTGCCCTAATTCATTAAGATTTGCCCAACGCGCGGAGGGAACCCGATCCAGGATGTCATCAGAAGCTGATTGATCGCCGGGGGGCAAGATGGCTCCTAAGGCCAGACCGTTGACTGTCACATGCGGAGCCAGTGCGATCGCCAGAGAACGGGTGAGGGCAGCTAATCCGGCTTTGCTGATCGTGTAGGGCAGATGATCGGCGCCAGGACGCAGAGCGCGCCAGTCTAGGATATTGACAATCCTGCCTTCCTCGCTGGGACGGATGGCCTTGGCGAATGCCTGGCTGAGCAGAAAAGGCGCGGTTAAGTTTGTTCTTAAATGGCACTCCCAGTTTTCCAGGTTGGTATTCGTCAGGTTGAGAGGTTCATAGAGGGAGGCGTTGTTCACCAGGGCGAAAAGCGGTCCAAAGGTTAAGGCGCGGGTGACGAGTTGGGCGGCGCGGCGCGGGTTGCTCAAATCGGCCTGCAGCAAGTGGGCGGTGCGGCCAGTCCCCTGGATCTCCACCTGCAACTGTTTAGCTTGATCTTGGGAGCGGTTGTAGTGGATGATTACATCCGCACCGTTGCGGGCTACGGCCAGGGAAAGGGCGCGGCCGACGCGCACGGCTCCACCTGTAATGAGAACAGTTTTTCCCTGGAGGCTCATGAGGTTAACAAGGCATCTGCGACCCGCTCGAGCCGGGTACGCGCTTCCCGGGCAACATCGTTGATGACGGAGTCTTCCTGCAGCCCACCGATGGTGAGGATTGCCTCAGGATTGGCGAAACGGACTACCGAACGATCTCCGCTATCATCCTCGACTGTGACGTTGCACGGGAGCAGCAGACCTACTACTGGATCCTGGATAAGCGCCCGGTAGGCCAGAGAGGGATTGCACGCCCCCAGGATCGTGTATGATCGGAAGTCTTCCCCCAATTTTTCATTAAAAGTAGCGCGCACGTCGATGCTTGTCACCACGCTAAAACCTTCGGCCTTCAGTGCGCTGATTACTTTTTCCAGCGCCTGGTCATAGGGTTGGTTGAGGCGGACTTCGAAACCAAGTTCTTCGGGCATGGATCTGAACTCCTCTCAGGGAATGGGCACAAAGGCAAAGATTGATCTGGGGTGTTTATCCGTCATCAAGAGAAAACCACGCTCATCCAGACGGGCCAGCGCCTCCCAGTTGCGCAGGAATTCACCTTCGATCAATTTTAACTGAATTGGGGGAGAACCGGCCAGGGTGATTCCAGTCTGGGTATATTGTAATTCAACCAATCGTTCGACAGTCCCGGACTTGACAAGCGAGGTTTCCTCGCCCGAGGTTTTCCCGCCAAATTTTTCCGCAATGGGGTCAGTATCGGTCGCCAACCAGGAATCCTTGGGTGTGAAGGTGTTGATCACCCAGAATCGGCCGGCAGCATCGATGTCTGTGGCATCCGTTATCCGGTACTCAAGATTGGGAAAAGGGATGGTTTCAAGCGAAAATGTCGCCGGATCGAAGCGATGGGCGACAGGGTTGGCATTGATAGACTTTCCATTGGCCTCATAGATGGTGATCGCCTTCTCTTCGCTGACGAACATAGTTTCATCGCTGAAATTTGGGAGGAGTGTTTGAGGCGATAAGACCACCAGGGTTGATGTGTCTAGCGTCATCCGGCTCAAATCAGGAGATATTCTCGCAGTGGTTAAGAAAGCCACCATTGGCGCGCCGCTGTGCGCCTCGATCGTGAAGTAGGCACGCTCCCCGGAGAAGGCGATCGCTTCAAATCCCTCGAAGCCGTAGATAAGATCCGCCAGGCCTGGCGCAAGGAAGGGGATGGCGATGGGATTTAATGGTGTGGTGTGTCTTCCATCCAGGAAAGCGATGATCTCTGCCTTGGGTAGCGCGTAGATTGAACCATCACTGCCTGGTTGAGCAAAACGGCTCGGGAACTGCGGGAGCAAGATCAAATATTCACCGTACCAGGCCATGCCAGAGACTTCTGCCTCAGGCGTTGTCAGAGGGCCGTTAATTGGAATGGGTACAATGGCTTGCTCTGGGAGAGGGATGGGCGTCGTTGTGCTTACAGATGGGAGTGAGGGACTGGATCTGGTTTGAGCAGCGATATCCGAAGTAGCCGGGGATAATGGCTGAGTCTTTATCAGTCGACAACCGGAGGATGATAATATCAGCAGAAAACAAAGAATTGGCGGGGAGTTGAATGTGCTCAAGGTAGGATTTCACTTCTGGCCGGGTTTTGAATGGACAATGTCCCCAATTCAGTTAAGGAACACTTAATAATTTTCCTTGAGCTTCAATGTTATCATAGTCCGCATCTCAGTTCTACATCAAGGAGAGAACGATGAAAAAACCGACAAAATCCTTTCTCCTCTTGTTCATTATTATCCTGCTTGGGGCAGGTCTGCTGGCGGCTTGCAGCCAGTCAGCGCCGAATACCCAAACCGATGCGCTGGCGGAACTCTCCTCGCCTACCCAGACTCAATCTGGTGATCTCCCAACGGCGACCGTAGAAGGCTACCCGGCTCCCGAGTCGCAAGCGCTTGCCGCGACTTACACGCCTTTTCCTTATCCTGAGCCAGGCGCAGGTGACCCGCCTCCCGTGAAAGAGGGATTGGAAGCCAGCGATCCTGCCACGGTGCAGCTGGCCTCCGGAAAGCCGCAACTGGTGGAGTTTTTTGCTTTCTGGTGAAGTACCTGCCGCAGTCTGGCGCCCATCGTGCATGGGCTGGAAGCCGAATATTTCGACCGCATCAACTTCGCTTACCTGGACATCGACGACCCGGCGAACGATCCATTCAAAACAATCTTGGAGTACAAGTACCAGCCGCATCTCTTTCTCCTGGACGCCCAGGGGAATAAAATCAAGGAATGGCTCGGGCCGGTGACGCGGGAAGAATTGGTGGCAGCGTTTGAAGCGAGTCTTTCGCAATAAGACGGCTTAAAAGGCTATTGACTTTCCATAAATTTACGCTATAATACTAGCAGAACTAGTACATTTTTCCTATTTCGGGAGGGACTATGATCTCAACTGTTACCACTTCCACTGTTTCTATCCTCTCCACGGTCACCCTGGCGGGTTCTCTGGCCTTGATTGGGGTCTTGCTATTGATCTCTCTGCTTGTCCAAAAGGAGCTGGCGACTGCCACAGAAGGCGCCCGCCTGCAAAAGCTGAGCCGGGCGCTCAACATCGGCATCGTGCCATTGCTGTTCGCATTCGTCCTGAGTGTATTTTTCAAAGTCGCCGAAGTCCTCAAGTAACTCCCAACTCGTTACAAAAAACTCATCCCAGGCAGAACGTCCGGGATGAGTTTTTATTTAAAACTAAAGCCTACACAGCTGATAACTGCTATTAATTGATCTTTTACGCTGCTCCTGTCCCCTGCGTGGGACAATGCGCTAACCCTGGGCGTATACGACCTGCGTGGGGAAGCCCCGCTGGTGGAAGGAGCAAGCGCAGCTTTGATCAAATCTTCGACCCTTACCCCAATCCAAAAACCTATTTGGACTCAGGTGAGCTTCAGGCGTCTCAATCCATACCTCATCCTCATAACTTTCCCTTTTCTAATCATCCTGACTATGGTTGTCGGGGATGCTCTGGTCTTCACCTGGCGACCGGATTGGTTCCCTGCTCACATTTGGGCCCTGATGGATGCACCCGTGCATGTCCTGCTGGCATTATTGGTAGTATTCCCACTCTACACCCGGCGTGCCACCTCCGCAAAGTTGATCGGTCGCTTCACCCTGGCCTCGCTTGCGCCGCTCCTGATCGACTTGGACCATTTCGTTGCCGCCGGTTCGCTCTCTCTCTACTCTGCCACGACACTTGCCAGCCGCCCTGCCTCCCATAGCCTGCTCTTCGCCCTGGGCTTGGGATTGATCGCCTACCTGTTTACCCGCGATATCGGTGACGGCTACCTGCTCTTCGCCGTCCTGACCTCGCACGTCCTGCGCGACGCCTCTGTTGGCGGGAGTGCGCCATTCCTCTGGCCTTTCTCCTTTGACCATTTGCCGCTCCCGGTATACTATGTCTCGCAGCTCAACTTGTTCTGCATTGCCCAGATACTGGCCTGGATGCCCGGCAGAGCGGTGCACACCAGATCCGGGAGGATGGTGGTAAAGCCCAGCGGTTAATGTCCATTCACATCCTCAACTGCGCTGCGATGTCTCCCTGGTTCCCTCGTTGGCGTCTGGGTACCCCTTGCCTACTCGTGGATACCGATCAGGGTCCTATCTTGGTGGATACAGGGCTGGGTCTCCACGATTACGAACGGCCTTCCCGTCTCATGCGCTTTTTCTTTCTCGATTTTGGCATCTCCCGCGATTCAGAAATGACGACCGTCTGCCAGCTGCCACGGCTAGGCTGTTCACCGCAAGGCGTCCGGCATATTGTCCTGACCCACTTGCATTTTGATCATGCCGGCGGCCTGCCAGATTTTCCCCACGCCCAGGTTCACGTTCACAAGCGAGAATACGAGGCAATGTTGCAGCCTCCGATACTGGGTAAACTTACCTACGATCCCATGGACTTTGCCCACAGCCCGCGCTGGACACTCTACGAACAGACGACAAACCAATGGTATGGCTTCGACGCTATCCACCTGCCCTTCATTCCAGAGATATACCTGATCCCCCTCTTCGGGCACACTCCCGGCCACTGTGGAGTGGCAATCCAGGATGGGAACCGATGGCTATTTCAGTGTGCCGACGCCCTGCCGACGAATGCTAGGTTTGACCTGACCCCTGCCTGGCTCAACCGGTTGGTAATCGGTCCACACGTGCCACGTCTGCGCTCATGGTCTGCCGCTCATCCCGAGGTGTGCATCCTGGCTGGACATATGTGGCAATCCTTCTTTGAAACTTATAGAGTAGACAAACCAAAGTTGGACAATTTCACCACATGGATGTCACTCTGAGCTGCCGGAGGCGGCGAAGAGTCCCTGTGGCGACCCTCTTAATCGAGTGTGTCAGGGATTCTTCGGTCGCTTCGCTCCCTCAGAGAATGACATCTCGCCAAGTCAATTGTACGACTTCGGTCTATCTCGTCCATTAGATCGTTCCCGCTTGAAAAAACTCATCCCGGGTGTGTGCTCCGGGATGAGTTTTTTGTTTAAACCCCTTCGGTCGGGGTCTCGGTTGGTGCGGGAGTCGGTGGCTCTTCGGTCGGAGGCGGGGTTGGAGCAGGCGGCTCATCAGTTGGGGCCGGGGTGGGTGTATCGGCTGGCGGGATTGGGGTAGCGGTCGGCTCTTCCGGCTCAGGGGTGAACGTCGCTTCCGGCGTGGGCGGACCGGGAGAGGATGGCTGAGTTGGCTCCGCGGGCTCTTCTTCGGTCAGTTTAAGCGTTGGCTGCGGTGCTCTGTTCGGCACGTACAGTTTCTGTCCGATCGACAGGCGCACCGGCTCTTCCAGGCAATTAGCTATTTTAATCGCCAGGCCGCTGACCCCATATCGTTGTCCAATCGTGCTCAAGGAGTCGCCGGGGCTGACGAAGTAAGGCATCCAGCCTGGAGGCGGGAGGCAGGCGGTCGGGCTGGCCGTGGCGGTGGGCGGCGCCTCGGTCGGGGAGGGCGAGGGTGTGGCGCTCGGCGTGGCAGTCGCCGTCGGCGGAAGCAGGGTGGCCGTGGGAGTCGGAGTGTCCGGCGCAGGCAAGAGAGGGGTCGCCAGGAGGCGATTGGGATCAGGCGTCACCAGCGCTGCCGGAGCCAGGATATCGGGCGGGGCGCTGATCGGCGTCGCCGGCTGCGCCAGCAGGAAAGGGAATACCAGGTAGAGCGAGATGTTGGTCAGGCCGTGAGCCAGGGTTACTCCCAACAATGACCCGTCCCGGCGCGGCACCAGCAACCCGAAGATCATCGCCACGCCGAACACGAACAAGACATCCAGGATCGAGCGATACCCCAGGTGCAGCAGAGCGAACACCCCGGCAATGTAGAACAGCCCGCCGCGCCCCAGGTATTGCAGGGCGGTGGCTTGCATCAAACCGCGGAAGATCAGCTCCTCCAGGAAACCGGTGAAGAATAGCAGGATCAAGGCCGGCACCAGCACCAGTTCCCAGAGAAATTCCGCGACCAGCGGCTGCGGGCGCAAGATCAGATATTCGACGAAACCTAACATGATGCCGAACAATCCGATCAGCAACTGCCAAGGCCAATGGCGCACCTGCAACCCGATCGTCTCCCGGCTCAGCTTCGCCTGGCGAGCAGTCAGGTAGGCGGCGACGAACAGCGGAGTCCCCACCACCAGGTACCAGTAGACGAGCGGGAACTGGACCAGCGGCATGGCCAGGCTGAGCACGCGGATCAACGGCGCCAGAGATAGGGTGAGCAGGAACTTCTGCTGGAAACCGCGCGCCGCCAGGCTGGCGTGCAGCAGGAGCAGCACGAACACCACCCCGTGGGCGATCATCCCGGCGCGTGGCGCAACCAGCATGGTCATGGCCTCAGCCACCGCCAGGTCGAACAGGTAGACCAGGGCCAGCATCCAGGGCGAGGCCAGCAAGGCGGCGGTCGCCAGGCGCGCGCTGCTCCAGCTTTTGGCAAGTAGGCTGTTCAGCTGCGTGAGGTCAGCGTTCATTGATTCAAGGAGGTCTCGATCAGGCTCCTGATCTTTGTCTCATCTGGGATCATGTGACCCTGGCTGTCGAACGTCACCATGTCCGCGCCGACCTGGAGCATGGTGGTGTTCTCCCCGACGGCAGCGATCATGCAGTTCAGGTCGAGCAGCTGGGCCGGGCTCAGGTCGGTGACCACCAGCTGGTAGAACTGGCTGACCAGGGACGGGATGGCGGCAGCATTCTCGGGTTTGGTGATCTCATTCCGCAGGGCGGCTATAACCTGGTTCTGGCGCTTGAAACGCCCCCATTCGTCCGACTCAGGCTGGTTGTTGGGTTTCGTGATGCGGATGTAGTCGAGCGTGCGCTTCCCGGTGAATACCTGGCGACCGGCTTCAAAAACACCTCGTCCTTCTGCACTCCCATCGATCCGTTCCTTGAGGTTCACTTCGATCCCGCCCAGGGTATTCACCAGGCTAACGAAGACCGGCTCGTTAATTATCAGGTAGTGGTCGGGCGTGAATCCAAAGTTGTCCAGCAGGGCCTGGGCGATGACCTGCGTAGCCCGCTGGATGGCTTCCCGTGCGCTGCCAGACGAGGTTGTCTTGACTTGATAGTAAGCCCGGGTCAGGGTGGTGGAGTCGGAACCCGGGATGGCGGAGGTATTCACCCACAGACCCGGGGGGATCGACAGGATGGTCACTGCCTGGCGCTCGAAGTCGATGCGCAGCAGCCGGATGGCATCCGCGCCGCGTCGTTCTCCGGGATTCGGCGAGCTTTCCCCCAATAGGAGTATGGTCATCGCTCCCGATCCGCAGACTGGTTTGGCCTGGACGGTCGGATTAGCGTTGGGGGTAGTGGAAAAGGGAGCGGTCGAAGTGGCCGCGGTCGAAACGACCGTAACCGGGGGTGGGATGCTCGCCGCCTGGGTCTCAGCCCCCGAGGCGGTCTGCGTTCCCGCGGCCGCGGCCGGTGCTGACACTGCCGCTAGCGCTAAGGGCGTCAGCTTCAAGCCGGGTCCCAGCGGGCGGTTGAGAAACAAAACGCCCAAGCCGGCCAGGATCAGTCCGACGACCACCAGGCCGATCACGATCCATAGCAGTTTGTTCTTCATTGTTTATTGATTCAAAGACACCTCGATCAGGCTCCTGATCTCGGCCCCATCCGGGATCGTGTGACCCTGGCTGTCGACCGTCACCATGTCCTGGCTAACCTGTTGCACATTAATATTCCCACCGACAGCTGCGATCATACAGTTAAGGTCCAAGAGCTGGTTCGGGCTCAAGTTGGTGACGACGAGATCGGCAAACTGGCTGATCAGCTGCGGCATAACCGGCAAATTTTCTGGCCGCAGGATCTCGGCGCGCAGGGCGGAGATGACCTGGTTCTGGCGCTCGAAGCGGCCCCACTCATCCGGTTGGAGCTGGTTATTGGGCTGCAAAATGCGTACATAGTCGTTCGCACGCTGGCCGCTGAAGACCTGCGGACCAGATTCAAACAACCCTCTCCCTTCGGCGCGGCCATCCACCCGTGTGGGGACGGTGATCTCGATCCCGCCCAGGGTATCCACCATGCTGGTGAACAATAACTGGCTCAATGTGATGTAATGGTCGGGCTGATAGCCGAAATTGTCCAACAGGGCCTGCGCCGTAGCCTGAGTTCCCTGCACCATTGCGGTACGCTCGCCCTGGCTGGCGGATGCATCCTTGGCGGTGCGATAGGAGTTGGTCAGCGTGGTGGCCGTGACACCCGCCAGGTTTGGCGTGTTCACCCACAGGTCGGGCGGCATGGAGAGGATGGTGACGGCATCGTTATCGAAGTCCACCTTCACCAGGCGAATGGCGTCGGCGCCACGCTCTGGATTTTTCTCCAGCGAGCTCTCGCCGAGCAGCAGAAGAGCCATCTTCCCCGACCCGCCGCAGTCCACTGCGG
>Ga0209751_10006286_pt1 | contig 11028 bp, 10 predicted proteins | sample RifCSP13_1_FD_184019 | JGI IMG/M metagenome (GOLD analysis project Ga0209751, IMG submission 184019) | Soil microbial communities from Rifle, Colorado - Rifle CSP2_sed 13_1 (SPAdes) (version 2) | ecosystem: Environmental > Terrestrial > Deep subsurface > Rock core/Sediment | place: Rifle...
CAGGGTGGTAATTTATCCGTCGGTGTGGAGGTTGAGCGACCCCGCCATGAGTGAAGTCCATTTGGCATATTTGAATCTTGGGTCGAACATCCAGCCTGAGACTAATTTGCCGAAGGCTGTGGAATTGTTATCGCACCACGGAGAAATTACCACCCTGTCAAACGTCTGGGAATCGGAGGCGGTTGGCACGCAGGGACCCAACTACCTGAACGTTTGTCTGTGTTTTCGATCGGAATATTTGGTTTGGGAATTAAAGGATAAGGTCATTCACCCCATTGAAGAATCGCTCGGGCGCAAAAGAAGCCAGGATAAATTCGCCGCGCGCACCATGGACATTGATATCGTGCTGTTTGACGACCAGCCGGTGAACGAGGCGATATGGGAACTTGCCTATATTGTGATTCCGTTGGCGGAAATTCACCCCGGGTATCAAATTCCAGGTTCCGGTAAATCGATCGGCGAAATAGCAACGCGCCTCCGCCGGGAGGTGTGGCTGGAGATGCGTCGGGGTGTATTGGGCTGATCGAAGAGAAGCAGGTTGGAGCTTAAAATTGAAGCGGCTTTGATCCTCTCGAAATATTTTCCAGGAATTCCTGTCTCGTCGCCAGGCGGGCGCGGAAGGAACCCAGCATGGCGGATGTGGTCATCCGGGCATCGTGTTTCATAACGCCCCGCATCATCGAACACAAGTGCATCGCCTCCACAACCACCGCAACTCCCTGAGGCTCCAGGGTCTCCTGAAGAAAGTCGGCGATCTGTCGGGTCATCCGCTCCTGGATCTGCAATCTGCGCGCGTACATATCCACAATGCGCGGGATTTTCGAAAGACCGATGACTTTGCCTGCGGGAATATATGCCACATGAGCGCGTCCGATGAAAGGCAGCATGTGATGTTCACATAAACTATAAAATTCGATATCACGGACGATGACCATTTCATCGTAATTGATATTGAATAATGCCCCATTGACGATTCTTGCCGGCTCCTCCTTGTAACCGCTCAACAGCTCCGCGTACATGCGCGCGACTCGATCCGGTGTATTTTTCAACCCCTCCCTTTCCGGATCCTCCCCCACTACCTGTAACAATCCACGGATGAGCTTCCTTGCGGCATCCAAATCCATACCGGCGAAACGATCTTCGCTCTCCATTCGTTTTACTCTCCTTCATAATCCAGCTCGACGAAATCTGTCGGGCTGGCAGTCTGTCACAAATTTTTAACCGACCACGGGTTCGATCAAACCATAGGTGCCATTGCGCCTGCGATATAGGACCTGGATCGAGTTCTTCTCTGCATTAAAAAAAACAAAGAAGTTATCGTGTCCCAACAGGCGCATATGCTCGACAGCCTCGTCTTCATTCATGGGCAGCACGATAAACCTTTTGCGTTTTGCGATCAGAGGCAGCAGTTCACCGGTTTCATCAACGGGCAAATCCTCTTCGAGTGCCTCGGCCGCCGAACGGCCATCGCCTCTCCCGTGGTGATGTTTACCCTTATACCGGTCGACCTGCCTCTGCATTTTTTCAAGGGCGGCATCAAACGCAGCATGCAATTCATCCGACCGTTCCTCCGTCCGCAGAATAAATCCCTTGCCCCGGACGGTAATCTGCGCCGCCTGTCGATCATTTGCATTCCGTGCCGATTTTTCGTGAGATAACTCCACGAATATTTCATCAATTTCCTGAAGATACCGTTCAAGTTTGGCGGTTTTTTTCTCTATGTACTCACGGGTATTCTCCGTCAACCGCATGTTTCGAGCCTGGACTTCAGTTCTGTTCGCCATGGTCATACCTCCTGAAAAGGATATCAACCATCCAAAACGGATGGTTGTCAAACGCGATTCAGATCATGATGTGAAAGTGCACGCGCGATCGTCAACGCAAAAACTTCAGCCGCTCCCGCGGAAAGCAACACCTCACTAGCGGAGGAAATCGTGGATCCCGTGGTGGCGACATCGTCCATCAACAGGATTTTCCTTCGATTCACAGCCTTCGGGTCAGCCTGGTAGGCACGCCTGACATTTTCCCTCCTTTCGGAAATCGATAAACCAACCTGGGAGCGCGTCTCACGAGTTTTCCACAATGCACGCGGGGAATAAGCCATGCCAAGTTCATAAGCAAGAGGTTTCGCAACCAGTCCAACTTGATTATATCCCCTCTCTTGATAACGTCTTTTACCCAACGGAATTGGAATCAGTAGATCGGGATGCCAATCAAGTTTCTGCACAAAATCCGCCATTTGAATTGCGAGCGAATCACCCAAGCCGATGTTTCGCCGATATTTCAATGTATGAAGTGCGTTCTGAACAGGGGAATCAAAAACCGCCCAGGAGCGCATCATACGATACGCAGGCGGTTTTGAGTCACACTTTTCACACAAATCCAATCCACTTGTCGGGATTCCACAAGTTCTGCAAAAAGGCTCTTTAATTCGCGGAATTCGTCCTTGACAATTCAGACACCAGCGCGAACCGGTTTTTCCGCACCCAGCGCACACAGGCGGAAAAAGCACATCCAACCCGGTCCATGTCAACCGATATAAGCGATACGACCAGGGTATTATTCTCACAGAAAATTACTTAAATTTTATAATGCATTCGCAATCTGCAGGGCTGCAGGTGTCAGGATAATGATCATGATCGATGGGAAAATCAATAACGCCATTGGGATGATCATCTTGACCGGTGCCTTGTGCGCCTGTTCCTCGGCGTATTGACGGCGTTTCACTCGCATCTGGTCCGATTGAATGCGCAAAACTTTAGCCATACTCACACCCAGTTGTTCACTTTGAATAATCGCCGCGACAAAACTGGTCATCTCGGGGAGTCCCAGCCGGTCGGACATATCCTTTAATGCATCCCGACGAACCTTTCCAAGCTGGACTTCCCGAATGGTTCTAGCAAATGCGAGCGACAATTCGTTTTCCCACTTATCGCTCACCTTTGACATTGCCGCATCGAAACCAAGGCCGGCCTCAACACAGATTGTAAGAAGGTCAATGGCGTCCGGCATGGCTTTACGCACTTCAGATTGACGTCTTGTAATCCGACTGGTAAGCAGGAGATGAGGAAGAAAAAATCCAAAAAAAGCAGCTCCACCAATGTACAAAAAATTGTTGCTCGAATTCGAAGGTGGAGAAATTAACACAACGGCAACCAAAAAGCCGCCCAAAACAACAGCAAGAATAAACCGGATCGCAAGAAACGTGGGAGCATCAACCGGCCAGGGGTTTCCAGCCAATTCAAGCCGCCGGGCAGTCTCCTGAATTGCCTTTTGTGGTGTGAACCGCGCCGAAATTTCCCCCAAACGCCGAATAACAGGAATAATCACACGTTCACTAAAGGGTTGGGACAGTTCAATCTCTTCCAGAGAGACCACGTCACCTCGCTGGATAAATTCCGCAAGCCTTGCCTGCAACGGATCATCTTCCTCACCGGAGGCGGAATTTTGCCGAAGACTAATTACCACGACAGCGACTGCTGCAATCAGGACTACGATACCAAAAATAATTAAGCCCATACTACACCTCGATATCCGCAATCTTCATCATCACAAAGTAGCCGGAGGCAATCATTGCGACAATAGTTACGACTGCGATGATGCCGCACATTGGTTGAGGCAGATTTGCACTGTCATCAAAAAAACTTCCAATATATTCGGGGCTGACAAACCAGAGCGCAAGGCTTAGGAACACTGGAATCAGTGATAATACCGTTCCCGATGTTCGGACGGAGGCTGTCATGACCCGGATTTCGCCTTTGATTCGCACGCGCTCACGAATCGTAAAGGAGATCGTATCAAGGATTTCAGAAAGGTTTCCACCCACTTCTCTTTGAACATTGATCGCGGTAACAACAAAATCCAAGTCATCGCTGGGAATTCTGCGGAGCAGGTTATCCAGCGCCTTCTCCATGGGTATGCCTATCTGCATCTCCTGAACAAGACGGCGAAACTCATCCGAAATCGGTGAGGGCAATTCTCGGCTAACCGCCTCCATCGCCTGCATGACTGAATACCCGGCCCGAAGACCATTAACCATCAAGTTCAACATGTCCGATAACTGGTCGTTGAATTTGGTCAGGCGAACTGCCTGTTGCCGTTTAACGTAAAACCGCGGAATGAAAAAGCCAATAATCGCTCCGATGACCGCTGAAACCCAAATTGGCTGCAACAACCAGGCGAGAAACCCTGTCAAAATCGTGGCCATGAAAACCAATGCATAATATTCTGCCACTTTTAATTTAAGATCCGCCCTGGCAAGTTCCCGTGCAACTCTATCCCCGCGCGATGAACCGGATACCCGTCGGTTCAGCCATTCGGTAAGAACCGACCTGCCCGATTCACCTTGCCCACCCTCCTTCCTTTCGTCTTCGAGGTAACGGCCAAGACGATCTTCGACCAGGGAGCGCTCGCTGGAAACAGCAACAACCGCCCCTATGATCAAGAGAACGAGAAGCAAGACACCACCGCCTAACAGGATAATCGGATTCATCGTAATTTACCTTCTTGATACCAATTAATAACGCCGCCTCTCACCAATTCCAAAGATAGACGGGGGCAGATTGATGCCGGCCGCTTCTATTTTATCCATAAACTTTGGTCTCAAGCCGGTAGGCCTGAGCCGCCCAATGACCTGGCCGTTTTCAATGCCAGATTGTTCAAAAACAAAAATATCCGTCATGGTGATTACTTCACCTTCCATGCCGCTCACTTCTGTAATATTTGTCACCTTGCGTGTCCCATCTCTCATTCGCTCCTGGTGGCAGATTACATCAACAGCGGAGGAGATCTGTTCGCGAATTGCCTTTGCGGGCAAATCCATGCCCGCCATTAATGTCATCGTTTCCAAGCGGGACACTGTATCGCGCGGGCTGTTGGAGTGAAGGGTTGTCATTGACCCATCATGACCTGTATTCATCGCCTGCAGCATATCCAGTGCAGCCTCATCACGAATTTCACCCACAACAATTCGCTCCGGGCGCATACGAAGTGCATTAATGACCAATTGCCGAATGGTAATTTCACCACGTCCTTCAATATTGGGCGGCCGGGATTCGAGGGTGACAACATGCTCCTGACGCAACTGCAATTCCGCCGCGTTTTCGATCGTGATAATTCGTTCATCTGACGGAATAAAACTGGAAAGAATGTTCAACAAGGTTGTCTTTCCTGAACCGGTGCCCCCCGAGATAACCACATTCAATCTCGCTTCCACGCAGGCCTTCATGAACTGTACTGCTTCCGGCGTCACAGAACCAAATTGAATTAATTGATCAACAGTGATGGGATTTCGCGAGAACTTACGAATCGTCAGAACAGGTCCCACCAGGGAGATTGGCGGAATTACAGCATTGACACGCGAACCATCAGGGAGGCGCGCATCCACATAGGGACTCGATTCATCGATGCGGCGTCCAAGAGGAGCCACGATACGATCAATGATTCGCATAACGTGATCATTATTTTCAAACGTGACCGGCACCCGATGGACTTTGCCCTTACGTTCAATGTATATATTTTTCGCACCATTCACCATTATTTCCGTGATCGTATCGTCTTCCAGCAAGGGCTGGAGGGGTCCAAAGCCAAGGATTTCAGCAGCAATTTGCTCAAATAAACGGGCCCGCTCAGGACGCGACAAGACGATATTCTCTTCCGCAAGAATTTGCTCGAACAGGTCTTGTATAGTCCGTCGGACATCATCCGTCCTGGATATATCCATGGAAGGATCCAACTCCGAAAGCAGTTTATTTTGAACCCGGGTCTTCAAGTCAAAATAGGATCCTGCTTGCGGGGAGGTAATTGGGGCATTAACTCTCCTGGCCTGCAAGGAGGACAGGCGGGAACCCTCGCCACCCGAATTATCAGGTGGTTGCCCGCCGGAGGAAGAACCTCCCTGACCTTGTTCAATTCGTTTTAAAAGTGACATTTTTCACCTGCTACCAAATAATCTTTACCTTCTGACCAACCGATCCGCTTCACTCCTGGAATCGACGGCAGTCACCCGTGCGCGGACACTTTCAGCCAGGGAAAATATTCCACGCGCTGATGGATGATTCCTGCCATCCAACACAAAAGGCACACCGCGGTTTACGGCCTTTGTAACCACTTGATCGTCCAACGGGATGACCAAGGCGACTTCCTGTTTCAAATTTTCAGCAACCCGTTCGGGTGTTATATTAATTCGTTTATCAAAACGGTTCATCACAAAAAGGATACGCTCTCTATCAATTCCAAGGGTTTGCGAGAGATCAAGAAACAACCGGCAGCTTTTGATCGCAGGGATGTCCTGTGTTGTAACCAATACGATTAAGTCACTCACATCAATCGCAGCCAGGGTTGCATCCGTCAGATATGTGGACGTGTCAACGATCACATATGAATATAGGTAACGCAAATATTCCAAAACCTTTACAAATTGCGCGCTGGTGACTTTCTCGGCGTATTCGGGCCTGCTGGGGGCTGCAAGGATATGCAACCCACTAGCGGCATGTTTAACCATTACTTCCTCGACAATTTCAGGATCAAGTTCCTCCGCCCGCGGAGCAAGATCTGCAATTGTATTCTTGCCTTGCTCGTTTACGAAGACTGCGACGTCCCCAAATTGAAGATTACCATCCACCAATACAACCCGTGTGTCTTCATTGTTCAAAGTGATTGCAAGATTAACTGCCAAGGTGGTACATCCAGCTCCCCCTTTCGGGCTGTAGACTGTGACAATTTTACCCTTCACTGCTCCTAAACCAAATGAGACTCCACCAACACCACCGAGCGCAGGTGTCGCTGCCAGAACCTGCACGTTTTTAGTGCGTTCAGTCTGCGCCATCGCCCCTGCGCGACGGATGGCGGAGATCAATTCATCCCCCATGGGTGGTTTTGTGAGAAAATCACGCGCCCCCACCAACATGGCTTTGCGCATGTAATTTTGATCATTCTGCACAGAAAGAATAACAACCTGAACAGAGGGCTGCTTTGTGCGAATTAATTCAGTCGCTGTTATCCCATCCATATCAGGCATGTTGATATCCATTAAAACCACGTCCGGATTCAACTCCTGAGATAGCTGAATGGCTTCCTTACCTGTACGTGCGACGCCGACAACATCCACATCAGATTCGAATTGAAGGAGCTTCCGAACATTTTCCCTTGTTTCGGAAACATCATCAACAACCATCACTCGAATTTTCTCACCCGAAGACATAATGGGATTTTCCTCGCAAGCACCAGTCTGCAATCACGCTATTGCTGGGGTTGAGTAGAAATGATGTCATTTGGCAAATTCGGCGGAAACAGGATGTCAATGCGTGGTTGTGTGCCGTAGGGTAATTTTGATGGAAGGGAAATGTTGTATTGAGTTAATAGACTTGTAAGAGTAGCCGCCTGCGCATCGAAACGAGACGAGTCATTGAAGCGTTAATGACAACAAGGCACCGCTATGCACGAAATAATTCAATGAGATGGAATCCTGAGGATTCACCATCAACGTGATTATGTCAGGAGCAGCCTGCTGTTGCGCCTGAGCGGGCGATGGAGTTACATTGGGATCCACGGAAGGCGCCTGTAACGCAAAATTCCCAAGCTTCATAACGACGATATCCTGTAATATCATCTGGCATACCAACCGCGGCCGTTGCGCTTCTGATGGAACGGCATAGAAGGGTTGTTGCAGCGTGGGATCGAGCTCAACCCTGCCCTGGCGCGAGGAGTCTAAGCCTGAAACTGCCGATACGGATAGGATCGGCAATGTCTCGGGTAAAAACCCTGTACCCGTCAGGACGGATGTGAAATTGGGGAGTACACTTTGGAAGCCGGGGTCGATGTCAACGAAAATCATACAGGCATTTACGTTGACGTGTGCACCATCATTAACCCCATACGCAACAGTCGCCAAACGATTCGTGGGGACGGATGCCGCCACCATACCCGAGGGGATTTGGACAGCCCATGCCGGACCAGAAATCTCAACCGGACCCGATCCAACCATTGACGATGTGATAATGACACCCTGCTCAAGGGAAAACCTTGTCGTTTGCCCTATCAAATTTGTTTCTTCGCCTACCGTGAACTCAACTTCAGCAACATTCTCAGGTGGTATGGCAAGTTTACCGAGCATCTCCTCGGTTATCGTTGTACCCTGTGGAATATTTTGAGCAGCAAAATAGATCTCGGTCAAAGCGGATTCCGTTGGCTGGACCACCTGAGGACTAAATTGTGTTAAGACCACAAAAAGCAGGCCCAATCCAACGACAACAATCAAAACAAGGAAAATAAGCAATCGTCCGCGACGCATAGAGTAAGTCTCCTCTCTCTAATTCTCTGCCCAAGGCAGAATTTTTTAATTATTATACAGTATAAACCCAAATCAATTATGTTAATTTGGTATAAAAAGTGGACTCCGCCATCCCTCAGAGACCTTTTAGCGGCACTTCCATAAGCGGAAAATTGGGCGAACAACATATCGAACGGGGTAAAATCGGGCAAACTGGCAGGAATCGACCTACAGACTTGTTATTTCGGAATTTTAAGAGCAGCACTGAAAACCTACGAATGTGCTGAAACCGCGAAGGAGATTCGTGTACCTTTTCCAATGGCGCTGTCAACCTCAAAGCTTCCACCAAGCATTTCTGCCCTCTCACGAATCAATTTCAGCCCGAGGCTATTCCCATGGAGTACCGATTCTGAATCAAATCCCTTGCCATTATCGTCTACGCTGACTCGGATTCGATCCTCACCCATATCCAACAATACTTTTATTGTTGTAGCCTGACTGTGTCTCGCTGCATTCCCGAGTAACTCCTGAATCGCACGGAAGAGCATGATCTCAAGATAAGGCTCGATCCGTCGCTCATTCCCGGTCACCGTTACATTGACATCAAGACCGGTCTGTTCCTTGAAGGCGTCACCGTACCGGCGAACTGTCGGCACCAGTCCCAAATCATCCAGCATCATTGGGCGTAACTCAAAGATGAAATTTCGCACCTTCTGGAAAGTGCCCATCGCGGAGGATTTCAAATTACTCAACTCATCACGAGCCTGTCCAATATCCACATCCATTAACCGCATGGCAATTTCCGTTTGAAGAATAAAATTGGACAAGGCCTGGGCGGGCCCATCGTGCATTTGCCTCGAAAGGCGCTGTCTTTCAGTTTCCTGGGCATTGACCAACATCTCGACACTTGCAAGCGGACTCTTGACCCCTCCCCCCGATGGGTTTGAAACCGAACCGCTCGCTCCTCCGCGAACTCGTTCAAGAGTTGACTTGAACCGTTCCAGGTGGGATTTTTCACTTTGCAATTTTTCCAATTGCCCACGCATGACAAACAACCGTTGCTGGGCATCCAGTGCAGAATCGTACGACGTTTTAAGTTCCTGTTGAGGAATTTTGTCCAATTGGTTTTGAACTTGTTGTAAATGAGTTGTTATCGCTGCATTACGCTGGGACAGCTTTGCCACCTCCCCCAGGCTCTGCTCGATCATTAAAGTTATTTCCCGAAGAGACTTCGTGGTTTCATCGAGTTCCACTTGAATATCCAACTCGCCAATTGCAGATGGTTCCATCTCGAAGGCCATGATTTACTCCTGAGCTTTCACAGGGGAGGAGTTTTGAAGTTTGACCCACCCGCGTTTCAATGCATATACCACCGCCTGGGTCCGATCTTCAACCCCGAATTTTCGCAAGATGGACGTAACGTGATTTTTAACGGTTTGATGACTAATTCCCAGGAGCCCTGCGATCTCCTTGTTACTCATACCGCGTACGACGCAAGACAACACTTCCATCTCGCGATCAGACAACGGATGAAATGGCGAACCAGGTTCGCTGTAAGAACGTCTCGCACCCTCCATTTGCTCGTCAATCCAATGATCCAATTCCCGGCGGTTAAATACATTCCCAGCCACGGCGTATTTACCGTCTGCAACAGCACGGATTGTCCGGGCAAGAACATCGGGTTCGATATCCTTCGCGCAATAGCCAATTGCACCCGCTAAAATGGCATGGATGGCCTGCTCGACATCATCATAACCCGTCAGGAGAACCACCCGTGTATGAAGATGATCCGTGGTCACCTGGTGAGTTACTTGTTGACCGTTCAACCCGGGCATATTTACATCCAACACCGCAACTTGTGGCTTGAGCGATCGAATCAATTCAATCGCCTCATTCCCATCTGCGGCTTGAGCGATGATCCGGAAATCCTTCTCAAGCGAAAGTGCGTCCACAACCCCCTGGCGAAAGAGCGGGTGATCGTCTGCAATCAGCAGTGTTATTTCATTCATCTCGGACCTTTTCCCTGTAGGATTCTCGGAATTAGTATAGCACAGGTATGACCTGCAAGCAATTTACCCTGTTTACATACACATTTCAATTTCGTATTAGGCTTATCGCCACAGATATACGTGCATATTGTTTTCAAAGTCAATTGGACCGGGCTCCCCACCTCCCACGAAAAGGGAATTTCGTTGTGCAGGAAGATTGGGATAATCATTCAAGAAAACGATCAGGTAATCCGCAGATCTGAAATTTAGATAATCTGCCAACTGCTTTTCATCACGGATGAATGGGATAACTTCCGGTGTGATCAAACCAGCCAGGTCGATGACCGGGTTGGGAACAAAATACCCCAATGCCCCGATATCATGGACTGCCAAAAGCGCATCTGCCGGCACGTTTTGACCCACCCATTTCGCCGTGGCGACCATTTGGCTTTCGATCCAGAAAACATCATAGGCATTTTGGCGTGCACCGATCACACCAAAAAGGAGACACAAGACCCCGGTCAGGCTCCGCCACAGCAGGGAAATTCGATCCGCCTTCAACCCATGAATGGACTCGATCAACCCCAATAATCCCCAAAAATATAGGATCGGTAAAACTGGAATGATATACCTTCCATGCTGGTAGGCGGGCATGCGCATGAAATACATACCGACATAACCAAACGACCAAATAATACCCGCCAATGCCCCCCAGTTTCGCTCCTGCATTGTTCTTTTCATCCAAATCAAAACCCCGGGCAGCAAGACAAT
>Ga0209751_10006287_pt1 | contig 11028 bp, 16 predicted proteins | sample RifCSP13_1_FD_184019 | JGI IMG/M metagenome (GOLD analysis project Ga0209751, IMG submission 184019) | Soil microbial communities from Rifle, Colorado - Rifle CSP2_sed 13_1 (SPAdes) (version 2) | ecosystem: Environmental > Terrestrial > Deep subsurface > Rock core/Sediment | place: Rifle...
CTCAGCCGCTCCATACCTCGGGGGTAAGCCACCAGGCAGGGTGAACATGAAGATAATGGATGTTGTCGTGTAGCAATCCCTCTGTGCTCTGTCGTTGGGTGTGAGGCAGTGACGCCGAACCAGGGACTGCAGAAGACGGCGGGATGATTCGTTTAATGAAGGCTAATGTCTTTGGCATGCCCCGCCGCATAATCGCTAGCACCTGAGCGCCCTCAGCTTTGTCTCTCATCAATGCTGTCGCCCTCCGATTAGGCTGCTCGGGTATCGTCGGGCGGCAGGTGAAGCGGGGCGTTGGGCACTTGCTCCCCAATTGACTGACCGACAAAATGGCTATGAAAACATCTCGCTTTTACCATAGGTAGTGGATATAGAGAAAGGCGCATATCATGAGCGAGCAAGAGAACACGAGACTCGTGCAACAAGTCTACGAGAATTTCAAGAGTGGAGACATTAAAGCTCTACTCAATCTGCTTTCAGATAACATCGAATGGCAATTACCGGAAATAGAGAATGTGCCATTTTCTGGCACACGCCGAGGTCAGGAACAGATGGGGGAGTTCTTCGCGTCGCTAGTTGATACTCAAGACGTTCAGCATTTTGAACCAAGAGAGTTTATCGCTCATGGTGATAAAGTCGTGGCTCTGGGTCATTATGCTTGGCTTGTTAAATCTACTGGTAGGCAGTTCGGCGGTGACTTTGCGCATGTGTTCACTGTACATGATGGTAGAGTCGTAAGATTCCACGAATACATGGATACTGCTGCTGCCGCTGCGGCTCACCGAAGAGAGCACAGCGCCTATAGTGCCTAACAATGGACGGTCGGGGAGATAGGTAACGCTGGCAGCGGAAAATCAGCCTCCCTGTCATCGACAACTTGCCGCTAGTGCAGTCGTCGCCCGGCCGTTGAAGCGCATCAGCGTTAGGCCAAAGTTTTCGGTGAAAGGATAGCAGCATGAAAGTTGGACTCCTCGGTTCGGGTGATATGGCAAAGACGCTGGGGAGCGGCTTTCTCAAACATGGTCATGACCTCACGATGGGTACTTGCACGCCTGCCAAACTGGCGGACTGGGCGAAGCAGAATCCGAAGGGCCATATCGGAGGCTTCCTCCACAATGACTGGATTCACGCGTTTAAGCTGCTTACCTAAGCTAGCATCCTCTCGAGTAATCTTTTCCCCTTCAGCTTGGATGCTGATCGCGCGCCGCAGCTCAAGCGCGGCGTTCGGCCGCAGTGATAATTCGCGGAGAATAGCATGAAGATCTGGCACAACCTGTTTGACGATTCGTGCCGACGGAAGATTCTGGCACGGCTGCGCGCTCTCAAGCCGGACGCTAATAGGCGCTGGGGCCGGATGAGCGCACCCCAAATGGTCGCCCATCTAACGGACCAGATGCACCACGCCCTGGGGGATGATCCTGTAACAGCAAGGCCAGGTAAGTTAAGATGGCCGCCGGTTCGCTTCGCCTCAATTTACCTGCTCCCCTGGCCCAAAGGCCGCATTCAGGGTCCTCCCGAAGCGTTTACGACTCAGCCGACATCATGGGAGGCGGATATTCGAGAACTCGAACGGCTCCTGGAGCGATTCGCCGCTCGTGATCCGGAAGACAACTGGCCGGACCACGCCCTCTTTGGTCACATGAGTGGGCGTGATTGGGGCGTGTTTGTCCACAAGCACTGCGACCACCACCTGCGGCAGTTCGGTGTCTGATGAATCGTTGTAACGCTTCAAGTGCAGGTAGGCACTCACCGTTTGTTGCGCCGCCTTAGGCGGCCTCCTCTTTCGGATGCCTTCTGTGTTAAGCGATAATGAAATCTGAACTCCTTTTTGCTGCCTCTGCTTTAGCGTTGATGGTAGGTCTTGTTTCAATTGCGCTCTTTATGGAGATGTATGATGTGAAGCCTCAGACTTGGGGGCCTCAAGGCGTTGAGTTTGAACAGTGGCACAGGGCATGGAGCGCCCGTCGAGACTTATACGTTTCAGTCGGAGCCGGCTCGTTCCTGGCTGCGGTGGCTCTTTGCGCAGCGGGCGTGCTTCAACGTAACCGCCGCCTAATAAGCTGGCAGCGGAGTCGCCGGCACGCGGCTTCTTTGGTACGTTGAGTGGGCTCGCCGCTTAAGCCATACGTTGGATTGCTCGTATTGTCTAAGTATCGCTGATTCGCTAGACTAAAGAGCAGACTAAATGGAGGGTTCCTCACCATGACCAATGAAGAAGTCGACCGAAGAATAGCATTCATCATTGAGCAGCAAGCGCAGTTTGCTTCCGATATTCAGCAGTTGCGGGAAGCACAATCGGAATTGCAGGCGACCCAAGCGCAAACGGAGCAGGTGGTAGCCCGGCTTGCCCACGCGACTCTCGAAGGGTTCAAGGATGTCAATGTAAACATCAGCTCGCTCGTTGATTCGCAAATCCGCACTGACGAGAATCTGCGGAATCTGATCGTTGTGGTCGACCGCTACTTCAGCGATGGCCGTAATGGTCGCTAAGAAAAGTCCGGGTCTTGTTCCTCTCAAACGCAATCCAACAAGCAGTGAATGTCTCACGGTCAGGAAGGGAGGCTCGCCCGCTTGCATTGGCGATCGAAGACTGTGGAGTTGTGCTATTTCAGAGGTGCAACCCAATCTCTGATATAGCGCGTCCATAATTGGCGTGGCGGTGTACGCTCTGTATTCTCCGTAGCCTTAGAAGGGAGTGGCGCAAGGCCAGAGCGCCTGACTAGAGAACAGGAGGAGCGAACCAGGAACATGAGAATGATCAAAAAGGCTCTCTTGGTGATTTGCTTGGTACTTGCACTTCCAACGGGGACTCCGGCGCAAGATTCCACGATGGGCGAAACTCCATCCCATCCATGAAAGGCGGGCAAGTTATGCCGAAAGAACTGCTGAAGTCGATGGTGGGCTCCTGGGAGGGCACCTGCCGTACATGGTTTGAACCCGGCAAACTTGCCGACGAGTCAAAGATCTCAGGCAAGATTCGTCCGCTGCTTGACGGACGATTCTTCCGTCACGAGTATGAGGCCACGATTCAAGGGCGACCGCGACATGGGGAGGAAACGATCGCATTTAGTTCGATGACGAAGCGATTTCAAATTTCGTGGGTCGACGACTTCCACATGAATTACGCAATCATGTTTTCAGAAGGCGAAGCAACGCCGCGGGGATTCGTTGTGAAGGGAAAATACGATGTCGCGGCGAATGCCCCACCATGGGGTTGGAAGACTGTCTTTGAAATGATCGACGACGATCATCTCACGATTACGGCATATAACATCACGCCGGACGGGCAGGAAGCGAAGGCCGTGGAGACAAAGTACCAGCGCACGAAACCGTGATTTTGGGAAGCAACGCCCTTCCTGAGATTGCCGTCGTTGGGCCGAACACTTGAATGGTAAAGAACCCGGTCTCAACTAAGACACTGGTTTTCGGCTCTCCGAAGCCGAATGTTCAGTACGTCAAAAGACGAGCGGCCTACGTAGTAATCACCCATGATGGTAAGGTCGCCATGGTCAAGGCTGGGGAAAAACATTTTCTGCCTGGCGGGGGCTCGTTGCCAGGCGAAACCCCCGAAGCGACCGTGGTGCGTGAGGTCCACGAAGAACTTGCCCTGCCTGTGCGACTGCTTCGCACGCTGGGCGGGGCGACTCAATACTTTTACTCAGACGCAGACAACTGTCATTACGAAATGTTCGCTGTATTCTTCGCGGGCGAATTCACGGATAGAGTGAGCACCGGGATTGGTGAGCATCAACTATATTGGCTACCGGCCAAGCAAACCAAGCAAGCCTGTTTCCATGAGTGCCATGCATGGGCAGTCTGCAAATGGATTTTGGATCGGACGTCCGACAGCGGCGACTAACAACCACATGCCTCTGATGCCGGCGTTCTGTGTCCTTTTCTTTTTTGCAGTTGCTTGAGAGGCTTGTGCAAAAAACCAAACCCTCCTTGTGAATGCTGATCGCGCGGCGTAACTTGACGCGCATCAGCGTTAGGCTGCTTTGGTTTCTGCTGTCGTGCTAAAATCGGCCCCACGGAGATCTTATGACCTTCACAGTCGAGTATGAGCAAGAAGACGATGGACGCTGGTTGGCTGAGGTGCTCGAGCTGCCAGGCACCCTAGCCTACGGCCAGACATCAGAAGAGGCTGTCGCCAAGACGCAGGCTCTAGCACTCCGGGTATTAGCGGACCGCCTCGAACATGGAGAGAGTTCTTCTGAATTCCTGGACATCTCTTTTGCCGCAGCATGAGCCAATGGTCCTCGGCAAAGGCTAAGCGTGTTCTCACCGCGCTTGTTCGCATCGGCTGGAGCATTAAGCGAGAAACCGGTTCCCATAAGATTCTCTCCCGGCCAGGTTGGCCCAACTTGGTATTCGCGTTTCACGATCGAGAGGAGATTGGTCCTAAGATGCTGGCTCGTATTGCCAAACACACTGGTCTTAAGCCAGAAGATTTGTAACCTGAATGGTTTTCTTCGTCGCATCCCAATGAGCTGCTCGGCCGGTCGGCTCGAGGAGTGGTAGTCTAATGCGGAAACTGGTTTTATTCGGACTCATCACCATCCCTCTAAGAGTATTGTTGAGATCGAAGGCCCCCACCTTCTCTTGCAGCGTGAGCCCGCAAAGTTGTGCTGAAGCAATAGCTCATTTTCTCAATTGTGCCTTATGATCCAGACAGCAAGCGCCTACAGCGGACTAAATCGCTTGCCGCTGAGGCGGAGCGTTTACGCGCCACTTGCTATGGGATGGCAGAGCATGAAGCCGTTGATTGGAATTACCTTTTGTCTTTGCATGTTGCCTGCGATTACGTACGCCCAAGAACCATCGAATCGTGCTCCACTGATCATGGCACCGGAAAGATTTGATCAATGGGGCGACATTCGCTTGAATGATGAAAATGCACGCCTCGATAAGTTAGCCATCCAAGCAAAAGAATGGCCTTTGAGTATAATTTATCTCTTTATCCATGCGGGTAAAACCGCCTGTGCCGGTGAAGCTAAGGCGCGAGGTATTCGCGCGAAGAATTACTTGGTGCATCAGGGTGTATCGTCTGAGCGAATTGTCTTGACGGATGCGGGATGGAGAAAAGAGGTCAGCGTCCAAGTATGGATCTGGCCTCCTGAACTGGGTAAGCCCAAGATCCCTTCTGAATTCGATCTCGAACTCAGCGCAGTGAAGCTGGAAAGGCACTGCAAGATAAAGTATCGGGGCCGGATGAATCCCTGAGACAATGGCACGCATTACAAGCACTTCCAGCTGACGGCACAATAGCCATGCTTCTCAAGTAGTGGCTTTATTTTCAGCTTGGATGCTATCGCCTTCTACTCTCAGCGGTTATACTCATCCGGTGAGCGGTGACGACTCATCCAAGTACCGGTGGTTGAGGTTTTGAGCCGGGGCGTCAGGATATCCAACTCAATCCTGTTTTCAGGAGCGCCAACCTCTTTATCGCACCGCTCACTTTTTTCGTTGACTACGCTGAGTACTTCACCTAGGCCGCAGCATAACGAGCTTAGGCTGCTGAAAGCGCAACGTTATGCTTGTGGTTGAGTGCTTCAAGATCGTCATGAGAGTGGCGTATATAGTTCTGTTCCTTCATATAGCATCGCTCGCAACGGCCAACTTGGTGTCTGCCCACCGAAGAATCTCTGCGCCAAAGTGCGCACTAGTAGCGGCAGTTGAGAGGTTAAAAACCTCGAAGGCGGTCTTCACTGGTCGTGTGATTGGAATGAAGGAGGCTGAAGGGATTCAGGCAGTAAGATTCAGTGTATCAAAGTCGTGGAAGTACGTTCGTGCGAGCGAAGTAACAGTAACCAACTATGTACACCGTGAGGGCCCCTACTTCCGTCAAGCGAAAAGCTATTTGGTTTATGCTTACCTACGCAAAGGTGCGCTCTCGACAGGCGGATGCTCTGGAACAGTCGAAGTTGAATATGCGAGTAACGACCTTAGCCAGCTTGATAAGTGGCAGGAGCGAAATAAATCTCAACGGCGCTCAAAATCATAAAGGGTGTACCTTTATCCCCAAGATTATTTTTTGCCGATAGAGTTACCAAAAGCGGCAGAGAAAGCACTATTGTCGGCAGCCTAGTATCACCCGGCGGCCCAACAAAAAACGCTTGCACCTACCGGCGCTGGTTCGCAAGGAGCCGCCCCCACGCTCGTGATCTTGTCACTGCGCCACATCTCGCGATAGAGATGCGCAACGGAGGAAGGGCTTTGCTCTACCTAATTATTGAACACTTTAGGAATCAGGATCCTTTGCCTGTATATAGGCGCTTTAGGGATCACGGCCGCCTGGCTCCGGAAGGAGTGCGATACGTATAAAGCTGGGTCGACGAAAAGTTCGAACGTTGCTTCCAACTGATGGAGGCCGAGAGTCGCCAACTTCTCGACGAATGGCTTGAAAATTGGAATGATCTTGTCGAGTTCGAAGTTTACCCTGTCGTTCCCTCTAAGGAGGCTGCAGAAAGAATTTCACCACGGCTCTGAAACCCGGAACAAACGGACTGTTGGGGAACGTATGGGTTTGATATGGCCATCCCCCAGATCGACCAACCGAATCTGCAGAAGTCGCTCCGACTGTGGCCCGGCGTGGCCGCCGTGGTGCTCCAGTGGGTTTTCTGGTTAATCGTCCCCATCGTCGCTCCCGACGCCACCATGGTCGCAATGCTTGGCGCACTCGCTTGCGCGTTGGCTGTCGCCGTTTGGTGGCTGTTCTTCAGCCGAGCGCCCTGGGTCGAGCGCGTGGGCGCCATCGTGCTAATGGTTGTCGCGGTCATCGCGACCAAGCGCGTCGTTCACCCGTCTATTGCGAACGGCATGATGGGGATGTTGTTCCCTATCTACAGCATTCCCGCCCTGAGCCTCGCCCTCGTTGCTTGGGCCGTGGTCAGCCGTCGAATGTCCAACGGTCTTCGGCGCGCGTCGATGGTCGTCGCGATTGCGATGGCGTGTGGAGTGTTCACGCTCCTGCGAACCGGCGGCATCACCGGCGACGTCGATTCGGATTTCCATTGGCGCTGGACCAAGACTCCCGAGGAACGGTTGCTCGCTCAAGCCGGCGACGAACCGACAAATCCCACGTCGGCTCCGGCAGCCGCGGAGACTGCCGAGAAGCGAGTGCCAGATCAATCCGGTAACGGGACGCCCGCAGCCTCTGCAACTTACGAAGGAGCGGAAACGGACTCGAGCTGGCCTGGTTTTCGCGGACCGAAGCGCGACGGCATCATTCGCGGCGCGCGCATTGAGACCGACTGGTCTCGGCAGCCGCCGGTCCCGCTGTGGCGCCGGCCAATCGGACCTGGCTGGTCATCTTTCGCAGTCCGCGGCAATCTCCTCTACACCCAGGAGCAACGCGGCGACAACGAGGTTGTCTCATGTTACAAACTGACCACCGGCGAACCGGTGTGGAAACACCGCAACGCAGCCAGGTTCTGGGAGTCGAACGCCGGCGCCGGTCCCCGCGCCACGCCGACCCTCAGCGGCGACCGCGTCTACACGTTCGGTGCAACGGGAATCGTGAACGCGCTTGATGCCCGCAACGGCTCCGTCGTCTGGTCACGCAATGCCGCGTCCGACACCAAGACGAAGCTGCCCGGTTGGGGTTTCGCGAGCTCGCCGCTTGTAGTTGGCGACGTCGCGATCGTCGCCGCCTCCGGCGTGCTCATCGCCTACGACGTCGTGACCGGCGATCCACGCTGGATCGGCCCGACCGGTGGTGCGGGATACAGTTCGCCACATCTGTCGACGATCGACGGTGTTGCGCAGGTCCTGCTTGTGAACGGAGACGGCGTGATTAGCGTTGCCCCAGTCGATGGCAAGGTACTCTGGAAGCACGCATGGTCGGGCGACAGCATCGTGCAGCCGGCCGTTACGGCAGACGGCGACGTCTTGCTCGGCAGCGGCTCCGGAATCGGCTCCGAAGTCGGCGTGTGCCGCCTCGCGATCGCACACGGGCCTGGCGGATGGACAGCCGAAGAGCGCTGGACATCAACAGGGCTGAAGCCGTACTTCAACGATTTCGTAGTTCATAAGGACCATGCTTTTGGCTTCGACGGCAGCATCCTCGCGTGCATCGATCTCAAGAACGGCGAGCGCAAGTGGAAGGGTGGACGTTATGGCCACGGCCAGCTCGTCTTGTTACCGGATCAGGACTTGTTGCTGGTGGTGTCGGAGGAGGGCCAGGTGGCGCTGGTCAGGGCGACCCCCGACCAGTTCACGGAGCTCGGACGGTTCCCGGCAGTCGAGGGCAAGACCTGGAACCACCCGGTAATCGTCCACGACGTCCTGCTGGTGCGCAACGACCAGGAGATGGTCGCGTTCCGGCTGGCCCTGGCAGAGCGCTGACGATCGTGATACCGAGAGAAACAACGCTTCGCGTCAGCACGCCCGACCGACCATTTCGACGAAGTCGTGCGTTTCTACACCGAGGGCGTGGGCCTGACCGTGCTCGGGTCATTCGAGGATCATGAGGGTTTCGACGGCGTCATGCTCGGCCTGGCCAATGCGCCCTCCCACCTGGAGTTTACTCGCAAACGCGGGCACAGGGCCGGTCGTGCTCCGACCGAGGACAACCTGCTGGTGTTCTATCTTCCCGACAAGCAAGTGTGGCAAGCAGCCGTTGACCAAATGGCGGCCGCCGGCTACCAGGCAGTGACGGCGTACAATCCGTACTGGGACCGCAACGGCCGCACGTATGAAGACCCAGACGGGCTACCGAGTGGTGTTGCAGAATGCGAGCTGGTCGGCATAAGGACTGGATCGTTGGCAACCGTGGGCCTCGGTACTTGACGAGCAGCCTAACAAGCCATCTGAGGCTGACATATTGCTTGCCCCGAAGGCAGCGTTCGAGGGCGACTTACATTTCATTAAGAGGAGGATTACGTGACTACTCGGCACTGGTTGAATAATGCAGCGCTCGCCATCCTGGCGATCGTTTCCGTAACTAGTTTTGGCCACGCACAGCAGGCCACACCGAGCGAGGATCGGAATGCCCGTGTCGAAGCTGTGTGGGGACGAGAGGAGCTGTACTGGCGTCTCGTTCAAGCAGGCGATGTTGACAACTATCGTGCACTTTGGAACGAGGGTTTTCGGGGATGGCCCTGCAAGGCCCAGCACACGGCTACCAAGGCAAACATTGCCGACTGGGTTCGCGACATTCGAGACCAGAAGGTCAAATTGCGTTATTCGCTCACGCGTGAGGGTGCTGCCGACTTCGGTGACATAGTGGTTATCTACTACCAGACGCCCATCATCTATGAGTACCCAGACGGGCGGGTTGTGGACCGTGATCGCGTATTCAAGTTCACACATACGTGGCGGAAGAACGGTAAGACTTGGGAGATCATCGGCGGCATGTGCGGGGAGCTGCCACCGCAGACAAGTCCGTGAGGCGCGGTCCGACCGGGCACTATTGATAAATTCATTGAAATCCTCCCATCAATCTTTAGAAACTTTGTGGTGTTCGCTCGCCGGCGGTAAACAGCAGCGAGGCTATCTGGACAAATGAAGTACGAGCCTATCGAACGAAGAAGCAAGCAGGAGGTTGAGTCAGCAATAGCAAGGAATGATCCTGACGAGCTCTTTCATGCGGTCCTTTCTGCAGCTTTGTATTCCGATGATCGCGACTGGTCCGAATCCATCTGTTTGCGCCTGAGTAAGCATGAACAGTTTAATGTCCGAGGCAATGCAATTCTTGGGTTTGGGCACATCGCTCGTATTCATGGGTTGCTGAACGAGAACAAAGTGAAGCCGGTGATCGAAGCAGCATTGAGTGATCCAAGCCATTACGTGCGAGGTCAGGCTGCGGCTGCAGCCGCTGACGTTGAGTTCATTTTGAAATGGGAAATTAACCGGAGCTGATTGTCACAGCGACGCCGCATCGGAAAAAGCTAATGCAGCGGACTGCCGGTACGCGGCTTCTCTGGCGAGTGCGTTTGAGAGTTGCTGAAGCGGCAGACGTTAGATTGCATCTCCGAAGTCGATAGTCGGTTGAAAGTAAGGATCCATAAAATTAGGCCGGCTGTAAGGCGCTTTTGCTTCTGTCTATCTTTGTACTGAAGCCGTTTCCGACATCGGCCCGTGCAGGACAGGATTGTCTCAGTTACGAGCCAGACTCGGTAACCCTCAATACTCCAACGGAGGAGATTTACTGGTCCTCCAAATTACGAGAGCCTTGCTAAAGGGGATCTGCTTGAGCGGATGTGGGTGCTTCGTCTGGCTCAGCCGATCTGTGTCACCTCCAACGGCGAGTGGAAAGAAGAGCAAAATATTTCGGAGTTGCAACTCGTATTGCCAAAGGCAGGGAAACAGTACGCTACCTGCGGCTTTGATCCTGCACCGGCGATGGTCGCCTCGGCCCGCGAGCGGTTTCCAGCCATTACCTTCGAAGAGCTTAACTCCCCAAGTCTTCCTCTTGCAGAAGCTTCAGAGGACGCGACCTTATTGTTCAGCGTTCTGACTTGCGTGCCGACGGACGATGGTCAGCGAACCATCGTTGAAGAGGTCGATCGCGTCTTACGGCCCGGAGGGCTTTTCTACATCAGCGACCTCTGGCTGCAAACAGACGAGCGAAATACAGAGCGATATATTCGCGACCAGCCGAAGTATGGAATATATGGCGCGTTTGATCTGCCAGAAGGAGTCACTGTTCGGCATCACGATCCTCGTTGGATCGAGTCGCTGACGCGGGACTTTAACACGCTTGCGCTTGACCAGATTGATGTGGTTACCATGAATGGTCACCCTGCGAAAGGCTTTCAGTGGTTTGGAGTCAAATCCAACAGGATACAAGCAATCAGCTTAGGAGGGGTAGGGACAGTGACCAGCGTGCAGCTAAATCACACGATCGTTTGGTGCCGAGATAAAGAGAAATCGGCAGCGTCCCTCATCGAACTCTTGGGGCTGCCGGCTCCTATTCCGTTTGGCCCAATGCTCGTCGTCAAGTTCAACAACAGTGTTTCGCTCGACTTCTACGAGAGCGACGACGACATATCCTCGCAGCACTACGCGTTTCTCGTCAGCGAAGACGAA
>Ga0209751_10006288_pt1 | contig 11025 bp, 5 predicted proteins | sample RifCSP13_1_FD_184019 | JGI IMG/M metagenome (GOLD analysis project Ga0209751, IMG submission 184019) | Soil microbial communities from Rifle, Colorado - Rifle CSP2_sed 13_1 (SPAdes) (version 2) | ecosystem: Environmental > Terrestrial > Deep subsurface > Rock core/Sediment | place: Rifle...
TGCTTCCACAATAGCAAATCTCCCACTTTTAGCCTCACATTTCTTTCATTAAGCCGTAATTGTTAATTAGAAAAAGAGGCCTCTCCGTACGAGAAAGCCTCTTTTTTGATCTGAATAATCTAAAACAGTTTAGTGTCTATTAGGTATTAGCTATAAATTCACACTCAACCTCATACTCTGTAGAAATCATTGGAGACCAACCATCGCCACTGCCGGGGATAAGCTGTAAGACAAAGTCTTGAGAAACAGTGATATCCTCGTCCTCCCCATCAACATCAAAGAAATTATCATCAAGTTTCCATGTTTTTACATTGCCTTTCACTGTACCACTCAAAACATCAGAGTTTGATATAAGGCTCAGTTGACTGCCAAGAACATCAGTAATTCCACGATCGCTGCTATCTTGAACACCAGCAATGACGGCCATTTCAGCATTTTGCAAATCAGAATCATTTTCATCGATTACAAGCTTTTCGCGAGTCACATCGATCTCCATTCTTCGTGGAGAACCGAGCTGTTCTGATGAGGATGCTTCGAAGGAGACCTCAACTGGAGGAATATCAAGATCTTCTGATGAATCGCCTTGAACACGAAGGATAACAGTTCCTGACGTACCAATATCATCATCAGCATCATAGGTACCGACGTAAACACCCGTCATATTACCGATTTCTTGAGGATCGCTGAGATTTCCGGAAGGTCCTTGGATACGACTTAACTCCAGATCAAGATCACCAATTGGCTCACCATCAAGATTAGAAACTTTCACAACAATGGCCTGCTTTTCACCATCAGCAAGATCAGGAGATCCTGCATACGCCTGCACAATAACCTTATCATTCTCATCAACCTCCATCTCTGTTCGATCACGAATGCTCTTACTGGTCATCGACGTTGTGAGACCCTCGTAAAGATCCTCATCAGTAGTGTCTGTAGGGCTTGTCGTTGTGGTTGGTACATCGCCAGACCAAGGAATAATCCCTGATACAGCATCACTGTCATCTGGATTTGGCTCAATAGAGACCATAACACTGTTTACCGTGAGCAGGTCCACTGGTAGAGCACCACTCTTGAACAACATTCTACCGCCACTTCCATGGAAAGTGCCTGCGGTACTATTCATATCGCGACCAGTATCTTCATTTTCTATGACATACCAAGCTTCATATACCCAGCCGATAGTCTGTATATTAGGCAAATTGGGAAAATCAATATTAAGAATATTGTTACTCGTTCCAGTGGCAGTAACATATGCACGAGCATTACTACTGATAAATCCAGTAGCAAAATCCAAATCAAATATGTCGTCTGAGTGTTCTACAGACCCCTTCACTACCATCGTGTTACCGGGAGTAGCGTTCGAGTCGCCGTTTGGCTCAATACTAATCGCCATTTCAGTAGCATCCTCAAAAGCAACCGGGAAATTAAAATTGGCACTGATGGTTATGCCGCGATTATCGACAAGCTGATCTCCATCTCGGACATTGAAGCGTCCAGCAGAATGCATGCCAGAAGAATCCTTGACCCATAATTCATACATAAATCCGCCAACAAGACGAGGGAAATGCTCTACAGTGAGTTCAAGTCTCGTTTGAGTGGCGTTTGGCTCAACATGCGCACGAGGTAAAGCCGGATTGAATGTCAAAGGAAATTCTTTCTTGATTACACCCACTGGTGGCGTACGAGGCGGCAAAGTACCCGCTTTGAACATGAGGACTCTACTCACGATCTTCGCCATTTGTTCACGCGTCACATAGTCATTGACGCCAAATGTAAATGCATTATAGCCACTGATAACATTGTCATTGTAAAGCGTCTCAACAAAGACATAAAAAGTCTGTGATGTTCCAACATCACTAAAATGAGGACCACCAGCTGTATTGGTAGCTAAACTAAAAGCTCCAACCACCATCTTGCTAAATTCTCCTCGAGTCACGAAATTGTCAGGCTTATATGTACCGTCAGGATAACCATTTACTGTACCATTATTTACCAGCGTCATCACAAAATCATAAAATGTACTACCGATACCGACATCCGGGAAGCGCTGTCCACCAGTTGTATTGATAGGCAAGTTGGCTGCACGGACCAAGACTTTTGCCAATTCCCCACGAGTCAGGTTTCGTTTTGGATAAAATAAACCATTAGTACCTGACACTACTCCTTTTGCTTCCAGATCAAGCACATATGAAGCAAATTCTCCTCCTGAAACATCAGTGAAAGCTGCCTGGGCAAAAGGCGCTACAAAGAGAGAGGTAATAAGAGTGAGTGTAAGTAAACGTGCCCAAACCCGTAAGGTCACCATAGGAAAATGATGTTAAAAATTCTTGGTCATTGTAGGACAGAAAGAAATTTTTTGGCAGTAAGACGCCACAAAGCAACTTTACAAGTCCGACCGACATATTTAAATACGCTTATATGTAGCAGTATGTTACAGAAAAAAGTGAATAGGATGAGGTATAGGAAATAGGGCTTCTGTTTTTTTCTTTCTAAAAATAACAAAAAAGAAACCCTATTCACTTCTCCTTATCCTATCCACTATTTTATCTTTATCTTATAGTTCCTGTGATTGTAGTTTCCGGCCTGGATGCAACGTTTTCAATTCTCACAGTGATTTCAATAATTGACCCACTTGAGCCACTACTTGCTGTATATTCGCCGATATACACAGCGCTGCCGGCTGGTGTTTCCACAGGCTGTGTGGTCACAGTTCCAGACCCCCTGGTAACTTCAGCCGAGATCTCAAGTCCCGTGACCGGATCTCCGTCATTGTCTTGTGGGGTAACAATAATTTGCGCTGTATTGCCTCGAGAAATTGTGGAAGGAATGAGCCGTGCTAAACTAATGCTTGGTGTAGAAATCTGCGCACTTTGCTTGTTACGAAGATATTCATTGATATCGGTTCGATATGCACTTCCTAGCATCACCAATATTTGAATATTGACGGTACTTGGTCCAGACTGCGGTGAAGCCTTGAATATGACTTGATAGAGTCCATTGCCAATTTCAGTACTGCCAATAATGCTGACATTGCCATCAAGAACGGAAACATAATAATTATTGTTGTAGACCATACCTGTTTGCAATCTATTGTTGTTTCGGATCACAAATAACAGACTTCCAGTCTCTCCGGGACTCAGTGTCAAAGGTGACACATCGACGATCTCAACTACATTTTGTGTAATTGCCACACTTGTAGGCAGTGACGTCGGTGTAGGTGTGGAAGTTTTTATGGGATGCCAAAATTCTTTGGCCAAAAGAAGTATCTTTGCCGCTTCAGCTCTTGTTAGAGTATCATTAGGAGCAAATTCAGTAAGTGTTCTTCCCTTGATAATTCCCGAATAATAGAAAAAATTCACCAAGGCATTGTCTGATCCTGTCTGTAAATCACTAAAAAGAGGCGTCTGACTTTCTTCTTGCCACAATAGTCCCCACTCTCTTGCAAGCATTTTCAGTGCCTCCAAACGCATTATGGGACGATCTGAATACATGGTCACGCTTGGATCAGTCCGTACCACTCTCAGCACCAATAGCGCCCATTCTTTTTCAGATATTTCCCTATTTGGCCGAAACGTCCCATCGCCATAACCTTTGATAATCCCTTGGTCAGTCAAAGTCTGCACTGCATTTTTCAGATCAGCAGACACCCCACCCAAGTCAGAAAATGTTATTGCCTGCACCGTTGAAGAGAAAGTAAGCAAAGCTACCAAAGACCCAAGGAGTGTTTTTTTCATAAATGATTACCTAAGGACATACTTAGCATGTCATCTCGAGCATACACTGTCACACCGAGCCTCGTCGAGGTATCTCAATGCTATACTCAGTATTTAGTAATTGGTAATTGATAATTTTTAATTGTTAATTTTTGCAATTAAAAAAGCCCCCCATCTTTCACCATACGAAGCTCGCCGGTAAGGACGAGCGTAGTATGGCCAGATAAAGGAGGCTTTCTTGTAACACGAGATAATCAACTCACATGAGACTAACAATTAGTCTACAGGGAGAGTCAAACTATCTGTAACACGACTATTCACACCTTCAACAGTAACTTGGAATTCTACTGTGTCTTCAGGAACAGCAGAAGCGACGTATGAAGTAGCAAAGACGCCATCAAGAGTGTCTTGGATGAATTCGCTAATTCCACCATCAGGAGTTACTTCATTGATACCCGTAGCATTTGAACCATTGTCAGACAATTGTCCACTACCATCGAGAATTTCAATGAGAATATTGTCATCTTCATCAGGGATTGCGCCCATATCAAATGTAATTGGATCTCCATCATCATCGCGAACGATAACAGTAAGAGGGATTACATTAGATGAAGTAACGTGTTGAGGCCAAGCATCGAATTCAACGGTTGGATCAGTGACCTCAAAAGAAGCTTCATCCTCTGGGTTCGTAGCCTGATTGAGACTGACCTGTAAAGTTACATCTCCAGGGACAACCTCACTATCCAACTCTACATTCCAGAGATAGAGACCGGTACCAAGCACATGCCCGGTAACACCTGGATCACTCAAGAGGTCAGTAGCAGGTGGAACAGGAACAGGACAACCAGTAGCAGGAACTACAGGGAAGTCGTCGTCAGTAGAGTCTATATCACCGACATCCGGACCAGAACGAGTGATCACAAAGTCTGTGAAATCATTCGTTGGGAAAGCACCAACTCTACAACCATTGAGACCCATGACAGGATCATCATTCCAGTCACTGACGAAGACAATAAATGTATTCAACCAATCTGGCATCACATCCTCTGCATTGAACTCAGCTTCAACTGAATTAGGAACAATGTTGAATTGTACTAAGTCAAATTGATTAGCACCGCCACCGAGACCAAAACTGTCTATTCTCACCTCACCACGATCAGCGCGATCCTTCGCACGAGTGACAAAGAAGTAAGCGCCACCGCCGATATTGTTGAGAATATAAGCATTGTCCGAAGCATCTACACCAACAGCACGTGCAAGAATAAAGACATTCTCACTTGCTGTCGGATGTACACGTAGTGCACCTACTGTTCCAACATCAAGAGCATTATCATTCATCGTTGCCGCATCAGCAGCAATTGGAGAGAAGCCGTTTCTATCAGAACTACAACCACTTTCCTCTTCATCTGTGCCAGTGGGCTCACCATTATCAGCACCACCCGGGGAAGCATCAGTATCATCGAAACAAGGAACACCAAAACCATCTTGATCTTGAGCGAAGACTACGACAGGAACATCTTGATTGACACCAATTTCTTGAGTCAAAGGATGAACTTCCAGCTGATCAACATCAGAAGGATTATCGCTAGCAGAAACCACAAGATCAATTTGATCTTGAGGTTGATCAGAACGAGAAATATCTGTCACACGCAAAGCCTGCGTCTGATCTCTTTCTGCCGATGGAGGAGCAAATAACATTGCTACATACCAACCAGAATCTGTTGTGGTACTAGCAGTCGCTCCACAAGTAGTGAACCACTCCTCAATAGCTACTTCACCCAACCCTGCACCAGCACCACCCAAATCAAGCAATAGATTTGGGAAACCGGGCGCAGGTACCGGAGGTCCAGAATCACCGCCGTCGTAACAAATATGATCCATCCGTACGAAAGTAGAAGAAGCATCTGTAGCATCAAAAGACCCACCATCATACGTATCCAATGTTCCATCTCCACCTTCGATTTGGAGACGCAATTCTTCACCGGTCACCGGCTTGTTTCCATCAAGCACACGAGCAAAGATAGCAGATACTTGCCCCTCTGCTACTTCACGACTAGACACAAACAATTCAACCTCTGGCGCATGTACCCCGACAGTAAATCGTACTGCAGGGCGACCAATAGCATCGATATCTCGACATTCAACTTCGAGAGTACCTTCATTGGCACCGGCAATGACATTCAGAACATACAAACCAGCTGAACCATCAATATAATCAGCAACCTCCGGACCAGCAGATGGCGTACCATCTTGTCCTTCTAAGAGAGCTGAAGTTGTTGGTCCTCCTACAAAACGACACTCGATCTCATCCATAAAGAAAGGTCCAAATGGGAAGAGAGAATCACTTGTAAGGAAAGGCTCATTGTGCTCGTCCAAAGTCTTGATCAATACCGGAGCAATATTCTGTGAAGTTGCAGCATCACCAGAAGTTGGTGCAGCTGAAATCTGTGTAGAATTACGAGTCAAAATATCATTATCGTACACTTTTGCCTCGAGACGAACCAAGTCAATTGTAAGTGTTGCCTCAGTAATAAGAGATGGACTTACGTCAAGGTTAGTGACCTGAATTACTACATCACCAGCATTTTGATCAGTCAAAATCTGTACATACACGACATAGCGACCATTGACACACTCAGGATCGTCACCCGGCACCAACAAAGAACGCGTTGGAGTACCAACGAAAAATGTACCAGGAACCGGTGGAGAACTACCTGCATCAACATTATTACCTTCTACAAGATTAGCATTTCCTTCTTTGATATTGAAAAGCAACTCATCACCACAAGTAGGGTCACCTTCATCGTCATACATGAAAGCTTCTACAGTAGCAAAGCCATTCACTGGCCAAACAGTATGAGGACCAACTGGGGCAATATTTGCACCAGTAGGACGAACCTCACGAGAAGCAACGATATGGTCATCAGTGATACGAATACTCAATTCACCAATACCAGATATCTGGCTTGATCCAAATCCGTTTCTTATTCCAGGCGCGCTAGAAGTAAATTCTACTTTTGTCATACCGGTAAAGTCTTTGGTCTTACAGTTTACTGTTGCCATTCCCTCTGTCGTACTCGAAATCAAACTAATTTGCGCACGTCCTTTATCTGAAGAAACTGACTTAGTGCTCGATGCAGGTTCACTGCTTCCAACGACACGAAGTGTTCCAAGGTCAGTAGTAAAGGTAAATGGATCGGTCCAATCACCTACACGGTTACCGTTTCGGTCTACGACCGTACACGTAATGGTAGATGTTGAAGTGCCATCATTCTTGATCTTTGGATCTGATGATTCTACCAAAATCTGCGCAGGTACTCCTACAGAAAGAGGTTTACCTTCACGACATACTTTCAGCATATTAGAAACCACCTTTGCCATTTGATCACGACGCATCGGATCCATTGGTCCAAAGCGGCTATTTCCATAACCGTTTACGATACCAAGATTGTATGCAGTTTGAATAAAGTCATAGAACTCTGAACTTGCAGACACATCATCAAATGATGGGCCACCAGTTAAGTCCATGACAAACACATCTGGCTTGATCTTGCGGCAACCATTGATAGCCATTTTCATAGCCTCTTGGCGAAGCACGCTTGCATCAACACCAAACAAACCTTGCATTCCTTCTGCAGGTGCACGGCGTCCTTGTACAATTCCCATAGCATATGCTTGTTCTACAAATTCGTAGAATGAGCTTCCTACAGGCACATCCTCAAAGTGAGGAGCCCCAGGGAGCAAAGGTACATTGAGAAGGTCTTCTAAGTTTGGCATGCCAGCTCCACATACACGGAGACTGTTCATCACCATCTTCATCATTTCTCCACGAGATACATCACGAAGCGGCATATACATACCTGTTGAACCCACACCACTCACCACACCTTGATTGTATAAATCGTTGATGTATGTCGCAAATTCATTTGTATCAGGTACATCACTAAATGCTCCTGCAAATGCAACTTGTGGCAACACTCCGATCATCATTGATACGCTTGCTATAAGCGCAACAATTTTGCGAAATTTTGTCATAATTGTTTTAAATATTTTTAAGAAAGCTTAATATTTTTATACGGCCTAAGCATTACCGCAGCGAATACCTATAAAAGAATATTCGTAAGTATTTATTCTCCTGCTGTTGCGGGAGAGAACTATAGAACTAAAAATTAGAACTAGAAAAAGAAATTATATATGTCCCACAGGTACACGCCTATGGTCGTCGGTCGCCTAAGGCGACCCCATCATGTTAAAGATCTTAAGCCAACCCTGACACTAGAAACTCATTCTAGTCCTTTCTAGGGCGAACTTCTTTCACATCTCTCTACGTAGATCGAGAAAAAATGTTACGAAAGCTACCACAAGAGGAATTTCTAAGGGTTGCATATCGGTGGGGAAGTTAACATAGCGATATAACCGTGTCAACGAATTTCCCCTGTGCAGAAGCCAATTACCATCCTCACAGAAAGTTATTTCCTTGTTTTGACGCAGGGAAAAGTAGCGCGAAGACAATCAATAAAAGCCTTTGGAGCTTTTCTGCAAAAAGTTCTCAACGTATAAAAACATATTGACGAACAAGAATAATGATATTTATTTACGATAACAGGCAAATACAGTGAATAGGATCAGGGAGAGTGATCAGGGCCAATTCACTACACTTGCTATAAATAATTTTGTTTATTCACATTATGCTCCTCAAGTGTCTTCGCATAATACATCTCTCCATTACTACCAGTCAGATAAAAAAGATAAGAAGTCGTTTGCGGAGACAATGCAGCTTCCAGGCTCTCAAGCCCCGGATTACAGATTGGGCCGGGAGGAAGCCCTTTTACGCGTCTGGTATTATAGAGAGAATTACTACTCAGGTCGCTCATCGTAAGAACTGCACGCCAATCGCCTTTGATATAAAGAACGGTGGCATCGACATCGAGCCGAATGTTTTTCGCCAAACGTGCATACAAAATGCCAGCAATAATTCGCTTGTCTTCCAGTGTTTTTGCCTCTCTCTCAAGGAGTGACGCTATGATAACAACGTCCCGCAGTGAGCGATCTCTCAGAAAAGCTGCGTATTTTTTTGCGAGAGGATCAAAGCGTGTCTTAAAATTTTCTAATAACTTTTCCAAGATCTCTTCCGGAGAAGAATTGGGCATAAAAGAATATGTATCAGGAAAGAGAAATCCTTCATAGCCAGATTCAGCAGAAAAAAAGCTGGCATAGTCTGATTTTTGGCATGATTTGAAACAAGCAAGCATCTTATCCTTGGGAACTATACCAAAATCACTCAACCTTGCAGCAAAAAATTCCATGCGCTCACCCTCAGGCAAACGAATCAACACATGAGCAGGTTCACCCGTCAAAGACTCCAAGACCTCGCCCAAAGAAGCATCCACAAACACCCTCACACCAGGCTTCACCACACCGCCATATATATAGGTATAAGCACGATAGTAAAAATCATCAAAAACAGCATTATTTGCGAATAATAATCGTTCGCGAAAATTAAGATAACCGTCTCCAGGAGCAATAATCAGCCTATTCTCAGGCAACTGTACAGGGGAGATAAAGAACCTGTTCACATCCCACATAAGAAAAACAAACAAAAAGAGAATGATAATAATAATCATTCTCAAAAAACGCATAAAGCCGCTTTTTAATTAGACCCACCAACCAACCTCTCTGAATCCTCAATATCAAACTTCTGCCAAAATTTCCACCAAGGTTTTTTCTCGTAAAACTCTTTCATAGAAAGGAGCTGCCTCGCATCCATATCACGAACACGGTAATTTCTTTCGAGATCAGAAACTTTTTTCTTCAGCTTTTCTTTTTCATGCGTCTCAGTCTCGAGATGCTTTACCTGAGATTCAAGCTGACCAACTTTGTATGCAAGCCTTGCTTTATACTCACCAAATTCCTCAACTAACTTTACCTTGTCGTTTTCAAGTGTGAGCAAAATCTGAGCAAATTGAGATAGATCGAGCTTTCGTCCATGAAAGGGGACCGACAGTGCTTGGTCGGAAGCCAATGTTTCTTTATTTGCAGAAGCAGAGACATGATCCTCAAGGGGGTTCTCCTTAGATGCTTTACTGACAGTATCACCGATAACCAAATCCAAAGAGAGGAATGATTTTGCAAAAGTCACAACATCATGTATCTCAAAAGAATACTCAGGCCCATTCACACTATCTACCTTGGCGGCTTTCAATTTGTCCGCCTTGATATAATTACGCACACTTTTTGTGCTTCGCTTAATAAGTTGCGCAACGTCGCGCAAGTTAAGCCTCTGTCCAGAGCTTTGCTCAGGATCTTTATTTTTTTCTTTTATCATAAGAAATTATTGTATGAAGTATATTTTTGTAAAAAGAAAACAATTCCACCCTAGCAACAGAAATCATGAAAGTAAATTTTTATAGGGAAGCTTAAATTGACGCCATCATTCCCTATGGCAAAATATTAGCCCTGGAAGTTTTTCCAGGGTACTTCCAGACAAAGAATCTGACCGAGAGCCACACAACAAGATAATAAATAAACACATAAAGCCATGAAAAAGAAACTTCCAACTGAACATGACTGCTTATAGAAGCTGCAAATTCCACAAACCACAATAAGAGGCGGAAAACAATCTCCAAAGTAAAACGCACAGTTTCTCCAAACAAAGGAACGAGAGTGAGGGCAACTCCCAGATAACTTATGAGTGACAATGCGGATATCACCGGTACCAGTAGAATATTCACCACAAGCGACAACGGAAACCATGTGCCAAAATAATGAAGAGAAATTGGCAAAGTAAAAATACTTGCCGACAGCGTAATGGCAACAATTTCTCGCAGCCACAAATATGGCAAGAACTGTAAGGCTCGTGATAGTAGGGGATTTACAATCAACAAACCCAAAGTGGCCATCACTGACAATTGAAAACCAATATCATAGAGAGGAATGTACGGACTCAAAAGGAACATGGCAATAACAACAAATAGTAGCCCCCTCAGCGCCAGATATGGCAGACCGAAATGCAGAGCTGTAAGAGCTATAATAGCCATCAAATAAGCGCGGACAACAGCTGCCGATGCCCCGACAACAAGTGTGAATGTTGTAAGAATAATCGTCGTAACAACAATTTTCTTTTTGAGTGGGAGAAAAGCTAGCAAGAGAAAAACCATCTCTGCAATCATTGTCATATTTGATCCGGAAATTGCCATCACATGTGTAAGACCGGCAACACGAAACTGTTCTTGAGTCTGCTTGCTCAGGAAATCATCATCTCCGAGCAAAATGCCATTTAAAAATCCGGCAACATCTTGTGAAAAGGTCTTTT
>Ga0209751_10006292_pt1 | contig 11023 bp, 12 predicted proteins | sample RifCSP13_1_FD_184019 | JGI IMG/M metagenome (GOLD analysis project Ga0209751, IMG submission 184019) | Soil microbial communities from Rifle, Colorado - Rifle CSP2_sed 13_1 (SPAdes) (version 2) | ecosystem: Environmental > Terrestrial > Deep subsurface > Rock core/Sediment | place: Rifle...
GGTCCTGCTCACGGGGCAAATGCTGGCGCGCGGCCTCACGCCGGAGCAAATCGCCGCCGAGCGCGGGTTGGCCCCCTCCACCATCTATTCCCACCTGGCGCGCCTGATCACGGAGGGACAGGTGGACGTGAACCGCGTCGTGCCGCCCGACGTGCAGGCGCAGATCCGCAGGGCGATTGAAGCCGTCGGCTCGGTCGAATACCTCGCGCCCATCAAGGCCCGCTTGCCGGAGGAGATTGATTACAACGTCATCCGGTGCGTCGTGAATGCGTGGATGCGTGAACACGCCATCAAGCCGACGGATTCATCCCAAGATTCAGCGGGGAAAGACCGTGTTGCGCGGATCTATATGTTGGGCGAAACCGGTTCGCCGGAGGGTGTTCCTGAGCTGATTTCGGCTCTGGAAGACTCCGACGGCAACGTGCGCCGACTGGCGGCCTCGGCGTTGGGGAAACTGCGAGCCGTTGAAGCTGTGGAGCCTTTGCTTGCGCTCATCCAGCGTGAGCAAGGCTCACAAGCGCGGCAGTATGCGATTAAGGCGCTGGGGAGAATTGGTGACGAAAGGGCGAGGCCGCTCCTGGAGAAAATTGTGGCCGACGCGGCGGAGATGGATTACAACCGTGTGGCCGCGCGGGTGGCGTTAGATGCGCTGAGCCAGAAAGTTTGGCGCTGGCCTAATGGGTAGGTCGGCTTCCGGCAGGGTGATGATGGCGCCGCTGCCCAACAGTATCAACGGCAATCTTATGAAAGCCATGAATAGCGGCCAACCCCAAGTAGTGTATGGTTTTTGAAGCATCTCAGATCTCCTTGTATAGATTTTCTTCGTCACTACGCTCACCCATGACAGGCTCACGTTCGCCCGCCCAACAAATGTGCTGGAAGAAGATTCATTCTCATTGTGAAGTGAGCCGGCTAACGATCCAATAGGCGAGTAGGCGACGGATAGGGTTACCATAAGTTCTGTTCATTTTTTTCTCCTTGAATTTTTTGTTATTCGATCAGCAGGATTCCCTGCTGAAAAAGAATATTGAGTTATAAAAGTTTGCCTGCCTGCGCCAACAGCCAGCTCTCCCATCCAGCGATATTCTCACTCAAGCGCGCCGCGGCAACGATGGGCAGCCAGCGGCAATATTCGTCCCATCCGCCGGGACGCAGTTGGAAGTATCGGCGCAGATAAACGTCATGCAGGATGCGAATCCCGAAATTGGCAATCTTTGTTGGCTGGGTAGCCGCCATTCCGAGCGCAAGGATGGATGTGCGCGCTACGTCTGCCAGGGGACTGCCGATGGCCGCATCAATCCAATCAATGACGACCGGTTCCGGCTGGCTGAGCAGGATATTTCCAGGGTGAAAATCGCCGTGACAGAGACGGTCACCGTCGGGCATGCTTTCGAGCGCTTTGAGCGCGGCGGCGCGGGGATTTTCCGGCAGGGGTTTCGCATCCCGAATTTTGTGCTCCAGCCTGCGGCGCAATGGGGGGATGTCCGCTTGCATGGGCCTGGCGTGCATCCCGGCATGTAGTTCGGCTAGCGTGAGGGCATAGGAAACGATGCGCCACGGGTGTTTAGCCAGATCTTCCCCCATAGGCTCGCCGTCGCATTTTTGGTAGAGCAGGCCCTCCCGTCCGGCAACGCTGACAATCTCGCCCACAGCCGGGACTGGCAAGCCAGTAGCGCGGACGGCAGCCGCGATGCGGCGCTCGAAATTCGCCATTCCCGATTCGTAGCGGTCAAAATACAGTTTCAACACCCAGCCTGGCTCCCAGGCGTAGACTTCAGCCGTGCCACCGACAGCAAGGGGTTGACCAAGATCACGGTTCATATCATAAGAAGACGTTTCGTATCACAATAGGTGAGGCAAAAAATGGAGAAATTTCCTCAAGCACTCCTCCTGACAGAATGATCCCAAAATTCGCACCAGCCAGCACGGCGATATAGGCAAAGATAATGAGGTAATCGAATGCAAAGGCTTTGAGCCGTTTGGCGAAACCCGCATATTGGATGTTATTCGGAACTTCGTGAAGTGTTTCGATTGAGTTTTTCATCAGTACCTTCTTTTTCTTCAACGCCGACACTTTGAGGCGTTAGCGAGATAAGGGTCAATCTCAAATCACGGGTAGTGTCCCTGTATAGGGCAGGTAAGCGTTTTTGCGTGCGGAAAGCTCTGAAAAACAGGCCGTTTTGTAAGCTCAAAGGGCCACCTGCCCGTTATAGGGACACCACCTCATTTTGACCTTCGGCCAATACGGCTGTCGCTTTTGTAGAATCTTCGCTATTTATTGCTGGCACAGTATGTCCTCTTACCATTTGGAGGTGACAGCCACTCTTGGAAATGACTGTCACCTTGATGGAAGCCGTCCTATTTCGCTCTCCGCATCCTCAGGTTCATCGCCGTGTAAATTACACTCCAGCCAATCCCAAGCGTTGCACCCGCGATCAAGCCGTAGGCAAGCTCAGGATAAACGAACCAGATTGCCGGCCATATTGGAGATCCAAGCATCGGGGGCACGCCGAACAACCAGAGTAAGGCGACAGTACCATACAGAACCACCGTCAAGAGGATGTGACCTGCTCCCTTGTTTCGCCAGTACCGCCAACTGTACACAATGCCAAGGATCTGCAACAACGGTGTCAGCATAATGGTCCAGTAGAGGAAGCGTGAAAGGAAAGGCAAAGAAACAGGAGCTGGAGGTTTGCCGTTCAGCATGCCTGCTACACCTTTGGCTATTTCATCAACTTGATATAGTTGCTCAAAGCCGCAGGCATTGGCAAGCAGGACGACTCCCACGCCGCGATCAGGCATCAGGGTGACCATGGAATGGTTGCGACCATCACTCCCGTTGTGCCAGACAGTCGGTATTCCATCCCATGTACTTTCACCCCAGCCCATGGCGTAATGAGCATCCTCCCCCGCGGGAATTGCAGGAGCGTGCAGTTCGGCAATCCCCTGCGCAGAGAGAATGGCTGTATCGCCATATCGTCCGTCATTCAACTGGGCAATCGTGTAGTGTGCCATATCCTCAACACTTGCAATCAGAAACCCGGAAGGAAGGTGCGCGGGCGGTATAGGTCCTTCACTCACGAAAGCATGACCAAACATGTAATGGTGCCCTTCAGATAATCCGTCAGCCAGCGCGGGCGCGCGGGAGGCGTAGGAATGACGCATATCGAGCGGATCAAAAATGTGTTGGACCACATAGTCGCCGTAAGACTGCCCACTAACCTTCTCCACGATCAGCCCGGCAATGTTGTAGTTGAGGTTGCTGTATTGAAAGGTCCTCCCAACAGGCTGGGTGAGTTGGATTGTATTGAGGCCGCGCACCGTCTCCTCCAACCCTTTCTGGCTGGTCCAATCGCGTTCGCCATCTATCCTTGAGATACCTGTGGTGTGGTTAAGCAGATTGCGAACCTTGATCTTTGCGGATGCCTCTTGGTCGGCGAGTTCGAACCACGGCAGGTATGTTTGGACGGGCGCGTCCAGGTCTATCTTGCCGGCTTCGACCAACTGCATCACCGCCAGCGCGGTAAACGACTTGGTAACCGAGCCGATGTAGAAGGGCGTTTGTGGCGTCACGGCTCTCCCTGAAGAATCTGCTACGCCAAAGCCTTGCAGATGGACGATCTGACCGTCCTGGACAATGCCCAGCGCCATCCCGGGAATGCCCAGGTTATTCATCTGTTCTGTGACGTAAGCATCAATGGCGGCGAAATCCGTTTCCCCCTGCAACATTGGGCTGGCTTTGGCATTTCCAATGGTCAGCACAACCATCAGGGCCAGGCAAATTAGTGCCAAGAAAATTCGATAACCTTTGCGTGTGTTCATGGGAGTCTCCTTATTATTGAGGTGTCAATTCACCTGCCGACGTGCGAGGAGCGCCCGGGCGACGACGACCAGGAATCCGAACAGGCATAGCCATTCAAACCAGCGCCCAAACGCAGTGTAGAGGGTAGCAACGTGCCGGGTGGGAACCTGGGCGACCATCGTCCGGTCTGTCGAGCCGAAGTAGTCCGTCTGTGCCAGGACGCGTCCGTAGGGATCGACGGCGATCGACAGGCCCGCGTCGGTTTGTCGCACGAGGGACATGCCGTTCTCGATGGCGCGGAAGACGGCCATGTAACTGTGGATCGGGTCGATCTCGAGCCAGTCTTTGCTGGGGACCAGCATCAGACCCGTTCCGTTCCGTCCGCTCTGTTGGACGACGGCAGGAAAGTCCAGGTCATAGCAGATGACGGCCGAAAGCACGCCGAAGGGCGTGGCCACGGTCTGCAGTTTGCCGTCACCGACCCGACGGCCCGGCTCCATGGCGGCGGCCCCGTACTTGATGTGGTCCAGGACGATCGCCCCGGTCGGGTCGATCAGCAGGAGCTTGTTCTCATAGGGCTGAGTCTTATCGGCGGATCGGGTGTAGAGAGGGACGGCCAGGTAGATCCCGTACTGGCGGGCGACTTCCTGGGCGCGGACGACCAAGGACGCTACGTCCACGCCCCACTCTGCGTCTACCGCGCCCGACACCTCGGGCCAGACGATCACCTGGGCACCTGCCTTGGCCTCGCGCACAGTCTCGTCATAATAGGCCTCCCAGTGCGCCAGGACCTCCTGCTGGATGGCCGCCGGATCCGACATCCCCGACAAGCGCTCGGCCAAGGTATTCAGCGATTGGGCGGTGATCCCGGCCACCCGGATAGTGGCGCTGGATGGCGCGAGATTCAGGCGCACAAACCCGAAGATGAACACCACGGCCAGGACCGTCCCAAAGGCGGCCAGGCCTTTGAGGGTCTCACCGCCACGACCCCGGTTCTCCCAGGTCCAATTGGCGACCGAAGCGAACCATCCCATCAGGAACGTGATCCCGATCGTTCCCGTCACGGAAACGAGCTGCATGAGGGGCAGATTCCCGTACTGGGTGAAGCCCGTCCCACCCCAGGTCCCCACCGGGTTGGTGTGGATAAAGAAGAACTCGAGGGTCGTCGCCGCCAGCGGAAAGACGAACGTGCTCGAGAAGCCTCTGAGCCGCGCAATCATGAGCCGGTCGGCGAGATAGGGCAGACTCATCAGGAGTCCGTTGCCGACAACGATGAAGGGCCCCGTAGGGGGATTGAAAAACGCCCCGAACCCGATGAACACTGCCAGGATCCAAGCGGCGAGAACGAGGGGATAGCCTCGCCAGCCCTTGTGATCGCGAGCGTAGCGCAGGATGAGGGCCGGCCCGATCCAGGCGGCCAGCGGAGCCAGCCAGCGCCCCATCGAGAAGCCCACCAGCAGAGTCCCGGCCAGCAGCAGGGCGAGCGACAGGCCCGGTATTGTTGCGCGGGTCTCGGTGTTGGCATTTGCTGGTGATGTATTGGGAAGAATGGCGTTCATGGTGAATCTCCTTTGGGTTTATGGGTGTGTGTCTTGAATTACATACTAGCGCGCCAGCCCTCTCATATCTACTCGCTAAGTAGCAGGTTTATTAAGCAAAAGAGCCTATCTGATTCGATAGGCTCTTTTGGCTAGGGATGTAAGGCTGGTCGGCCTTGAAATGCCGATCCAGAAAATCATGTGATGTGCCAGACCCGTTCCCCCTTTATGATCTTCGCAATCAAACCCGGGAAAGCCTCGATGTTCAGCGGCTTGGCAATCGCGCCGTCAAAACCGCCGCTCTTTAGGAGCGATACTTCTTCATTGGTCACGCTGGCGGTGAGGGCAATCACCTTGCTCTGATTGAACTGCGGGTCGCCTCGCAGCATGGACAGCAATTCAACCCCGTCATAAGGTTCCATTTGAATGTCCAACAGAAAGACATCTGGCACCACACCGAGTCCCTTAACCTGCTGTACAAAATCAGCGCGGCTTTTCAGAACATACAGAGTCGGCAGTCCCATTATTCTTTCGACCACCATTTTCATTACCAGGATGCTGTTTTCATCGTCTTCCACATAAACCAGAACGGGTTTTTGAGAATTCATGGGGTAATCTCCTTTATTGCGTCGTTGACGGGCGGAAGGGCAGGGTAAAGAAGAACGTCGTCCCTTCGCCCATTTTGCTCTCCACCCACAGGTCGCCGCCGTGCGCCTGAATCAGGCTGCGCGAGATGGGCAGGCCCAACCCGGTGCCTTGCGAATGTTTAATGTCATCCGTCGCCTGTACAAAAGGCTCGAAGATGCGAGCGTGCATTGCCTGGGGGATGCCAGGCCCTGTATCCATCACGGCAAAGATGAATTCTGCCCCCTTCTTTTTCGCGCTCAGGGTGATGCTACCCTGCTCGGTGAATTTGATGGCGTTGGAAAGCAGGTTCAACAGTACTTGGCGGGTGCGCCGCCGGTCACAGGCCGTCAACGGCAGGTCGTGATCAATATCCTGAATGAATTGTATAGGTTGCTCCAGCCCGGCATTTTGTTTTTGCAGCAGGGGCGCGGCCATGTCAACCACCGCTTTGATCTCCTCATTCAGGTTCACATCCTCCTCGATGTACAGGTTCAATTTGCCCGCCTGTATTTTGCTGATATCCAGCACGTCGTTGATCAGTTGCAGCAGGTGTCTGGAACTGCTCAGGGAAGTATTCAACATGGTCACTTGCTCTTCGGTCACCGGCCCGGCAACCCCCATGGCGATCAGCTGGGTGAAATTGATGATGGCATTGAGCGGCGTGCGTAGTTCGTGGCTCATGCTGGCCAGGAACCGGCTCTTCATCAGGTCGGTGCGCTCCAATTCCTGCGCCACGTGTTCCTGCTGGCGGTATAACTGCGCATTCCGCACCGCAATGGCGATCTGTTCGGCCAGCGTGGAGAAGATTTGCGAGTCGCCCTCCTGGAAGCGCCCCACCGTCTCAGACTGCAGGTCAAGCACGCCTACCAGTTCATCGCCGACCAACATTGGGAAGGCCGCTTCTGCCCGCGCGTCCGGAAGGTGCGGATTGAAGAAGTGAATATCAGACTTCGTAATATCATTGATGATCTCGGCTTTGCGTTCACGCGCCACCTGCGCCACCAGACTCGGGCGCGCGGTGAGGTGAAAGGATTTTGCCTCCGACTTGATCAGCGCGCCTTCCTTGCCCGTACCTACTTCCAGCAATAGTTCTTCGTTCTGCTGATCGTATAAAAATAGGGAGACGTAGTACAGATTGAATCCCTGCCGCGTTTTCTCCACCAATTCCGGCAGGAGAATATCCATATCCAGCACGCGCGTGATCTGGCGCGATACTTGCGCCGCAATCTCCAGGTCGCGGGTGCGCTCGGCAATACGTTGCTCCAGGCTGGCCTGGAGTTTCCGCAGTTCCTGATTGGCGTCCAGCGCGCTGTGCAGGTTTTTATTAAAGATACGAATGAGAAAAAATAGACCAAATGAGTCTCCCAAAATGTGGGCAATCGTAATGGCCGGTGTCACAAAAGAAACCGGGGATTTATTTGTCAACAACCCATTCGCTTGTGCAAAGTAGAGCCCGATGGCAGAAGCTATGGAAAGTGCGGCAAATAAGACAACACCGCGAATTCCGGCTGTCACCCCGGCAATCACTATTATGGTGACGAAAAACAAGGCGTTGATGCTTCCAACTCCTGTGACGTTAATAAGAACAAAGGTCAGCAACAATATGCCGTATGGAAGAAAATAGGCCCCCACCATCGTGTAACCACGCCTGGAGAAAATAAAGCTAATTAAAGCGGCTACCCCAATAAGACCCTGGGCAACAGCAGATACTCGCAATGCTGTGCTGGCGAGATTCGAAGTCCCGGAGAGAATCAATATCAGAAACAGGAAAATGAATAAGCTGAGATAGACCGCTTCCATGATGGTTTTTCTAGCTTTATGCTCTTCTCCCGTTTGTTTGCTAAAAATCCTATTCATGGCACCTTCCTATTCTCTATGGCGACCTTCCGCGATAGTTCGTGTATCACCTGTGCGCGCCTATAATTGTATTCTAGCGCGCCAGCCCCTCTCACATCTACCCGCTAAATGGCAGGTTTATTAAGTAAAAGAACCTATCTGATTAGATAGGCTCTCTTGATAAAAAAGATGCAGGGCTTGTCTGCCTGTGTTTATACCAGATTGTTCTTTGCCGCCACCACCAACGCCTCCGAGCGCGTCCGCACGCCCAGTTTTCTGCAGATGTTCTCCACGTGAAACTTGGCGGTGGCTGGACTGACAACCAGTTTGGCCGCCATTTCCGGCATATTCAGCCCCTCCGCCATCAAAACCAGCACCTGCAGTTCACGGTCGGTCAGGTGAAAATTTACGACTGGCTGGGGCGGCGACACGAGCTGGGCGCCGACTTCGCTTGAAAAGACCATCTTGCCCTGTAACGTGGCGCGGATGGTTTCCGCCAGATCCTGCGCAAGCGAACTCTTGGTGAGATAGCCCACGGCGCCATTTCGAAGCATGGCATACACGCTCTCATGATCCTGGAAACTTGATAACACCAAAATTTTTATGGCGGGGAAGCGCTCATGCAACACTTTCGTGGCTTCAATCCCGCTCATTACGGGCATGACAACGTCCATGAGCGCGATGTCAGGTTGATATTGCTCGCACAGGGCAATTCCCTCCTGTCCATTCGCGCCCTGTCCAACCAGTTTTATGTCTGTTGTCGCGCCCAGGATCGCGTGGACGATCCTGTGCATTTGGGCATGGTCGTCAACGAGGACAACGCGGATAGGCTTTTGATCAGTCATTTGTTGCGGCATAAGGAAGCTCCAAGTATTAACAAGTTGCTATGGGTCGCCAACGCCGCGACGAGGCAAGTAAAGAAATGCGTTGGGTTGTTGTCGTCCTCGTCGAGGGAGAGCCAGGCGAGGGGGAAACCTCGCCCGGCATCCGATGCACGCCACTCGCTCAGCAGGGTGGTTTTCCCAAACCCGGCCGGGGCGGAAATGAGGGTCAGGGGGCGGGTCAATCCCTCGGGCAGGCGCGCAGTGAGGCGCTGGCGCGGGACGAGGTTGGGCCGCGCGGGCGGGAGGTAGAGCTTGGTGGAGAGGAGGGGGGTCCCATTAGGCACAGTTGGCCCCTTCCAAAGCCTATTTTAGTTTAGTTGGCTGTTCGGTGCTACCCGATGGGTCGGCCTGCCAAGAGCGAACACTGCCCAGTCAGGGATAGGTACCCAAACGTTTCTCCCGCTTTCGCCACAACCTATCTCCCAACCTATCGGCCGATAGGCGACAACCTACTCCGGCTGCCTCTATATAACGAGAGCGTCACATCCAATCGAACCCATTCACAGAGGCAAAAATGAACACAAACATCAAACTCGCTCTCGGCATCGTCGGCGGCCTGCTCTTGGTTGGCCTGCTCGGCGTCGCCATCACGGTTGCGCTGGCCCGTTCCGACGGCCAGGCGGTGGCCCAGACACTGAAGCCGGATGGGGGCCAGACGGCCAGCCGCATGGCCGACTTCACCTTGCCGGATGGCTATCGCGAAGAGTATGCGGTGGAGCCGGGCGGCTTCTTGGCGGTGGGCTACAACCGCGGCGATGGATACAGCCACATCATCCTGGTTCAGGGACCGAAAGGGCTGAAGGTGGATCAGGATGCGCTGCGCGAGGCGACTCCCAAGCCGTATGACTCGACCACCCGCGCAATCAATTCGTCTCGGTCAATGCGGTCAGTCATCGTCAGTCTCCTGGGCGCGGTCTGCCGGAATGTAGGGGATCAGGCCTTTGGCGTAAGCAATCTCTTGCACCTCGCGCGGCATATAGCGCACGTCCACAATAAGGCCATTCACCGTCAGCATCCACACGAGCGGATTGCTGTCCATCTTGCTGGGCAGGCACCAGTTCGGGTCGAGTTGATGCATTTTGAAGATGTTGCGGATGAGCTTTGCTTTACTGGATGCTGAGCTCTGGCTGACGCCGAAGGCCTCACACAGTTCGTCCGCGCGGATGTGCGGGTCCTGGGATTTGTCAAAGAGGAAATTGACGGTCCCGAGGGCGTACACGACGGCGCAGGCCCAGATTTCGGGTTTGCCGCGCGCCAGCGGCGAGGGGCGCTTGCGGGCCAGGGCCGCCGCCAGTTGACGACATAATGCCAGCCATTCGTCGTTCAGGCGCTCGCGGCAGAACGGCTCGATCAATCCCATGATGCGGTCAAAAGCAGGGCGCATCTCCGCAGGCGCAGAGTCGGATTTTGTGGGGGCATGGGATTGTGCTCCGGGAAAGGGTTTTGCCGAGTATAGCACTTTAGAGGGGCTATGGGATGAGGCAGCAGCCCAAGTGTCTTAAAAAATCGCCCAAACCTCTTGACAACGCGCCCAATCTGCCTTATACTGCGACATTAGAACAAGCGTTCTAATCATGAAAATCACGACTTCCGGCAGATTGACCATCCTTCTAGGCAAGTATCAAGCCGCCACCGGCGAACGTCTCACCCTCCGGCGTCTGGCGCAGGTAGCAGGCGTCCCCAAGGACTTCGTCTACCGCCTCGACGCTGGTGAAGCGCGCCACATTGACCTGGACGCGCTGGCTCGCCTGTGCCAAACGCTCCGCTGCCGCCTGGAAGACATCCTGGTGTGGGACGACCATGGCCGCCAACCCGTTTGACCTCCTCCCGGCCAACCTCTTCAACCTCTTCAGCACGCTCGGCCACACCACGCTTCAGCGCCACTACATGGCGATCCTTCTGCGCCTGTACGCGCTCGCCGAGTTCAACCGCTTCGGCCTGGCGCGCGAGGTCGTCGTCGCCGAGATCGTGGACTACCTCCGCGCCGCCGGCGCGCAGGCGGAAGCCGAGGTCGCCGCCGAGATGGCCGAACAGGACGCGGGCGGAACAGAGGGCGCCTCTCTCCCTTCGGCTTCGCTCCCTTCGGCTTCGCTCCCTTCGACTTCGCTCCCTTCGGCTTCGCTCCCTTCGACTTCGCTCCCTTCGACTTCGCTCCCTTCGACTTCGCTCAGGGCAGCAGGTACCGGCCAGAAAACCGAGCACGATTATGCGGCCTACCTCCTGCGCCGCCTCGCCGAGACCGGCTGGGTGGAACGCGAACAGCACGCCGATTACTCCGAGACGATCATCCTCCCCGATTACGCCTTCACCCTGCTCGAAGCCCTCCGCGCCATCCA
>Ga0209751_10006293_pt1 | contig 11023 bp, 10 predicted proteins | sample RifCSP13_1_FD_184019 | JGI IMG/M metagenome (GOLD analysis project Ga0209751, IMG submission 184019) | Soil microbial communities from Rifle, Colorado - Rifle CSP2_sed 13_1 (SPAdes) (version 2) | ecosystem: Environmental > Terrestrial > Deep subsurface > Rock core/Sediment | place: Rifle...
TCAGATCGATCTCCATGCCCATGCCCGCCTTGGCGGCCGGCTCGGAGGTGGCGCAGGACAACCCGGCGGCGCCCAGGTCCTGGATGCCAACGACCAGACCCCGCTCGTAGAGCTCCAGGCACGCCTCGATCAGCTTCTTCTCCTCGAAGGGGTCACCCACCTGTACCGAAGGGCGTTTGGCGGGGCCGGCATCGTCGAAACTCGCTGAAGCGAGGATGGAGGCGCCACCGATGCCATCCCGCCCGGTGGCCGATCCCAGCAGCACGGCCTCGGTCCCTTCGCCGCCCGACTCGGCCAAAACCAATTGCTCGCGCCGGAGAATTCCCAATGCCATCACATTGACGAGCGGGTTGCCCGCGTAGCAGTCCTCGAACGCCACCTCGCCGCCAACTGTTGGCACACCGACTGCGTTTCCGTAGCCGGCGATCCCCGCCACCACCCCGGCGAACAAGTAGCGGTTGTGAGGGTCGTCGAGCGACCCGAAGCGGATCTGGTCCCACACGGCGATCGGTCGGGCGCCCATGGTGAAAACGTCTCGAAGGATGCCTCCCACGCCGGTTGCGGCGCCCTGGTACGGCTCAACGAATGAGGGGTGGTTGTGTGATTCGATCCGGAAGGCGGCCAGCCAGCCGTCGCCGAGATCGATGACGCCGGCGTTCTCGCCGGGACCGACCACCACCCACGGCGCCTCGACCGGAAAACGTTTGAGATGGGGGCGGGAGGACTTGTAGGAACAATGCTCGGACCACATCACCGAATACATGGCCAGTTCCGCGTCCCGCGGCGGCCGGCCGAGGATCTCGCGGACAGCCTCGTACTCGTCGTCGGTCATCCCTAGTGTCCGGTGGAGAACGACCTGGTCAGGCATGGGCGCCTCTCATGCTCATCGCAAATGATTCCATCAGCACGCGTCCGTCTGAAGAGCCGAGCACGTCTTCGATCGCCCGTTCCGGGTGGGGCATCAAACCGGCCACGTTGCCCGCCCGGTTGGTGATCCCGGCCGTATTCTCGAGTGACCCGTTCGGGTTGGCCTGCTCCGTCACCCGGCCGGTCGGATCCGAGTACTGAAGCACGATACGGCCGTCGCGTTCCATGTCCGCAAAGGTGACCGGGTCGGCGGCGTAGTTGCCTTCGTACGAATTCAAGGGTAACTCCAGGACTTGCCCCACCCGGGCGGCCCTGGTCAGGATCGAATCCGTGGAGGTGACCTGGAGATGTACGGGCCGGCAGATGAACCGGAGTCCCGCATTCTGGGTCAACACCCCCGGGAGCAGGCCCGCTTCGCAGAGGATCTGGAACCCGTTGCAGATGCCAAGCACCGGGACCCCCAGACCGGCCAGACGCTCGACCTCGCTCATGATCGGTGAGAATCGGGCGATCGCTCCCGTACGGAGGTAGTCGCCGTGGGCGAAACCCCCGGGGAGCACCACGCCGGTGAACTCACTGAGGTCGGTTCGGCGATGCCAGACCATCTCGGCTTTCACACCAAGGGATGCGAGTGCGTAGACGACATCCTGCTCGCAGTTGGTGCCCGGGAACACGACCACTGCCGCCTTCACTCGCCGACCACCACCTCGAAATCCTCCATCACCGGGTTGGCTAGCAAACGTTCGCACATGGTGCGGACGTCAGCTTCGATGACGGCCGGGTCGGTGCCCCCGATGTCGAGTTCGATGGTGCGGTTGATCCGGACCTTCTCGACGGTTTCGAAACCGAGGTCGCGCAACGCCCGACCCACCGTGGTTCCCTGCGGATCGGCAATGTCCGGCCGGCGGCGCACATACACGGTGACCTTCACCCGGCCCCTCCCCGTAGGTACTCGCCGAACGGTCTCCCGGCGATTCGCTCGTAGGCTTCCAGGTACCTCGCACGGGTACCGGCGATGACTTCGGCCGGAAGTCGGGGCGCCGGCGCTACATGGTCCCATCCGGTCGAGTCCAGCCAATCGCGGACATACTGCTTGTCGAACGACGGGACGGGCCGGCCCGGCTCCCACTGATCGGCAGGCCAATAGCGGGACGAATCGGCCGTCAGCACCTCATCGACGAGAAGCAGTTCACCGTTGGCGAACCCGAATTCGAATTTGGTGTCGGCCAGGATCACCCCTCGCCGGGCGGCGTACTCGGAGGCGCGCAGATAGATATCGATCGATCGGGTCCGCAACTCCTGGTAGAGGTCGTCACCGAGTTGTGCCCTCGCCCGGGCCTCTGTCAAGTTCTCGTCGTGGCCGGATTCCGCCTTGGTCGCAGGTGTGAAGATCGGTACCGGCAGCTTGTCGGCCATCTGTAGCCCGGCCGGGAGGTGTTCGGTGGTTGGGCCGCCCCCATCGCGGTACTCACGCCAGGAGGAGCCATACAGGTAGCCACGAACGACGCATTCAACGGGGATCACCTCGGCGCGGCGGACCACCATCGCTCTGCCCGCCAGGTCCGGCCGCTGGCCGTCGGTGATACCGGGGACGGTGCCCAGGTCGACGGTGACCATGTGATGGGGAGTGTCCAGTAACTCGAACCAGTGCAATGACAGGCCGGTGAGCACCCGGCCCTTGTCGGGGATCGGGTCGGCGAGGATGACGTCGTAGGCAGAGATGCGGTCCGAGGCGACAAAGAGCAGGCGGTCGTCGTCGATCCGGTATATCTCACGGACCTTTCCCGATCCAACGTGTTCCAACGCCAGCACCAGCGGGATGGTAGCGGCTGGTCGAGGGCTCCCCGAGCATCGGGCCCACCACCCGGATGAAGGAGGACAACATACCGGCAGGTATGTCGAAGAGGGATGGCCCGACCTCCGCCCGTCGACGCCTACTGCGAACCGTTCGCCGTTTCCACCCAAGCGACGTCGTCCGGTGCCGCGCCCGGTAGCGCTGTGCTCCCCCGCCCCACCGTGGAAACGGCCAAGTATTCGTCACCATTACCCACGAGCAACCAATTGCCGTCCGGTGAGAACCCCATCGGGATCCCCGGCCGGGTCTCCAGGACGCATGCGCCTCCTGCGCCGGCGCCACACATGGATTCGAGGGCCAGCGGGGCGGCCATGACGACGGTAACCGGCCCGTCGGGTCCGTCGATCCGAGCAGCGAATAGCTCAGCTGTTGGTCCGGTGTCCGGTTCGGTCAGGATCCCGCCCCCGGTGGCCCGTCCGGCGAATGAGAAGACGGCCCAGGCCTCCGAAGTCATGGCCGGAGCAGGCGGGAAGAAGGGAGTGGTGAGCAGCGGGCTGTCGGCCGGCACCTGCCAGATCTGTGCACCCCCATCGGCGGTCGAGACCAGCACGAAAAGAGCTCGCCGAACCACCCCTACCGCCAGGATGCGCTGTGCGTCGAGATCATCAGCGGTGAGGACGACGTTGATCCCGGTTCCGACCGGGATGGTCTGAATCGCCGACCCGTCCGGCGTAACGTGAAAGACGGTTCCGCCAAGGATGTTCAGTGAGCTTCCTTTCGCGAGGGTGGTGAACAGGCCGGCATCGGGTCCAAACAGAATCGAACCGGTGTCGGTTTCGAGGTACCAGCGGGTGGCATCCGGGCCGCTGGAAGTCAGAGCCTGACCGTTTCCAGGGCCCAGGGCGATGGCTCGCGCCAACCGGGCACCATCCGGCAACTGGAATGAATTGAGCGTTCCGAGCACGCGGGCCGACCCCGGGCGCGTCGGATCCGCCCGCGTAACCGTATGCTGAGATTCGTCCGCCGAAACAGAGAGGAAAAATCCGGGGAGGCCGGCTGAGGTGATGGCGGTGAGCCCCAACTCGAAGCATGCATCGGTCGTCCAGCACCACGCTTCGATCGGTTCCAAGCCACCGGGCGTCCGGCGGAAGATGCCGCCTTCCCGCAACTCGAGCAGGTTGGAGGTAGCCAGGGCGACGTGGGGCACCGGGGAAATGGCCGGGTCGTATACCCGGAGCCTGCCAAATACCTCGCCGCCGCCCCTACCGACCAACGTTGCCGACGCCTGCTCCGGATCGGCGGACCAGACCTGCAGCCCGGTGCCGTCCAACCAGTACAAGCCGCTCCCGTCTCCCGACCAGGCAAAACCCTGCGCCGGATCGGTGGTCAGCAAATGGCGGGCCGTACCGATGATGGACAGCACCGTCAGGCCCTCCTCTCCCTCACCATCCGCCCCGGTCCGTCCCCGCACCGCCAGGTAGCGCTGCCGGGGATCGAATGCTCCCTCGATGACGATGGGCAGACCCGCCGGATCGGCCGGGAACTGGCCGAAGAGGTCATCCCACCGGCGCAACACTCTCCCGGTCAGGTCGCGGAGCTCGAGGCCGCTCCCGCTCCAGACGGCTATTTGGGTATCGGACACGGCGATGGCACGTCCCGGCATGGCGCTCCGGCTAACTTCGTCGGTTGCCAGATCCCACAGGTAGTACCCGCCTTGGAAGGCGTTGAGAGCCAGGACGGTCGATTCGGGCGACCAGAGGAGCGAGGCGATGGCTGCTACCGCCGTCGACGGTGAATCGCGAGGCGAGATCACGGACCGGTAACCGATGGCCCAGACGTGCGGAACCCCAGTTGCATCGACCATGGCCAGCCGGGTTCCGTCCGGTGAGACCAGGGGAGGGATGCTCATCGGCCCGGGCCAGGGGAGAGGGGTGTCTTCCAAGGGGGGACCGGTCCCTCCGACGCCGATCAAGACGACGTGTTCGTTTTCGCTATCGATTCCCACCAACCTTCCGTCTGGCAATGAGTCGACGATCGTTGTGGAAGGGGAAATGCTGAGCAACCCGGCGGCCATCGACGGTCCGTACAAGACGTCCGGCCGGTTGGACGAGAACCCGAACCCGCCCACCCAGGTGCCCAACGGTGGTTCCCACAAGTCCCGGGAGCTGCCGGGTACCCGTACGGTGGTCGTGGTTTGAGCGGTGATCGATGGGGTCTCGACGATGTCGTCCTCGGGCGCATTGCCCGAGGGCCCGGTCAGTACGGACAAGAACACGATGCCACCCACCACAACTGCGGCAGTTGGTGCCCAGCGGCCGGGCGCCAGAGGTGCCTTTTGTCGGCGTACTTCCCATGCCGTGTCCGGCAGATAGGTGCCAGCAGGCGGGGTGGGCACATGCGCGGTGGACGGCGGCCCGGGTGCTTGCACCGGCTCGGGTTGAGCTTCGCCGGCGATCGGGCGGAGGTGTCCGTCCCTCCGACGAGCGACTTGGTCATGGGCGGGACGCCAGGTTGCAGCACCACACGTTGGGCACAACTCCGTCTCCACGGCGGCGTCGCACATGAAGCAATAGCGTTCGGCCACAAAAAAAGGCTAGTGCGAGCGCCTGCCAAGGCGTTGGGCGTGCGGGGTAGACGGAGGACGGAGGCTATGGACCGGGTCGTTTGGTACCGACCCAACTCTGCCTCTGGCTGGTTGACTTCAGTCCACTTGAAGCTGCTCGCCGTGGTCGGCATGCCCGGTGCGGTCGAAATGAAGATGGCGGCCGGGGCCGGCCCGATGGTAGGGGTCATCGAGGACGACCGTGCCGTCCTCGGTGGTGAGGAGATTGATGCCGTAGGCCTCGTTCAGGTAGGGGGCGGTGAGCACTTCTTCTGGGGGGCCCGAGGCGACCACCCGGCCGGACAGCAAAACGACGTGATCGGCATTGGCTGCCTCGCTCAGGTCGTGGGTGGACATCACAACAGTCACGCCCCCGGCACGCTCGGTAGCCACTGCCTCCAGGATGCGATCGCGCGACACGATGTCAAGGCCGGTGATCGGTTCGTCGAGCAGCAGGAGGTCGGCCTCCTGGGCGAGACCCTGTGCAACGAACACCCTTTGGCGCTGGCCACCGGATAGCTCATCGAGATGACGGTGAGCGAGATCGAGTACATCGAGGCGCGCCATTGCCGACCGGCAGGCATCGCGATCCGCCGTTTGAAACCGTGCGAACATTCCGAGCCGGCTGTACCGGCCCATCGACACGACTTCGCGCACCGTGATTGGCATTTCCGCGTGCACTTTGGTCGATTGCAGAACGTAGGCGGTGCCCCGGTGCTTGGGGTAGCTCACCGGCACGTCCAGTTCGCCGCCCACGGGTTCCAATAAGCCGGCGATAGCGTGCAAGAGCGTGGACTTGCCGGATCCGTTCGGCCCGATGACGGCCGTAATCGTTCCAGCCGGGATGTCGAGATCGGAGGCGGCCAGAGCGACCCTGACGCCGTAGGCGAGTTGTAGGCCGCGAGCGGTGATGGCGATGTTCGTCACCGGCATTGGCTACACACCCCATGTAGGTCCAACCGGTGACCGGTGACCTCGAAGTCGAACCGCCGGCCCACCTCCGAGACGATATCGGCCACCGTAGCTTCGAGATCCCTGGGCACGGCCACGTCACTGGTGGCCCCGCACTCGATGCAGGTGATGTGATGGTGGTGGCCGGTCAGCCACTCAGCCAACTCGTAACGTGCGACACCGGTCTGGCCGGGGAAACGCTCGACGACTTCGGTCTCTTCGAGAACCGAGAGCGTCCGGTAGAGCGAGGAAATCGGGATGGTTCCATCGATGGTCGCGGCGAGGTCGGCCGCGGATTGGGGGCCGGACGACCCATCCAGTGTTTCGATCACCAGGCGGCGAGCGGGCGTGAACCGCACCTGCCTGGCCTCGAGTCTGTTTCTAGCGGCCTTGAGCGTGTCGTTACTTTGACCCATCGTGTAACCCACAGTACCGTATCATGCGAATGAGAACCATTCTCACATTAGTGGACAAGGCGTGAAACGTTATCTGGCGCTCGCAGCCGCCCTGGCGGTGATGGGTTCTTCGTGCAGTACCGGCGCACAGGACGGTGGGGGTCGGCCGCTGGTGATCGCCACCACCACGGTCCTCGGCGATATTGTCGCTCAAACGGCCGGTGATGCCGTGCAGGTCGAGGTTCTGATGCCGATCGGTGCCGATCCTCATGATTTCTCACCGTCGGCGCAACAGGCCGTGAGGTTGCGAGAAGCGGCCCTGGTGGTAGCCAACGGCGTTGGTCTGGAACAGGGTGGCTTGCTGGAGGTAATCGACAGCGCCGAGAACGATGGCGTGTCCGTGATCAAGGTTGGTGAGCGTCTCGACCCCCAACCGTATGTGGCCGGTTCGGAAGCGGGGGAACTCGAGCACTCCGGTGAGGACACGCGTGGTTTGGATCCACACGTTTGGATGGATCCGGTCCGCATGGCCGACGCCGTTGGGCTGATTGCCGATCGCCTCACCACGAGTGCGGGTGTGGATGTCTCCGATTCCGCCGCCGCCTATCGAGCCCAGATTCTGGATCTGCACGACGAGATCACCCGGATGATGGAGGAAGTGCCGCCGGATCGTCGAAAGATGGTGACCAACCACTTCTCATACGGCTATTACGCATCTCGCTATGGGCTCGTGATACTCGGGTCGGTGATTCCCGCCGCGACAACCGGAGCCGAGACCAGCGCAGCCGATTTTGCCGCCTTGGTCGATCTTCTCGAGCGGGAGGGAGTGTCGGTGATCTTTGGCTCGACCACGGAGCCGGCCACTCTGGCCGATGCCCTGGCAGCGGAGGTCGGCTACGAGGTGAAGGTCGTCAAGCTCTATACAGGATCGCTGGGCGAGACCGGGTCGGGCGCTGAGACCTACCTCGATATGATGCGCACGACCAGTCGTCTCATCGTCGAGAACCTGTAGTGGACCCGGGAGGAGCAGCATGGATTGGCTGATCGACCCTCTGTCCGAACCGTTCATGCAGCGCGTTCTGGTGGGAAGCGCTCTAGCGGTCATGACGGCCTCCTTGATAGGCACCTGGGTCGTTCTGCGGGGGCTCAGCTTCATGGGAGATGCGCTCGCCCACGGCGTCACGCCGGGGATTGCCCTGGCCTTTGCCCTCGGATTCAACCTGACCGTGGGGGCCATCGGAGCAGCGGTGGCCATGACGCTCGGGATCAGTCTCGTTCACCGCAAGGCACGCCTTCGGGAGGACACCGGGATCGGGTTGCTGTTCGTCGGCATGCTGGCGTTGGGCGTCATAATCATGTCCCGTTTGCCTTCGTTCTCCAGCAGCCTGGCCACCATTCTGTTTGGTGACACGCTCGGCATCAGACGAGAAGACATCATGCTGCAAGCGGCGGCGGCGGCGGTGACGTTGGCGGTCATTCTGATCTTCTATCGAGCCTTTCTCGTGCTCTCCTTCAACGAGGAGAAGGCCGAGATGTTGGGATTGAGGCCCGGCCTGGCACACCTCGTCATGCTGTCGCTGCTCACTTTGGCCATCGTGACCTCATTTCGTACGGTAGGGACACTCCTGGTCTTTGCCCTGATCGTGGCACCGCCCGCAACGGCATCTCTGGTAGTCCGACGAGTTCCCACCATGATGGCGGCGGCGGTCGCCTTCGGGTTCCTGGCAGTCGTCAGCGGTTTGTTGATCAGCTGGCACGCCGACACGGCCGCCGGGGCGACCATGGCCGGTATCTCGGTGGCGATCTTCTTCGTCGTGCTGGCCCTCCGTGACCTCTTGAACAGAAGGCGCCCCCTGAGTGCCGAGTATTGAGCGCCTCGGACTGGGGGTCGGTCGTCGGTATTGGTTGGCAGTTCGCGAGTGCCGGCTGCTGGCTGCCGAGTGGCCCGTTTTCGCCTAAAGCATCTACTATGCGGCGGCCATGGGTCTATACCGCCGAACCCGCCCCGCCTCCGAGGTGAGCACCAGGTTTCGCCGCCTCGCCGTCCTATTTGGCGCGAGTGGCTTCGTGCTGCTGGCTATTTCGGGATGGAGCGCCTGGAGGGCGTATGAAGACATCGAGCGGGTGACGTTCGGCGACGCGGTGGAAGCCGCCGAGAATCTGGCGACGATCTCGGCCGCTGAAGTCGAACAACTGCGGGCCGCCGAAGACGCGGCTGAACAGGCTGCCCGGATTGCCGAGCAACTAGAACTCGAGCAAGACGTTCTGGCAGAGCTGGAGCGGCGCAGAGATCAATTCGACCTGGGTCCGGACGCCGTTGAGTTCCCGTTCGTTTCCAGTCCCGATCTCCCGGATGACATGTTCACCTCGTATTTGCTGGTCGGGGTCGAAGGCGGTGTTCGAGCCGATGCCATCATCCTGGTTTTGATGCCACAAGATGGATCAACGCCGCTGATGGTTTCTCTGCCGCGCGATTTGTATCTGCCGAATCCCTGCACTCAGCGCTATACGCGGATCAACGCCGGACTCGGCGGATGCAAGGGATACGCAAGTGGCCCCGAACTGCTTTCCTTGATGGTCGGCGACTACACCGGCATCCACGTCGACCACTTCGCCCGGGTCGATTTCAACGGATTCGAGAAGGTCGTCGACGCCCTCGGCGGAGTCGAGATCTGCGTTGATTATGCAGTCCGCGACGCCAAGTCCTTTCTCGACCTCCCGGCCGGCTGTTCGCGGGCAGATGGATTTCAGGCGCTGGCCTGGGTCCGCTCTCGCCGTACCCAGGAGCTGGTGGATGGAGCCTGGCGAACGATTCCAGGGGTGAGCGACTTCACCCGCCAGCGTAAGCAACAGGACATGCTGTTCAAGATTGTCGGAAAGCTGAACTCTTTCGCGTCCTTTGCATCGTTCTCGGAGGTAGCCCGGAGCCTGAGCGACACGGTGGCGCTCGATGAGCGGTTCTCGTTTGGAGACGCAGTGTCGCTCGCCTGGAATTGGCGTGGGGTGAGGTCAACCGACGTACTGCGAATCAATATCACCACCCGGGATTATGTGACCAAGGGGGGCGCCTACGTGCTGCTTCCCACCGCCTCGTTCAACGAGCGGCTTGCCCTGTACTACCCGACGGCGGCTCGCTAGAAGCGGAGTTATTGCAGTTCGACGTTGGCGGCCGGCGAGAATGGTATCCGTCTGCCGACTGCCGACTGCTCATGGCACGAGCTCGAAAGTAGTTTCGATCGGCACGTTGCCACGAACGGCCGCCGCCACCGAGCACATCTCCGTGTGGCTCCGGTGGATCGCTGCTTCCACCCGGTCGGCTGTGAGGGAGGGACCCGACAACCGGTAGTGAAGCCGGAATCTCTGGAACTTCCAGGGCGGATCGGGTTCCTTGTTGTAGGTGACCTCAATGGAGAGCGCGGTGAGGGCGTCATCGCCGAGCTGAGATACGACATCGACGCCGGAACACGAAGCCAAGGCCATCGGCAGCAGGTCGGAAGGGCGAACGCCGAGGTCCTGGTGACCGTCGATGTCGACGGGGATGCCCTTGGAGTCGGTTCCATCGAATCGCAGTTGACCTTCCCAGGTGATCCTCACCGACGCCATCGGTCATCACCTCCCTGACGTGCGTCGTTCGCGGCGCGACCCTGAGACAAGTCCCGTCTGTCTATTCCTGTCAAATCGGGAGTGGCGCCGGGAGCAAACTGCCCGTCTCGCTGTACACTGCTGCTCGACTCTGGCTAGGTTTGTGGGATGCCCTTTCAACGGGGGCATGAATGGAGGAAGGGACCATGAGAAGACGACTACCGATCCTGGCGGTGCTGCTGGCACTGGTGCTGATCGCCGCGGCCTGTGCAGAGACTACGGAGGACACGACCACCACCACGACAACCGAGGCGCCCACCGCTACGACCGAGGCCCCGTCGGACACCACCACAACGACGGAAGCCGCCGGCCCGAAGACCATCATCATCGGGACCACGGACACCATAGCCAGTCTGGATCCGGGGGACGCCTACGCAGTTCACGACTGGGAACTCATCAAGAACACCGGAGAAGGGCTTCTCGGCTGGGAGCCCGGTGAGCTGACGCTCAGGACCGGCCTCGCTGCCGCCCTGCCCGAGATATCCGATGACGGTCTCACGTACACGTTTACGCTGCGTGAGGGGATCCAGTTCGCCGATGGGCTGGAGCTCACGGCTCCGATGTACGCGGAGCAGCTCAACCGGCTTCTGACCATCGGACCGGACTGCCCCAATGGTGTGGCCAATGCCCTGGCTAGCCCGTTCTTCGAGAGCATCACGGCCCCCGACGATGCGACGCTGGTCTTTCAGCTGAGCAGGGCTGTGGCATTCGTGCCGCAGTTGTTGGCGACGGCCACGTTCGTGCCGGCTCATCCGGACATCTTCCCCGCCG
>Ga0209751_10006295_pt1 | contig 11023 bp, 14 predicted proteins | sample RifCSP13_1_FD_184019 | JGI IMG/M metagenome (GOLD analysis project Ga0209751, IMG submission 184019) | Soil microbial communities from Rifle, Colorado - Rifle CSP2_sed 13_1 (SPAdes) (version 2) | ecosystem: Environmental > Terrestrial > Deep subsurface > Rock core/Sediment | place: Rifle...
GAGTTGGAGTTCCACATACAGGACAGAACTTCATTATTTTATTGGTGGGTATTTTTTTGTTACCGTAATTGTTTCGAGATAATTTAGAATGTTTCTTTTCAAGTGATTTTATAGCTGCAGTTACGCTTGTTCTTTCCTCTCGCACATCTGAAATTAGTTTTTTGTTGTTTGTGTTTAATATTCTCAAACAATACTCTGTCAGATGCCTACGCTTCAGATTGCTAGTGATTACAAACATCCTCTCATCATTGAGATTATCAAATTTTCTTACTTCCAATTTTGGGATGATGTTGAGTTCAGAACAAATATCAAATCTTGTGTGTCCATCTAGAACTTTGCCCTCAGGATTCACTATTATGGCATTTAACAATCCGTTTTTCTTTATTGATTCTTTTAGTGCCTGACGTTGTTCTGTTGATGGTCTTGGAACCATTAATTTGTATTCGTTATCTACGTAGATTCTACTAGGGGTTTTTACTTTCTGATTCAAGATTTCATCTCCGCTATTCTTTTTCTTTCAGTTGCAGCATTTTCCTCAAGACAGCTTATGCAGATTGGCAGATTGTTTTTATCAAATTTTAATTCCATATTGCTTGAATAGCAAGTATGACACAGTCCACGAATCAATTTCGTCTCTCCTCAGGCTTTGGAATTCTTCCAAGAAGAAATTTTAGAATTCCATCCTCGGTATTTTCCACTACAGATATGATCTCTTCAGGTTCGTTGTTGTAGATTCCCCCTTTTACTTTGCAGAGTCCCTTTCCAGATGCAAATAATTTCAATCCCTTGCTTCTTGCAATCTGGGTCAGTCTGATGTTGTGCTCTGTGGAACCAGTACGGATTAATTTCAAAGTCTCAAAGGTTGATTCGTCTGCAAGATACAGATCAATTGAGATGCCTTTGAATTCAAATCGCTTGATTGCATCCCCGTTTAGAAATCTGGAGACTCCTTTGTGTTTTCCTGCAACTTTTCCCATAGGATCTAATGATTCTATTGTTTCGGCCAGCCCTGTTTCTCCAAACTGGTAATCTGTTTTTTGAATAGCTACAATGTCAATGTCTTTTACAACATCCTTTCTTCTTCTGATAGAGCCGCAGACTGTCCATCGTTTGAAATGCTTTGCAAGCTGGCCGGTTCCCATTATCAGGTCTTGACAGATTGCTTCTGCCTCTCCGCGTTTCAAAGTGCGTGTTCCTCCATGTGTTTTTTTAATTCTCTGAATGTCTTTGCTACAAAATCGCAGTTTGTTGCCCTGCAGTCAAGATGTCTTCCAAACTCAGCCATCTTTAGGACCTCCGAATTCATTCATTCGTTTTTGCTGCTGTTCCTCTACAACTTTGAGAGCAACTTGGTTGGCTTGTTCTGGTGTGTAGCCTTTTTTCTCGATGTAATATTTTACAATATCAGCATATACCTTGTCGTGGTCCATGATTTTTTGTGTAGGAGTAGTTTTGTTTGGAGCTTCAGTGAGTTTGGCATAGCATCTCTGATATGCTGTCTTTGCTGCAGCATCAACCTCGTTGTTGATTTGCTCTTCAAGCCAAGCTTTGGTTATTGTCAATTTCCAGTCCTCCTAAAAATAATCGACTTGCCATCAACAATTCTTCTTTCAAATTCTTTTGAAATTGTGCAGGACAAAGTTTCAAGATGCCTCTGTGCAGCAGATTGAGATCCTCTTCCGCAGTCTTTTTTCGAAAGGTAATCTACACATTCAGCAGCTTCTTTGAGGGAAATTGAATCTCTTTTTGGTGGTTTTCCGTCTTGTGGAAGAAGTTCTGCTGCAAGTAACTGAACAGAATGTTTGTATAAAATAGCTGCAACATCTGCCTCATCGCTTGTCTCTTTGTGTTGGCTGAATTTTCCCGCTCTCTCTCCCTCTCGTGCTGACTCAAAATCAAATGATTCCTCCCACGCTTGATTCTTTTTAATTATCTCTCTCGCTAGAATCTGTAAATCTGCATCATATCTTTTCTTTTCATTGCAGTAATGATGAGCCCAAGCAAGATTCCATAATTCCTCATTTTTCTCTTCATTGTCTAGATGTTCCCATCTCTTACGCCATTTTGTATTTCCTTCAAGGAATCTTTGACCACAAAAACAACAAGTACACTCTTGGTAATCAGGATCTGCAGGATCAAGGGAGGAATTAGGATAATCTCTTTCAATTATGAAAGGTGTTCTTTTTGCCATAATACTTCGGGTAAGACTCTTAGCTTGGGGCATCTACCACGCTATCCCCCTTTTCAGTTCAGAGCGAGAAATAATCTGGCAAAGATTAATGTTGTCAGAGTGCGAGAAATAATTCATTTGTAATCCCTCAGTTGCCTTTTTCCTAATTCCAGGAGAATGTCAACAAGAACTGGATCAGATTCGTAAACAGAATCAGGATCGTATTTTTTGCATAATCTGAAATACTCATCTTCTATTTTTTGGATGGATTTGTAATCTAGAACTAGTTCCAGAGTCGATATTTTTGAAATATCTCTTGATTTCATTAGGCTACAACCTCCTGTGGAAGTTTTACAATCTTATTGCAGACAGTACAGAAATGCTCTCGCTTCTTTTGTCTATTCCAGAACCCTACAGTAGAACCACATTCAGGACAGATTGTCTCTGTCCATGCTGCTTTGTTAGCTGGAATAATTTTTGGGCTTACAGAGTGAGATTGTAGAAATCTTGCAAAACTAGAAGTTCTTTCATAGCGTATAATTGAAGCTAGTTTGGAAGTACAGAGTGAGCAATATTTTTTTGATCGTAATGCTTCTTCAGAGGTTACATAGTTGCCAGTAGGAATAATTCTGTAAAGATTTCTATATGCTATGAAAAATTTTCTAAAAAATCTAGTTTCACATAATGCTGCATCCAGTCCTTCTGGAATCAGATGTATGATTTCACTAGTGTTTGAGGATTGTGTATTTGGATGAATCTGAAAACCTCCAGTATTGAATTTTAGCATGATGGGATCTCCTTGTGTGGTTTTGTTGCAAAAAGTTTCCAAGGAATCACATTGATTGTTTTTCCAGAGACGACATATTCTGAATAATTATTTCTGACAAATTGTTTAATCTCGTCATGATTAATCCAGTATTGATTTTGGTTTGAATTAGAAAGGACTCTTACTAGCATATGAGATTTTGACTGCTCTACAAATTTGATAATTGATTTGTTGATACCCAATCCTGGAGTTCCAAATTCAGATTTCCATCTGAGCAATTCTCCAGCTTTCATAAACGGCTGGGTGATTTCAAGAACTACAGTGTGAGATTCTTCGTTGTAAACAAATTCCTGTCCCTCTAATGTCAAAGTCCGAGGAGGAGAGAACATTAGTTCCCCTCCTCGTCTAAAGTGGTCTGGCCGCCTTTTTTCTTCAAAAATTTGTCAAAAATCTCTTTTACTTCATGACCTCGCTCTTCATTGTCACATGTCTTAACTTTGGCCTTGAGAACAATTTCAGGCTCAGATGAGGTGTGGTTTTTGATTTCTAGATCAAAATTAACATCTTCCTCAACTAGTTCCCTGAACTCAGCCTCCAAAGATGAAATATCTTTTTGTGTTTTGATATTTTTGACACTGTACGTCAGAGTGATGCATTCGGATTTCGAGTTGACATTTGAAGTAGTTAGATTGCCATGTCCACTCAGGTTTTTGGTTTTTGGTTTTTTGTCGCTCAATTTAGTTCCTCCTTTGACTTGATACGATTTTTGTTGCTGTAGTATGGTTTTTCAAAGCAAACTTCACATACTGTGATTGTCTCGTCTGGATTTGGAGAGCAATCATATACAATTCGAAATTGCGGTTTGTTACTGCAGCATTTGTTTAGAGCAACATCTAGAGACATGCTGCTTGTCCTCCTAGACATTGCTCCATTGGAGTAGTGCCTAGAAAGAATACAGCTATAGTTTCCAAATTTGAATTGGCTACAAAAGAATCCAAAAATTCTACAGCAATGTAACTATAGTCTTCCAGTTCTTTCCGCTCCTTTCGTTTTCATGCTAGGCAAAAAATCTTAGATAATGATGGTAAATAAAGTTACTACTGTTGTAACTTTTATACATTGGTGAGCTAATAATTGACTAGGGACGACAGGTGTGTTCCTTTCGATTCATGTCTAGGCGGATCTGTTTTGATTCGGTTCCCCTGTCGTTCCGAACAACAAGAAAAATTTTTCCAAAGTATTTAGCATTTTATCTGATGAAAAAATCAATTCTCCCTCGGGATTTGTTGATTTTTGCAAAATATTTCAAATATGCAAAATTTTCTCGTCGTGTTTTTATAAAAAATATTTGTCAGATTCTGATCGCTATCTGCCCTCGCCTCACAAACTCTATCAACTTTTCCTAATAGGGATGAAAGTAATAACACAATACCAAGCTGAGTGTAGAAAGTGTTTTATCTTATGAGAGAGATTTTGAAAATTCCTCGCCGTGATCTTGTTTTTCTGCAAATAACAGACAAGAGGTTTTATGGTAATTACTAGCGATCAGGTTTTTGCTTCTTTTCTAGATCTGAGACTTTTTTCTGCAAGTCCAAGATTGCATTTGTGGCCATATCGTCTTTTCTCTTAATCTGGTCCTGAAGGTTTTCAATCTGTCTTTTCATGATAGATGATTGTCCCTCCTGATCCAGCTTTAACTGCAATAGTTCGTCTTCGTTGATTTTCTCTGAAAAGACAGTCACAAATGGTTCAAGCATGGAATAGTAGATTTCCAGCTCTTCACGTGATTTTCCAAGATAGACCTTGTTTGAGCGGTCAGCTTTTCCCATAAAGACATTGGCCATGTCATCTCCTATCATTCCAGCCTGACATGCATCTCGGAATACCTTCCTGAGCCTCTTTGGTCTGAGGGGGGATTGTTTTGCTTTTTGAAGATTGATTCCCATCCTTTTTGCTGCTTTTCTAAAGTTAATTGCCAGAATGATAGTTGTCAGTGGAGTTGCAGGAGGCAGTAAATCAAAATCAAGATTAGTGTATTCTCTTTTGTATTTTAGTTTGAACTGTTTTTTTCTTTCACTCATAGATGTTGTAAAGATAATATCATCATCTGCTCCATCAGCTCTTTCCTTTCTGACGTATTCTCTGAGTCGTTTTGTAGCTTCTTTGCTGAAAAAACCTTTTACTGCCTCCATAGTTTTTAGTCTGAAATTGCTGATGAATATTCTCTCATGAGATGGGTCCTGTTCTCTGACAAAACCCAAAGTGAACTTTAGCAAATCTCCGTCATCAAGTCCTGTGGAAATAAGACACAGTGCAATTACCTCGTCTCTTGATGATAGTTCCTTTAGGAATCTTCTAACTAAAACTCGATTAAGATCAGGCTTTTTTGTTTTTGGATCAAATGAGAATAATGGCAAATCAGCATCTGTCTGTTCTACAACTTTTGGAACCTGCCTTGGGGTGTGCCATCCTTGGGTTGTTATTTTGTTGTGTTTGTAAAATCCTCTGACTATTCCATAAGCTCGGATGACTGCGGAATTGTGATCAATTCCTTGTTTTTTCAACCAGGAGAAATATGTCGATAGATGCACCTCTCCAAGCTCGTTGTCCGATAGTGCTTCCTCGATTAGTTCATCAGGAGTCTTTTGCATTACAGAGAGAAATCTTCGCATGTTGGATTCAACGTTTTTCCAGGTATTTACAGGAAAACCGCCACTTTTAGATTTTAGAGTCAGTTGGCTCTTCCAACGTTTGACTGTAGCAAAATCTCGCCAATCAGTTGCATTTAGAAAGGAAAGATCGTAGTGAATTTGAGTCATGAAAAATTGATCTTAAAAATTATTATTAAACTTGTATGACAATGCAAGTTTAATCTACTATCATTCTATTCTAATGCAATATTAGTAAATCATTCTTCAGAAATTATTGTGTAAATTACCATATCCACTCCTAGATCCTGAGATAAAATGGCTAGTTCTTCAGTAATAACATCCACATGTTTTTCCTGTCTATCTGAAATATGGTTCTTGGGATTGCTATTGAGATCTCTAATGTATTTTGATAAAGGAATGAGTTTAGCTGGAATGTCAGGCAATTATCTGTTTTTTTCTTTGTTCCTTCGTTCAGTTATTTTTTCAGCCCAGTCAGCAAGAGGAGTCTTTGTATTAGCAGTTACACCGTATGCTTTTTTGTATGCAGTATTGAGAAAGTCAGTTAGTTCCTGACCTTTGATTCTGCACATTTCTCGGATAAGACGGGCTTTAGTAATATCATCAGTCTGTAAATCAGGATCTGCGTTGATAGCTCGAATAACATCAACTATTGTAACTTGATATTCTTCATCATGAATTGGACTGGATTGTCCTTTCAGATATGGTTTACCAGTTTTTCTTAGTTTTGTCATGAATGAAAATAAAAAGAATAGAATTAAGGAACTATTTTTGGTCGGGTAATTCAACAAGCTCTTTGATTGTCTTTACAATGCCATTGAATTCAACTTCAGTAACTTTCGTATCCTCAGTAGCTTTAATCAATTGATTGATCACTTTAGCATACTTTTCAGCCTTATCGGCAGTTGTTGCTAGTGCATTTACTGCAGCAGTTTGTTGTGTCTTGAATTTTGCTGCAACTATTCCAAGTATGATTGTGATAATTGTAGTGAGTAGCGTGACTATCTCTGGAGTAAATATTTCAGTCATTAGTTATTTTAAAAAAATCTGTTGTAAAGGAACTATTTCTTTAATCCAAAGTGATTCAAAAGAATATCAATTTGTGATTCTAATACTGCCATTCTTTTCTCCAATATGTCGTCTCGCTGATGAAGTTCCTCGTGTTTTTGATTTGATGAACTGTCTGATGTTTGCAATGCATTGACTTTGGTTTGAAGATCATTTGCCGTATTTTTTAACAGGGTAAAACACAGTTCTTTGTTCATAAAATATTTGATGATTCTCCAAAGTGCTAATCCTACAAATCCTGCTGCCGGAATTATTATTCCTGCAAAGATTTCTATTTCAAATCCTAGAAAAGCAGTCACGAAGTGACTTTGGGAAATTAGTAATTAGGAATTATTTTATCAGGGGTTCTCAGTAGTTTTTTTCAGATACAAATACTTTATCTGATTTTTCCACTATCTGATCTCCCAACGTGGCAGTAATCGTAACATTCATCCACTGTCCGGATTCAAAGATTCCACTAGTCAGCAGCTGGGCTCCCGTCCAAGTTCCATAACGGTTTGTAATTCCATCAATGGTTTTGATTGTCTTCCAGTCATTTTCAATTATTTTTTCATAGCTGGTTCGCTCATTGACTACGACAAACTCTTTTCTTTCCTGAGCAAGATCTATGTGGAACTTTACGCCTTCTATTGGTTCCCCATATCTGGTTAGTCCAGATGTTTTTTGCGTGTTGAAAGAATCAACTTTTACTGTAAAGTCTTCCTGTATCATGTTTGGAGATGATATGAAATAATTAAAATCCAAAGTTGGTATATTTGGCGGAATTATTTTTTTCTCTGTTATTTTTGGAATCTCTTTTAATGTGGATTTTTGAAACACCCCATCCTTCAAAAAGAAAACTTTTTTGTAATCAGCATCATATTGTTTGAGATAGATTGCATATGGATCTCCTGTTGTCACATGGCCATGAATTCTGTATATTCCAGTAATTTTTACAAATTCAACATCAAAGTCATTTGAAATAAAATAATTGGTTCCCTTGCTGTAAATGGTATGTGTGCCAAGAATTTTAACCGGATCTAATTCTGCATATGCAATACTAGCTGGAATGGCAAGTAATGCTATCAGTCCAATTATTATGTATCTATGCATTTTTTTCCACCTTGTCTAAAATTCTGCTAATCACAATGTCAAAAGTATCGCCATATTCCTTGAAATGTTTTTTGAGTCTAGTGTGTGTCTTTTCTGAGACTGATATTGGTTTCAATGCTTGTTATAATTTGTTATAATGTATATAGTTTGTTATATTTCAATATAAAGGAAATAAGATATCTATCTACAAGTCAATGTTGACCGTATCAAAATCAGCTACTCCGTTGAAGCCTGACTGATTTACAGCCGAGGAACGAAATTCAATTTGGCTTCCAGGAGTAAAACCGGTTTCAATGACTTCGATTTTATTTTCCAGAGGATCAAGATCAGATATTGGAGGGTCGTCTCTGAAATATGATTTGTATGGTATGAATGGCGTTATGCTGCCTCCTGGTCTTTGTGCAACTTCTATCCATTCTCCTGTGGATTGAGCGTCATTGAAAGTCATTTTGAATCTCGCAGCCCCTGTTGACGGTGATGTGATAATATTACCAGGTGTACTTGGAGGCAAGACATTGGATGTAACATCGCTTGCAGTTGCAGAAAATGGTCCTGTCAGATCATTTTTCTGTAATCTTGCATGTCCGTAATATGTTGTAGATTTGGTTAACACATTTGATAAAAATACTACATTAATTTGTCCGATTCCTCCGCCAATTGGTCTGGATATTGTTCTTGAAACTTTTTGAACTGTAAAACTTCCATTTCCATCTACAGTACTGGCAGTTGCCCATTCTATTTCTGCAAGATTAATTCCTGCTGGAAGAGTAACAGTAAATTGTAGTTTTACTCCCACATTTTCAAAAACTACTGTTGGTGCAGGAAGATTAGGAGTTGTAGCATTTGCATTTATTGTACTGATTAAACTTCCAAATTCATTTCTGACCTCAAAAATATAATTGTACAAAGTGTTTGGTTCCAGAAAATCATCATCATAAGTATGTGTGATTCCTGAAGCTGGAACATCGTTGTCTACTACCGTTTCTGTTATTCCGCCACCGAGATTTCTTTTCAAAGTGAATTTCAATTGCTTTCCTGTCGGCTGAGTATATGATGCCCTGATAGTATTGAAATCAAGTGCAGCTAGTGTAAAATTTACATCTCCGGCGGTGTATGAACCGTCAGTGTTGGTTTGTAATGGTCCAATGTAATCAGAGTTTCCAACATCATTTTTAGCTCGAACCCAAAAATAATATGTGGTTCCGGCCAGTAATGAATTAACGGTTACAAAATCAGTTGTTAGATTTTTTGTAGAAGGATCAGTAATCGGAGAATCAGGAACCCCGTTTGTTTCTGCAGAAGAAAGAGAATACTCAACATCATACAATAAAGGCAGTGAGCCTACTGCAGGAGGATCCCATGAAATGTCAACTGAATTGTTAGTGTGGCCAGAAGAAACAACATTAAGAGGAATGCTAGGAGCTGTCTCTGATTCATCGTTTTTTTTTGTACTGAAAATAAGTATTGTAGACTGATCAATGCTTCCAAGACTAATATCCAAAAAGTCATCTATCGCAGTAGTGATTAGAGGATTGGAACCAGCTCCGGATACTATGGTTCCACCGATTGTGATTGTTGGGTTTGTTGATCTGATGTATAGTCTGATGTTCATTCGAAGTATTGTAGGAATGTTTGTAAATGTGATAGTGAGATTTCCTGTGACATTTGCAACCAAGCTTCTGTCATCCATTGTCGCAAAATCAATTTGAAAGTTTCCTGAAATATCAGCAAGCTCTTTTATTTTTGTATTGCTTGCCTGGTTTGCAGTAGGTATCGAACCGCCCGAACCTTCTCCTGGGTTTACTCCAGCAGATGAATTATTTCCAAACACTTTCAGCGATTGAATGAATTGCTCCTCGTTTTTTATCAGTCCGTCAATTACCCTTGTATCAATTGTTCTTCTGTTTCTTGCACCGGTACTGCTCATGGCCAAAACCTCTTCACGACTCGCACATATTTCTTGATTCCTCCGGGACCAAGTTTTGTTTTTGAAAGCGACATGGTTACTGATTCTACTACTCCTTTGAAAGAATTCGGTATTGAATCATCTGCATCATCTATTGCATTTGTATCATTGACGTATACGGAATCGCCAAAGTGAACATCCCTTCCGTTTGTTACTTCAACTGTAATTTCCCTTCGGTCAAAATTCAATAATTTGTCAAGACCTAGTGCCAGATTCTTTGCCTGCGAATATCCGGTGATTGAAGGTTTCTGTATTTTTAATGTCTCAATATTTACAGCTGGCTTGTTGTCTGATTCATCAATGTTTGTTGCAACGATTGGTTTTGTCATTCTGTACATGTCAAGTGACATTTTCATTGCTGATTTTCTTGCAAAACGATTTATCAAAAATGATTTGTATCTTCCCTGCGTATCAAATGAATCTCGTGTGAAAATTCCCCCTGTTAAAAATTCAGTAGGATCAAAGGCTACGGTTCCATCTGGTTCTTGGGCTTTGAAAAACACTGAAACTCCTGGAACCCCCTTGTATGATTTTAGTTTTGACAAATGGGCTTCCATGGGAAGGGTCTTGAGGTTTTTGCTTTGTGTGAATTCTAAAATCATCACATTGTCTTGTCTGTCTGCAAGCCAGATTCCAATCGTATAGTCCCCGTCAATATCCTCAAAAAGTTGGAAATCTGCATCAGTTATTTCTAATTTCATCCATCCTGCAAAGGCCTGAAAGGGATAGTAATCCTCAACTCCAGGACCAAACCATTCTGATTTTAAAATATGTGAAAGATCCATGTTGTTCAGATCAGTTGTGGGGTTTGTGATTGCCTCGCCAGCTGTTACAGCACCGTATGGTATTACATTACTTGTTCTTGGCCATCTGGAATGAATGTTGAATCCGATAAATAATGGATTTTGCTGGTTTGGAATTCCCGATGTTGCACCGATTGATTTTATAAATACAGCTGATGTGTCAGAACCCATTGCTTCGTTTAATATTTTTTCATTTCCAATATCAGCTCTGAGGTTTGTTGCATCCCATCTGACAGAGTGAGCACATTCAAACTGCTTGTTGTCAATCCAAAATCCCACCTTTCCAAAAATAGGTATTTCAGACAGTGCATAGCTTCCAATAAGCCATTTTGTCTGTCTTGTTCCAACTTGACATACTCCGTTTCCATCAACTCCTGAACCCACTCCGGTACATGGATTTTTCACCCATGGTATCCCTTCGTACCATTCAAATACTTCCTGATCTTGGTTTGTGATTTTACTTTTGAATACTTTCCAAGATCAGGAAGT
>Ga0209751_10006296_pt1 | contig 11022 bp, 8 predicted proteins | sample RifCSP13_1_FD_184019 | JGI IMG/M metagenome (GOLD analysis project Ga0209751, IMG submission 184019) | Soil microbial communities from Rifle, Colorado - Rifle CSP2_sed 13_1 (SPAdes) (version 2) | ecosystem: Environmental > Terrestrial > Deep subsurface > Rock core/Sediment | place: Rifle...
TGCCGATGTGTACTTCAAGCGACAGGAGATGGCACATATGGCCGACAAGCGTAAGATCTGCAGGGACAACCACAGTTTCCGGGAACACGGCATCGGGGCCGGGTTGACCCGGAAGGTCTGTGTCGGCTGCGGGCTCCTCCAGATCGGCCAGGGACGGAGGGTTGTCCTCGTCGAGGACCCCTGGGCGGACCATCCCCTGTCGAGCTTCGTGAAGGTGAGCTGACGACGGCACACCCCGGAGCAACCGTGGGGGCGGGACCGTTCTTCGTCATGGCCGGAGCGTACGTTGGTTCCATTTTCGCAGCAGTCACCATTTGTGGCGCTGGTCGGGGTCGAGCCCCGACCGGTGCGTGTTGAGGGAGTCCAGGCACGGACGGTGGTCAAGGGGAGGTTCCCAAGACAAACGCAGCTCCCTACACCTCCGACCTCGCATCCGGTGATCCCTCCGCAGTCGATGCATCAGCTGACCTCACGCCGCGTAGTGGACCAGAGCTGAGAGAACCGCCCGAATTGCCGGTCCCGGACAGGTGGGCACATGCTGGTTGCCGCCCGACAACAGGGTGATCCGGGGGGACGGCGTCGGAAGCTACAGGCTGCCCCCTGGTGGGTGGATCCTTGAGGTATATCGGCTGTGCTCGTTCACCCTAGACTGTCGGCCAGACCCAAAACGCCGGAGGACCGGGCCCTATGTTCGTCGCCACCAAGGACAAAGCCTTGCAGACCACTACCACCGGCGCCCTGCCGCGGCCGTCCTGGTACACGGAGAACCTGCGCGGGCAATCGTTGTCGGTCGGCTTTTCGCAGCGCGCCTACCGTGAGCAGCATTTCGACTGCCTAGCCGCCAATGTGGCCATGCAGCACAAGGCCGGCATCGACATCATGGTCGACGGCGATTGCCGGCTCGACGACGACTGGGCCGGCCGGTCCTGGGTCGCCTATCCGCTGGAGCGCATCGAGGGCATTGGACCGGGCCGACTGGAGGTGCAGCCGGCGGGCTTTCTGTCTGCGGACCGCGGACCCGGCGACATCATGTGGGAGGTGATCGAGACACGCCTGACGCCGCACGTCACCGGCCCGATCGGCGCCACCAGACTCGAGCTCGACCGCGCCTACAAGGCGATGGCCGGCATGACCGACAAGCCCTGCAAGATCGGCACGGCATCGGCGCAGATCCTGACGATGATGGTCAAGAACGACCATTACCAGGATCGGGAGGAGCTGCTCTTTGCGCTGTCAGATGCCGTGAACAAGGAATATCACGCCGTGGTGGATGCGGGTGCGCCGCTCATTCAGATCGAGGAGCCGGAGGTCCACCAGACGATCCACGACCCGAACGCCCCGTTCAAACCGGAGACCTGGGTCGATGCCTTCAACCGCGAGGTGAAGGGCTTGCGCCGGCGCACTGAAGTGTGGACGCATACGTGCTGGGGCAGCCCGGCCGGTCAGCGCGTGCTGCACGCCGACGCCACCTATGAGCGCGCGCTGTCCTACTACGACCAGCTGGACATCGACGTCCTGTGCATGGAGGGCGCCTCGAACAAGTGCGCTGAGGTACCGCTCTACGGGCGCATGATCTCGAAGGACAAAAAGATCGCGGTCGGCATCCTCAACCACCGCTCGTTGCAGGTGGAGCGGCCCGAGGAGGTGGCCGACATGATCCGCACCTGCCTGGAGCACATCGAGCCGGAGCGTTTGATTTTGGCGTCCGACTGCGGCTTCGGGCGCCAGGCCATGAGCCGCATCCACGCCTTCTACAAGATGGTCTCGCTGGTGCGCGGCACGAACATCGTGCGCAAGGAGCTCGGCCTCGAGGAAGTCTACATCCCGGCTTCCGATCCCAAGCTGTCGATGGTGCCGGTGGCGGGGGTCTGAGGGGCGACAGAGGAGCGCGCGCCTCGATTTCGTATGTAGCCGCACCCGTTGCCACATCCCCAACGTCATGGCCGCGCTGCGACGTGGCGCGAGCCACGACGGTGAGACCGGGCGGCCGGGCACTCGCTGAAAAAGGCGATGCGGCGTCAGTGTCAGCGGGACCGTTTTTTCGTCATAGCCGGGGCGTACGTTGGTCCCATGTTCGCAGCAGTCACATCAGTGGCGCTGGTCGGGGTCGAGCCCCGACCGGTGCGTGTTGAGGTCCATGTCGGTAGCCAGGAGCCGGCGTTTGCTCTGGTGGGTCTTCCCGACACGGCGGTACGGGAAGCGAAAGACCGGGTTCGGGCCGCCCTGGCGTCGTCGGGCTTCCGATTCCCGAGCCGCCGGATAACCGTGAACCTGGCCCCGGCCAAGTTGTCCCGGGTTGGACACCTTCGGCGCCGTCGAGGGGCAACGAACCCGTAACTAAGAAGCACCTCCGGTTCACGATATCGATTTTCATGTCGAGGGCGGCGAGGACGTTTCGGCGCGAGGCGACTTCACTCATTCCCATCAGGGCGGCCTTTATCCGGCCCGCGTAGGAGCGGAGCTGCTCGGGTCCGGGTACGCCGAGCTGGCGCTGCTGGGCCGCCGCCTCCAGCCGTTTCACCTCCTGTCGAGTCGCGGAACATTCCTCATCTAGGACGGCAAGCGCCTCGCGCAACAATTCTGGATCCACTCCGCTTTTGGCGTAGTCGACGATGATCCGGCGTCGGGCCTGCTCCAGCTGGGCTGTCCGCTTCCGGGCCTCCCGCAATCGCGCTTCGGTCTCGCTCCCGTCCTCGGTTGACGAGGCCGCGGTGACGATGGTGCCCAGCCGGTCGGGATCGGTGAGGAAGTTTACCAATGCCTCCCAAACCGCCGCCTCGATGGGCTCGGCCTGAAGCCACCGTACCTTCTTCCAGTCGCAGCATTCCTCGGGTGTCAGTCCGGTATCGTTGCGGCTACACCGATAGGCCCGTTTGCCCCGGGAGCGGTGGCCTACAAAGTGGGCCCCGCACCCGCACCGAAGGAACCCGGTGAACAGGTACGGACCGGAATTGGGGCGACGTGGGCTGCTGCGTCGGTCAAGAGCGGCTTGCAACTCCCGGAATTCCTCGTCGGTGAAGATGGCGGGCATCGGGTACGGACTGCCGGAGTAGGTGGCCTTACCCTTAAGCCGCGGGTTGCGGAGTATCCCAGAGACGAGTTGTCGACTCCACTTGTGTGCCCATCTGGGTCGCACGCCGAGGGCGTTGAGTCGGTGGGCGATCTGGTAGGTGGTGGTCTGCTCGTCGACCACCCACCGGCGCATGTCGTGGAGTAGCACAACCTCGCCCTGGTCAAGTTCCAGCACCTTGCCCGGCCCGTCGGGGGAGTCCACAACGCGCAACCCATAGGGGGCAACCCCGCCCTGCCACCGGCCGTTGCTGGCCGACGCCCGTTTCCCGAGCATGGTCTGCTCGACGATGTTTTCTCGCTCCAGCTCGGCGAGGGAGGAGAGCAGGGCGAAGAGCAGCCCGGCCATCCGTTGCGACGTGTCGAGCCCGTCCTGAACAAAGCGGACGCTTACCCCCCGTTCTTTCAGGTCTTCCAGAAGATTGAGGTTGTTGCGAGCCGATCGGCCGAAACGGGAGACTTTCCACACATACAGCCGATTGAACTCTCCCGCGGAGGCGGCTTCGGATAGGGCATCGAGAGCCGGCCGGGACGCCGCAGCCCCGGTGACACCCTCCTCTCGGAACACCAACGGTTCCGGCACTTCGTACCCTTCGGCGGCGGCGGCCCGCAGGCATTCGGCTACCTGGGCGTCAAGCGATTCACCCTCGACCTGGTGTTCGCGACTGACCCGGACGTAGACCGCGGCGGTTTTCATGATGGACACCTTCCGGATCAGTGCTCCTTTTCCCCTTTGGCGGTGGCGGGCCGGGCTGGAAACCCGGCTGTCTGGTCTCTTGGGAGCGTACCGGGGAGTCTGGCGTCCTCAGACTAACGGGGCCAGACCTGGGAGTAACGTCGAGGCGCTCCACCATGGGAGGCTCCTGGGTGGACGGGGAGACCAGCCCCAATATGAGACTGGCCAGGCGTCGCGCCCGAGGCGGATCCACAACAGGCGTGATGTCGATGTTGATTTCCAGGGGGGATCCAGTCGAAGGTATCACATCGGCCTCCACGTGTTCCAGGAAGCTCGCAGGCCCGGTGTTGCGGGAGTCGGAGGCCACGGGACCCTCTCCCCGGAACGCCATGCGTAGAGCGTTCCAGTCGGAACCTCCGGGTAGTTGGGGAGGCCCTCGGCCGTGAGGAGGCGGTCGTGTTCGTTCATGGCCGGATCGTGGGCGCTGACCCTGTCAGCTGAATGTTATTTCGGTGTCATTTCGAAGTCGTTGGGTACAGGTGAAGGCAGCGAGCCGGGACTGTTTTTTTCCGGGGAGATCGGTTACGGATCGTTCCGGAGACATTGGTGACAGCGTTCCGGAGAGATGTGTGACACCCGCTCCGTACTCAGGTTTTGGGCAGTTGGAGGGTTTTTGACAGGGTTTCTGACAGGGTTACGGACACTCTGTTGACAGGGTTGGACGCGACCGTCTGGGTATGGCGATGTTGTTGACTCTCGTCCAGGTCGGCCCTGCTGGCAGTTGGAGGGTTCCTGGCAGGGTTGTCGCGTCAGCGGTTGGAAGGTGCCCCTTAGGTGGATGACGAAATGATGCCTTCTCTTGTTCGCCCCGACACTTGTGTTTTCGGACGCGTAGGGTTGGTACGGCTACTGGGATTGGGGGGTAGCGATTTGAGCCCTCGACGCTGGTCAATTGGGATCGGCGGCCTGACCCGGCCGCCGTTTCTTGCCGGCGTCGCCATCGCGGCGCTGCTGGTGTTCAGTTCGTGCACTTCGACTGGCTCCGGTGGATCAACGACAACCTCATTGGTTCCGCCGACGACGTCCACTTCCACAGACTCACCGTCCACTTCTACGACGTCGACATCGATCGCAGTGACATCGACGTTTCCACCTGCCCAAGATGTGATCGACGGGTGGAGCGCCTATTGGGAGGCGTGGGTGGAGGTGCGGGCCTCGGATGATCTCGATCGGGCTCCGCTCGAGGCGGTCGCTGCCCCGGAGGTGGTCGAAGGTGCTCTCACCCTTTTCGAGCGTCAACGCTCCTCGGGACTTGGTTCGGTTGAGACCGAGGTCGTGCTCCACCCCACGGTTATCGACTTCGAGCCTGATCGGGCCTCAGTCGAGGACTGTGTGCTGCTTTCTCCGTCGTTCACGGACACTGTTGGTGTCTGGTACCAAGCGGACCTGACTCTGGCCGAGCGGGGCTGGGTCGTTGACGCTGTTCGGATCCCGAGCGGTGGCGGCTGTGTGCCTCAGGAGATGGCCGACGCGGCTATTGCTGGCTACGAGGCCTACTACGAGGTTAGAGAGGGTTTCTGGGATCCCCCCGATCCTGATCATCCGCTGATTCGCGAGGTCTTGGCCGAGCCACAGATGAGCTTCATAGTCGGTCTCCTCGAAGAACATGAGGCTCGCGGCGTGGCTCTGCGGGGTCAGCCGACGACACACCCAGAAGTCATCGAGGTTCGGAGTCCGACCGAACTCGTGATCCTTAGCTGTCTTGAGCCGAATCCGGACTACGGCCTCTACGACCTCGACACCGGAGAGCGCCTCCCGGATGAGCAGCCCGTTCGAGAGGGCCAGCGTGATCTCGAATCGGCGGTGATGGTGCTCGAGGACGGCAAGTGGAAGGTCTTCGATCTGCAGGGGCAGGTGGATTTCACATGCGAGTTCGCACCCACGGAGCGAGGTTTGCCCTCGGTCTGATCGTCGCCCTGGCCATGGTTGTGCCAGCGCTGACGCTGCCCGTCGCGCCGGCCTTCGCCAACCACTGCTCGGGAGCGGGCCGCATCGATCAGAGGGGCGGGGATGTTGTGGGTGAGTGTCACGGGCAGACGCCGGGTCAGCCGGGTGGGGGGACTGTTCATGAGACTTGGGATATCTACTGTGCGGCTGCCGTCGGTGAGTACCAGGTGGGCGACGAGGTCGATTTCGATGCGACGGATCAGCTCAGTCCGGGGGATGTGGAGAACCTGGGCTTTGATCCGACGGGGGAGTATTGGTGGTGGAACGTCACTTGTTGGCGGGATGGTGAGCCGGCGCATGCCTTCGAGTTCGCGGTTGAGGTGACCCCGCCCGTCCCACTCGAGGCGATCCGTGACGTGGCGGCCGCCCGTTTGGAGCCGCCTACTCCCGACCCGGAGACGAGTCCGCCTCTCGCACGGCAGACGTTCGTGCGGGTTCCTACGTGGCTGTGGCTGGACCCGACGTCCTGGGTCCCAGTGGAGGTTTCGGAGACTCGTGGGTTGACCACGGTCACGGTTCGGGCGACTCCGACGTATGCCCGTTGGCTGATGGGCGATGGGGGTGGGGTCTCTTGTTTGGGACCGGGTGTGGTGTGGGTGTCGGGGGCGTCTGAGGACGACACGGACTGCTCGTACACCTACGAGCACTCCTCCTACGGCGTGCCGGAGAGCCGCTTTGAAGCGTCGGTGACGGTGACCTGGGAGTTCGAGTGGTGGATCAACGACGTCTACCAGGGGGTGTTCGGCACCGTCGATCTCACTGCCCCCTTCGGGGTGGCGGTCGGCGAGATCCAAGCGGTGGAGACGGGAGGCTGACATGAACCGGAGCACCACAAGCCAATCAACGAGACGAGCGGACCTATCTGGGAACAGACAACCCGCTTCGGGTCCTTTCCGGTTGGAGCCACCACGCCGCAAGGTGCAGATACCTCAGCTGCTGATCGCCGTGTTTCTGGTGGTGGTGAGCGCGCTGGTGGCGGTGGTTGTGTTCTCCCGTGCCGCGGCCCGTGAGCCGGTGCTGGCCCTGGCCCAACCGGTGGAGAGGGGTCAGGTGATCTCCTCGGGTGACCTGATGGTGGTGTACGTGGCGACCGACGACCCGATCACCACTCTGTCGTCGGAGGCGGCCTCCGGTCTGGTCGGGTTGACGGCAGTGACCGATCTGGAGGCGGGGACCATCCTTACCCCTGCCCATTTTGTCTCCCGGAGCCTCCTCGACGCCGGGGAGGGGGTGGTCGGTCTGGCGCTTGCACCCGGTGAGTACCCGACGCCGCTGTTGGCGCCCGGTGATCTGGTGGACGTGGTGGTAACCGATAGCGGGTCGCTTGAGCCGGGCGTCACCAACGCAGAGGTACTGGTGGCGTCGGCGGAGGTTTTCGATATTGCCGAGTTGGGTACCCAGGGGGTTCGGTTCATCTCGCTGCGGATGCCCGCCCAGGAGACTGCCGGGGTGGCCGGTGCAGCGGCCACCGGCCGGGTTCGGCTGGTGCTGGTGGCGGATTCGGGGGTGGACCGGTGAGCCTGGTCTGCTTGGGTTCTGCCCACGGGTCTCCCGGGGTGACGACCACGGCGCTGGCGCTGGCGGCTACCTGGCCTGAGCATCGCGGCTGTCTGCTGGTTGAAGCCGACCCGTTCGGTGGGGTGATCGCGACCCGATACGGCCTGGGCGATACCCCGGGGTTGTCTTCGCTGGCGGCTGTGGCCCGGCGAGGACTCGATGACGACACGGTCTGGAAGCACGCACAACAGCTCCCCGGTGGGGTTGGGGTGCTGGTCGGTCCCGCCTCGGCCGATGAGGCTCACGCCGTGGTGCGGGATCTGGCCGGAGCGTTGGCCACCTGGTCCGCTGCCCAGACCGAGGTGGACGTCATCGTCGATTGTGGCCGGATCGCACCGGGCTGTGCTGTGATCGGCCCCCTTCTTGGGGCGGGCGCGGTGATGGTGTTGACACGCCCGACTCTCGATCAGCTCCGATCTGCCGCCCATCGTGTCTTGGCGCTCCGCGACTCCGGAGTGGATGCCAGCCTGCTGCTGGTCGGTGACCGGCCGTATGGACCCGACGAGGTGACCACCACGCTGGGTACGGACGTGGCCGGTGTGATCGCCTGGGACCCTCGTACTGCGGCGGTGTTGACCGGCAGGCGGGGTGCGGTGCGGGACCTGCGCCGCTCCCCGCTGGTCCGATCGGCAGCCACCATGGCAGAGCGCCTGGCGACGCCCCTTGCAGATCTCGATCCAGGGGTGGGCATAGACCCGGCACCGGCGATTCCGGCGTGGAAGGTTGGGGAGGAGGCGGGTTTGTGACCGGCGACGGCGACCTGCGAGCAAGGCTGCACCGTACGGTGGCAGAGAAACTGTCTGAACATCTCCGCACCCACGACGGGGATGATCCTTTGAGCGTCGACGACGAGCGGGCCTTGACCCGCTCACTGATCGCCGCCGAGCTGGCTCGCCTCGCCGAAGCCGCCTACCGGAACGGTCAAACCCCACTCGATTCGGACACAGAGTCGGAGCTGGCGGGGGCCGTCTTTGATCGGGTCCACGGGCTGGGACATCTCCAGCCGTACATCGACGACCCGGACCTGGCCAACATCCATGTCAACGGCTGTGACAACGTGTGGCTCGTGTACCGGGACGGCACCAAGGTCCGTGGCGCACCGGCCGCCGACTCGGACCGGGACCTGATCGACATGGTCTCCACCGCGGCTCGGCGGATCGGCCGCTCCGAGAAGCGGTGGGATCAGGTGTCCTGGGAGCTCCACCTCCAACTCCCGGGAGGGGAACGACTCCACGCGGTGATGGGGTTGACGGGTCGGCCGGCCATCACCATCCGCCGCCACGACTTCTCCATCTACCGGCTCAAACACCTCATCGACCTTGGCGTAGTTGATGAAGGGTTGGCGGCGTTCCTGGGGGCGGCGGTACGCGCCAAGCTGAACCTGATCGTGGCTGGGGGGACCAACACCGGCAAGACCACGATGCTGCGATGTCTGCTCAATCAAATCCCCCCGGAGGAGCGGGTGGTGACCGTGGAGGACAACCTCGAGATCGGATTGGACCGATTCGGTGACCTCCACCCCGACCAGGTCATGTGGGAACGCCGGGGCGCCAACATCGAAGGTCGAGGCGAAGCCACCCTGGCCGACTGTGTACGGGCCACGCTGCGACAGAACCCCGACCGGGTGGTGGTGGGCGAGATCCGCGGTGTCGAGGTTCTGGACATGCTGCGGGCCATGTCGCAGGGCAACGACGGGTCCATGTCCAGCATTCACGCCGACTCCTCCAAAGGCGCCATCGTCCGTCTCGGCATGTACACGGCGGAGGCGGGCTTGGATGAGGAGACCTCCAACAAGTGGATCGCCAACGCGGTCGACCTGATCGTCCACCTCGGCTGGGTCGACGGCCTGCGCCGCGTCACATCGGTGCGAGAAGTTCTGGAGGCGGAGGCCCGTCAGATCGCCACCAACGAGGTGTACCGGCCCGCCGCCGACGGGAAAGCGGTGCCGGCTCCCGGGCCGACCATCCGCAACGACACCCTGGCCCGTCTGGTCGCCGCCGGTTTCGACGCCTCCTATCTGTCCACCCCATCCGGGTGGTGGTGAGCATGCAGGTTGTTGTTGCCGCCACTTTGGGGGCTCTGGGAGGTTTCGGAATCTGGCTGGGCATCACCGCTGCGAGGGGCGTCAAGGTCGTGCCCGACGCCCACCGGCTGGTCCCCAAAGCGGTGCCGCCCGAACGTGCCGCCGCCTGGCTCACCGCAGCAGTCCTGATAGGCGCGATCGTGGGGCTGGTGACCGGCTGGCCGGTCGCCGGACTCGGCACCGCCATCGGCGTGCTGGTGGGCCCGGCCGCATTGGGCGGCACCGCTCGGCGTGCCCAGGAGACCGCCACCGCCGACGCCATCGCCACCTGGGCAGACATGATCCGCGACACCATGGCCGGAGCATCGGGGCTGGAGGAGTCACTCATCCAGACCGCCGCGGTCGCCCCAACCGCCATCAGGGCGCAGTTGCAGGCCTTCGCCCACCGGCTGCGGCATCAACCACTCGAGGCCGCCCTGGACGGTCTCGCCCGAGATCTCAATCACTCGTCCGCCGACCTGATCGTCGCGGCCCTCGCGGCCGCCGCCCGCCTCGAGGCCCGCGACCTGGGCGGGCTCCTCGCTCGCCTGGCCGAGGCCATCCGGGGAGACGTCCGCATGCGCACCCGCATCGAGATCGGCCGGACCCGGATCCGCACCTCCGCTCGGATCGCGGTCGCCACCACCACCGCCACGGTGGTCTTCTTGTACCTGTTCGCCGGTCACTTGTTGGAGCCGTACGACACCGCTGCTGGCCAGGGCTGGCTGGTGGTGGTGATGGTCGTGTTCTTCGGGGCCGGGGTGATGCTTCACCACTACAGCCAACTCGAAGCACCGGAGCGCTTCACGCTCCGCCACCTCTCAGGTCAGGAGCCGCTCCGATGACGATGCTGGCAGTGATGACCGCAGGGGCGGGGATCGGGCTTGGTGTCTTCCTGGGCTTCAGAGCGGTGTTCCCCCGACCGATGCCACTGCAGAGGGCACTGGCGGATCTGGAACGTCCCCGCCGAGCCCTCGTCGAGCCAGAGACGATGCCGGCGGGGATGAGCGATCGGTTCGGGAAGATAGCCGTGCAGATCTTCGAAGCCACCGGACTGGTCGATCTGGGAGCGCTCCGGCGGCGTCTCCGGGCTCTTGGCAAGCCACTCGAAGCACACGCCTACGCAAAGATGCTCGGCGGGCTCGCCGGGCTCGGGATCCCGGTCATGTTCAGTCTCGTCCTGGCCGCAGGTGGAGTCACCGTCGCCCCCGCATGGATCGCCGCTCTCGCGGTCGGGTTGGGGTTGGCAGGCTTCCTGTGGCCGGATCTCGGGTTGTCCGAGCGGATCGAACGTCGCCGCCGCGACTTCCGCCACTCCCTGTCCGCCTACCTGGATCTGGTTACGATCATCCTGGCCGGGGGAGGAGGACTGGAGACCGCCCTGCAAACCTCCGCCGACCTCGGAGACGGTTGGGCGTTCACCGAGATCCGAGCCGCCCTCCGCAAAGCCCGCCTCACCAACCGCACCCCGTGGGAGGTCTTCGACGAACTCGGTCAAGAGCTCGGCGTCGACGAGCTCCGCGAACTCGCCGCCGCCGCCCATCTAGCAGGCGATCAGGGAGCCCGCATCCGGGCCTCTCTGGCCGCCAAAGCCGACTCCATGCGCGCCGCCCAGACCGCCACCATCGAAGCCCAAGCCGAAGCCGCCACC
>Ga0209751_10006301_pt1 | contig 11016 bp, 10 predicted proteins | sample RifCSP13_1_FD_184019 | JGI IMG/M metagenome (GOLD analysis project Ga0209751, IMG submission 184019) | Soil microbial communities from Rifle, Colorado - Rifle CSP2_sed 13_1 (SPAdes) (version 2) | ecosystem: Environmental > Terrestrial > Deep subsurface > Rock core/Sediment | place: Rifle...
CTGCATGACCGGCTCGTAACCCGCCCGGGTGAGCAGGGCACACACACCCACACTGGACATGTGCACATTCGCCCCGGAGGCGTCTGTGGCGTTAATCGCGTCGCACACTTCCGCCAGCACCAGGGCGCGTTCATACACCGCCTGGGGATCGGCGCTATCGGGAGGGTTCAGTTCGGCAGTCACGGCAAAGCGGCCCGAGCGCAGCACGCGCTCTAGCCGGGAGCCGGACCTCATCCCTGCCAGCCTTTTGGCGTGAACGGAGGGTTGGGCTTCAGGTCGTTGATCCATGCAGAAGTGCCCTTCAAGCTTTGGTTGAGCGGCGCCTGGAGCGCCAGGATCTCGGGGCCGTGCTGGGGCATACGCCTGGAACGCTCCCAGGCCTGCAGCCAGACGCAGGGCATGTGGGGGAGAATCTCGCAGTTGCCGTTGGCCAGCACCCCGCCGCATGGCCCGTTGCGCATGTTCTTCGGGCAGGTCATCGGGCAGGTCATGCCGGTAGTGTGCAGTGTGCACTGCCCGCACATCTGGCAATCGAATATGGCGCCCTTGGTCCACCGCTCCAGGGTGACCATAAAACGCTCCACTCTGCCGCCGGGCACCAGCCAGCCCCGGAAGGGTTTCAGGATTCGATATGTGGCGTGGTAAGCCAGTTCCAGCAGGTGGGGGTAATCCTGCAAGCGCCGCATCATGCCGCTGGATGATCCGCTGGATTCTACTCGTAGCCGCCGCGGCGCGCCAGGGCATCCAGGCGTTCTGGGGGGTAATCCGCTTCGAGTTGAGCGACCAGCCAGTCGGCCAGACTTGCAGGGTCCCCTTCGCCAGGCTGCCAGTCGCTCGTGCGCCAGTGTTCCAGGTAATCATCAGTGCTGGTGGCGTTGGCGCGCATGGCGGCCGCGTCAATCGCTTCCTGGAAGCGCTCCGCCAGCGGGCGGGTCACCCGCTCGCCGCTGAGGCGGGTGCGCACCTGGGCAGGTATATCCCGCCAGTACAGTATCTGGTAGCTGGCGTTCATGCCTCCATCAACTCCTTCAAGCGGCGCTCCAGGCTGCCAAAGCCGGTCAGCCTCACCTCGAGCGGCAAACCCAGGGAGGAGGCAGCCCAGGCGGCGCGTGCCCGCAGGGCGGGGTCGTCCCGCTGGGCCAGGTAAACCACCCGGGTGTAGTTTTTGAAATACTCGTCGCGCAGCTCGGGGTGGCGGTCGATGCCCAAACCCTCCAGCACCAGGTGGTCGAAGGACCGCACCAGGTAATCGGTCAAGAAAAATGTGCCCGGCGCCTCTTCCATCAGGCGCTCAAAACTGCCATCGGCGTACATCTCGTAGCAGTGCGGCCCCGCCACGCGCTGCACCCCTTCCCTATCCAGCAGCCTGTCTAGCATCCCGCCCGTGCCGCAGTCGCCGTACACCACCAGCACCCGTTCATAGGCCTGGCGTGCTTCGCGGATGCGCTTAAGGATCGCTCCCGGTATGCGCTGGGGCGTGTTGTGCAGCAAGGAGGGGAGCGCCAGGATATCCGCCTCCCAGCCGTATTTCTTTTTCAGCGCCAGTACCTCGCGCGCCAGCGCGCCGCAGGCGATCAGGGCGGTGCGTTTCATGCCATCACTCGCGCCGCCAGCGCCTCGGCGATAGCCTGAATGTGGGCTGGGGTGCTGCCACAGCAGGCTCCAATAACCCGCGCCCCCGCTTGATAGGCTGCCACGGCGTAATCCGCCATCATCTCTGGCGTCGCCCGGTAGACCGGCCTGCCGCTCACCAGCTCAGGTATGCCTGCATTGGCCTTGGCGACCAGGATAGCCTCGGGCGCCAGGGCGTGCATCTTCTCCACAACGGCGATGATCTCTTCCGGGCCGTTGCCGCAGTTGCCACCGGCAGCCACAGCGCCAAATGAGCCCAGTTTCTCAATGGCCTGTTCCGGAGTGACGCCCATCATGGTGCGCCCGCGCGTATCGAAGGTCATGGTGGTCACCAGGGGGATATCCCTGGAAACCTGGCGGATGCCCTCCACCGCGGCGCGCACCTCGTTTAAATCCGACATGGTTTCAACCCACAGCAGGTCCACACCGCCAGCAATCAGGGCAGCGGCCTGCTCGGCGAAAGCCTCGCGGGCCTCCTCGAAGGATAACTCCCCGTAGGGCTCCAGCACCTGTCCCGAGGGGCCGATGTCACCCGCAACCAGGGCCTGGTGAGGGCCGCTTTCTACCACCTGGCGCAAGAGCCGGGCGGCAGCCAGATTGAGCTCGCGGACCCGGCATTCCAGACCGTGGAGCATCAAGCGGTAGCGGTTTCCGCCGAAGGTGTTGGTCAGCAGGATTTGCGCCCCGACTTCCAGATATCCGCGGTGCACCTCTGCCACCCGCTCGGGTTGATCTACGTTCCATAATTCCGGAGGGTCGCCGTGCTCCAGCCCTGCTGCAAAGAGCATGGTGCCCATAGCGCCATCGACGATCAAATAAGGGCGCTCACGCAAATAGGTCTCGATCATTGCTCACCTCCTGGATAGTTCAGGCCATTTGGCCGCGCTTGATTGCCAGCAGCTTTTTAGCCGTCTCGACCGCCACGGCGGCGTCCCGGCAGTATGCGTCTGCGCCGATCTCCTCGGCAAAGGCTTCGTTCAGCGGCGCGCCGCCCACCAGCACGATGATCTGATCCCGCAGGCCTTTCTCTTTGAGCGCTGCAATGACCACTGCCATGTAGGGCATCGTGGTGGTCAGCAGGGCGCTCATCCCCAGGATTTGGGGCTTGTGCTCGTAGATGGCGTTCAGGAACTTCTCGGCGTCGACGTTAATCCCCAGGTTGACAACGGTAAAGCCAGCGCCTTCCATCATCATCGCCACCAGGTTTTTGCCGATATCGTGGATGTCGCCCTTGACGGTGCCGATCACCATCGTCCCGATTTGAGGTGCGCCGGTCTCAGCCAGCAACGGGCGCAGCAACTCCATCCCGCCTTTCATCGCTTTAGCTGCCATCAGCACCTCGGGCACAAACAGGATCCCATCCCGGAAATCCACACCCACCACCTCCATACCTGCCACCAACCCCTTGGTGAGCACATCGTAAGGCGACATGCCACGCACGAGCAGCTCTTTTACGCTGGCGACCACCTCGGCTGCCAGCCCATCGTAGAGATCATCCTGGATGAGCTCTAGCAGCTCTGGGGTTTGCAGTTGGGTAACATCAATTTCTCCACTCATATCCAGACTCCGATGCTTGGTATTGTTCGCCGCTGATGAATAACGTGGATCAAGGCTTCCAGGCATTATACCTGTTCCTGGGAGCGGTCACGAATTCTGTTACGGCGTTTTTGCTTAATTGCCTCATGATTACCCGGTAACATGCCTGCCAGCGTGGGAAAGTCGTCCCTGGAGTGCGGCAGCGCCAAAGCGGCCACAAACTCGTCCTGGAAAGAAGCCTCCAGGGGGGTTTCCACATAATCCACCCAGCGAGCCAGGCGGGCCGCACTCAGGCGCATCTGGCGGTTGAGCAGGGCGAAGCGCGCCCCGTCGCCAGCGGCATTGCCAACCGCGGTCACTTTCTCCAGGTCACAATCCGGGATCAGGCCGAGCACCATGGCATGGTACGGGCTGATAAAGCTGCCAAACGCGCCCGCCAGGACGACCCGATCCACCTTAGCCACGCCGCGGTGGTTCATCAACAGCTTCGACCCGGCGTACAGGGCCGCCTTGGCGAGCTGGATGGCGCGCACGTCACTTTGCGTGATGAGGATCGGAGCGCCGGTAAGGGTGAGCCCCTCTTCCAGCAGGACGTATTCGCCCGTCCGCCCCTGATAGCGCATGCGGGGCGAGCGCTCAGCCGCCGCCTGGATAAACCTGCCATCCGGACCGAGGAGGCTAGCCAGGTACATCTCGGCAATCGCTTCGATGATCCCGCTGCCGCAAATGCCGGTGGCGCGGGCTTCCGGGGGCAGCGCTTGCGCCTCTCCAGGGACGATCCAGTGCGGATATCCGATGACCTTAACCCGGGGTTCCAGTGAAAGCGGGTCGATGCGCACTCGCTCGATCGCCCCCGGGGCGGCGCGCTGCCCGTGGGTGATTTGAGCGCCCTCAAAAGCAGGCCCGGTTGGGCTGGAACAGACAAGCACCTGCTGCCGGTCGCCCAACAAGATCTCGGCATTGGTGCCAACATCCACCACCAGCATGATCTCATCCTGGTCGTGGGGGGCCTCTGCCAGCAGGACGGCGACATTATCCGCACCCACATGGCCGGCGATCAGCGGCAGCAGGTGCGCCCGCCCGGCAGGACCCAAATGGAGACCCAGGTCGCGGGATTTGAGATCGAGGGCCGAATCCCGCGCCAGGGCGAAAGGCGCGCCGCCAAGTTCCTGCGGGTTGATCCCTAACAGGAGGTGGTGCATGACCGTATTGCCAACCAGGACAGCATCCAGGATATCCTCGAGCGCGATCCCGGCTTTTTGGGCCGCTTTTTCGGCCAGCTCGTTCAGGATGCGGATGATCGCCCGGTGCAGGCGCGCCAGCCCCTGCGGCTGGCTGGTGGCGTAACTGACCCGGCTCATCAGGTCCTCGCCATAGCGGACCTGGGGATTCATCATCGCTTCGGTAGCCAGCACCTGCCCGGTGCGCAGATCGCACAGGTGCGCCACCACGGTCGTCGAGCCCACATCTATCGCCAGTCCATACACGCCTTCAGAGTAGCCGGGCTGGACGCGCAGCACCTCCCGCTCCTGCCAGACCGCCACAGTGACCTTGAAATCGCTGAGGCGCAGGGCCGACTGCAGGTCAGGCAGGAGCGCTCCGTCGATTTCCAGGTCCGTCAAACCCCACTGCGCCTCGAGCGCCATAGCCAGGCGCTCCCAATCCCCCCGGCGGTCGCCCAGCTCGGCCGGCTCCACCTCGACGTATACCTGCCTCACCGCGGGATCGACCGCGATCACCCGGTCCGAAGCCGCCTTGGCGATGATCTGCTTGCGCGCCTGACTTTCCTCGGGGACGGAGAGCAGAATATCCCCGATCACCTCGGCGGCGCAGGCCAACCGGCGACCAGGGAGCAGCCCGTGTTCCTGGCGATAAGCAGCCTCGGCAGGGGTGGGCGAGGTCAGGTGCTCGGGCCGCGAGGTGAGACCAAGCTTGGGAAAATGGCCCGCCTCGACAAAAACCTGGCATTTCCCGCAGGTCTGGCGCCCACCGCAAATCGATTCCAGCTCGACGCCCAATTCCCGGGCCGCCTGGAGCAGGTTGGCGCCGCGGCGAACTCTCCCCTGCCTGCCGGAGGGCATCAATGCCACCTGGCAAAATTCATTCTGGTTAGCGATGTTATCCATCGACAATTATGTCGCCGGCAATCCTGTCGCCGGCAATCCTGCCGCCCTCATTCGCGCAGAACCCTGACCGCTGCATGGCAATGTGAAATAGCTCCCAGGCAGGAGGTCGCCAGCTCAGGCAGCGACTTCCCGCAGGTGTCGCCGCCTTCTGCGCCGGTCGCCGAGCTCATCTTCGGCTTCGATACCCCGCGGGAGGCGCTTCCAGCCCTCCGGCGGTAGAGAATCGCCTGCCACCACGCCAGGGAACTCGTGGCGGATGAGAGCGTCCACGTCGGGCGTGAGAAACGCCGGATTGAGGCGGGTCAGAATTTCCTGGGCCTTGCGCAGGGCGCGCGCCTGGGCATCCAACCCGCCGCGCTCCCGCCACTGGGCGCGCGGGTCCCGGTCAGCGATATCCGCCAGGTACATGGCGGAGCGCATCCGCTGCAGGGTGTGCTCGGTGCCGGCAAACATGCCGCCGGGCCCAATCTCGGTGACTTGGTCCATGGCCAGTTCCGCCTCACTGAACTCGAAGCCGCGGGCCAAACGCTTCAGCATCATGGCGATCTCGCCGTCGATCACGGCTTTGGCAAAGTCAAAAGCCATGAGCGCGTCCAGCAAGCCGCCCATGTTGAAAATGTGCACGCCGCCCAGGTAGCCGGCCACCACTGACATGCCGGTTTCATAACCAGACTGGGCGTCATTGATTTTCGAGTTGGTCAGCCCGATGTAGCCGCCGGCGGTGAGGTTGTAGAAACGCGCCATCTGGGCGCAGCCCATGTGCAGCATGCCGGTCTCTATGGCGCCTGGGGAGTAAGCGCCGGTGCGCATATCTGCCACGGTTGGCAGGGTGCTGTAGATCAGCGCCTTGCCCGGCCGAATCATCTGGGTGAGGACGGCCGCGGCCAGGAATTCCGCATTGCACTGAGCCAGCGTGGCGGGCATGGTCAAAGGGGAAGTCAGGCCAGCGTTGGGCACAATCGAAAAATAGCTGGGCAGGTCCCTCTCGGCAAAGAAAATGAGCAGCTCGGTTGAATCATAATCCATCGTCAACGGGGAAACCACCGGGCAGTAGTGGAAGGTAATGAAGGGGCGCTCTCGAAACGCAGCCTCGCCGCCCGCAACCAGGTAAGCCAGGCGCAGCATGGCTTCGGCCTCGGCGGGAGGGGTGTTTGCCCTGACCGGTTTCAGGGTGTTCTTGATCGCGGGGTAGAAACGCGTCAGACTGAACTGACCGGGAGGGGCGTCATCCGCCAGGGTGGAGATGGAAAAGACATCGTAGCCCGGCAGCTCATTGATCAGGTGGGCGATGCGCGCCAGGTCGTCCGAGCGGGCGCGGCGCTCATACCCGGTGACCGGATCGATAATATTGGGGGCCGAGCTGCCGGTCAAGATCAGCGGGCTGTCGTCCGGGATGGCGCGGTCGAAGCGCGGGTCGCGCCCGTAAAATGTGAAGCCAGGCGAGAACATGCGTTGGTAATGCTCGACAATCTCGCCAGGCAGCCTGACGATCTCGCTTTCCGGGCTCACCCGGCCTCCATTGGCGGCAAATATCCCCCTCGCCCGCTGGTTGCGGACGAGTATACCGACGTTTTCGAGAATCACGAGCGAAGCCAGGTGCACTCGCTCAACCTGCTCTTGGGTCAAGAGGGCGGCAAAACTAGGGATCATCCAGCTACTCCTTCCGGTCTTCCAAACTGCCCGGTCTTTTTGATATTTACTTACAGATCGAAAGGCGCCGCTTCGGTGACAAAACGAAACCGGTCGCCACGGTAGCGGTCCTTGCCGAACTCTACCGGTCGCCCCTGGTTATCGAACGAGAGCCGCCTCTCGAGCATCAGCGGCGCACCCACTTCCACATTCAACAAACCCGCTTCAAAATCAGAAGCCACCACCGGCTCAAAACTCTGCCGGGCGCGGACGATGGTCACGCCATAGGCCGTCTCCATCACCTCGTAGATGGAACGGTTTTCCAGATCGTAGCGGTCGAGGCCAGGAAAGCGCTGGGTGGGTATGGTATAGCTCTCCAGCATCACAGGCTCCTGGTTCACCGAGCGCAGGCGTAAGATCAGGTAGGCCAGCGAAGATACCGGCATCGCCAGCTCACGGGCGAGGGAGGCCTCGACCACCGCCGCTTCGAGCGAGATGATTTTCGCAGCCGGGGTGTAGCCGTGGGTCTGCATCCCGCGCGTGAAGCGGAAAACGACCTCCATGCGGCGCTCGATCTTGGGCTCGGCGATATAGGTGCCAATGCCGTGCTTGCGCACGATCAGGCCTTGGGACTCGAGCACGCGCAGGGCGCGGCGCAGGGTGAGGCGGTTGACGCCCAGTTTGTGGCTCAAATCTCGCTCCGCAGGCAACTGGTCGCCAGGGGAAAGCTCCCCAGACTCGATCTGCGCCATCAGCCCTTCGGCAATCTGAACGTACAAAGGTATGGAGTAGGAGAGTTCCCCTGGCGGAAGTGGATTAGTGGTATACATGTCTTATACCACTATTATAATTCCAACCCGCAGATCTGGCAATTCCCCTCTGCGTCAGGGTATAATTTTAAGCATCAGGCAATCGATGCTGCAATAGCCCGGTAAAAAGCTGGAGGTGCCACATGCAGATCACCCATGCTGAAGTTACACCTGTCGAGTTGGCGCTGCGCCAACCCATCCGGATGGGGATGACAGCCGAAATTTCCGCCATCACAGCCATTTATATCCGCCTCGAAACCCGGGATGGCAGGGTTGCCTGGAGCTGCACGGTCGCTCACCCAGACTTGAACGGAGAAAAACCGGGCGATACGCTGCGCGCCTGCCAGGCTGGTGCGGACCTGGTCCCCGACCTGCACCCAACCCATATCGAATACTCCCTCAGCCGGCTGTCCGCCGAGATCGCCAGTTCACCTGCCGCTTTATGCGCCTTCGACCTGCTCTTCCACGACCTGCTGGGCCTGGCTGCCGGGATGCCGCTGTACCGGATTCTGGGCGGCTACCGCCGGCGCATCCAGACCTCGGTGACCATACCCATCGCCTCCGTGCAGGAGAGCGTCGACCTGGCCCGGGAAAAGGTCCGGCTCGGATTCCGCAAGCTGAAAATCAAGGGCGGGCTCGACCCGGAGGAAGACGTCCGGCGAATCCAGGCAATTCACCGCTCCCTGCCCGATATCGTCCTGCGGCTGGACGCCGATGGAGGCTACACCGTTGAGCAGGCGCTGGATGTGGCCCGGGCGCTGGAAAACAAGCTCGAGATGCTGGAGCAGCCCACCCCAGCCCATGATTTAGTATCGCTAGGCCAGGCAACCCGGCACAGCCCGGTGCCGGTGCTGGCGGATCAAAGCCTGTCGGGGCCGAAATCCGCCCTGGAGCTGGCTACCCACCGGTATGCGGATGGGTTGAGCGTCAAAATGGCAAGCTGCGGCGGGTTGAACTGCGCCCGCCAGATCGATGCTATTGCCAGAGCAGCCAATCTGGCGACCATGGTCGGCTGCCTGATCGAGCCTGCCCTGCTGATCGCGGCCGGCCTGAGCTTTGCCCTGAGCAGCCCGAACGTCGGTTACGCCGACCTGGATGGCAACCTTGAACTGGTCAATGACCCCAGCGTGCCAGGTTTTCGGCTGGAAGAAGGCTGGCTGATCTGCAGCGATTTACCGGGTTTGGGCTGCACGGTGAATCTCAATTGACCTGGTAGATGATCGCTTCCCCATCCCGGTAAACGAGCCTCAAGCCCGGGTCAGCGGCAGCCATGCGGATAAAATCGCTGTGCCGGTGATCGGTGAGCACATATTGGGCGCCGAATCGGGAGTAGATGTATTCGGAGGGGCGCTCCACATCCCCCTGGGTGATATCCACCCACAGGTCATAAAGCTCGGCATCATAAAGCTGCATGTAGGTGGGGTCCAGCCCCACCAGGTAGGTATTATGGGTGTTGTAGAAGAACAAGCGAGGAAAATCATCCCAATCTGTTTGAAACAGGCGCGAGCCAGGCGGGGTATTCTCCTGCAGCCAGGCGGAGGCCTGGGCATAGCGCTCGTACGAGGTCGAGCCGCGCAGGCTGAGGCGAGCCTCGCTATAAGTATCGATTACACCCGGCAGCAGCAGTGCAACGATCAGCAGGACCGGCGCCCGCTGTGCCAGCCACCTCAGCCGGCTCGCCCGCCCGCGCTCGCCAGGTTGGCGCTCACCAGATTGGCGCTCGCCAGATTGGCGCTCACCAGATTGGCGCTCACCAGATTGGCGCTCACCAGATTGGCGCTCACCAGATTGGCGCTCACCATTGGAAAGAGCATGGCTGCCGACACCGGCGGGAAACGCTGCAGGGGGCAGCACGCCTGACCAGGCCAGCGCGGCGAAAATCAGCGCAAAAGGTGGGAAATACTCAACAAACCGTCGTGCCTGAAAGAGCATCAGCCCAAACATCACGGCGATAAACAGCGCCGTGGCTGTGCGGGTGTCCATGCGGCGATCTTTCAAGCCCAGCGCAAATGCGCCGGAAATAAAGGCGAGCAAAGCCAGGGGGGAATTCTCCAAGAGCTGGGTGGTTTCATAGGGATACCACTCGCTGCCCACGCTGACCGAGGTGGCGTCGCTCAATTTTGGCAGCAGGTGGCGGTAGACGAAGACAAAATTATCCGGAAAATACGGGTTGATCAACATCCCCAACCCCAGGCCCAGGCCGGTGTACAACACGGGGCGGAAATCGAGCCGCCGCTCGACGATCGCCAGGGCAAGCGTGTAGAGGGCAGCAAAAACCAGCAGCAGGGGAAAAGCGTTGTAGAGCCAGACGTAAAAAAATCCCAGCGGGACCAGATATCGGTATTGTTGCGCCAGCATCCAATGCAGCCCGAGCACCAGGGTCAGGATGGAGAGCGACTGGACCCGCGCCATGCTCATCCGGTAGATAAACGCCTCGGAGACCGCCAGCAAACCCAAAGACCACAAAGCAGCGTAAGGCAGCCGCTGGCGATGGAAAAGCCACCAGACGCTCAAGAAAGCCAGGCTGGCGAATATCACGCTGGCGAATTTCGTCCCCAGGCGGAGATCGCCGAGGGTGAATGGGATGAGCGCCACATGGAAGAGAAAATGGTGATCGTAAAATTCGCGGGCGTTCAGCACCGTCAGCGGCAGCCAGGTGAATTCAGGTTTCAAGCCCTGGGTGCGCATGAGCGAAGCGAACTTGACATGATAATAGCCATCCACTCCAGCCAGGGCTGGGGTGGCAAACTGCACCAGGGCCAGGAAGGTGAAGAAAGTCCCTGCCATGACCAAGCCGGTTAACCAGGTGCGCACCTCCAGGTGGGATAGCGCCTGAAGAATTCGCGGGGATTGAAAGGCTTTACTGGCTGTAGAGTGGATCGGTCCTGGGGAAAGTGGATTGAGCTTACCGGTCATCATACACCTGACTGGAAAACTGGACTGCAGACCCAATCATACCAGTCTGCAGTCCGGTTTTCAAATACCATAATGTGAAGGCAGTATCCGTTTATTGTCGCTCCACACGGGACTTAATCATTGTCATTATCGTTATCGTTGTCGTTGTCGTTGCTGTTCTGGTTGGTATTGGTGTTTAGATTGCTGTTGTCATTATCATCATCGTTGTCGTTGGCGTTCATGTTGCCGTTGTCGTTATCGTTGCCGTTGTCGTTATCGTTGTCGTCATCGTTATCATTGCCGTTCATGTTGCCGTTGTCATCATCATCGTTGTCGTTGGCGTTCATGTTGCCGTTGTCGTTATCATCGTCATCGTCGTCATCGTTATC
>Ga0209751_10006304_pt1 | contig 11009 bp, 17 predicted proteins | sample RifCSP13_1_FD_184019 | JGI IMG/M metagenome (GOLD analysis project Ga0209751, IMG submission 184019) | Soil microbial communities from Rifle, Colorado - Rifle CSP2_sed 13_1 (SPAdes) (version 2) | ecosystem: Environmental > Terrestrial > Deep subsurface > Rock core/Sediment | place: Rifle...
ACCAATAGCGTTTCTAGGAAATCCCATTGCTAGACTTCCCAGATGACTCTTAAATATAAAAGCAGGATCACCATCAAGGACAGTACCTTTAGGTATGAAGGTTATAGGTACTGTAGGATCAGCCTTAAAATCCGAGCCTGAATAGAATGAATCCCAATATGCTTGGTCTGAAACATAGTTACCTAAAACAAGAGGCTTCTCTGTATCTGCAAATGCATTAACAATCATAGAAGCCTGACCATCTATTAATTCCTGCTCACGCCAGTTAACACCATATGGAGTAGAATCATCAAAATTAAACTCCATAGGGAACTGCATCTCAAACATTTTGAGATAGAAAGCTAAATCAGCTAAATATAGTCTGGCGTTTTTACCTAAGATTCGCGGAGATGCCATTTCTATTCAACTCCAGCTATAGTTACATTAATCAACCGTCTAAATTCAATAGGTACAGTTGTTATAACTCTTCGACGGATTATCTGAGCTGAGCGAGCTAGAAATTCATTAGGTGGCTGACCACGTACCTGTTTAGCTCTTATCCACTTATCTTCTTTAAAGAACTGTAAGAACTGTGCTGTACGAGGACGTATAGGCATTCTGTGAGGGCCAAATATACCTGTTCCTTCAACTACAAAACGAGTATGTTTAGAAGCTAGTATATACTCAGCTTCTAGCGTTCCACCACTTTCAGATGTAACTAATTCTATCTGATTAGATAAATCTCTAGTCGGCCCTTTAGGAGCTTCTCGGCTTATTATGTCTACGCCTTCCTCAAGACGCTTTTTAACAAAAAATACAGTACCTCTGAAAAGACGCTTCTCATCACTCAGATTACCTATCTTGCGACGAGCTTCGTCAAGACCATCAATTCGTATCTGAAGTGATACAGGCATAACTTATGTCTCTAAAGTAACAGAAAGCTGTTGTCGAACTCTGAGTAATACTGACATAACTAAATGAGTTACTGTAACTTCATCTTCAGCTAGAACAGCTGCTAATCTTGTTCCCTCTATAATATCTGCTACTTCTATACCAATACTGTTACCAAAACCTTTGCCTAAATACACTTTCTGTTCTAAAAGATTAATTATTGTATCACGAGCCTTAATCAGAGTAGTAACATCTGTTTCTATATTATTAGAATATGGTTCATAAATGTCAACGAGAATTTCCCAGACAGCTGCATATGTTCCCCCAAAAGTTTCATCTTCATGTGTGAAACCACCTGGAAGAAGGACAATAGAGGTAGAACCATCTTCAGATATCTTAGAGTAATCAAACTTTGATACATGATTCTTAAAGTCTGTTTGAGCATCAAGAAGATCATAGAGTGCAGTAAGTACATCATCAAAACCAGCCATCTGTTATGTCTCTTTAAGAACCTGTCCTGTAGGGCCAACACGTGCTGGATTACGTAACATTTCACGAGTGAAATGTGGCTGAACAGCATCAGTATCATCTTGCTGTAACGCTTTATCATCCAAACTAACACCTGTAATAACAGGTTTAGCAATATACGAACGTGTAACCCCTAATCTGTCCAGTGCTGGAGATTTAAGCTGTTCCTTAATACTCATATATTCAGTTTTTAACACCTGCCATCGACTATTACCACGAGGGTTAGCTTGCTGTCCTGGATGACTAATTTCTAGTCTGTAAGCTGTTCCTAAAGCAGCATACCAAGCTAGGTATTTCTTAGCTGCAACTGAATAATCAGCAATAAGAATAGAGAAACCAGCTTCAGCCAACCATGCAAATAATTCACCTTCTGATTCAGAAAGAGCTTCTTCTACTTGTTCTAATGTTGGACTTGAAGTAGAGTCAAAAACTCCATTTTTAGCAAGATGGCGCTCCAGCATTGCAACCATTTTAAGAATATCGCCACTATTTTCTTCAAAGTTAGCCATTAGTCAGCTTCACTAAGAACAAGAATGATTACTCTATCAGCTGCTTGGGCAACAGGAACACCTACTGTACCTGAGCGTATCTTAATATACTCGAACTGTCCTATTTGTTTTAAAACAGAACTTACAGGTATAGATCTGGCTTGTGCTGCTGTAACACTAACTTCAGTACCGGCATCATCATAAATATCCTGAAATGTCCCGCCTGAGACTGCAGCCGCCTGAAATGTTAGGTTTGCCGCAGTCCATGCAGCAGGCATAATAATAGCTATAATACGGTGTGAGCCAAGAATTACCTCACCAGATAGAGAAGTACCACTTAAGATTGTAACTGTCTTAGTTGGTTTATGTGCTAACATAACTATCTCTTCTCTATATCTGGATCTGAATTAATATTCAGGAACGTGTATCCGCAACTGCAAACTAAGATTACTCCTAATTCATGATTATATACTTGACTAATACATGTAGTGCCGCAAACAGAACAATATCTAACTATATCTTCTAATCGTTCACCGCGGATTAAATCTATAACCTCAGCTGGTATAACAGGAAGTTCATCCAGCCCTAGATTACCCTTCGGTTTGAGAGTTGGAGGCATCTCCTGTATCTCCAGACGTACTTACGATTTCATTAATATGTTCAGTAGACCCTTCAGCTGGTTCTGGCTCCTTATCTTCACCGTTAGGATTAGATTCAGGAGCAGACTCTGATTCATGTGCTATTACATCTTCAAGCTCTGATTCAGTATCAGTATCTTGACCAATACCCCAGATTGCACGGTCGCGCTCTCGTACATCAAAGCCTCTCATATCACCAATAGGCTCTTCACAAACATCACACACAAGAACATCAGAATCATCTTCTGCTGCTCGCTCTACAGTATGCGATGTGATCTCTTTACAATGGTCACATAAATACATCTCTTCTGAAGTAATTACAGATTCTACATGTTTTGTCCTTCGAGCCATTTCTATAAACTCCTTTCTGACCCTTTAGTACAACTAGCGACCCATAACTGAGCCGCTAGTCTTCAACTTCTCTAACGGCAAAATGCCGTTTTAGGTTATCTGATAACTAGATAGTAATAATCAATAGCTACATCATCAATTGCGCCAGCACTCTCATTTCTAACACGAACCTGAAGAGTATCGGCAACTGAAACTTTAGCTCCCTGAAAAACAAGAGCAGTGTTTAGATCTGAAGAAGGAGTAACTATAACCATATCAGTTGTAAGCAAACCAGTTAGAGTAGCCGTACCTACACCAGAAGCACCTGCTCCAATACTAGGAAGGTTAATAGAGACCTTACCACAAGCTACAATTTTACCAGCAGTATTTAGCTGAGTAGGCTGAAAAGCACCAGCTACAGACCGTCCTTGTGTTCTTTCAGCAACCATTTAACTCTCCTATAGCCTATAGTGGTGTAACAGTAGCAAGTGGTGTAACAATAACACCCTCTGCCTCTGGCTCTAGTTCTGGCTTAATATCAGAAAGATTAGTAATATCCAGTTCTTGTATTTCACAGCTCTGCTCATGTAATCGTAGGAATGCAACACCGATAAATCTCTTACTACAGCGAACACAAGGTTGCAGATCCTTTCCCTCATGTTCCTTTAGATATTCAATTCTGAGCAGAGCTAAATCATTCTTATTAATACCAATATCTAGCTCAATATATTCGCCACGTTCCAGATGACGGTCACTATAATCCATCTCGTGATATACTGCATAACCACTCATGGGAGAGGCTCCTGTTCTACTGTTATCTTAAGCTATAACACTAAGAGCAAACTGACCCATAGCAGCATCAATCTGCAACATATCGTAGTAAGTGTGTATTTCAAAAATATCCTTGCGGCGACGGTCATCACGTATACGACGCATAAACCACGGAGCAGCACCGCCACCAACAAGAGGTCTCCAAATAAATGTGTAACCACCTGAAGGTGTAAACAATGATGGCGCAGGTGGCACATAGAGAACTAGTGCGTGCTTGCCGAAGATAGATGCCATAACAGATGCAGCACCTTCAAGAGCTGTCTCTTCAATAGCATCACCAACATGAACACGGCCATCAAGACGAACTAACTTAGCAATCATCTCTTCTGAAACACTACCACCTGTGTACTTAACACGCTCAACCAGAAGAGGATGGTCAAGCAACTTGTCCATTACAGAGTTAGAAGTTACAAACGTGTTTCCAGGCTGACCAGACTTAGCTAAAATATTACTACGCATGACTCTTAAATCCTGAATAGGATCAGAACCTGCATAATCAGACCACTGAACAGCTTCTGCGTAATCAGTGCCCCACTTGCCAGTTGCAAAGAAATCCGTCGCCCATTTCTTCTCCCAATGGAGAAGAACCTGGTCAGCTAACCAGAGAGTTGTATCTCTATCAATATCATAAGGCTGATCAACATTATCGCGATGCTCGTCAGGCACTTCATGTCCAAGAGCAAAGTTGAGAGTAAAGTATTTCAGAGTATTGTCAACCGTGTAACCGCTAGTACGAACATCCCCACCAGGAGCACGAAGCTTTAGAAGTTCACGGAAGAATTTATCCTTATCATAACGCGGGACAATATCTGACTGTTTATTAACAGGAACAGTCGGAAATATCTCTGTGGCAATATAACGCTTGTTCTTATATCCAATAGAGATATTAGTTAGCAGGGCATCAACGTGCAGGTCACCAACATCAGGCTGCATTATCTATACCTCTCTTTTTCCCTAACTTAAACTGACCACTTCACTTAGATTACGTTACCGTTGTTGACTCGTAGGGGCCGACAATAAGCATAGAAAAGACTTCACCAACAGCTGCTCCCTGAAGACAAATACCAAGAATTATATCAGTAGTAATTGCTGCAACAAAGCGACCAGTGCTATCTGATGTTAGGTCTGCGCCTGCAGTAACAGTTGCTCCAGCAACAGCCTTAGTAATACCACTTGACTGAACTTGACCAGCTTCTCCAGCTTTTGGCTTATTCTGGAGAACACCGATAAGAACATCAGGCGCTGCAGCACCTCCATCACCAAGATTAATTTTGCCAGCAGTATCTATCTGCATAGCAAAGAACTGCTTTGCACTTAAATCAGCAGCAGCTTCGAAACTGTGAACTAGCTGACCAGACTCACCCGTTGCCATTATCCATATCTCCTTTTATATTGTATACCCTATACAGGATTAGTTATACTTGAGAATTAGCGTCTGTACGTGATCCTGCCCGCTGCTCCTCCATATATCGCTGGTAAAGAACAGGATTTTGCTGACAAGCAATATTCCATGCAGATACAGGATTCTTTGTCTCTGACTTCTCGATAATAGAATCAGCAATTGTCTTTAACTCGTTGTAAGCACTATTATTAGCACCAGGAGCTAGAGAATTAGACTGACGAGTGAATAGCTGAGATTTTTCAATTACAGCAATATGACTACGCTGTTCCTCAAGATAAGCATTCCAGTCAGTATCTGACATAGACTTACGAATTTGAACTAGACGACCAACCAACTCAGGAGGTGGCTCACCCTTATTACCAGATTCATCAGGTATAATTAAACTGCGAGCAATTTCCCGCATAGTATTCTGATCACGCTCTGTAACCAAAGCGTCAATCTGTTCCTGACTTTTCTGTATCTGAACAATAAGCGGCTTTTGGATAATATCAACAACTCCAGGCAAAGCCGATTTAACCATCTCTAGAAGCCTAGTATCATCAGTAATAGCAGCGACATTCTTATCCTTTTCAGAATCATCGCCATCATCTGGTTTAGGCTTAGGTTCTGGCTCTAATTCAAGAGCCCCTTCTGCAGATTTGAAGAACTGTACTACCTGTTCAGGCATTATTTCCAGATGTGGTTTAATAGCTTCATGTGCTAGAGCAACTGCACTTTTAACACCATCACTAGCATTAGTAAAATCAAAAACGCCGACGCCGTTAGCGTTCTTAGTCATTAGGATTTCCTCCTTATTTGCTGGAGAACCAGTAAGAGATAAATCAAACGCATCAGGATCATGTAGACGACCAGGAAAACGATCACGCAGTTTCTTCAATAGACTTATTACTGGTGAGTTACCCTGTATCGCTACCATGATGCTACTATCTTATATATATACCTGCTTGTCAATAGTTTTAACTGAAATCATAAAAATAACCGTCAATTAGTCTTGACATATCTGTAAAAAAGGTTTATGTTATAACCGGAAAGATAATAAGTTATGGAATCAGATATAGAAAGCACAGAAGTTATAGCTGTATTAGAATGTCCTATCTGTCAAACTTTTCATGCAGACAAACATATAGAATCTAGTAAATCAGAGAGAAATAGAAAAATTATAGAGTTAAGGCAAAAAGGCTGGAGTTTCGGACAGATCTCAGTTAAAGTAGGAAATATAACCCGTCAACGTTGTGAACAAATATATAAAGACTGGAGCAACAAGATACCTATATCTAATTAAGGCATCTGCCCAGGTATTAACTTAGCTGGCCCTCTAGGACTAGCTCCAGTTAATTCTTTGTTCTGTATTTTTGTCCATATCTCATCATTTGGAACCCATAACACAGCTATCCAGGTTCCCTTACGAATTATTCTTTCTCTAGCACTATCATCTATTATCTGAAAATCCACAGGAGCTAGATAACTCTCTACAACGAAAATACTGTGTAGTCGTGTTTTATGTTCTTCATAGATAAAAGCAGATCCAAGAGTATATCTAAGTAAATATCTATGAGCTAGAATTTCTACATCTTGAGCTTCAAACCACTGACTGTCTGTATCAAGCTCTTCAGGCTTTGCAACAATTAAGTAAACCAGACGTTTACTTTTATCAGATTTAACCATCTCAAAACTGGTAGTCTTCTCTGATTTCTCTGCCTTAACTGTACTGTGCTGTTTACGTAACCGAACATGTAGCTCTCTATGATGTTTGTCGCATAACCAGATAATACTGGCCTTAGTTATGTAACGTCCACCTTTATGATGTGCTTGTGTTTTAGCAGAACCACAGATACGGCAGCTACCACGCTTTAACTTCCCGTCCTTAACCGCCTGCCATATAGCCGTATAAGCCCTATTGCGCCAGGGCATAGTTTTATTTTCAGTAGTCCCTTTAGTAATATCAACTTCAGCTGTTTTAACTAGTGCAGTTATTTCAGTCATTTGAAACTAATCCTTAGAAAAATAATATTTACACTGAAATATAAAAGTAAGCTATCTTTTATACTGGATTCTCTATAGTTTCAGGTTCAGCAGCTAGTGCATCTTCAGGAGCCATCAAATCACAGATAAAATCATTATCTTCATCTGATCCTATAGATACTATCTCATGCATTAATGCATCAAGATGTAAATCACTTCCGTCTGGTTGAAACTGAGATTTAGAGATTTCGATTTCAGGATAACGTTTACGAACAGCAGATACTACACGCTTCTTCTCTTCTGGAGTACCATACTGCGCTACACGTGTTAGAGCATTACGAGCATGTGCTTCATCATGGATAGGATATGCTCTATCTTCTGGTATAGCAAAATCAGAATCCTTTAATTGCTTACGTTCGGATGTCTCTAGAACGGCCTTGCTCATCTCTAGAGGCTTTCTAGGGGATGACCCGCCTGCATGTGCGCGAGCGGTGGTTATAGCTTGTTTAACAATGTTAGCGGGGAGCTGTTGGCCCATTTCGGCACATAGCCGCATGAGATAACGACGAGTAGGCATCTCGGACTCTAGTTCAGATCTGATTTGTTTTTTAATCTTAGTTTGACACTGTTCGCAAGCCTGTGGTTTTGATAGATTTCCTGGAGCATCGATCTTTCCACCACAAATACCACACATAAACTGTCTTTGCTGCTCTGTTTCAGGCATAACTAATTCTCCTATATAAGCGTTAATACAGACAGCTGGTTTTATTTAGAACGGCGTGACGCTATGTATGCTTTAACTTGATCTGTAATATCAGGAACACCAGCTTCTTGTCTAAAGCCTAAATTGTAGATGGTTTGACCTAGGGTGAAGACAAAGAAAATAGATGTAACTATATCACTAGTGTCAGCTTTGAAATCCCGCGTACCAAATGCAGCAGCCGCACCTAGAAGACCAGATACAAGCATAGCCATAGCCTGAGTACGGGAACCAGTTAATATCTTCTCTCCAAGTAATCCCCGAAGAAACTTAACTATAAAAACAGCTGCTGCCGAGAATACTATAAGACCACCTAAATCATCAGTGCCAATATTAACATTTACATCTGCTTCGTTCATGGCCGTAGACCCTCCTCTACCATAAACTGAAATCGCTCTGTCTGTTGTTCACCATCTGCGTATGTTACAAGTAACTGTCCTGAATACATACCTGCAGTATCAATACCCCCAGTTGGTAACTGATAATCAATTCTACCAGATGTTCGGGGTACTATAAATACAGCATCAGTGTCAGCTAGAGTAAATTTATTAGCAGTATCACCATCTTTACGAATATAACAGTTGGCAACTGTAGCAGCAGTTAAGTCAATAAGATTACCGTCTTCATCTTTAAGAGTAAACTGGAACTTAGGTTTCTCGTCTTTTTTAAATATTACAATCATATCTGTATACCTAAACCTCTAAATCTCTATTTTGCGAACTAGAACTGCTTTTCCAGAATGTATAATGAGTGCAATACTAAGTTGTTTAATCCGACTGACAATAGTTAATCTGTTAATTCTATTAGTAGTAACAAGATTTAGCTTCTGGGTAGAAGTGGGCATAACTACGCTCCCCAATAGGCAGATTTTAGATCTAATCGGCAAAGACGGCGAGTACTGAAGTTATCTACTTTAGTGATTATATTTCTACCATTAGGTGCCCAATCAAACTCACCAATAATAGATGGGCCTACAAATTCAGGCCATCCAGGTTCATTAAAATGAGTTAGTCTGAAAAGACTAGAACCATCTGCCTTCATCATATACAGATCTAGTCTGACAGTTAAAGGACTTGAAGGAACAGAACCTCGTACTTTATAACTGCTGGTAAAGATTATCCAATTACCGTCAGGAGAGTAATGAGCATGTTCATTCCACTGACCAGGAAGATTAGAAAGATTAATAAACGTATCAGTTACGAAATCAAACCTGTATATTTCCCATGTGTCTGTATCATAACCTGCTGTGTAAAGAAGATATCTGTCAGTTGGATCAAAACTGTGAACTTCATAGAATATGTTTCCAGTAGATCCATTAGGTTGATATAAAACGATAGCGCCTAGAACTGGAGTAGGAGTTAGACTAACAGGAGCATATTTAATACCCCAATTACCGCCAGCACAAGCAGGGCCATTTATCTGTTCTGACCATACTAAGTGTGTTCCTGCTCTATTAAAATGAGGATGCAGAACAGCACGACCTGCAGGTGTATTATATATCTTTGTGTATGTAGTCTGTAAACCAACTATTTTACCAATCCAGATATCATTAGCTGCGCCTATGCCAGGAGCAGATAAACCTATACCACATGAATGAGTTTGTTTAGCTGCTTGAAAAACAAAATGCTGACCATCTGAATGCCAGTCAGGATTACCTATATGATTAGTAGGTAGACCTGGAGCGTTAGGAGTGATATCTCTAAGATGATTTCCGGCTGGAGTCATAGTATATATATCATAATATGTGTTATCTGCAGGGTCTTTACGATCATAGAGAATACTTTGACCATCTGGTGCGTAATCAAGACGCTCACCTAAACCTAGCATCTGAAAACCAGATAGCGGTGTAAATCTAGAACGTAGCCAACCCGAAAACCACTGCATAGTTAAACCCTCTGATACTTTATTTGTGTTTATGTTTTGTCTACCAGAACGAGTCCGTGCTATTATCTTTCCTGAGAACTGATCTACATCTTGCCTACCTATTCTATAGATCATACTGAGATTAGCACTTTTTACTATAGTTGTCAAGCGCCCACTGAAAAATGTTAGGATTATCTGTAATCCTTCAGGTATTAAAGCAATTAGCGTCCCAGAGAATGATATACTGCCTGTTAGTAGCTTCTGAGTTTTCTTAAACAGTGAACCAGAGAATACTAATTCACCTATCGTACCTTTACTAATCTGTTTAATAAGGAAACCTGTAAATGTGATACTTCCCATTAATATCTTTTGGGTTAGCTTAATTAGTGAACCAGAGAACGTAATAGTCCCTTTTGGAAATACAGATATAGTTTTTAGAATTAGGCCAGAGAAAGTTAGTATACCAGATAGAGCTTTACTAATTTGCTTGATAACAGAACCAGAGAACACTATAGTACCTGTAAGAACTTTACTTGTCTGTTTAGTAAGATTGCCTGACAAAGATAGATTACCGGAGAGTGTAATAGATATAGTTTTAAGTATGCCGCCAGAAAAATTAATATTGCCAGTTAATAACTTCTTAGATGTTTTAGTTAGTGAACCAGAGAATGTAATAATGCCAGTTGGGAAGATAGATATTTTCTTAATTATAGAGCTTGTAAAGGATAATACACCACTAGGATATATTGATATAGTCTTTAATAGAGAACCAGATGTTGTTAGTATGCCTGCTGGGAAAATACTTGTTTTTTTAACAAGGGAGCCTGATGCATTAAGAGTACCAGTAATAGTCTGGAAGAATGTTACACCACCAACAGTTGTTCCCCTAGCTGTATGACCAGCAGCTCCTCTAACTGTTGATGGTATAACACCACGAGCACGAAGAGGTGATGCCATAACTTTTGCTAATCTCTATCTAAACATCTAAACAATTATCGTACCGCATCGACATCACCGTCTCATGCAGAATGGGAGCCAGATCTCAATCATCATCGAAACCACTTCGGTCTCGCCGCCTGCCGCCAGTAGAGAGCGCGCCGAAGCCAGTTCATGTGACTAATGCGAATCGCCGACGGGCCGCCGCAAGTCCCCCCGGCACAGCCTCGCCTGTAGAGCAAGCGCCTACCCCAGCAGCCGTTTTAGCTGGCCTAGTAAGTCCCGTGCCTACCGCGATGGCGTAGAACTTCTCAACGTTCGGCGCGGCTCCAACGGCCTGCACTCCGGCCCGAAGGGTAGCGAATAGGGCGGTCGTCCAGTCCACAGGCGTTGGCTGTGGC
>Ga0209751_10006305_pt1 | contig 11009 bp, 9 predicted proteins | sample RifCSP13_1_FD_184019 | JGI IMG/M metagenome (GOLD analysis project Ga0209751, IMG submission 184019) | Soil microbial communities from Rifle, Colorado - Rifle CSP2_sed 13_1 (SPAdes) (version 2) | ecosystem: Environmental > Terrestrial > Deep subsurface > Rock core/Sediment | place: Rifle...
GAACGCGCAACCAAATCTATTCGAGACGAAGTCCTGAGACCTCAAGTAACCATGGTCCTCGGCGCACCGAAGCAGTGTGCAGTAAGCGGTGACCAGCGGGTTCTCACACTGAAGTGAGGCTCAAGTCACAACTCGGAACTGTAAGGTATCAGCCAATGCCCGGTAAATGTTAGGCGGTATTCGGCGAGACGATGACATACATATAAGTACCATTCTCTTCCGTACGGTAGATAATCACGCACCCGATATCCATTATCGAGCATTTGTTTCAAGCGATTTGGCGTTGCGCCATGTAACATCTTAAATTCAAAGAGTTGTGGATCCAGTTCACGTTGTTGGGCGAATTCGTGCGCGTAGTTAAGCGTGTTTCGAGAGTCAGAGAAACGTCCACTAGCCCGCTGTCCACTGTCCGCTGTTACCGTGACATTCACCCTAATCTCTCTTAAAAAGGTTGCTACATTAGCCAATCGAGACCGCGTGAACCCTCGGCATCCCAGTTCTTCAGCCGAATGCAACCACGCCCACACGATCAAATTTTTCTCCGTATGTGCGGACGAATTTTCAAGGAAAGGACCCGACTCATGAACAGATACGTACGTTTTTTCTCATCGGTGCGACTGTTACTAAGTTTATCGTCCACAATTCTTTTGCTCGCAGGTGGGACGGTCAATGCGCAGTGCCCCGGCGTCACGCCGGTGACTGCCGGCCTCCGGCTCCCGCTCGGCATCACCCAGTCTAATCAAGATAACTTGCTCGTCTCAGAGACCGGCTTTGGCGCGCCGGGCACGGGTCGCATTTCCATCGTTGACCTAGCCCGGATTATTCATGAAAAAAGCTCAATCGTAATTCACGGTCTGCTGTAAAGTAGCTTTTGCAAAACAAACTATACGCAGAAGGTGAAAGCGATTGAGCATGGAGAAGATAACACAGTGTTTGATCTTTCCCGAACTAACCAACAAACCAATTCACTTTCAATTCGATGAGCCGCACAGCAGTTCCGATGGGGGCGCGTTGCTGCTCAAGGCCGCCGATCGGAAACTGCAATTGACCAGCGCGCTGGCCGCTTGTTTGGTGGATGGGCGGCAGGCAGCGAAGGTCAAACACAGCCTCGAAGATCTTTTGCGCCAGCGCATTTATGGTTTGGCCAGCGGTTATGCGGATGCTAATGATGCCGCGCGGCTGGCCCACGATCCGGTCTTTAAGCTCTTGCTCGACCGCGCCCCAATTGATGGGCGGGAGCTTTCTTCGCAACCCACGCTCTCGCGTTTCGAGAACGCCATCGGCCCCAGAGAGAATTATCGTTTAGCGATGGAGTTGGCGCTGGCCATCATCGCCCGCCAACACCAAAGATTGCGTGGCAAGGCGCGGCGCATCACCATCGATCTCGACACCACTGATGATCCTACTCACGGCCAGCAGCAATTCACTTTCTTCAATCACCATTACGACACTTATTGCTATCTGCCGCTACTGGGCTTCATCAGCTTTGACGACGAGCCCGAACAATATTTAGTCACCGCGCTCTTGCGGCCCAGCAATGTCACCGAGAAGAGTCCGGTGGTTGTCGGACTGCTCTCCCGCCTCGTCTCGTTGCTGCGCGCGGCCTTTCCTCAAGCCATCCTCAAGCTGCGCCTCGATGGTGGCTTTGCCTGTCCCGCGCTACTTGATTATCTCGATAGTGTGCCGCGGCTCGAATATGTCTGCGGCCTGGCTAAAAACGCCGTCCTCGAGCGCGCCGCCCAGCCGCTCTTGGCGCAAGCTCGTGAACGCGAAAAGCGGGGCTGCAAACCACGAGTCTATGGCCACTGCCGCTATCAAGCTCAGACCTGGTCAGACTCGCGCCGCGTCGTCATCAAGGCCGAGATTGTTTACAACCTGGCCGGCGAAGCTAAAGAGAATCCGCGCTTTGTCGTCACCAATAAAACCCAGTCCGCCAAATTCATTTATCGACAAGCGTATTGCTCGCGCGGTGAGATCGAGAACCGCATCAAAGAGCTACATCATGGTTTGGAAATTGATCGCACCAGTTGCTCCAGCTTCTGGGCCAATCAATTCCGGGTCCTGCTCACTGCCGCCGCCTATGCTCTGATGCAGGAAATCCGCCGCCAGGCCCGGCGCACCGGCCTCGCCCGCGCTCAGGTCAGCACGCTGCGCGAGCAGCTGCTGAAGTTGTCTGCCCGCATCGAACAATCGGTCCGGCGCATTGTGGTCCATCTGCCCCAATCCTTCGCTTACGCCGCCGCTTGGACCAGCATCGCGCGCCGCCTCGGCGCCGCTCCTTCATAACCCGCACTCGGCCGCAATAATCTGTTTTTCTCTCTCTGCTTTCCTCGGCGGAGCTATCTTCGCCAGGACCTTCTCATCTCAAAATGTGCCCTTCCGCTGAAGCCCAAAACACTTTATCCTCTCAAACCCTTCCTGACTCCACTTCACCCTGGTTCACTTTCAATCTCTTGCTCTGATTCTTGCACGCTCAAGTCTCTTCATGAATAATCCGGGCTAGGTGAGAGCGGATAACTAACGTTGAATATAGTTCGGATCGCGCCAAACGGAAATCCCTGGTTGAAATTTGCCGCGCCGAAATCGTTGCCGGTATCATAGAAGGCACCGAAGCCGCCTCGCAACACAGTTTCGCGTCCCGGCTCTTCCGACAATAGATACGCCACCCCAATACGTGGACCGAAGTTGCTGTAGGACGTCTTGTAAGCTCTCGTGCCCAGCGGGGCTAGATCCATGGTCGCAAGATTATCGATCTGCGTAACCGCCGGTTGGTCATTCCCGTTCGCCTCCGTCGGAGCGGGGTTGACATCCCAGCGTAAGCCCAGATCGAACGTGAGGCGGCGAGAGAGCTTCCACTTGTCTTGAGTATAGGCGGAGAAGTTGATGATGACAGGCCTTCTCGGGAGACTCGTTGAAATGAAAGCGCTGCCTGCCGTGGCTGCCAGCACTTGCTGGCTGGAGTCGAAGACTACGGATAGAAGGTATGGATTCACATTTCCGATCGGATTCAGTCGCCTGTAATCAAAGCCGAATCTAAACTGATGGGCACCGACAGTGTAGGAGAAGTTGTCGACTAGGTTAAATTGGTACTGACCGGTCCTAGTACCTCCGAGGGCAATCGTCGGGAAACTACCAAAATTGAGACCAATGAATCCTTGAGCGGTGCTCGAATCATATTGGCTGGGAACCACTGTGCTCCGCGCAGGCGGAGCGGCCCCGCCAAAGTCATCCTGCGTCACCGTAGCCCAAGCGTTATTACTGCTATAGTTGATTCGTAGCTCGTTGGTTGTGCTCGGCATCAATAACCATGTGACACCGAGTGTGAGCGTCTGAGTGTTGATTTTATTGGATTGAACGTTGCCGAGATTAAATCCAGGATCCCTGAAAGTGGACTCTGAAGGGGCCTTGTTATACCTCCCAAATAGCGTGAACTTGCTGTTGATTGTGTGGTCGATTCGTATACTCGTCGCATCCAGACTAGAAGGATCCGAATAGGAGGCGCTGAACTCAGCCATCCCGTCTCCCAGATCTCTTCCATTTGGTAGCGGGAATGCGTTCAAGATCGGCCGTATACCGGCAGGTGACTGCTGTCTTAAAGCCAGAGTCGGAACATTCGTCAGGCTGAACTGCGGAAGACGAAGGCGCAAGCCCTCATACGAGAAGAAGAAGAATGTGCGGTTACGGCCTTTGTATCCTGGCTGGCGACCTCCTTCGCCGAATCTAGGCAAGAGGACGGGGCCGCTAAACGTACCGCCGAAGTCATTTTGTCTCATTGGTGGCTTAGGCCGGCGGTTAGCGTTAGCGAACCAATCGTTGGCATCGAAGACATCATTTCTAAGATAGTCAAACAAGGACCCGTGAAAGTCATTGGTTCCCGAACGGGTGACAATGGAGACCTGACCGCCCGGTTGGCGGCCATACTCGGCAGAATAGCCGGACGTCTGAACTTTGAACTCCTGAAGAGCATCTACCGAGACAAGGCTTTGTGTTGTACCGAACGTGGTCAGGCCAGGCAGATTGCCGGTCGTACTTGTGCCACCTATAGACCCCACCTGCGTCGCGAAATTCGCACTGACGCCATCAACCATAAAGGCGTTTGCGGTTCCGCGCTGCCCGTTGACGCTGAACTGCCCGGAGTTGTTTGGTCCTGCTGGTACGATCACAACACCCGGAGTCAGGCCAATTAGTGATTGGAAGCTGCGGCCATTGAGTGGGACGTTCTCTACGAACTGGCGGTCCACTACGGTGCCGACCGCTGGTGATTCATCAATCAGCGATGCTTCGCTGGTCACTTGCACTTCCGCATTGACATCGCCCGCCTTCAACTGAATTTGCAGCCCCTTTTGATCGCCGACGTTCAGCACAATGTTCTCCACGCGAATGGGTGCGAAGCCGTCGCGCTGCGCTGTGACTGAGTAGGTCCCAGCAGGAAGCAAGGGAAATGTATATCCACCGGAATCATTCGTCGTGGTCTGACGAGCGAATGCCGTCGCCGGATTCAGCAACTGAACTTCCGCGCCAGGCACAACTGCGCCGTTCTGATCCACGACCGTACCGCTGAGAGTGGCGGTAGCGGATTGCGCCGCGACAGTGTGCAGTGTGCAGTGAGCAGCACGAAGACAGTAGACAATAAGCAGGGGGCAGAAGGCAGCAAGCGGCGAATGCCTGATGACACGGAGCGACAATGATTCATAACGGTCTCCTCAAAGAATCAAAACTCAGAAAACTGAAAATGCCGCAGAGCAACGCGGATTCACGCGTATAAAGGCAATGAACAATCGGTGTTCATCTGCGTATATCTGCGGCTGAATGCTGAATACGCTTTGCTAGCTGCTCAGCCTGGACCACTGAGCGCCAGAACTGCGGCGTTTTGATAGCAACGCTTTTGTTGGCAGATGAAATCGTGAACGCTGACTGAATGGACTCATTCGTCGTCGAGGCCAACTCAGTCAAGCGCGCGACGGCGCGAAATAAAGACGCTTCGTCTGTTACCTCTATACCCGCATCACCCGCACTGGATCCCGAGCCAAAGATGGGCGCCAATTCCTGACGAATTGAAACCAGGTCGCGTTGAAACGCATTGGCATGCGCTGCGATCATTGCCAGCCACTTTGTCCGCGCTTCCGAATCCAACGAGCGCAAGTCATCGGCCGAGAAACGCTGCACGAGATTCTTCATGGCGAAGGCGTGGAGTAAGGCCTGCCGTGACCGATTCAAAACACGATTCGATAGCCGACTCACTTCCTCGTTGACTTGCTGTTCAGATAATCCCCGTCCCCGCAAATAACGGCGCACTTCAGCATCAACTGGAATCGTATTGGCAGTAGTTATTGCCTGAACATCAACGTCCGACAATCCGCTTTCACTTTGTGTTCGACGCCGTTCACGCTGTATGCGCGCCTGCGCTTCGGGCGTCGTTTCGATCCGCACCTTGACCGCGCGATCCCGCGAGACTGACGAGAGCGCCGAAAGAATCTCTCGTTTTCGGCTTTCGGATTCGACAATCGCTTCGACGTGAAGCGCGCCACCCGCTTCACGCTTGACGCTCACTTCCTGGCCCATGTCAGCGGAAATCTGGCCGAGCAATCGCAGGACTTCTATTTCCAAACTGGCGGAAGCTGCTGGGGGAACAGGGGAAACGGGTAAAGGGGAACCCGGAATAGTTTCGAGTTTCGGGTTTGGAGTTTCGGGCTTTGCGGACGAAAGCAACTCCGGATCGGGTTCAAAGATGGCCGGGGCGACAGTCTGCACAGCGCGTCGCTCATAACCGATCTCAGTGAAGCGAAACTCAACCGATTGCGGATTGCGGATTGCGGATTGCGGATTGGTGTCTTCAGCACCCACTACGACTGTCAACTCCGTGGCGTGTAGGTCAGCGCGATTTAATCTCACTGTCGCTTTAACTAGTCCTTCGCTCGAAGTCTCGGGAGCGTAACTGACAACGTAAGTGGTTGGCCCTTCTTCGATATGTGCGCTGTCAGGATGTACCACTAGCGATGAAAACTCCCTTGCGGAAGGAGCGAGCTTCCAGATCTCACTGGACGCCAGGCGGTTCTGATGCAAATGGCTTGAAGGCTGCACAGTAAGCTTCGAACCGTGATGATAGACGACTCTTGAGCCATCATTCCTGGTCCATTCCCCGGCGACCAACTTGTTCTGGGAATCATATAAACGACGAGCCGTCGCTTCCCTGCTCTGCCAGACTTCGACTCGCGAGCGTGCAACCAGTTCCCCGCCCGGCAACCTGCGCTCTTCCATTTGGAGCGTGCGATGAAGGACTTGATCAGTGCTTGCAAGTGCAGCGTCTTCAGAAACTGCTGCGCGTTGGAGTAGATCTGTGACGGTTAAATGCGCCGGCTGGTGTAACTGGGCAAACAGAACAACCCCGATAAGAAGGGCGGCGATGATTGCGGTTACTGTTGCGGGACGGAAGAAAAGTCCAATGTCCAATGTCCAATGTCCAATGTCCGCGATCCGACGTCGCAAGTTGGACCACGCAATAGACAATGTCCTCGATGGAGTCGGACCCCACCTCCTACCGCGGGTGGTACTGACCTCGCGTTCGGGACTTTGGACCTTGGTATCAGAGCCCTCCCTAACGGTCGGGCTACTGCTTGGACTTTGGACTTGTATGACGGTCGGGCTACTGCCTTCGGGTATGAGGGTTGGATCCTGATAACGAACATGCAAGGTGGGCCAGGGACTGCCGAATCGCAGACTCATGCCCAGGCTGCGGCCATCGTTAAACTCGACTTCGTCTCTTTGCTCAACCTCGCCATCGGTGGGGTGCTCTACTTCCAGGAACGAAAGCCTGAGCCACTGTTCGCTGAACACTTCAACAAACCTGATCTGCTCAGGCATGTTGACGTTGATGGTCTGTTCGTTTATTTCAGCGCCGATTTTCTGCGAGCCGAGAATGAATCCATTGACCGAGATCATTAGCTCCTGTGGCCGATGCTCAATTACGTCTCGGAAACGGCGCTGCGATTTTCGCTTGAAGTCTTCCGTGGCGGCTCCGCCTGAGGCATCAGGAGGTCCACCCCGATCTCCGCTGCTACGGTCGTCGCCGGATGAGTCACGTCCAATAGTGTCCATGGTGAAGCGCTCGGAAAGTGGGGGAAGATTAAGAATGCGATTGACTTCGTCGAGACAGCGGCGGCAACTGACCAGATGTGCAGTCACCGCGCTATCAACGATGGTCGGGTCTTCACCGCTGTAGAGGCTGCGCAACACTTCCTGTTTCACACACTCGCCACAAGGAGTTTGAAAAATCTGTGCGCGTAGCTCGCTAAGAAGGTCGAAGGGAGAATCGGCGGGACAGTCGCCGGTTGTGGCTGACGCTGAATGCGACGGTTGCGGCGCTGGCCTATTGCTCATGAACTTCAGCCGCGCCGGATGCTCGAGATAAAGCTTCGCTTCACGGCGCGCAATTCTCAGACTGTCATCTACGGCTCGTCGGTCGCGACCCAGAAGGAGGGCGATCTCTCCCGGATAATAACCGTGAAAGAACCTTAGAATCAGGATGCTGCCAATCTGAGACGTTTCGCTGCGCACACAGGCGTAATGACAGACGCGGCGCAGGTCTTCACGCACCTGCAACTTTGCGGAGTGATCGCTAATGCGTAGGCCGATCTCTGCCGAGTCATACTCCGCGACAGAGAGCGAAACGCTCTGCGTGTGCGAAACCCGCCGAACTTGTGACAGATGCATGTTGCGAAGCATCCGGTAGAGATACCCTTCTATGTTTTCAATCTTCTGCAAGTCGGGCCGGTGAAGCGTGAACTGGATAAATGCATCATGAACAAGGTCTTCGGCGCTCGCCCGCTGGCGTTCGGTAAGTTGCAGAGCAAAGCCCATCAGCCATTGATAGCGCTGAATAAATACATCTTCGTGGCTGGGGGAGGGACTAATTCCCCGAAGCTTTTGCATTGTTTTCCGGCCCGTTACTTATATGACGCTTCGAGTGGATGAAAACCCGAATAACAACTGGAAAAAAGTGCGAAGAAATGTGGAATGAAGAGAATTCTAGCGCATCAGGAGCAGGAGTCTTAGGTGGACAGGACGGAACTGGCGTCAATCGTCTCTGTACCTCGCCCTGTACCTCGTCCGATCAGTTGCTGAATTTTTTCAGGTTAGTTGCTGAAGTGGCGGTTCAGCAGAAGTCGGCCAATTCCGCGATAGCTACTGACCCGTGATAACCAACTAAGAGACAAGCATTTAGGTGAAATCTTGCCGGCCCATTTCGCCGAGCCCTTGGAGTGAACCCCAAAAGTGAGACAAAAATAATTAGCAGACCCTACTATGTATCGACAATTGAAGGGAGCTGCAAGATGGCAAAAAGAGGGTCTTACAAAAAGTATACGCCGGAGTTCCGGAAGATGGCTCTGGAACGGATGGCGGAATGTGACAACATCCTGGATCTGGCGAAAGAATTAGGGGTGCACTCACGGCTATTGTATCGCTGGCGTGACCTACAGGTGGCGCAAACAGCCGCTGGACAACAGACGCCAGGTGTGCGTGAGATGAGGCTGCGCAACGAGAACGCCAAGCTCAAGAAAGCGCTGGCCGAGAAGACTCTGGAAGTAGATTTTTTCAAGGGTGCCTTGCAAAAAATCGAGGCTCGACGCCAGCAGAGCGGCATCTCTGGCGTGAAGGCATCTACGACCAGATCCGAGTCGTAATGTCGTTGCAAGGCGCTTTAAGTATCGAACGGATGTGTCAACTGGCCCTGGTCAGTCGGGCCGGTTTCTATCGCTCTTTTCAGGAGCACCTGCCCGTGCAAGAAGCGATGGATTTGCGTTCTGAGATTCAACAGATCATTGTCGAGCACCGGCGTCGCTATGGCTATCGCCGCGTGACTGCGGAACTACGACGGCGCGGCCTGCTGGTCAATCACAAACGCGTGGCGCGGCTCATGCGCGCAGATAATCTGCTGGCCATTCAACGGCGAGCTTTCGTTGTCACTACCGACTCCAAACATGAGTTCGAGATCTATTTGAATCTCGCTAGCCGCATGCAACTCAGCGGCATCAATCAACTCTGGGTTGCCGATATTACTTATATTAGACTGAAAACAGAGTTCGTTTACCTGGCGGTGATTCTCGATGGCTTCTCTCGCAAAGTGGTCGGTTGGGCGCTGGAGCGAACCATGACTACCAGATTAACTTTAGACGCGTTGGCACAGGCCCTCACTGCCCGGCAGCCGGCGCCAGGCCTGGTCCATCATTCCGATCGCGGCGTGCAATATGCTTCCACCAAATACGTGGAGCTGTTGCAACAGCACCAGATAATTTCTAGCATGAGTCGTCCAGCGAATCCTTATGACAATGCCAGTTGTGAGAGCTTTATGAAGACGCTCAAGCGCGAAGAGATCTACACCAACGATTATCGCGATCTCGAACACCTGCGCGCCAACATCGAGGAGTTCATTGAGCAATACTATAATCGCTGCCGCTTACACTCGGCGCTTGGCTATCGCTCGCCCGAGGAGTTCGAGCAGGCCGCAGCTGCGAAGGCCGCTGTGGCCGGCGCAACCATGCGTTTTTTCAGGCCTGGAGAGGACTTTCGACCCGCTGGTGAGCGGGCGCCAGGCACAGATGCAACCAACAGCAGCGGCCCGCAGACCGCTCCCCAGAGCACCGGTCTCGCTGAGTCTGCGGAGGTTGATTCCCTGGCCAGCGCCTCCGACGGGCTCGCCTTGGCAGCGTCAGTCGGCAACGCTCCTAAAGGAGAAGAATAATCAGGTGCGGGAAAAGTCCATGATAGTGTCTTGCCTGGTTCCGAAAAACAATTTGTAGGGCAAATGTGAGCGCGATTTTTTCCGGAAAACGACTAGCAACCAAGAAACCGTACTAAAGAGCGCTGTAAACGAAATGAAACCAAGCAGCATAGCAGCGGAGGATGCCAGAGCTTGCCGTAACGGAAAACCAGAGCTGCGACTAAAGCAAGCAGGAGGCTGGTTTGCAGCTGACGAGAGTTTTGCGCACGCGCTGGAGATGTTATCGGATGGTGCGTTCAGATTGTTCGCCTGGCTCTGCTTGCGCGCCGCGCGGCCGAGTGGACGAGTTGAGGCCACCCAAAAAGAACTGGCGGCGGCCTTGGGCAAGTCAAAACGCGCGGTCAACGCTTATGTTGCTGAACTCCAACAGCAGCAAGTGTGTTGCGTGCAGCCGGGTGCAAACCAATACGCGCGCACGCAGTTCGAGATCGCTGAGAGCTACTGGCCTTATGAGCGAGCCAACGGGCTAGCGGAACAGCAGACGCACCATGACGCCTACATCTCATCTCCGCTGCCGCGGGTCTCGGCTCCTGGTCGCCAGCGGCGAGCAGCGACTGCCTACGTAATGTCCGTGCGGAAGATGTTTCTGCGGTTGGGTTGTGGGAGACAAAACTTTAGCCTGGCTGACAAGAAGTTCGCGGCCGAACTCGCCAGAGCTGGGGTGCCACTTGCTGTAGTCGAGGATGCGATGCTGCTGGGAGAGGCTCGTAAATATGGATCATGGTTGAACCAAGGTCCTTCGGCGCCGATTGGGAGTCTGGAATACTTCCGGCCTTTGATCGAGGAAGCACAGCAGCAGCCCTTGACCGCTGGTTACAGAGAATACCTCCAGACAACCACCAGGGAGTTCGCGCGGCGGTGGTCAAAGACTGCTGGCCTGAAAGCCGCTGGTGCAAAAAAGTAACCAGCAGACGGAGAGATGATGATGAGGACTGTCTCAAACGAAGGGTTCATCCCAAAAGCGAAAATTAACCCGTCTCAACAGGAGGGTTCAAGAGAATTTCGTGTCATGTCTGCAAATTAAAACTGTCTCACCCAAGGGGGTCACCCCACCCTCTTCAGTAACTGATCGGACGACAACCCGCGGATCGAGCCCAAATTCAGCAACTAACGTGAAAAAAGCGCTCCAATTCAGCAACTTGATGTGCAAACGACAGGAGCACCATCGACCGGCCATAAACTTATCGAAGACGGTCACTTAGCAGCGATCTTTGACCTGCTCATGGAAAAA